>WNFR01002876.1_pt1 | contig 17880 bp, 22 predicted proteins | sample 5400221 | NCBI WGS metagenome assembly WNFR01 (sample SAMN13153357, study PRJNA577476) | soil metagenome | isolation source: 40 cm soil under Madrone tree | place: USA:California | collected 2016-06-14
CTGACCCGGGTGAGGGAATACATCGACGCAAATCTGGAAGGAGGGAATCTCACGATCGCCCGGCTCGCGAAAGTTGCCTCCTTGAGCCAGTTCCACTTTGCGCGAGCGTTCAAAGCCGCCGTGGGTAAATCTCCTCATCAGTACGTGAGCGGGCACCGTCTTGAGCGCGCGAAGGTGCTTTTGAGACGAGGGGATCAGTCCTTGCTCGACATCGCCGTTGCGCTAGACTTTTCGTCTCAGGCAAACTTCACACGAGCGTTTCGTAAAGGCACCGGCATGACCCCAGGCCAATATGGGCGCAGTTTCGAGCGACGCTGAGTTCCCCGCGCATCCTAGCCGGGTCGCTCGCAAACAGTTCATCCCTTTTCCCGGATGAAGAGAAGCCCGACTACGCTCAGGAATCCCGCGCAAGACAAGTAATAGCCCACGAAACTGATTCCGTAGTGCGTCGCGAGCTCCGTGGCGATGTACGGAGCCAGCGAAGCGCCCAAGATCCCCGCCAAATTGAACGCAAGAGACGTGCCCGTATAGCGTACGGACGTGGGAAACAGCGAAGCAAGCGCGCTTCCCAAGGGGCCGTACGTAAAACCAACAAGCGAAAAGCCGAGTGCCAAAAATACCAAGACATTGACTGATTTGTGAGCTCCGAACAGAGACTGGAAGGCAAAACCGAACGCCATGATTGCAAGAGTCCCGAGAATGAGCGTCATGCGGCCGGTGATTTTATCGGCCAACAGGGCCGACACGGGAATCGTCAGCGCAAAGAACAACACGCCAATCATTTGCATGACGAGATAATCGCCGCGCGAAAATTTGAGTGACGTCGTTGCCCAATTCAACGCGAATACGGTCATGAGATAAAACACGACGAACGTCGTGGTCGCGCCCAATGTCCCCAATATCAGGTTCTTCCGATGCTGAGTGATGACGTTCAGAAAGGGGACGCGCACTCTCTCTCCCATTTCCAGACTGCGCTTGAACGCCGGCGTCTCCACCAACTGCAGGCGGACGTAAAGGCCCACCAACACCAACATAGTGCTCGCCAAAAAAGGGATCCGCCAACCCCATGTCATTAATTCCGCATTGGTCAGATGCTTGCTGATCAGGAGAAAAATCACGGTCGAACACAAGAATCCGACCGGCGCGCCGAGCTGAGGAAAGCTTCCATACCACGCGAGCTTCCCAGCCGGCGCATTCTCGGTGGCGAGCAGCACCGCTCCGCCCCATTCGCCACCGAGTCCGAGCCCCTGGGCGAACCGGCAAAACGCCAAAAGCGCGGGCGCCAGCACGCCAATAGAAGCGTACGTCGGGAGAAGGCCGATCAGCACCGTCGAAATTCCCATGGTGAGCAGAGCAGTGACTAGCGTCGCCTTGCGGCCGATCCGGTCGCCGAAATGACCAAACAAGGCCGAGCCGATCGGCCTCGCAAAGAACGCGAGCGCAAACGTCGCGAGCGATTGCAAGGTTGCGTTCGCAGGATCTTGTTTGGGAAAGAAAAGCGTTGGGAAAACCAGAACCGCGGCGGTTGCATAAATGTAGAAATCGAAGAATTCGATCGTCGTGCCGATCAAACTCGCCGATAGGATGCGGCGCGCTTTGGGCGCAGCACCAGTCTTCGACGGTACGGAATTTAGCAACGGTCTTTACCTAGGAGTTCCGGCCTCTCGGCAACTACCGACGGGATGCTCGCTTGCATGTCAGTGTCAGGATAGCGAGGAGTCGAGTGGCGGCTTTGGCAAGAAGTGCGGCGTTCTATTCCTCAGTTGCGGATGTTGGTCCACCCTCTCAGCTGGTGGCCCCTGTCCGGGAGCCTGATCGGTCAGCCGCTCGGTAGTCCGCAATCAAGGAACAAGATGCGGCTTTCTTTGATAAGTGCGCCGGTTCCCTCCTCCATACATTGAACACTGCCGCAAACGGCGCCGCTTTCATTGAGATCGATGACGATCTCCATGAAAGGGGACGTGAAGACGGCAAAGGAGGGAAATGCGATGAGCACACTGTTGCGTGCAGTCAGATCGTTTGATCAGAATTGCCGGCACATTCGGCCGTCGGAAGAAAGCGATATGCCTTCGGGGAGGCCCATCGCGTTCCTCCGCGACTTCCACGCGCCCGAAAGTGAGGCGAAATCGAATCCATTTGGAGGGCAGCTGCGCGCGGGTGTGCTGTTGAAAAAGCGCACTCCCTGGCAAGTTCGTGCGACCGCGCTCATTACATTACTCGGTCCGCCTGCATCGAGCCTCATTCTTCTCGCTGGCAAGAGTGAGAGGAGCGGTCAGTGAACACAATCAACTCTTTGCTGCAGCGCACGCAACTCGCGCTCCACGAATTCGGACCGTCAATGGCCGTGTTGATGATGCCCGGCGGTTATCTCATCGCTCTCGCCGGGTTGACCGATCGCCACTGGCCGCTCAGCTCCACGCCGAGATAGCCAACGTGCGCGCCACCGAAGTGACCCGGCTAGCAGCACTGCTCCTGTGCGTGACGAGCCTGCTTACACTCGCTGGATGCGCGCCGGTCATCCTCAGGACGCCATCGGCGACGCACGCGGCAGAGTCAGGGGGCTCGGCGGAAACGATACGGACATTAGGCGCCGACCAGCAATTCAGTGAACTCCCCATCGCGAGCGTCGCACAGCGAGCACATCAGCTGTGGCAGGATGAAACCTTCAGAATTCTTGCCCTGTCGGGCGGGGGCGCCGACGGCGCCTTCGGCGCCGGTGCTCTGGTCGGGCTGGCGCGGTCAGGCACACTTCCCCAGTTCTCCGTGGTCACTGGAGTCAGCGCCGGTGCATTGATCGCGCCGTACGCCTTTCTCGGCGCAGACTGGGATCGTCAACTGACCGACGCCTACACGAGCGGGCGAGCAGAGCATCTCCTGCAGCCCCGTCGGTTCGGCGTGCTCTTTGGTTCGAGTGCCTATCGCGGCTCGCCGCTTGAGCACTTGGTCGAGCATTACCTCACCGATGCGCTTCTTCAAGCCGTGGCCCGCGAGGCGGCCTCGGGCCGGTTGCTTCTGGTAGCAACCACCAATGTCGACACGGGAGAAATCGTCGTGTGGGACTTGGGTTCCATTGCCATGAACGGCGGTGATCGCGCGAAAGCTCTTTTCCGAGACGTCTTGGTCGCATCAGCCAGCGTGCCGGGATTGTTTCCGCCGGTGATCATTCGCATTCAGGAGCACGGGGCGCTGCTCGTTGAGGCGCACGTCGATGGTACCGCCACCGCTCCATTCCTGGTACCGGAGGGCCTCACCCACTGGCAACGAGAGCACAACCCAGTGCCCCGCCCCACCGCCGTCTATGTCATCGTCGACGGGCGATTGAGCGAAGAGCCGCTCGCCGTCCAGCTGCGTTTCCGGTCAATTTTATCGCGAAGCATTTCCGTCGGCCTGACTCATATGATGAGAACCACCCTCGAACTGACGGCAAGCAGCGCCGGGCTTGAGGGAGCACATTTCGAATACTCGGCGATTCCTGTCGCTTACCCGAACCTCGCACCGCTTGATTTTCGCGCCTCGACGATGCGCTCGTTGTTCCAGTACGGTTTTGACTGTGCACAAACAGGTCACTTATGGATCTCCTCGCCGCGGGTTGCGAGCGAAAACGCCGATCGCGGTGACGACGGCTCGAATCAGAGGATTCGATGTCCGGCGGATGATGGATTCATCAGCCGCTTTGCTGTGCGATGAGAGTTTTCCACTTATACAGGAGTACTCGTATGACCGACAAACAAGATCAGTCGCTCCAATCCCCGCCGGAGTCGAACTATGACCGTGCCATTGCCAGCGCGGTCGAATGGTTAGGGGATCGTTATCTGCTGGCGAAGCCGATCAACGCACGTACCCTACCCCGTCGACAATCCCCGCCGATTGGCATCGGCGTCGCGTCGACAGCTTGAGAGCAATTGGAAATTCACACATGGCACAGACAATACCCTTCGGTTCCCTTTCGACAGCAGATCAAGTGCTGGCGGGCGTCGATCTGAGACGTAGGCGAATCGTCGTTACCGAATGCAATTCAGGCATCGGGTTCGCGACCATGGAAGCTTTGAGCGCCAACGGCGCGCAGATTATCGGCTTGGCTCGAACACTGGATGACGCACAGGCCGCATGCAATGCCGCAGGTCGCTCCGTGACGCCGCTCAGCTGCACCCCGACGGATCCTGCGTCCGTCGACGCCGCGGTGCAGTCAATGCGCGAGCTCGGTCCCTTGGATGCTGTAGTAATTAATTGTCCCGAATTGCGATGTTTCGCAGATCACATCGCGCAATTTGTGCTTATCAATCGTCTCTCCGAGTTGGTCCGAAGCGGCACAGGACGGATCGTGATTGGGAACAACGACAATGCGAAGATCACAAGGCGTCGTGTAGAAGACGTAATGTACGACAATCTCGGCGGTGAACGGCTCTATGATTCGAACGCGTTTGATGGACAAGCGGAACTTGCCACGGCACTCTTTGCCATGGAACTGTCGCGTCGCTTGGATGCGCGGGGTGTGGCGGTAAATTCGTTCCATTGCGGCACTACCGGAAATGGCAGTTCACGCGCGCAACATCTCATTCAGTCGATCGCGCGACATTTCACTAAGTCGCACGCACGGCGGGCGGCGACGCCGGCTCTGTTAGCGGCGAGTCCCCTGGTCGTAGGCATGACAGGTGAGTATTGGGCGAACTGCCAAAGGTCCCGTGGCAATCCTCTGCGCTTGGACTTAGGTCTTGCGAAACGGCTCTGGGAGGTCTCTGCCCAAATCGCTGCAATCGTGTTCGGTGGCACTTTGCCGCAGGCAGTGTCCTTCCGGCGCGATCCATTGCGCTCAGGCACCGATTTGAATACGGCGGAGTAAAATAAATCAGTCGGTATGCAACTATGCACACGCGTACCGCAATGGACTGCGAATCTCCAGTGCGCCGGCCGAGTCCGGAATGAGCCATGTTGTCAATCAGCGCATGGGAAAGCGCCAACCGATGTGTTGGGCCGCCGAGGGCGCGCATCTGCTGTTACAGGTGCGCTGCGCAGTACTCGATGGGCGGCTGGACGCCCTATTCCGCGAGCTGTATCCGAGATTTCGCCTAACGTCGCCGTCGCTAGAATTGCCTGGTTTGTGACAGCGACCCCCAACCTCGATACGGTCCCTCACACCTGATCCGCTCGCGAGCTGAACCGCGGGTGTCAGCGTCAACTAACCGGTGCACTTTCAAGAGAGCGTTATTTCTACCCGCGATCGCCGGGCTGCATAGTCCAGACACGGCTCGACGCGAAGTGATTACAGACTAGCTACCGTATCCGAGTATACGCGCTGAACGTTTGGATTCCGGAACTTCATCTCGCACTCGATCGAGCAACCACAGCAAGCGGTCAAACGACTCCTTAAATTTGGTGCGCCGACCGCTCCATAGGTATCCGCGCAGATAATTGAATCGGTCGTAGAGCTCGAAGATGGAACCATCCGGTGAAAAGCGGTACGGTGGGATTCTGCCGATGCACTGATCAACGTGACGGACTTTCATGGCCACGTGAAAATAATCAAGTACGCAGCGAGTCGGAATCGGCAGAGACCGCTTGAGGCGCAAGAGCGACTCCGCGCCGTCTGTCATGAGCGCGGTGGGTTCAGCGGGCGAAATTCCCATCCGTTCGACGAATCGTGCGAGGCGGTAGCGCAGGGACGACGAACCCTTGAAGACGCTCGCGAAGACCTTGATTTGCCCTCCCTTTTCGCAGGCACCGGTGAGAATCTCGAAGTTTCTGTGCGCGCCCTTCCGCGTTCGCCTTGCATATCCCCCGTCAAAGGCCAACGTCAATGCCGGCGGCGGATCGGTCGTGCGCTGCGGTAGTTCCGGCTCGTGCGCGATTGTCGGTTCACGATCAAGACGGCTGCCAGCCTGCAGGACCGCTTTTCTTATGCCCACATATCCGAAGCTCAGATCCACGCCGAGCAACTCATGCAACACCGCGGCGGCCTGCCGATAGCTGTGCGTGCTTCCCAGTCTTGCCGCTTGGTAACGTAGTTCCTGGCTCGTTCGCGCCAGCCAACCCTTGAGCGGTGAAATGGTCCGCGGCGCCGTGCCCTCACATGGGCACGATACGAGACGAGGACTTTGAAGGAGGACCCTTCCGAAGAGCGTGTGAACACTTCGTCGTGCCCAGTCCTTGATGTTTAACCGTGCGCCGCATCGCTCACATTGGCGGGCACACTCTGTGATCTCGGCCGCCTGTGCCGCAACAAATTCCCACTGAAGTGCGCTTAAGAGTGCTTTGGCCTCCTCGAGACTGATGCCAATATCACCAGGAGCCGCCAAATCACTGCAACCGCCGACGACCAAAACTCGGTGTGTTCCCGTCTTGACTCCGGCGTCCGCAAACTCGACTGTCACCAGCATGCGCATAGATCACCTGCAGTGTCCGGGGACGGCTGGAATCTACGCGACTATTGTTACAGACCCCACCATTCGAAACGGTTCCAATCGACAGGGGTCTCGCGCTCACTGCGACTTACGGCGAGCGCGGAAAGCCGCTACCTTCATGCGGTTACCGCATAGCGCCATGCTGCACCAGCGGCGCTTATGCGATTTGGTGTGATCGTGGAACCACAAGGTGCAGTCCGCGCTTTCGCACTTGCGCACCTGAGTGAAGTCGCCCTCTGTGAGCAGCAATGCCAAAGACTCTGCAACGGGGACCAACAGCGCCTCGACGCCGCCTACCCCGCGGCGTTGTTCGACCCGCGGGCCTTGTCGTTTGCTCCACACAAGCTCCTTGTGCGAACTGCCGAGCGCCAGCAGGCGGTTGAGCGCTGTAACGTCGCCGACGCTTCCGGTCTTGCGCTTTTCCAACACCTCCCGCGCCGTGTTGCGCAGAGCCAGCGCCGCCTTGAGCAGCGCGCCGGGACGGCCGGGCGCGCCCTCGACCGATGTTGGCAGCCCGGCGCGCCTCAGCCAGTCGAGGACCTGTGCATCGCTGCCCATGCATTCCCGCTGTTCCTCGTCGACACCGTAAGCGGTATTGACGAAGTCCAACGCCGGATCGTCCCCAATAAAAAGGGGAGTAGCAGGTTCGAGATTCTGTTCGGATGCGGTCGCCATGAAATCCAGCCTATCAGTCGATGTGAAAGTGTAACCAGTAAACATAATTTTGACTAGTTACTCAACTATATGTAACCTGTCAGCGTTATCTTAATAGGTTACCAAAAGACACCCTTCGGAGCTCCCATGTCCATCCACCGCTTTGTTACCGGCGCCCTACTTGCGATGGCGAGTGTTGTCGGCGATGCCGCTGCCGCCTCCGGCGCACCGTCTCCCGACCTGCAAACCCAGCCGCCTTTGGTCAGCACCCGCACCCTCGAGCTGCAGGGGATCAAACTGTTTTACCGCGAGGCGGGCAACCCGCAGGCGCCGGCTATCCTGTTGCTGCATGGCTTCGCCACTTCCTCCTTTATGTACCGCAATCTGATTCCATTGCTCGCCGACCGTTACCACGTCATCGCGCCGGATCTGCCCGGCTTCGGCTTCACTGAAGTGCCCGAGAGCGCGCACTACCGTTATACTTTCGACAACCTCGCCCGCACCATCGACGCCTTTACCGATGCGATCGGCCTGAGACGCTATGCCATCGAGGTGTTCGACTACGGCGCCCCGGTGGGGTGGCGCCTAGCGGTGGCGCATCCGGATCGGATCACCGCGATCATTACGCAGAACGGCAACGCCTACGAGGAGGGCCTGAGCACCGGCTGGAATCCGATTCAAAAGTACTGGCAGGACCCGACCGCTGCCAACCGCGCTGCGCTACGCGACTTTCTCACCCCGGAATCGATCAAGTGGCAGTACACCCATGGCGCTCCCGATGCGAGCAAGGTCGCGCCCGAAACCTATACCCTCGACTCGGCCCTGCTGGCTCGTCCTGGCAATGACGAGATCCAGCTTGACCTGTTCCTCGACTATGCCAACAACGTAAGGCGCTATCCCGAGTTCCAGGCATACTTTGGCAAGTGGCATCCTCCGCTGCTGGCGGTCTGGGGTCAAAACGATCCGTTTTTCCTGCCACCGGGCGCCGAGGCCTTCAAGCGGGACATTCCGCAGGCCGAAGTGCATTTCTACGATGCAGGCCACTTCGCCCTGGAAACGAGCGGCCCCGAAATCGGCGCCGAGATACGCCGCTTCCTGGCGCGCAACCTGACGCAGCGGCAGTAGGATCAGTAACGCGCCAACAATGAGCACTCAATCCCACATGAAAGTCGCAACTGCGGAAACCCTGGCGCGCCATTGCGTCTCGCCGCTGTCTCGCGTCCCACTCCGGGCGCCGGCCAAGCGATCGAAGCTGTCGGCCCCGGCGTGGACCGCTTTCACCGCGGCGATTAGGCGTATGGCATGACCGGTGGTGTCGGCGGCCGCCAGGGCTCGTTGGCGGAGTTTGCCGCAGTCGATGCAGACCTGCTGGCGATCAAACCGGCGAAACTGTCGATGCGCGAAACCCCGCTGTACCGCTGGTGTTTATTACCGTCTGGGAAGGTTTGATCGATCGCGCGGCGGTGCACGCTGGGCAGAAGGTGCTGATCCACGGCGGCGCCGGCATCGGCCGGGCGCATCACGGCGAATAGCTGGGCGACAAGCGGAGCCGATCCTATACATCGAGGGGACCCCGGTAGGCGAAGGATGCGCGGCTCGACACACACGAAAGTCAGTGATATTCGCTGACCTTCCGCTCCGCGCGGGTTCGCGTAGGCTGTGCGGCCAGGGATAAAGCGTGGCGCGATCAGGCCCTCGGCGCCAATCGAGTGGGCGAATGGCGTCGATGGGGGCGGCGCGGGTAGTGCCGCGATGCGTGTTCTTTGCCACGAGCGCGGCTCCGCCCAGAAAGTACAGGGCCGCGACGCCCGACAGGACGTACTTCAGTCGAATTCCCATAGGGGTCACCTTTTGAATCAATGGGCTGGGTTCGAGACGACTGGCACGAGGGAAGTCGGAGAGGCGTACGCCGCGTAGTCGGAGCCGTTCGCGCGCCTAATCCGCCCGTCCTGTGTGATGGAGTCGGCGAAGCTGAGCTAGTGTCGGAGCGTGGGGTGCGGAAGCCGAGGTGCCTCCCGGGTAGGGCGGCAAAGCTCGCTAAACCGCTCGAGCGCCTCTTGTACCAACGTGACTGTCAGGGTTCTTGCCGGCATTGCTCGGCCAAGCGGCGCAGCCTGACCCGACCACAAGGGTGTGAAGTCGACCGCGCCCTGTCTTTCTGCCGCCGCTCTCAATGGTGCCACTGCCCTGGCCGCCAATGGAAAATCCGGTAGCTCATCGATAATCGGGCCGACTTCGGCGGCCAAGCGGTTGCTCAAGACGCGTGCGGGCCGGCCGGTATAGACATTTGTAAGTAGGGTCGTGTCCGCGCGTGAGTGCCGCAGAGCCTCACGATGCATTTGCGTTGTCGCTGCTTCGGGGCAAAGAAGATATGCAGTGCCTATCTGTGCGCCCGCCGCCCCCAGCGCAAACGCCGCGACTATGCCTCGTCCATCGGCAATTCCACCGGCCGCCACTACCGGCACCTTCACCGCGTCGACGACCTGCGGAACCAACGCCATGGTGCTGGGCTGCCGCGCGCTCGCTCCAGTGGGGTCCGCTCCGAGAAATGTAGCCCGATGCCCTCCGGCCTCACTGCCCTGGGCAATGACGACGTCGACTCCTCTCGCCTCGAGCCACAGCGCCTCCTCTACGGTCGTCGCAGACGACATGATGCGACAGCCCGCCGCTTTAATCCGATCCAGATACACCGCGTCGGGCAAACCAAAATGAAAGCTCACCACCTGGGGACGGGTGTCCTCGATGACAGTACACATGGCGTCGCCGAACGGAGCGATGTCTGAAGCAGGCTGAACCTTCTCAGCAACGCCCATCTCGCGATAATACCGTGACAGACGCCGATACCACGCTTGCTCGAGACGAGTGTCGTCTCGAGGGGGGCGATGGCAGAAAAAGTTGGCGTTGATCGGGCGATTCGTCAGGGCTTTCAGATCATAAATCGCTTTTGCGGCAGCTTCGGGATGGTGGAGCGCGCAACTGATCGAGCCGAGACCGCCAACGGCGCACACGGAAGCGGCCAGTTCCACGGTGCCGAGGCCAGCCATCGGAGCCAGAATAAGGGGATGCACGATTTGCAGAAGTTCAATCAGGCGGCGTTGCGGCCACATCGTAGTCACCTCACCAGGCGCCACCACCGGAGAATGCCGCGCCGTCCACGCGCAGGATCTCGCCGGTGATGAACGGTGCTTGTTCCAGATAAAGGACAGCGTCGGCGATGTCGTTGGTCTCTCCCATTCGGCCAAATGGCTGCATGGCAGTTAACATTCCGCGCATTTCCGGTGGAAGCAGGCTTGTATTGACTACGCCAGGCGCCACGCCATTTACCCGAATACCCCGTGTGGCATATTCGATCGCCAGCGAGCGGGTCACCGCAGCAAGACCACCCTTGGTGAGCGCGGCGAGCGCTGCCGGCAGGGCTGCCAGTGGCTGATCCGCTATCGCTGCGGTGATGTTAACGATATGGCCGGACCCAGCCTGCAGCATCCGAGACGCCGCCTGCTGAGAGATGTGGAAGAAGCCTTTCAGATTTACGCCGATCATGGCGGCGAAGTCGTGCAGGGAATAATCGACGAACGGTTTTGGAATGAAGATGCCTGCATTGTTTATAAGCGTATCGATTCGTCCAAAATGCTCCATCGCTCTGTCGACGACTCGTGCAGCGGTATCAGGCTCACTAATGTCTCCTTCGATCCTCAGAGTTGCATCATCGCTAATAGGCTCGGTCTTCTTGATTGAACGTGACGTGGCCACTACCCCGTAATCGAGTTCGCGGAATCTCTTTACCAGTGCTGCTCCTATACCGCGCGAAGCCCCGGTGATGATCACTACTTTTAGTTTGGAGGTCATTACTGTTCTCCCAGAGTGGGTGGGTAAAATGGAAAGTGGAGATGGCCGAATAGGCCTCAGTGTCAGGATAGCGAGGAGTCAATCGGCGGCTTTAGCAAGAAATGCTGCGTCCTATTCTTCAGTTGCGGATATTGGTCCGCGCCCGCGCCGGTGGCCCCTATCCGGGGGAGTTGAATTTCCTTGAACGAGTGATCGCCCCCCATTCGAGTGCTGCCGCGTGAAGTCGCTTGGGCAAACAAGATCTTGTGATCACCCCGCTTGCGAAAGTCGCTTCTCTGCGCCGGTTCCACTTTGCGCGAGCATTCAAAGCCGCTGTGGGCAAGTCGCCTCATCAGTACGTGAGCGCGCGTCGTCTTGAGCGCGCGAAAGAGCTTCTGACACGAGGGGATCAGTCGCTGCTCGATATTGCTATCGCACTGAGCTTTTCTTCTCAGGCCAATTTCACGCGAGCCTTTCATAAAGGCGCCGGCAGGACCCCTGGCCAATATCGGCGCAATTTCGAGCGACACTGAGAGCTGTCCGGGAGGACAGCTCGTTGCTCGCCCCCAACGAGACGCACCCGTCAGACGCACAACTGGACTATCACCTGAGCAGGACAGGTCAACATCGTGAAGGTCCGCAAGCAAGGAATGGGTTGCAGCATTCTTGGACAAAACGCGCGGCTTGACTCGTCGATATATTGACACTGACGCAAATTGGCACGGTGTTCAACGACCAGCACGCACTGCGTCCTCGCTGTGCGGCAAAACCGTTGAATCGCTATCATCCGCCCACTTGCGGGCGACGCTGCAAATAGAGAGGCTAATGATGAATGACGCGCACGACTACCCGCTAGGCTATTCCGATCACGAGGCTCGACGTCTCGCTGAACAGGGTGTACTGCTAGAGGATCTCACGCAGGACATGCTGCGACGTGCAGGACTGCAGCCTGGCATGCACGTTCTCGATATAGGGTGCGGTGTTGGCGATGTTTCGCTGTTAGCCGCGAGGATGGTCGGCCCTGAGGGTCAAGTGCTCGGCATCGACAGAGCTGCCTCGTCGGTGGAGGCGGCGCGCGGGCGCGCGCGATCGCTCGGTGTCACCAACGCACGCTTTGAGGAAGCCGATGTCACCAGCTTTGACTCGGAACAGCGGTTCGACGCAATAGTCGGGCGCCTGGTACTGCTTTTTCTGTGCGAGCCTGTTGGAGCGCTGCAGCGCCTGTCGCGCAAGCTGGCACCGGGCGGGATAATGGCCTTTCAGGAAATCGACATTCCGCAGATGGCGCAATCGCCCCCCTCGGAGCTGTTCACGCAGGTAAGGCGCTGGATTATCGAGACCTTTGCCGCGACTGGCAACGAGTTGGAAATGGGCTCTAGGCTCTATTCGACCTTTGTGCGCGCCGGCCTTCCAGGTCCCGAGATGATCGCGGTCACTGGCGTCGGATGCGGGCCGAAGCCATTCGGCCATGAGTACTACGCCCACGTGCTGCGGAGCCTGCTTCCCACGGCCGAACGATACGGCATTACTACCGCCGCGCAGTCGGGCATTGACACGCTCGCGACACGCCTACTTGAGGATGCTCTTGCCAACGATCGCGTGACCTTCCTTCCAAGAATGGTCAGCGCTTGGACGAAGTTTTCGCCGAAGGGCGAAACACGAGGCTGAGGAGTCGACTCAATGGTGAGGGTGCTGCGACCCAAGCAGGAGTCCCGCCCCGAAAGCAATCGCTGCTCGCCGATGGCGCGCGATCGGCCCACCACCACACCTAAACAACGATGACCGACACTTAGTCAGGAGACAATCGTGAATGTAGAGATCCCAGAAAAACTCGCTGCCTTCGCAGCCGCCTTGGCGATGAATGCATTAATCATCACCGGAGTGGAATATATGTTCAGCGTCCCGGCAGAATCGCACACCGCTGGGATCGCTTTGTCAGGCCCACGGCGGCAGTGCGGATGCACGCCACGGGGAGATGACTATTGCCGATGCGCAGCAACGTCGCCACTACCTAGTAACAGCAGGAGTCAATGAGCGATGCGAGCGGCGACTTCCGCAGTGATCCTGTATTGGGTTGCAGTGGCCGAGAACGTTCGTCGCAGCGCCGGCGCCGTTCGCAGTGAATGCGTCTGACGCATGATGACTAAGAGATCTGGTTCGAGGCGTCTGGCACTTTTGCATGCCGACCAGGAGCCGGTGCCGATGCGCCGAATGCTCACCACAGGTTTTGGTGTCCATCGGAGGAATGTGATGCGCGCGGATGATGGCAGTTGTACAGAATCAACGGCGGCCGGGAATCCGGTGAGGCACATACATTATCACGCCTACGCCTGTTGGGATTCCGAGGAAACTCGTCATTTCTACGAGGACATTCTAGGAATGCCGCTCATCGCGACGGTCGTGACCGAGGATCCCGTCCGCAACGATGGTTCAAGGTGTTGCCCTACGTTTTTCGAGATCGCTGACGGGAATACGCTTGCGTTCTTTGAGCACACTTCGCTCGTCCATCCAAAGTCCTTCAACGCGCGAAGCGGCTGTCATCGCCACATTGCGTTCGAAGTGGAGGGAGATGCGACGGTGCGGCAATTCAAGCGCAAGCTGGATGCGGCTGGCGTCGCGAACATTCTCATGAATCCAGGAGCGTTTCTCTCGCTACGCTTCAATGATCCAAACGGCTTGATATTGGAATTCACGGCCAAGGTGGGGCGTTCGTTTGAGCACTAGCGAACCTCGCGGGCATCGGCTCACTCAGAACTGCTGCAATGGCTGCAGCACCGGCAGAATTGGTGGCGGAATGTCGCGGAATGAAATAGGCATAGTGTGAGTTCTCCTTAAAGCTGGGAGTGGAACGTAAGTGGGGGTGCCGATCACATTAGTGAACCGCCTGCGCAAATCCGGACGGACTGCGGAAACGCGGGTTCGCCACACGATATGCGTCCGTCAACGTTCCGTTTAGAAGTTCTGCACGGACCTGTAGGAGATAATGGGCCCCCTGCGGAGTCCCGCGCGCGCAGCGCCCCGGGTGCTCCGCCGCCCATAGATCGATGTCTTTGCGCAGCCACGCGAATTGGAGAAGCGCCTGCCATGATCTCCCTCGCCACAGAGCGCCTCGCAATCGGGGTCCCCTCGTTATTGCTGCCAGGAGTGGCGGTAGAGACAGGACGTTTTTCCCGAGAACCACGATAGCGTGCCGCACAAGCTCATGATTTAGAGCCGGTTTCTGTTAGATTGTTAGATGAAAACCGTCGAAATTTGCCGAGAAATATAGGGTCGACCATGTGCTTCCGGACCGGAGAAATGTGCACGATTTCTGCAGGAAAGCAGGTATTTTGCGGCGAACAGAAAACTTCATTGGATCAGCGGGTTAGTGGAATGCCATTCTACATTTCTCGGTATTTCCTACCGCGACTTTCGGCAAGGAAAACCTGACTACCCCTATTGGTTCACCCATGATGCAAACGACACTTGAGCAGCCGTATCTCACCATAGAGCGCTGGAGGGCGTTCTTTGAAAACACCTCGGTTGGAATCACCATCGCGGACCTTGAAGGCCGCTTCCTGGCGGCGAATACCGCCTACCAACGGATGCTCGGATATTCAAAAGGCGAACTTGAGAAGCTTTCGTATATGGAGATCACTGTCGAAGAAGATCGTCACTCGAATTTGCAACTGCTGCGCGAGCTCGCCACGGGTGCGCGCCATTCAATGCAACTCGAAAAGCGATACCGACGCAAAGACGGCGAGATCATCTGGGTGAACATCAGCGGCAACATCATTCCGGGGGCATCCGACGGCTCGATGTATTTGGCCTCAATCGTCCAGGAAATCACGGAGCGCAAGAACGCCGAGAGCGCTTTACGCGAAGCACAAACAGAACTCGCGCACGTCACTCGCGTCACTGCGCTCGGGGAGTTGGCGGCCTCCATCGCGCACGAGATCAATCAGCCGCTCGGCGCCATCATCGCTGATGCCAACGCCTGCCTCAATTGGTTGGCCGCAGACCGACCTGACCTGGTCAATGTGCGCGAATCGTTAGGCGCGATCGTGAAGGACGGAGAACGCGCCGCCCAGGTGCTCACCAGAATTCGCGCCTTGCTGGCGCGGTCGGAGGTCGCGCATGAGTCATGCGATATGACCGGGGTCATCCTCGAGGTGATTTCCCTCGTGGGGTCGGATTTGGAACGCCAAACTGTCGCCATACAGACCATTCTTCCGTCAAACCTGCCGAACGTGCAGGCCGACCGGATCCAGATCCAACAAGTACTGCTGAATCTGCTGTTGAACGCTGCGGAGGCCTCCAAGGGTTTGGTGACCGACCGGCGCCGAGTGCGGGTATGTGCAAGCCTCGAAGAGCTTGATGAGGGCCGGTGCGTCGTTGTCACCGTTCAAGATGCCGGCATCGGTCTGCAAGGAAAGCGTCCGGAACGAATATTCGAGCCGTTCTATCGCGAGTGTCTTTTCGCTGCGCACTTACTGGCTAGGCGTGTTCACGATGGCGCTGGGCAAGTGTCGCTGCAAGCCAAGCAGCATTGGATCTCGCAAACCTCAACCGTGTTCGTTATCGGCAATCGTGTAGCCCAGATCGAGCATGGAAAATCCTTTGCCAGGGGGCCGAGCGTTGTCGCCCCAAAACGGGTTCGCCTATACGGCGGGTCCTGCGGTCAGTTACGACATCGACGTGTTCGGTGGCACGCGATGGCGGCTTGACTCGTCGGGGTTGCACCGTCCGACTGGACACCGCCGAAGGTCGATCTGAACCTCCTGCATCTTCCTCAAGACTTGCCGGTGGCGCTGCCGTCGGAACTCGTGCATCGCCGACCCGACATTCTTGCGTCCGAATCGCAACTGCACTCGGCCAGCGCCGCGGTCGGCGTCGCCACGGCAGACATGTACCGCATTTCACCCTCAGCGCCACGCTCGGCGCACAAGGCCTGCTCGGAGGCGGGCCCTCGGAAACTGCATGGAACCTCGTGGGAGGTCTCGCAGCGCCTATATTTCATGGCGGTACCCTGACAGCCGAGCGGAGAGCGGCACAGGATGAGTACCACGCAGCGTTTGCAGAATACCGCCAAACCGTACTGGATGCCTTCAGTCAAGTCGCCGGCACCTTACAGGCACTCGACAATGATGCCGACCAGTTGGCTGCGCAGCAGCGTGCATTGGAATCCGCGAGCGCATCGCTCGCGCTTACCCGCGGAGCGTATGCAGCGGGCAACGCGGGATATGTGCAGGTGCTCGACGCACAGCGATTACATCAGCAGGCAGAACTCGGTCAGGTGCAAGCCTGTAGTCAACGCTTCGTCGATACCGTAAAGCTCCTACTTGCCGCCGGCGGGCGCGTCGATTTGCCGCGTGGACAGAGCGGTGCGCCGTAAGATTCGCGGCGAGCGGTGAGACTTGGACTGTATCGACCTCAGCCGTTCGGGCCGGCAATTTCAGTCTGCAGGTTTTGGGGTGACCTCAAGGTTGCGACTTGGCAATGTCGCGTAGTTCAGGCGGGTGCGAATCCCGCCCCGGTAGCCGCTAGCCACGGGCCGGGTATCGAGCCTTGCAGGTATCGCGGTGACGCGATGCTTGATGCGTAGGCACGAAAGGAGGCGAGGCGCAAAGGTAACAGGTCAAGCTGTCTCTGAAGGATTTGAGTCCCGAATTCAGCGCGAAGGTGTGTGCCGATGGTTTCTTGAACCCCAGCAGGCAACAGTTCGTGTCACGAAACGGCGAGTGACACGGGTCACCCCGGGATCTAAGTCCGCGAAATACATAAAATATGGGCATCCACCAGGGCACCGCACAATCGACAATTATAGTTGACTCCGGCAACTATAATTGTCGATTGTGCGGAAGGATGAGTATCGGTGTCCGGCCGGCCAAATCGGACTCATGGCGGCAAGGAGGCCTGAATGCCCTTTTTTTTCGCCGCTGTCCACATCGATAATCCGTGGCCTTCCAGAATATCCATGGCCAGGACACAGTCGTCACAGCCCCTTATCGTGCACGTTTTCGCACGGAAAATCGGCTTTGTCGAATAGGCCTGCTGCGACTATCACGTGAACAGGACAGGTCAACATTGTGAAGATCCGCAAGCAAGGAATGGGTTGCGGCATTTTTGGACAAAACGCGCGGCTTGACTCGTCGATATATTGACACTGACGCGAAATTGACACGGTGTTCAACGACCAGCACGCACTGCTTCCTCGCTACTTTCCACCTATTGGAGACGATTCCATGTCCCTGCGCATCAATGATACCGCCCCGAATTTCACGGCCAAAACCACTCAAGGCCAGATCGATTTCCACAAATGGATTGGCAACAGTTGGGCGATCCTGTTTTCACATCCCAAGGACTTCACTCCGGTGTGCACTACCGAATTGGGCTATATGGCGAAGATCGAACCAGAGTTCATCAAGCGCAATGCCAAACTGATCGGGCTGTCGATCGATCCGGTGGAAAGCCACGGCAAATGGGTGAGCGACATCGAGGAAACGCAGGGTGCCACGGTGAAGTATCCGATGATTGGCGACACCGATTTGAACGTGGCAAAACTGTACAACATGCTTCCCGCTGAGGAATCCGGCGCATCCGACGGCCGCACCGCCGCGGCCAATGCAACGGTGCGTTCCGTCTTCATCATCGGGCCTGACAAAAAGATCAAACTGATGCTGACTTATCCGATGACCACGGGCCGTAATTTCGACGAGATCGTGCGTGTGCTGGACTCGTTGCAACTGACCGCCCGAGAGAATGTCGCCACGCCGGTTAACTGGAAACCAGGAGAGGACGTCATAATCCCGACTTCGGTGTCCGACGATGCGGCTAAGCAAAAGTACCCGCAAGGATTCAAAACGCACAAACCTTACCTTCGGACCGTCTCGCAGGTGAAGTGAAACTGCGGGCCCGATTCAGAGACGCGAAGATTAGATGAGGAGTAAGGCCGCAGCGTCCGACGCTTCGTTCGATCAGAATACTGACGGCGGGCCTAGTCATGCTGACTGTGAATGCTGTG
>WNFR01003024.1_pt1 | contig 17875 bp, 13 predicted proteins | sample 5400221 | NCBI WGS metagenome assembly WNFR01 (sample SAMN13153357, study PRJNA577476) | soil metagenome | isolation source: 40 cm soil under Madrone tree | place: USA:California | collected 2016-06-14
AACTTACATCACCGGAGGGACTATCTGTAACGAACGGTTCGGTGCCGTCAATATACGCTCCCGCGGAACAAATTAGTGCGAGATTGAGCATCGGTAACGCACGGCGCGCCGGCGTGAAAGGGGTCCGGAGATTCTTGACAAAGGGATAGTCAGTCCCTACGTCGTCGGCCACATTTGTTTTCCGGCTCCTTTGCCAGACGCTATAACGTCTGCGCCAATCGTTGATGTTCTCGATAATGTCCACGCGGGTTCCTTATCTTCTCCAGAGGTTCAACTGCGCAGGCTTCGTCCAATCAAGATGATCGCAATCAAGGCGGCAATCATAGCAAGCCCAAGTGCGCTGACGGAATAACGATGAAGGCTGCTGAAAGCAATTCGCCGCGGATCATCTACCGGCACGAGGTCGATTGGCAAGAGCATTGCCGCCCTTAACGCGCGCATACGGGCAGCGATAAGCCAGTGTCCGAGTCCCGTGGCCATAACAATGATCGCCAGACAAGAAAACTCGATAATGAAAGCCGTCCGCCCTGGTCCACTTCGCCACGCGAAAAGAGTCAGAAGTAAGAACACTCCAATTAGGAACCCTCCGATGTTTACGACGGAAAGAGTCCGCGTCACGATAGTGCCGGCAATCTCGCCGGCGTTTGGCAATACAAACGATCGCAGCACCACGAACACTGCAAACAAACGAATTTTTGGCAGGATAATCAGCGGCTGCGACAGTTCCCGCGGATCCGGCACAGTCAGCAACCACGACAGCGAACAGTCGAGCTGCGCCTGATAGTCCTCCAGGTCGAGCGACATAAAAACTCTGTGCCCGAGGCTCGCGAACTTCTCCTTGGCCATTTGGTACATTCGACGCGCCGCGCCAGGACGGCCAATGTCAAGATGATGGAAAGCCACCGCGGATTGGATCATCGCCTGCAGAAACAGTTTTTCATCCGGCCCAACTTCGCCCATCCAACGTTCTTCCCACGCATCATGGGCTGCATGAAATTCACCGGCGTTGTACAAGTCGATGCCCGCAATGTACTCGATCGGATATGCGGCGATATGTGCATCGCTGTAGGCTGCATCCTCTTCGATCTGAGGTGGCTCAGCCATTAACCGCCTCCACTTGATTCCAATCGCGCTTTAGCAAGAGCTCCTCAATACGATACGCATGGAGGGAATCGTGAAGTGCAAGATGGCGAAACATAATAAAGATTGAGTAGTCAGCGTATTCAGGATGCGCGGCAGTGCGCTGCCAGTCTGCGGCGCCTAACCGTCGTAACTTCTCAACAAGCTTGTTGCGATCATTTTCAAACCGCGTAAGAGCTTGCTCCAGATCGACATGCAACAAGGCATCATGCGATGTCATGTCCTGATCAGGATCATACGGTCTAATCCGCGGCTGCGCCTCGCTCAGCATTTGCTCTAAGCGCGAGAAAAATAACGAATGAACTTCTGCCAGATGACATGCATGCTCATGAGCAGACCATTTGTCCGGCCGCGGCCGGCGCTTCACAACTTCAGGTGGTACATCGCGCACGAGGGGAATGATTATTCTCGGTGCGTTAGCAAGCGACGTTATAACAGATTCAGTATCGTGCATATTTCTTGCCTATTTAATCCTTTACCTTTGTATTCAGCCGTGCCGCAATGATCTTCGCCGCAGTGGCCCCGGCTCCAGTGGCCCCACTGATCGTCGGCGCCAGAGGATTGGAAACATCGCCAATGGCGAAGACAAAAGGCATGCTGGTTTCCTGTCGACTGTCAACAGAGATGTAATTGTTCTCGTCATGCTGCAATTGATCGCGGAATAGCTCGGAGTTGGGTTCCACACCAATGCGGACAAGCACACCCCTCACGGCAATTTGGAACGGCTTCAGTCCATCTTTCCGTAAGACCTCAACCGCCTCGACTTCAGCATTACCAATAATACGCGTGAGAACTGATTCGGTGAAAACCGTGACGCAGTGATTCGTCTGAAGACTTTCGATAAGGTCTCGTCGCGCTCGCAGCCGTTTGCCACGGTGCACTAGCGTTACCGTTGGGCAAACCTCCGAAAGCAACAGGGCATTCTCCGCCGCGGCATCGCCGCCACCTACCACACAAACATCCTTGCCGGCGAAGAGATCGCGATCGCGCGTTGCGGATTCAATTATCCCTTTTCCGGCAAACTCATTCTCGCCCGCGACGCCTAACTCTCTGCGTCGAACACCGGTCGCGATGATTAGCGAGATCGCTTGCAGTTGCTCTCCGCTGCGCAGAGAGATTCGTCTGGTCTTCAGGTCAATTGCAGAGAGTCCCACACCGGTCCAAAGATCAAATGAAGCATCGGAGACGCCAGCAGAGAAGTGTAGCAGCAGCTCCTGGCCGTTAGCGGCCTTGAGACCAAGATAATTTTCAATCGGGTTATAAACGCGCTGCAGTTGCCCGCCAATCTGTTCCGCCTGCTCGAGCACGAGAGTGTCCAGGCCAAGCTCGTCACACCAGAATGCGGCCGACAAACCGGCTGGTCCAGCCCCGATTATGATTACGTCATGCATTGCTGACCCGGATCGTCTCTGTGTGCTCGGGAATGATCTGGCGCTTTGTACTTTGAACTTTGTACTTTGTACTCTGTTCTTTCAACAAACAACCACTCCCATTCGATTAATAATTCAAGTACAAAATTCAAAGTACAAGCTCAAAGTACAAAGCTCAAAGTTACGCGTTTACCGGTGCCGCCGTCTCTACCACCTTCGCAACTTCGTCGGGCCTTAATCGTGAAGCAGCGAGTGTTTCATGCTGATCGAGAAACTTTACCGCGGAAGTCATCTCGCGATTGTCCAGTTGCCAACGTCCGGCGCGATTAGTTTCCATCTCATTCAGCTCTCGAAGGATTGTCGTGAAATCGCGACGCTCAATGTGTGGACGAACGATGGTTTCGGCCCAGGAGTAATAGGGATAATCGAAACGGTAGTACCAACCATCGCTTGTCGGGGTTGCGATTAGATAGAGCGTCCCCCGTGCGTAACGGGAAATCGCGGTGTACGGAGCGGCATGTCTGGTAGGATTAAAGCCACTAACACTAAACATTTCAGGCGCCAGCGTAATCACTGACAGCTGGGAATCCGAGTCCTCCTCAACTTGCGAAGTGCCTTGCTCAAAGCTCTCAAAAGCTCGGGCAATTCTTTCCCAGCCATCGCGCCAGAGCGGTTCGTAATCATCTATTTTTGTCAGCAGCTGTTCCACTTCAGGCAGCACCAGTTCGTAGCTGCGTGCGTCGTCGTCAACTGCTTCGCCGGCAAGGTGGCGGGCAAGTGGCGAGCCTGTTTCATCGTCAGGGCTCGCCTGATCTGATCCTTGAATGGCGATGCTGGTGCGCACCGCATTTTCGTTAGTGTACTCGGAGAAATCGCCAGCCTCGGCAGCGGGGATTAGCAGGTCGCGAAATTCCAGCGCGCGTTCGCCACTCATAACAGTCCATACTGAGAGCACACCGTCGGTATCGAAATGATTGTTTGTCACCAACTCGATGTTCTGAGTCAGTCTGCTTCTGTTTGGCGATGCAACAAGGTTGAGGGCGATTTCCGTTGAAGTATCAGCCTTAATTTCGGCGGGCGTTTCGTTTCCCACCCAATGAGAGAAATGAACACTATTCGGCACCGTTCCGTCCACCGACAACTTCGGTACCCTATCAATACCGGCATGATAAAACTCGAATCTCATACTGAACCTTTCCCTCAGTCGCGCGGAGTTGTTATTGAGAGTGTAGCGTATGTGAGGGGTGACTCAGAAAGCCACGTCGTTCGTTCGGGAGCAGTTAACGGTTTTCGCGCCGGTGGAGTCCTGTCGGGAAAAGACTCTGCGCCCCTCTCAGCGTACTCTGCGTACTCGGCGTCTCCGCGGTGAACTCATTTTTGGGCCGAATTCCAATCCGCTTGTTTACCCCCTTGTGAGATGCGTAAAATGTCCACCTTCGTACAAATGCAAAATCTGAGGTAAGTATGGGAGAGTCTTTATGGACCAAGCAACAGGATCACAACCAATGGCTGAAATGACGGCAACTGAATTGAAGCAACGACTGGATAAAGGCGACGATATTCAGATCATCGACGTACGAGAGGATAATGAAGTCGCCATCGCGCGTATTCCAAACTCCGTGCATATTCCATTAGGTCAGATTGTAAATCGAATGGCGGAAATTGATCCAAAGCGCGAAACCGTAGTGCATTGCAAGATGGGTGGCCGCAGCGCTCGCGCGATTGAGGCACTCAAGCGATCAGGTTTCGATGGCCAGCTTGCTAACCTCAAAGGCGGCATAATTGCCTGGTCAAATGAAGTCGATCCGACGGTGCCTAAGTACTGATGTCCGACGTTTGTGGAGGCTGAACGGGAGCGGTAGCACCCAATCATTTTTCACTTAACATTGGGCCACTCCGCGTTCAGTAATATTCCAGACCTGAAGAAATCTCGTCCCCCCGCCTCACCTCGACGTCTAACTAGATAGCAAGGGGAACCAAGCCAGGAAGAAACGCTGATCGACTCGATCAGCGTTTCTTCAGTTATTCAATTCCCTCGAGCTCGATAAAACGACTGAGTCTGGTGATGACCATCCCTTCTTCGCACTCCAAACGACAGGAAAGCGCCGGCTTGTCGTTCACCTCAGTCTGACCCTTCGCGTGGTACCAGATCTGACAGTTGGTACATTCACCATTCCAGCAAAAGTCTCCATATGAGATCGTATTGATTGATAAATATTGAAAGCAACGAAGCAGACGATTCTTCTCAGGAACGCCAACTTCGTGGCCAAGAACTTCGATACTGACAAGTTTTTCATACGGATCAAGCAGATCGGTGGCGATTTCCTCTAACCCGCTGGGCCTACCGCTTTGTTCGCTCATACGCAGCCGCAGTATAATCGCTCTCTGCGAAAATTTGTACAGGGATTTTCGCTCTCGGCCGCTTCTCATCCCGCATAAGAGGTTGCTAAACTAAGAGTACAGGGGGAATCAAAAGTTGGCTTTGATAATCTACACAAAACCCGGCTGCCCTTATTGCCAGCAGGCCCGAGATCATTACAATTCAAAAGGCATTTCATTTCTGGACTATGATGCTCAGAACGACCGTGCTCGACGGGCCGAAATGTTTTCTTTCTCCGGCGGAGATCCGACCGTGCCGTGCATTGTCGAGGATGGAAAATACGTGGGTTCCGGCTGGGGAGTTCCGCCGCGTGGTTGAACCGTGCATGACTAGACTGGCCGTGTGCCAGCACCTAAACGGCAAATCTGTCTCCCACCTTTCCAGCAAGTTCGTGTCGCACTATCGAACGAATGTCGAGAACCAATCTCTCAGCAAGGAAGTTACCACATGAAGAAACAACCGAGGCCTCTAATGCTGGTCGGGTTTTTTATTTTGTGCATCATATTCACGCTCAGCAATTCGATCAGAGCACAAGCAAATTTAGGAGCGAGTTCCCTTCAACCACCAATGGCTGATAAGAAACCAAAAACTACAAACATTCACGGCGAAACTCTTGTGGATGACTATTTCTGGCTGCGCGAAAAAACAAATCCTGCAGTTATGGCGCATCTTCAGGCTGAGAATGCCTACACCGATGCGGTGATGAAGCCTACGGCTCCGCTCCAGGAAAAGCTCTACAACGAGATGCTGAACCATATAAAACAAACAGACGTGAACGTCCCTTATCGCTGGGGGAATTTCTTCTATTACACGCGCACCGAAGAGGGCAAACAATACCCCATCTTTTGCCGCAAGCGCGGCAATCTGGAAGCGCCGGAAGAAATTGTTCTTGATCAAAACGAGTTGGCAAAAGGACAGAAGTTCATGAGCGTTGGAGCGTTCGCACCGAGCGACGACGGCAATCTGCTGGCCTATTCGACCGACAACACCGGTTACCGCCAGTACACCCTGCGCGTCAAAGATTTGCGCAACGGACAACTCTTTCCAGAAAGCATCGAACGAGTCGACAACGTAGTTTGGGCAACTGACAACAAGACAATGTTCTACGTGACGGAAGATGCGGTCACCAAGCGAAGCGATAAGTTTTTCCGTCACGTGCTGGGAACGGACCAAAGCGATCTCATCTACGAAGAGAAAGATGAGTTGTTTGATATCGGTGTCGGGCGTTCGCGTGACAACGCCGTGATTTTTCTCGAAGCCGCGAGCAAGACATCTACCGAGTCTCGCTATCTGCCGGCCGATAAGCCGACTGCTGACCTGAAGATCGTTCTGCCACGACAACCCGATCACGAATACGACGTGGATCATCGCGGCAACGTCTTCTACATTCGCACGAACAAAGGCGCGCGGAACTTCCGCATCGTTACGGCACCTGTCACAGATCCATCGGAAAAGAACTGGAAGGAGTTTGTCTCACACAGACCGGCAGTAAAGGTCGAGGCAATCAGTCTTTTTGCAGACCATGCCGTGCTTTCCGAGTGGGAGAACGGTTTGCAACAGCTCGAGGTAATCGACTTCAAGAACAACAAGCGAAGGCACATCGAATTCCCAGAGCCCGTTTACTCTGCCGGGTTGGGCGCGAACCGGGAGTTCAATACCACGGTGGTGCGTTACAACTACAATTCCCTCGTGACGCCTAACTCTGTTTTCGATTACGACATGAATACAGGCAAGACCACCCTGATGAAACAGACGGAGGTCCCTGGAGGTTTTGATAGAGCCAACTACAAGTCTGAACGAGTGTTTGCTACCGCATCGGACGGCACACGGATCCCGATGTCGATGGTTTATCGCAAAGGGGTCAAACTTGACGGTTCCGCTCCGCTGCTTCTTTACGCATACGGTTCTTATGGAATCTCGATCGCACCAAACTTTTCGGCTAGCAGGTTGAGCCTGCTCGATCGCGGTGTTATTTACGTGATCGCTCACATTCGCGGGGGAGGTGAGTTGGGCGAAGAGTGGCGGCAGGCCGGCAGAATGATGAACAAGATGAATACCTTCACTGACTTCATCGCCTGCGGCGACACGCTCGTGAAGAATAAATACACATCGAGCGATCGACTCGTTATCCAGGGCGGAAGCGCCGGGGGTCTATTGATGGGCGCAGTCAGCAACATGCGACCGGATCTTTTCAAAGCTGTTGTTGCGCAGGTTCCTTTCGTCGATGTGCTCAACACAATGCTCGACGCTTCGCTGCCACTGACTACCAGCGAATACATCGAATGGGGTAATCCCAACGAGAAGCCTGCTTTCGAATATATGAAGCAGTACTCGCCTTACGATAACGTCGGCAAGAAAAACTATCCTGCGATGCTCGTCAAAGTCTCAGTCAACGATAGCCAGGTGCCTTACTGGGAAGGCACAAAGCTGGTCGCTAAACTGCGGGCCATGAAGACCGACAATAATCCGCTGCTCTTAAAAGTAAACTTTGGTGCCGGCCACGGTGGTTCCTCGGGCCGTTACGATGCCTTGCGCGAGTCGGCTTTTGACTACAGCTTCATGCTCTGGCAGATGGGAATCACCGAGTAACCAACACTCATTACAGAACCGGGAGCGATAGCGACCGCACTCAACCAGCAAAACGGCCAAGATACGAACTAAGAGTTGTGCTCTCTTAGCGGAATCGGTAGCGAGTACCGTTGAACTTCGAACTCGATCGCCAATCAACCAGGTCTGCCTTACTGGGCTGAGATTCCCCTCGATCAACTGGCCGCCGGTCGCTACGTCCTCATTGTTACCGCCTTCGATCGCGCCAACAAAGTCCGAGCATCTCAACAGATCAATTTCACGATTGAGTGAAGCCCACCAGTTTCGTATGCACTCCAGCGGGGCCTCATTTATAGGGCCACTCGACCCCGCAACCCCGGCAAAATGGAACGTTCTATTGTGGTCGGAATCGATAGGTGATCTACAACGCGGAATTGCGCTCAACTACAGAACAGGAAGCGGTAGCGACCTGGCCGTTTCGCAACACACAAGCTTTAGTTGAGTGGCACCAAAACGGCCAGGTCGCTACCGCTTCCTGTTCTGTAGTTGAGCGAGAATTCAGTATTGAGTACGGTTAGACCAACAGTAGCCAGCGACTCAAGACAGCGGTTCGCCTTGTTTGGGTTGATCACTTAGCACGCGGATCCATTCTAACGACCAATGGTTGAGTGTAACTCTGACCGCCAACTGTGAGTTTTATCGAATAGTTACCTGGCAATACCGTCGGCTGCCGAAAACCGAATCCACCACCACTTCCTGCCCCTGGACCACCTGCACGCGGAGCAGGCGGTGTCGGCCGCAGATCCCAGACCCACCGATGCATGCCAGCCGCAGTCGACAAAGGTTCTGGAGTAGGACGCCAGAAGACCGGGATGTTAAGCGTGTCGGGATTGACAGGCGGCGTGCGGTCCTCGCTCGAGTAACGGCGAATGCTTTCGCCTGAGGGATCGAGTATTTCGAGCACTACTGGACCAGACGCGACAGTCTTCAGGTAGTAATCGATAATCGCGCCGTAGGGAGGATTCTCTGCAAGCGACTCATCACGAGGCTGGGGCGTGCCATTATCACTGCCTTGAGGCATGTTGATAGCATCGGCAGGTCGAAACAGGAACGCGCTCGCGGCCTTCACCTCGTCGTTAATCTGGCGCAGCGCAGTGATATCGTCGAGCACCCAAAAACCGCGGCCGTGTGTAGCCACGATCAAATCGTCTTTATGAATAACCAGATCGCGCGCGGAAACCGGAGGCAGATTCAATTGCAGCGACTCCCAATGATCCCCATCGTCGAACGAAACGTATACTCCCAGCTCAGTGCCAGCAAAAAGAAGGCCGCGGCGTTTGGGATCTTCCTTCACCGTTTGCACATAAACGCTTCCCGGCAGACCGTTCGTAATCTTCTGCCACGTTTTTCCTGCATCGCGGGTGCGATAAATATAAGGTTCGTAATCTTCGAGTTGATGGCGTTCGACCCCAGCGTAAGCTTCATTCACATCGAAGTGTGAAGCATCCATCATAACTACCTTGCTCCAGGATGTTACTGTGGGTGGAGTCACGTTCCGCCAAGTCTTGCCATCGTCGTTTGTTAGTTGGAAGTAGCCGTCGTCGGTGCCGATCCAGATCAACGGCGCCCTCAAGGGAGAGGGAGCAATCGTATAAATCACACCTCGCCGTTTGTCTGTGGGCGCGTCAGTCGCCGCCGACTCATTCAGGTTAGGCGGTACGCCTGGATCCTCTCGCGTTAGATCCTGGCTGATCTGCGTCCAACTCTCTCCGCCATTGGTCGTCTTGTAAAGAAACTGATTGGCGAAGTAGAGCGCATGCGGATCGGCCTGAGAAAAAACGAGTGGCTGGGTCCAGGCATGGCGAAATACACTTTCGTTTCCCTTTTCAGGGGAAACGTTTTTAATCGCGCCCGTTACGACGTTGCACCGTGTAACCGCATCGCCGAAGAGAATCTCAGGATGCAACGGATCGGGAGCCGTATAACCAGCCTCGCCGCCCGCACAAACTGCGGTCCAATCGTGATTGGAGATCTCCGAATGGTTACTTTGGGTAGGCACCCCCACCGCACCGCTATCTTGTTGCGCTCCAGTAACCCAATAAGGAAAACGGTTGTCCGCCGCAACATGATAAAGCTGAGCGGTTGACTGGTTGTACCATGAACTCCACGTCACCGCTCCATCTTCACTCACCACAGCTCCCTGATCACTTGCGACAATCATTCGTTTCGGATCGTCAGGATTGATCCAGAGCAAGTGATAGTCATCACCGCCGGGGGCGCCCTTGATGGCGGTCCACTTCTTCCCGGCATCGGTCGACTTGTAGACTGAGGTGTTTGACACATACACAGTGTCCGCATTTTTTGGATCGACTGTAACCTTGCTGAAATACCAACCTCGACCCCAGATACGATTGTCGCCGGAAATCTTGCTCCACGTCGCTCCGGCATCGCTTGACGAGTACAAGCCGCCTTCCTTCGCATCGAGGATCGCGTAGATCCGATTCTTATTTGCCGGAGCGATCGCAATACCGATGCGCCCGAGCCCTTCTGTGGGAATGCCATTACCGAGCGGTTGCCATGTTGTCCCTCCGTCGTTTGATTTGAAAAGGCCGCTGCCAGGCCCATTCGCAGGCGCGTAGATAAACCATGGTGGACGTCGCACTGCCCACAAAGCGGCGTAGATTATTTGCGGATTGGTTGGGTCCAACGCGAGATCAATGGCCCCGACATCGTTGTTCTTAAAAAGAACCTTCTGCCACGTGATGCCTCCGTCGCGCGAACGATACACCCCACGGTCAGGACTCGAACCATAGACATGCCCCAATGCTGCGACAAACACGACGTCTGGATTCCTGGGATCGACTAGAATGCGGCCTATCTGCCGCGTATTCTCGAGACCAAGATGTTTCCATGTCTTTCCGGCATCAACGGATTTGTAAACGCCATTGCCGAACGAGATCGAGTCGCGCATGTCGGCTTCACCCGTACCGACGTAGACAATATTGGGATTCGACGGCGCCACCGCGATCGCGCCGATCGAGGCCACCGGCTGCGAGTCAAACACCGGTGTCCAGGTCCGTCCGGAGTTCGTGGACTTCCATACGCCGCCACCGACCGAACCAAAGTAAAAGGTATTCGGCTGACCGATAACGCCGCTTACGGCATTCACCCGGCCGCCACGGAAGGGACCAATCATGCGCCAGCGCAAACCAGAATAGAGACTCGTGTCATTTTGCGTCTGAGCGCTAGCCACGGGCAGCACACTGGTCGGACTTATCGCGGGAAACACCTGAGCCAGCTTTATTCCGCAGATGGCAAGTAAGGTGATTACACCTAACATCACCGGCCGGCGCCTGTTGATCTTTTCAACTTTCAGCATTGCGGACTCTCTCCTTAGACGACGCAGAATTCGAATAACGCGCCCGTTTCAAAAATGGCCCGTCTATAATCCAACTACAGAAGAATTATTTGCTTTTACCCACGCAGACCTGAGATTGACTCCAGCTTTTCACGTTCAGAAAGCTCGAGAGGCAGTTTCGGCGAAACAGCAAGAGCCGAATAGCATGTTACCAGGTGAAGTACTATACCTTTTCGCACAAGACCCCGACAATTGTCCTCTTCCGTCAAACGCTATTTAATGCGGCTTAATTCCCAAACGGGTTGCGGCTTGGTTGGAGTTGGGAGTTAAATATACCGCCGACAAAATGCCGCCCCTACTTTTGCTCTAACTTCAGCGCGGAGGTGTTTTGTAAGCTCCGGCTTCTGCCGGTTGGTTTTCGGAATAATAAAGCAATGATTGGCTCGACACTGGGGACTTACAAGATCCTCGAGAAGCTCGGTGAGGGCGGACAGGGAACGGTCTACAAAGCGGTCGACTCAAAGTTGGGTCGCACCATCGTGATCAAGGTACTACCCGCCGAACTGACGGTCAAAGAGGCAAACCTGAAGCGTTTTGAACGCGAAGCCCGGCTTGCCTCAGCCTTGGATCATCCCAACATCTGCACCATCTTCGATCTCAATGACATCAATGGCGTCCATTTCATTGCCATGCAATACATCGAAGGTCGCAACGTGCGACAGTTGGTGAATGGTCGACCATTGTCTCTGGAAAGTGCATTGTCGATCACGTTGCAAGTGACAGACGCACTTACGGCTGCACATGCGCGAGGAATCATTCATCGCGATATTAAGGCCGGCAATGTGATGGTCACTCCGGGCGGCCAGGTTAAGGTGCTCGACTTTGGCCTTGCGAAACTTCTCGACGAAGAAGCGGCACGGACCTCAGGAATTCATCACACGGAGCTGACTGAAGTGGGCATTCCTTATGGAACAGCAACCTACGCTGCTCCGGAACAGGCACGAGGAGATCGCGTCGACGCGCGCGCCGATATCTTCTCTACCGGTGTATTGCTTTACGAAACATTGACCGGCACTTGGCCGTTTCGAGGTAAGACCGCAGTCGACGTACGTCACGCTGTTTTGCATGACGAACCTGCTCCCCTTGTGGAGGTCAGACCCGGGCGGGTGCCGCCTCGCTTGCAACAGATTCTCGATAAAGCCCTGGCTAAGGATGTTCGCCTTCGCTATCAGAAAGTCTCACAGTTTCGTGATGACATTCGCGAAGTAATCCGCGAACTTGGGTCTGAATCGTTTTCCGGCGTTAATAACACCGTTCCCAGTGTGGCGCCCAGACATTTGAGTACAGCCAGTCCCATGTCGCGCGCCTTACGCTGGCTAAAAGGCGTTAAGAGCGGGGAAGGTTTCTCCTCCGGCTCCGGATCTTCGCGCGGGGCTCGGACCGGGCCGAATGTTGATGCGCATGAAACACCTCTAACAAGCCAGGGGGATGGCGAACGCAGGAGCGTGGCGATCCTGCCGTTTAAGAATGTCGGCAATGATAGCGAAATGGACTTCTATCAGTTCTCGCTGGCGGATGCGGTGATCACCGAACTGGCACGCGTGCGCTCGCTGGTGGTCCGTCCTTCTTCGGTGATAGTGAAATATCAAGGCAAGGTGGTAGATGCGGCAGAAGCAGGACGTGAGTTAGGTGTTGACGCCATCCTCACGGCGGGCTTCCTGCGCGCCGGCGCTCGGTTGCGAGTAACGGCCCAACTGCTTGACGTCCGGACAAGCCAGATTCTCTGGAGCGAGCGCATCGATTCCGATTCCAGTGACATCATTGGCGTGCAAGATACTATTGTAAAACGCATAGTGGAAGGCCTGCGTTTGGAGCTTAGTCCAGACGAGAAGGTCGAACTTGCCAAGGGAGCAACTGCCGACGCGGCCGCCTCGGAAGAGTATCTCCGAGGTCGCGATTGCCTGGCCACATTTATTTATCACACCCTTGAACGAGAGCATCTCGATTCGGCAATAGAACACTTCCGGAGGGCCATTGAAATTGATCCTAAATTTGCTCTTGCGTATTCAGCCCTCGGCAGTTGTTACGTAACTCGCGTTATGAAAGGGCTCGGCCAGGCAGGTGACCACGAAAAGGCAAAAGCTGCTTTTGCCAAAGCGTTAGTGCTGGATCCCAAATTGCTCGAAGCGCGCATGCAGATGGTTTTTATTTACCTGACCGGAGGACAGAAGCAGAAGGCCTACACTGAAGTCGAAAAGCTGCGTGAGGAGTATCCGAACGATCCGGGAGTGCAATTTGCTCGTGGCGTGGTGGCACGCCTTCATGGAGATTACGATCGGGCCTTGCGCAGTTTCGAACGCATGGCTCGGCTGAACCCAGACCAACGCGTCGTGGCCAGTTATAATCGCGCCCGCATCTTCATGGTTCAGGGCCAGTATGAAGACGCTTTGCGGGAGCTCGATGAGGGCGCTGCAATAGAGCCGGAACATCCGTTGATACAGGTTTTCCGCGCGCGTGTGCTCTACTACCAGGGTGAAGTTGATGCAGCAACAAACATGATCCAACAGGTGTTGCGAAAGCATCCGCAAATGGATGGCATCAGGCCCATTCTGGCAATTTGTTTGAGCGCGCAAGGACAGCACACCAAAGCGAATGAACAGTTGACGCCGAAGGTCAGACTCGTGGCCGAAGCTGATTACGATATAGCTTACTGGCTGGCGACGGCTTATCTGCTGCAGGGGCGACAGGTCGAGGCGCTTAGATGGCTGGAGACGGCCATCCAGTTAGGGAACGAGAACTATCGTTGGTTTGAGTGTGACCCCAGTTGGTCAGACCTGCATGATGATCCACGATTTAAGGAATTGATCAATAGAATCAAGATCAAAAATGAGACACATGAGGACCAGCCGGCATGAAAACATTCGTGGTCGGTGACATACACGGCCGTTGCGCGCAGCTTCGAAACTTGCTCGCTATGCTGCCGCGCGACGTGGACACCGATACTCTTGTTTTTCTAGGCGATCTAATTGACCGCGGTGCTGATGCACCCGGTTGCGTTGCTCTTATCATGGAGCTCAGTCGCGAGCATCCCGAACGAGTGATCTGCCTGCGGGGCAATCACGAGCAGATGCTGATGGATTTTCTTGCAGGTATAAGTAACATCTGGCTAACTCCGGTCACCGGAGGGGAGCGAACATTTGAGCAATATACCGGGCAGGCGCTGCGTATAGACAGTGAACGGGACATCGAAGAGATGCGGCTTGCGCTTGAGCGCACCATGCCAGCCGAACATCTCGACTTCGTTCATCACACACCTTTTTATCACGAAGACGAATACGCGATTTACGTTCACGCCGGACTGGACGACGGCAAGCATCCGCGCGAGAGTTCACCCCTCTCGCTGCTCTGGATGCGCAACATGGATTTTTATAAGAACTATTACGGCAAGCCCTGTTTGTTTGGCCACACGCCTACGCCTCTGTTGCCGCTGCGCGGCCGGCTGGGTCGCCACGGCATTTACATTTCTCACAGCGCCATCGGTTTAGACACTGGCTACAATCACCAGTCGCCACTCAGCTGTCTATCCCTGCCTGACTTCACGCTCTACCAGACATTCGCTGATGGGCGAGAAGAGACGCATGTGATCACATCGTTTATTCCTGATACCCTGAAAGCGATGCAGAAGAAGGCGGGAATCGAAGGTTGAGATGAACATCTCAAGCCGTGCGGTGTAGAACGAAATCGGCTATCTCCTGGAGAATCTCGGTAGGTCGCTCAATCTTCTGTAGCGCCGCAACCGTTTCGCGATGCACACGAGCGGCCGTTTCTTGTGTGGCTGCAATTCCATATAGACTTGGATAAGTTGCTTTCAGCGCACGGGCGTCTTTCCCCGGTGTCTTGCCCAGATCCGTGGCAGTTGCTGTTACATCGAGAAGGTCGTCGGTAATCTGAAACAATAAGCCCAGCTGGCCGCCGTAATGAGCTATGGCATTCAGCTCCGCCTCAGTTGCGCGAGCGATAATCGCGCCACACCGAGCCGCACAAACAATCAGCGCCCCAGTCTTGAGCCGGTGAATCTCCTCCAACTCCTCACCACTTACTTCTCGCGACTCGGCTTCAATATCACTCGCCTGGCCAGCCACCATTCCCTGCGGAGTACCCGCTGCATCCGCTAGTTCACCGATCAATCTGATGCGTTGACTCGGATCCAACGTGTTGTCCTGTGCGATAGTTCTGAAAGCCAAAGTCTGCAATGCATCGCCGGCAAGGATCGCGGTCGCTTCATCAAAACGTACATGGCAAGTGGGCCGCCCCCGCCTGAGATCATCATTATCCATCGAGGGCAGATCGTCGTGAATCAGGGAATAAGTGTGAATCAGCTCCAGAGCGCAGGCTGTCTTGAGAAGCAGCTCGTTAGACGCCTGGAAGGTTTGACCAACCGCCAGTAGCAGTGCGGGACGAAAGCGCTTGCCTCCCGCGAACACACTCCAACGAATCGCCTGATGAACCTTTTCCGGCGGAGTGGTCGCGCCTGGTAAGAGTGTGTCCAGCTCAGCGTCGATCAACGACCGGCAGTCGTTGAGAAAACTGTCTAGTTCGCTACTACTCTGTGGCAGGATCTCAGAAGCCATCTTCATCAGCGGTAAGGTCCGCCCCCGATTGTTTTTCTACATCGAAAGCAGTTACGACCGGTCGACCCTGATTGTCACGCAACAACACTTCAATGCGCCGCTCTGCCTGGCTCAGCCGCTCCTGGCACTCGCGCGAAAGTCGTATGCCTTGTTCAAACAATTCCAAGCTCTTCTCGAGCGGTAGATCGCCGCCTTCGAGTTGCTGGACAATCTGCTCCAGCGCCTCGAGCGAAGCTTCGAACGTTCTACCCTGTTCTTCGTTATTCTTCATTTCTGTCTTTAACCGGTCGCACGCTAGCGCCGGCGTGTCTTCTGTTTCTTACGCGTCTCCGGCCGATCAGATTGGCCTATGGCCGGCAACTCTTTCATCATATCGTCCACGATACGTTGTGTAAGAGTATCGTCGTTCAGGGCTGTTATTTTCCAGCGCTCGCCGTCTTTGCGCATGGAAAGTTGAATCGTCCGATCCTGAACACTCGCTGTCACCTGGGCAATATCCCCTTTGGTGTCTATCTTCACGAGCGAAGGCACTGTGAGCGCCACTATGAAGAAGGGCTTCGGTGTGGATTTCGCGGAAAACTCTTTTAGCTGCTTCGCCAGTTCGTCGTGCACCGTTTGTTTCAAACGAGGCAGGAACGACGGCAACAAACTGTCAATCTGCGACTGCAAAGGTCCGCTGAGTGCGGAGCCATAACGGCTTGCCGCTTTCTGCTGAAAACTTCCAACCATATTCCTGGCGATCTCGTCGCTGTCGAGTTGCTGATCAAAAGCAGTCATGTCATCGCGCTGTGCGGCATCGAGAATAAGTGCGAGAGAGTAAGACGGGGTCGTTTGGTAGTGTCGCCACCAAAGGTATCCCCCGGCCGCCGCGATCATGATGATAGCGATTATCAGCATCGCCAGGAGGGCCAGGACCTTGGGCCAGCGTCTGGCGCGCTGTTTCTTCGGCTGTGCGCCACTCGACTGATCGAGGTTGATCACGATGCGCTTGCGGCTTGACTCATTCATATTCGTTTATGTCCGATTAATGTCCGATTAATGTCCGATATGCTTTTTTAGCTTGCCGTCGACTCTCGCAGAAGTCTTCGCCGCACGCAACGACAAGCTGAAAAGCATATCGGACACCTCAGAGCTTCCTAAGCCTCGTCGGATAGCTCGACACTGTCGACGCGGGTATTAAGTCTTCCCTTGACCAAACGCACGCGCACTTCATCACCAACCGCAACTGATTTAGCATCGCGCAAAAGCGCTCCCGATTTATCCTGGGCTATCGCGTAACCACGTTGCAGCACGGCCAATGGCGATAGCGCATCGAGCGAAGCGGCGGCGAGACCCAGGCGTTCGCGAGCTTGCTGCAACTGCATCTCCATCGCTGTACTGCAACCCGAGGATGCCGTCTCAAAGCGGGCCCGTGCATTCGCGACGCGCGTTTGCAGCCGAGCAGGCGAAAGTTTTTGCGTCACTGCGTTGGCTCGCGACTGAGCGTTGCGCACTGTTCGCGTGATCCGCGTTTGTAATTCATGCGTGGCCGAACTGGTGTTCGCACGCGCGTCGCGTAACCGCGCTCTTACTTCGTCAAACACCTGTGAGAATGCCTGCTCCTGTACCTTGGCTCGGGCATCGACGATTCTGAATCGCGTCAACCGCACTAGTTGACGGCCCAATCGCTCAAGCGAGGAGCAAATTTGATCCTCGTGTGCCGCCACTATCTCGGCAGCCGCGGAAGGCGTGGGCGCGCGGAAATCAGCCACAAAGTCAGCAATGGTGAAATCCGTTTCATGGCCGACAGCGGAGATAACGGGAATAACGGATTTGCGGATCGCTCGCGCTACCTCTTCCTGATTAAACGCCCACAAATCCTCACTCGATCCGCCGCCGCGACCAATAATGAGTACGTCGACGAGATCACGATTGCGTCCTTCGCGCAAAGCCCGTTCGTGATGCTGATTGATTAAGCGGATCGCTCGCACGATATCGGGCCCGGCTGTTTCACCCTGCACGCGTGCCGGCGAAAGAAGGACGTGAACGGTGCGAGTCCTCCGCGAGATTACATTGAGAATGTCGCGAATGGCGGCGCCAGTCGGAGACGTGACAATGCCTACGCGACGCGGAAAAACCGGTAGCGGTCGTTTGAGTTCTTTGGCAAAGAGACCTTCGGCTTGCAATCTATCGCGGAGTTGCTCGAAAGCAATGCGCAAGGCGCCGGCGCCAATAGGATCGAGAGACTCCACAACCATTTCATACTCACCGCGCGGCGCATAGACACTCAACCGACCACGGGCGCGTACGTGCAAACCATCGGTGGGCCGAAAGCGAATCCGCGTATTGGCGGAACGAAAACACTTTGCCCGCAACTGGGCGGCTTCGTCTTTGAGTGTGAAATACCAGTGTCCGGACGAGTGTGCTTTGAAGTTTGAGATCTCACCCTCCACCCAAACTGACCCGAAGC
>WNFR01003103.1_pt1 | contig 17875 bp, 18 predicted proteins | sample 5400221 | NCBI WGS metagenome assembly WNFR01 (sample SAMN13153357, study PRJNA577476) | soil metagenome | isolation source: 40 cm soil under Madrone tree | place: USA:California | collected 2016-06-14
ATACCGTTCCTGCGCGATTTCAACGTGGTCGATACACCTGGGACGAACACGATGGTAAAGGAACATCAAATGGTGGCGGAGGATTTCATGCCCCGCGCCGACATCGTTCTCTTTGTTTTTTCCGTCGCCAATCCCTGGACGCAATCAAATTGGGAATTCCTAGATTTCCTGCAAAAGACCTGGCTCAAAAACGTGATCTTCGTTCTGCAGCAAATCGATTTGCGCGAGCCGACCGAGATCGACGTGATCCATCGACATCTTCAGGACACCGCCATGCGTCGGCTCGGATTTGTTCCGCCGCTCTTTCCCGTAGCCGCGCGCAAGGCGCTGCTCGCCCGCACCACCGGTTTGGACAAGGAAAAACTCTGGGAAGAAAGCGCGTTCGCGCCGTTGGAGGAACAAATCAACTTCATCGTGACCGAATCGAGCACGCGAATGTTGAAGCTGCGCTCAACTTTTCAGGCGGCCCGGGCGGCTTGGGAAGATTTGCAGCGCGAGATCCGCGGCTTACTCGAGAAACTCTCCACGGACAGCGCCGTTCTCGAGCGCCTACAAGGATTGCTCACCACGCGTCGTGAGCAGATGCTCAGGCAGGTGGCGAGTCTCGTGCGCGAAGTCGAGCGCGCTTATGACGAGACAACCAAAGAGCGCGCCGAGCTTCTTGGCCGGAAACTAAACTGGTGGCGCAGCTTCAATTTGATTTTTCGGCCCGACCTGCGGGCGCTCTGGCCGCAAATGCAGGACCTTCTCGAGAATCAATTGTCCGCCGATTTGCAAAAGGAAGCGCGGCAGAGCCTGCCCGGCTTCGCGGGTCAACGGCGTGAGCTTTCCGATTCGATTCAATCTGCGTTCATCGACATCCTCACCGGCAAGTCGCTCCGGGAACAGCTGACGCGATCTTTCATGCAAACGTCACTCTGGTTGCGCGTCGTCGCGGGCGTAATCGTCGCCGCAATCGCGGTAGCGGTGCTGGTAGAAATACCAAACGTAAGGCTCGCGTCCATCATCGTTGCGGCCGTGGCCGCGGTTGGTGCGATCGCGCTCGCCGTTAATCATCGGCGAAAGATCTTGCGGGATTGCGAGCAGCAACTGAGTCCGAAGCGGGCGGAGTTCAGCCAGGCGCTCGAGAAAGAGTTCGCCACGGCGATCGATTCGTTCTGCGCCGAAATGGCGAAGAAAATCCGAAGCCTGAGCGATGCTTGCCAGGCGCGGCTGCGCCGTTATCGACCCTGGTCGGACCGCACCGATGAGCTCGAGAAAAAGCTTACCGCATTAAAACCGCGGCTCGGCTGAAAAAACCGTCGCGGAAAGACGCACTTACTTGGTTTTGGCGGAGTTGTTGCCGCCTTGCTGGACCAATCGCTGTTCGGCCTGACGCCGCGCGATGACGAAGTGATTGTTCTCGCCGTAGCTTCGCCATGGTCCGGGTGGAACGTCTTGCGTGTTCACAAATTGCCAGTCAGTCACGTCGGTCGGTTGCAATCCAAGATAATCGCGGACCGCCGGTGAAACATCCAGGCCCGCGCCGTGGTTCAGATTCGGTTTCGGTTTTTCGTTGCCGAAAACGTATTGAAAGTGATCGGTGCGAAACGGACCGCAGTCCTCCCATTGCGCGAAGCAGGTGCGGTTGCCTTTACGAATCGAGATCCAGCGATGCCAGCAGACCGATTGACCCTGGCCCATGTAAGCTTGCTTGAACCAGGGAATGACGAGCGGCGCTTCCGGTTTGAATTGTCCGTGCGTCACGTCGTTATATGGCAACGCGTAATAAAATGGATTCTGCCTGGGAATAAAATTGACCGGGATGTAGTTACGCCGATTAGACTTATCGGGAGTATCGAAGCCGCCGTAATTCGCCTGCCAATTCAAATCCCACGAGCTGCGAAAATTCGGGACCGGATTATTTCCGCCGGCTTGCTCGCCGATCCAGAAAACCGTGGTGACGATGTTGTTTTTCCACGGGTAGCGTTGGACTGCTGGGCGCGAGCTCGTCGGCACGAACACTTGCGGCTCGACCTTGAGCAACGCCCGTTCGCGCAGTTTCATCGCGTATCTCGCGAAATCGGCCGCAGTCGCGTATGGTGAACTCGATTGCTCTTCCGCTTGCAGCGCAGTGACGGCGCCGGCGGCAATTACAAAAGCAAGAGTGCGTTTCATTGGCCTAAAGGGCGGCCTGTTTCTATCCGATTTTTGCCTCTTACGCAAGGCCTTTCATTATGGAAAAACCAGCGCTAGTGGCGGTTACAATTCGTAATGAGCACTATCTGTTCCACCTCACATTCTGCTCAGCAGCGTGTTGTGGACGTATTCCCGGTCGTTTTTCTCCGGATAATCCAGCGTGTAATGCAGTCCGCGGCTTTCTTTCCGGCTCAATGCCGAGTCGACGATCAATGCGGCGACCGTCGCGAGATTGCGCAGCTCCAACAGGTCTACCGAGACTTTGAAGTTCCAATAGAACTCGCGGATCTCGCGCTGCAGGTTGCGTAATCGCGCGCTCGCGCGCTGCAATCGTTTGTCAGTTCGGACAATTCCCACGTAATCCCACATCAGCCGGCGGATTTCATCCCAATTATGATAAATCACGACCAGCTCATCGACATTTTGCACATCGCCGGCTTGCCACTCCGGCAACGCGATCTCGCGCTGGCTCTGCGAAGATCGACATCGAAGGGATGATTCGACTGCGCGATGCGCCACGACCAATCCCTCTAGCAATGAGTTACTCGCTAACCGATTCGCGCCATGCAATCCAGTGCAGCCCACTTCGCCAATCGCGAACAATCCCGGCAAGTCGGTCGCGCCGTTCACATCCGCTTTGACTCCACCGCATTGATAATGCGCGGCCGGCACGACCGGAATCGGCTGCTTCGTTATGTCGATCCCGAATCGCAGACACGTTTCATAAATATTGGGAAAACGGTCGCGCAAGAACTCCACCGGCTTGTCCGTGATATCGAGAAAAACGCACTGCGCGCCGGATCGTTTGATCTCCGCGTCGATCGCGCGGGCGACGATGTCCCGCGACGCCAGCGACCCGCGCGGATCGTAACGCTTCATGAAATCCTCGCCGCGATTATTTCGTAAAATGCCGCCTTCGCCGCGCACCGCTTCCGAAATCAAAAATGACTTCGCCTTTGGGTTAAACAAACAGGTCGGATGAAACTGCACGAACTCCATGTTTGCGATCGTGGCGCCTGCGCGCCAGGCCATCGCCACGCCGTCGCCCGTCGCAATGTCGGGATTCGTTGTGTAAAGATAAACTTTTCCGCAACCGCCTGTCGCAAGCATCACTCGATCGGAACGTATCGTTTCGACCTCGCCACTGCTTTCATCGAGAACGTAGACGCCGAGGCAACGATTTTCCGCGGCAAACCCAACCTTTGCGGCGGTGATCAGATCGACCGCCATGTGATTTTCCAGAAGATTGACATGCGGCTGCCGGCCGAGCTCGCGCAGTAACACGTTCTCAATCTCTTTACCGGTAACATCCCGCACGTGCAGCACGCGCCGTTTGGAATGTCCGCCTTCCCGGCCGAGATCGAATTCGCGATGACCTGAGACTTCGCGCTCGTCGAAGTGCAATCCGAGATCGACCAGGTCCTGAATGCGGCCGGGCGCTTCCGTCACGATCGTGCGGACGACCTGCTCGTCGCACAAACCGGCGCCGGCTTCGAGCGTGTCACGCACATGAAGCTCGAATGAATCTTCATCGCTCGTCACGCACGCGATGCCGCCCTGGGCCCAAGCCGTGTTTGTATCTGCGCCTTTGCGTTTTGTCACCACTGCGACCGAACCGTGCTTCGCTGCTTTGAGCGCGAAGCTCAGACCCGCGATTCCGCTTCCGATTACGACGAAATCGTATTCCTTCATCCCAACCGAATGTTGTCGATCAAGCGTGTCTTGCCAAAATAAACCCCCAGCGCAACCAGCGAGTTTGGCTTTAATGTCTTGATCGGCTGTAAGGTTTCGGCGTCGACCACCTCGACATAATCGATTCGCGCGAGCGGCGCTTCATCGTTCACTTTACGCACCAGATCGACAATCTCTTTCGCTGATTTGGTTTTCAAATCTTTCGCGGCGAGTAGGGCTTTGCGTAAAACGGTCGCTTGTTTCCGTTCTTCATGGTTCAGGTAAGCATTTCGCGAGCTGCACGCGAGGCCATCGGCCTCACGCACAGTCGGCACCGCCACGATGTCGATCTTGTAGTTCAAATCGCGCACCATTCGGCGAATGATCGCGAGTTGTTGAAAGTCCTTTTCGCCGAAAATCGCGGCGTCAGGCTGCAAAATGTTGAAAAGTTTCGCGACGACCGTGCAGACACCGCGAAAATGTCCAGGACGCGACTTCCCCTCGAGCATCGTCGAGAGCAAGGTCTCGTCGACGAACGCCGAACGGTCATCCGCGTACATCTCCACCGCGTTCGGCCGAAATAAAAGATCAACGCCAAACGCGCGACAAAATTCTTCGTCCTGTTTTTCGGGCCGCGGATATCGCTCGTAATCGCTTCCGGGTTCGAATTGCAACGGGTTCACGAAAATGCTGACGACCACTTCCCCATCCTTGCCGGCTTTCTCGCGGGCGACTCGAATCAGTTCACCGTGCGCTTTGTGCAATGCGCCCATGGTCGGCACGAGCACGCGGCGCTTCGCGCGGTCGCGCGACGGAAATTTCGCGACCGTGGTGGCGATTTGCACACAGCAACCATGAACTACTCCATCGCGCCGTGCGAATTAAGAAAACCGACGCGTCAGTTTAGCTCGTAATCGACGTCGACCACCACGCGCACCAACTTGCGCTCTGGCGTGGCAGCGTCGCGATCCTCAACTTGAAACCATCCCTGGGACGCGCTGCGCAATTTTCCCAAACTCGTTTGCGAATCGCGCGAGAATTGCTCGGCGGCGACGCGCGCGTTCTTGGTCGCCTCTTGAATCATTGCCGGCTTGATCTCGTTGAGCTGATTGTAAATGTAATTCGGCTGGCAGCCGGCGGATAGATGAACGCCGTTGGCCATCAGGGTTGAAGCCGACGCCAGCGCTGGTTTGATCAAATCGACTTTCGCCGTTCGAAGCAGCACCGATTGCTCGGCGCGGAACCGCTCCGGCGGAGGCGGCACGTTCTTGTCGCGCAGCTCCATGCTGGCGTCGTGGAGCGCGGGCGGCTGCACGGCCATGTCTTTGTCATCGAAACCGGCGCCCTTCAAAAACGCAGTAACGGCTTTGGTGCTCTCACTCAATCGTCGATTGATCGCGTCCAAATCGTTGACGGTAACGTTGTAACTGATTGTCCAAACCGCGACGCTGGCGGGCACTTCACGCTCCGACAGTCCTTTCACCGCGATAATTCTCCGACCGCTATTCCAATTGGATATTCCGTCGCCGATAAAAAAACCGCCCGCGTAGATTCCGCCGGCGAGCAGAAGCGCCGAAGCGATGACGGTGACGCCACGAACTCGCAACGATGAGCCTTCTTCATTCATAATGGCTCTTCGCGCCAAACTGAAAATTCTTTCAGAGAAAAATGGGCCTCACGATGCTTCCAACCAGATTGCCTGACGCGCGAATCGAAAACGCTTGTGCCCAAAATTCTCCCAGCCGGCTCGCACGGCTAAGTCGCGTATTTCGGAGAACGAAAATGCCCGCGCCATCGACAGTCGCGCGTCGAAACGGGTCATCGGTTCGCGAAATAGCGTCGCCGTCAAAAGATAAACGCCGGCCGTGCCAAAAAAGCTACGCCGCAGATCCGAAACGAGAACAAATTTGCGCGACAGTTCGCGGCAGTGTTGGAGCACACGAACCGCGTCATCGTCACTAAAGTGATGCAACGCCAGCGTGCACAGCGCGATATCGTATGGTTCGCGCGGCTCCAAACTGAGAATGTTCGTCTCGATGAAGTCGATGTTCTGATAGTCCGCGCTCAAATGCCTCGCGATTTTTAAACTCGCCGATTGCTGATCGACTGCGTCAATGGTTACCGATGCGCCGACATTTCGCGCATAATCCGCGATGAGCCGCGGAATGTCGCCCGAACCAGTGCAAAGATCGACAATGCGCAGCCGCTCGGCAGGTGTGATCCACCGCCGCAGAAAAGTCGTGATCAGCGCGTAACTGCCAAACCAGCGGTTCAGTCGTCGGATGTTTCGGAGATCGCGCTCCAGTTCAGCCGAGACCGGCTGCGGCCGGTCCATGATTTCGAGCGTCGCGGGATCGAACTGCCGCTTCATCCGCGGCAAGATCACTGCTCCAAGAATTTTCGCCAGGAGGCCGGCAGCTCCGCAGTTTCGATTTCGCTCGCGATGCGGCCTTCGAACTCGGGACGGAACGTCGTCGTGGTGCCGTAAACCATGATGACGTCTTCCGAGCCTTCGGCTCGAATTGCGTGAGCAACCCCAGGCGGAATTACCACTCCGACGTTGTTGCGACTGCGGTGATTATCGCCATCGACAAAAAAACGCATGCTGCACGATGGAAGACCGGCCCGCGCGTCGCGCAAAAACATTTCCGCGCGCCCCTGAAGAAAAAACATTACGTCCCATTGCTCGAGGTCGTACGGACGGAGCGAAAAGTTTTGCGGCTGACCCATGAACAGTCGACGCAGCCATTTTTCTGCGGTCGTATCTTCTGGAACGTTCGGTGGGTGAATATGAAATCCTTTCGCGCTGTTCGCGAACATCCGCGCAGCCGACCATTGCCTCGGGCGCAAACCGATTTTGCCGAGCAGTCCTTCCGATTCACGGGCCAGCTCGCCAAAGCTTCCACGATGGCGCTGCGGATGAATCGTTCTGGAAAAAATTTCGACGCCGGGAATCCACGCCTTCTTCAGTTCCGTTTTGGCGCGCGGCGCCATCAGCTCACCGGCATCGACACCGGAATCGGCAAGGCGTTGAGCAAGCGAGCCCATCTTGTAATCGCGCGACACCAGCGATTTTCTCGCGCGCTGATCAAGCCCAGCCCACAAATCGTTTTTCATTTTCATAAACTAGAGCCGCTTACATGCCTAACGATGCTGTGCGGTAACCGCCACATTATATTCATTGCAGCCCTGCTCAGGCAAATTTACGCTGTGACGCGTTCGGCGAGCGCGTTGGCCGACATTCATGTTGGAGTATTTCGTTTACCTACTGTATCGAGCGGGCTTTGCCATCCTTGCGCTTTTGCCGTTGCGCACCGTCTTTGCGTTGGGAAACGCGCTCGGATTTGTCGCGTGGCTAACGCTCGGCAAATATCGGCGGCTAGCGTTTCGCAACGTCGACATCGCATTCGGTCAGGAAAAATCCTCGCACGAGAAACGGCGGCTCGTTCGGCAGCATTTTCAGCGGTTGGGCGCAAATCTCCTATCCAGTTTGAAATTGGCGGCGATGCCACTCGAGCAGGCGCGCGCAAATGTTCGCGTTGAAAATGCGGAGGCCGCACATCGCGTCCTGCGCGCGGGCAAACCCGCCATTTTCATTTTGAGTCACATCGGGAACTGGGAAGTGCAGGCACAAATGTTCCCAGCCGTGATCGGATATGTGCGCAACAGCACGGTGTATCAACCACTGAAAAACCAATACATCGACAAACACGTGCGCCAATTGCGCGGGCTCGGCGGTGTTGAAATGTTCGATCGCAACGAAGGTTTTCAAAAAGCGATCGAAATGCTGCGCGGCGGCGGCGCAATCGGCATCTTGAGCGATCAGCACGCGGGCGATCAGGGTTTGTGGGTGCCCCTGTTCGGGAAATTGGCTTCGACCACCTCGTTGCCGGCACTTTTGGCGAAACGCACCGGCGCAGCTGTGCTTGGCACCGCGATTTATACCGAAGCGCCGGGCGAATGGAGAATGTCTTTTACCGAACGGATCGACAGTCCCGGAGATTCGATTGAAGCGATTACGGCAAAAGCAAACCAATTGATCGAGAGACAAACGCGGGCCGCGCCGGAAGAAGGATTTTGGCTTCACAACCGCTGGAAAACGCCGCGTCCAAACTTCCTGCTCGTTCGCTATAAGCGAGGCGTCTTTTTGCCGGAAGATTTGCCGTCCGGGAAATTAAAGCCGTTCCGAATTCTGCTTCGAAGCAGTAATTGGCTCGGCGACGCAGTGATGAGTGTGCCGGCGGTTCGCGCGATCAAAAACGGCCGACCTGATGCGCACGTCACGGTTGTCGCACCGGAAAAGGTCGCGCCGATGTGGAAACTCATTTCCGAAGTCGACGAAGTTCTGCCTCTGCCGAGCAAATCTCTGCTCGCGGCCATGCGGCTGATCAAACGTCAGAAACGTTTCGATGTTGCCGTTCTTTTTCCAAATTCGCTGCGATCGGCACTCGAAGTTTTGTTTGTGCCGAGAAAAGTCGGTTACCGCGGGCACAACCGCGCGTGGTTGCTCAACCAGATTGTTCGCGAACCTCGCCGGCCGCGGCCGGCGGAACATCACGCCCTTCGGTTTCTCCGAATCGCAGATGACTGCGGGGCCGATGTCGATCTTGAGCAGCTTCCGAAGCTCGCCGCACCTCAAAGTGCGAGCGGTAAAGGGCAAAACTTCTTCGGCCTCTGCCCTGGCGCTGAATACGGACCAGCCAAACGCTGGTTGGCGGAACGCTTCGCGGAAGTGGCGACTTCAGTTTCGAACGGTTCGAACGCGAAATGGATTTTGTTTGGCACAAAGAGCGACGCGGCTGTCGGCGAGACGATTGCCGCGCAGCTTGGCGACAAATGCGTGAATCGCATCGGTCAGACGACATTGGACGAACTCGTCGCTGAATTGCGCACCTGCCGCGCAGTTTTGACGAACGATACCGGCACAATGCATTTGGCGGCCCTGCTCGGTGTTCCAGTGGTTGCCGTTTTCGGTTCGACCGAACCGCAGCTCACAGGTCCGCTGGGTGATGGTCACGTGATTGTCCGCCATCACGTTGAATGCAGCCCGTGTTTCTTGCGTGAATGCCCAATCGACTTCCGCTGCATGAAAGAAGTGACGACCGCCGAGGTCGTAGATGCGATGATGTCGATCTTGCGATGAATCCGAAACAGCCGCGCGTTCGCACGGAAGTGCAGGTGATGTTTTTCGATACTGATTGTGGCGGCGTTGTTTCGAACATCGCGTATCTGCGGTTCATCGAAATCGCTCGATCATTGCTCGCCGATGAGCTCGGCCTGCCGCTCGCCGAAATGCCAAAGACACAGCGTTATCCGGTAGTTGTTCGGACTGAAATCGATTACCGCCGCGCCGCAAAACTTGGAGACAAGCTTGTCATCGAGGGCTGGCTCGACGATCTGCAACGCGCGCGTTTCTGGTGCGCGTTTCAAATTACTCGTCCCGCCGATGCAGTCGTGATCGCCGATTGCCGGCAAACAGTGGCGCTGATCGAAATGCCGTCCGCGAAATTGTTGCCGTTGCCGAGCAGCTGGGACAAGTACCGTAAATGACCGCTGGCGCCGGCACACTCACGCTGCAAGAGGCTTTGCTCGACCCGCCGGCGTTAAGCCCGCCGCCGCTCCGACATTTTCTTTTCGTCTCTTTGATCGCTCTCGCCGCGCTCGTGCATCTCATAACGATCGGGTGGAGCGATCTCTACAATCACACCGAAGGTCAATACGCCGGCGCTGCGCGCGAAATGATTCAAACGCACCAGTGGCTCTGGCCAACGAACGACGGTTTGCCGCGTTTGCCCAAACCGCCGCTGCTTTACTGGCTCATCATTGTTTCGTTTAAGGTTTTCGGCGTCAGCGCCGGGGCCGCCCGTCTGCCGATTGCGTTGGCGATGGTCGCAAACGTCGCATTTACATTCCTGATCGCGGAGAAGCTCTCCGATTACTGGCGCGGATTCTTTGCAGGGCTGATTTATCTTTGCTGCTGTGGCAGCGCTGTCCTCGGACGCGTTCTGATGCCCGAGCCGTTGTTCTGCTCGTTCATCGGTGCGGCAATTCTCTGCGGGGTGCTCGGATATCAACGGCGACGCCGACGCGCCTGGTGGTTTCTGGGCGTTTGGATTTGCTGCGCGCTCGCCTGTTTAACGAAAAGTCTGCTCGGTGTGATCTATCCCCTCGCCGTTTTTGGTTGCTTATCGATCTTTTATCGAGAAGCGCGAATGCGTTTCAATCGACTGTTTCATTGGACGTACGTCCTGACTTTCCTTGTTCTGCTCGTTCCGTGGTACGTCGCGACCGAATTGCACTTCCCAGGTTTTTTACACCAGCTCATCCAGGTCGAATGGATCGGCCATCTGCGTTCCTTTTCGAACGTTCCCGGGAGCGATAACGGCGTTCCCCGCTTTCAATTCGTCTGGATGCATCTCGTCTGGTGGTTTCCCTGGTCGGTTGCAATTCTTCCGGCGGCGATCGTTTGCTGGCGCAAAGTCATCCGGCCAAACGAGCGCGGTTTTGCCGAAGCTTTGCCGCTGTCTTGGATGGCAGTCGTGTTTTTGCCGCTGCTCATTATCGGACAACGGCAGGATTACTATTCGATGAACATGTGGAGCGCATTCGCGATTTTCGGTGCGACGGCGTGGGAACGACTTTCCAAGCAATGGCAAATGGCAGGCACCGGTCTGGTTGGAGTCGTCGGTCTCAGTGCCGGATTGACGGCAAGCGTGCATCTACACCTCGCACAAGGGAGCAAGATTCTCAGCGAAGGCGAAGACGGCAGCTGGACAACATGGGATGCAATAGAAGAATTGCCGAACTCGGCCTGGGCGACCCTGCGTCCAATGACTTTGATTATCGCAATATCTCTAATTATCGCTGCACTTGTTGCGTTGTATCTCGCCGCGAAGAATCGGCCGCGAGTTTGCCTGGCGGTTTTGGCGATTGGCATGATCCCGATCGCTCTTTCACTGGCCGATGGGATTGCGCGGATGGCGCCGCAGTTTTCCCTGGCCAACGTGTCTCGCCTTCTCGATAAACAGCTTACCGAAAACGACGCTGTTGTCTTTGAGGGCGAACTCGATGATGCCAGCAGTCTCGTGTTTTACCTGCACCGCCAATTTTATTTGGTCAACGAACCACCGGATGACGACCTGCGCATCGCCGGAGGCAAAGGCGTTTCAATCACCGAAGACGCGATCTTTCGCCACTGGGGCGATCCGCAAACGATCTACTTGATTATCAAGCAAGACCGCGTGCCTCATTGGCAACAGCTTCTTACCGAACGGTTTCACATTTACCATCAGGTCGCGACGTCCGGGCAGCACGTCGTCTTGAGCAACCAAATGTAGTTTCCCGCCTCGGGCATTTGAAAAATGCCGGCTTCGCGCTAGCTTTGGCGCTCGTTTTTCGAATTATGTCCCAGCATCGCAGTCTTAGAGGAACCAGCACGATCGTCGCGAAGCGCAATGTCCTGAAGCGTTTCGAGCGAGTCGAGCTGCTGAAAAAGCGCGGACAGTGGAAGGAAGGCCGGAAAGTCATCGGCTTGCCGAAAACTAAGCCGGACGCTTAATCGGCGCTTTCGCCAGATCGACATTGCGGCGAGTTTGACTGGTGCGCTTAAACCGGTTTCTTGCCGCGGCCGGCGTCGCGTCGCGCCGCAAGTGCGACGAGCTCATCGTTGCCGGACGCGTGACGATCAATGGGCGTGTTTGCACCGATTTTAGCGCGGACCCGGCCGAGCGCGACCACGTCAAAGTCGATGGCAAGCTTGTTTACGCAGAACAGTCGCTCACGATTGCGCTGCACAAACCCGCCGGATTCGTTTCGACTCGAGCCGATCCGCACGCGCGCGATACTATTTTCGATTTGTTGCCACGAAAGTTCCCGCGGCTGTTTAACATTGGGCGGCTGGATGCTCAAACTGAAGGATTGCTGTTGCTCACGAACGATGGCGATCTCGCGCAGCAGCTCACGCATCCGCGCTTCAAAATCGAAAAGGAATATCTCGCCGCCTTGGATCGGCAATGGGACAGCGCGCTCGCGCCGAAACTGTTGCGCGGCATCGTCCTCGATGGGAAAAGGGCGGTGATTGCGCGACTGCAGCCGATTGGACCGAGGCGACTCCGCGTTGTGCTACACCAGGGACTCAATCAGCAGATCCGGCGAATGTTGTACGCGGTCGGCTACGAAGTGAAACAGCTGGTGAGGGTCCGAATTGGAACCTTACGACTCGGCGATTTACCTCGCGGGCACTGGCGGGCGTTGACGAAAACTGAGTTGACCGAATTGCAGCGGCCGATCAAAACACGCCGCCCGGACGCGAGAGGAGATAAATCCAATTTGCGACGAAACCGGTCACGGCGGCCACGCGCAGAAAATTTTTCTCGCCAACGCTGAAGTTTGTCAGCCGCAATCGTCGTCCACGCGTGAGGAGAACAATAAACGCGTAAGCATCAAACATCGACACCGCACAAAGCGTGATAAAAACGAGCGGGTTCCATTTCCACGCGGTGAAGAAATTCTCGTGAAAGAATGCGATGGCGCAGCGCGTCGCGCCACAGGTGACGCATGGGTGACCTGTCAGCGCGAGAAATGCGCAATGCGGCCAAGGTAAACCAACGGCAAACCACGCTGTCGCGAACACGAGCGAAGCCAATGTGACACAGAGCCAGATCAGTTCGTGATCGTTCTCACCCGGAGCGAGCGGACGGCGAACGAAGCGCATTCGCGTTACTGGCCGCCGTTGTGTTGCATTAAGGCGCCGACACCAACGCCGAGCATCAAGCAGAGCACCACAATTCCGCCGCAGCAGATAACGACTGGCAAGACGACGGCCATCACTGCGCGTCCCATGTCAGTTTCGTGACTGCGACTGATTCCAATGCAATCGGCGATGAGCCCCCACACGGCTGCGATCATCCATCCGCAACAGGGGATGATTGCGAGTAGACTCGTTGCCCCGTAAGCAAAACTCAGCGCGCGAAAGGTCGTCTCAAACGTCTTGTTCGCGCCGCCAGCCATCATTAGGAAAACGTGAACAAGTCCTGCCCAAATAAACATGCCGACGGCGATGAAGATTGGCGTCATAATCAACCGAACGATCAGCATCGCCCCGCCCATGCTCACGCCAAGCATACTGTCCAAAGAGTTTTGTTGTGATAACGCGGCAGCCCAACCGAACGTATGAATCAGCGCGGAAAGCAACGTCCAGATGATGGCGGCGATGCTCCCGCCGATGACGCCGAAAAGAAGCGGGTCGCCCAGGCCGCCTTCGGTGCGCATCACGTTGAACGCCTCAGTCGGGCGAGTTAAAACCATCGTCACGGTCTGGACGAACCCGTTGACGAAGCCGAGCGTGTCGCGCCTTTCCCAGGGCAATCCGCTGCGCGCCACGGCGGTTGTCGATGTTGGAACCGGCGCGGCCGACGCGGGAGTGGCCGGAGTTTGTGGCGGCGGTGCGCCGCCCGCCGCAGCACCCGCGGCAAAATCGCTCGCAAGTTCGGCGAATTGCGAAAGCGGCTGCCAGTTCGCCATTCCTTCTTTCCAGCCGAGGTCGGTTGGCACAAAACGACCGGCTCGAACGCCTTCGCGGACCTGTTCTTCAGGAAATACGCCCAGACTCGTTGCGCCCCGATTGACGTGGATCATGGCCATTCCGGCGTTTTAATTACCGGCGTCGGCAAAGTCAATCGCGCTCGGCGCTACTGGTCGAAGCGAGTTTTCTCTGGCGCGTCCAGTGCTCGCCAAAAATACCACGCCGCAGCCGAACGATGCGGCCGGAATTTTTCGCCGAGCTTCAGCAGCTGTTTCGGCTTGGGAAGTTTTCGACGACCGAAAGTCTTAGCGAATCCTTTGCGAACTCCGTAATCGTCAACCGGCCAGACGTCCGGCCGGCCGAGATCGAAAATCAGCAGCATTTCGACTGTCCAGCGACCGATGCCGCGAACTTGAATCAATCGCTCGATGATCTCTTCGTCGCTCATCTTCAAGAGGGCGCCGGCTCTCGGCACCGTCCCGTCGATCGTTTTCGCGGCGAGGTCCTTGACTGCCGCGACCTTGCTGCGCGATAAACCTGCGGCCCGAAACTTTTCGTCCGGCGTCGCCAGCACCAGTTTTGGATCGAGATATTTTCGGCGAGGAAAAAGCGCTCGGACGCGTCCCCAAATCGTCGCGGCAGCTTTTCCACTCAATTGTTGATAAGCGATCGACTCGGCCAGCGCATCGAACGGACGGGCGAGTCCGTTCGGTTTGATGTCGTAACGCCGCGATCGCGCGATCAACGCTGCGAATCGTGGATCGGCGGCGGAGAGATGTTTCTCAGGTCTTGCCATCGGCGTCCTTCTTTTCGCCCAGGAAAATATTTTGCTCAACTCCGCGTTTTCGTGTTGGTGAAACAATGGCGCAAACACAACTGACTTGGTACGGGCAGGCCGGCTACAAGATCGAAACTCCGGGCGGGAAAACAGTCCTTATCGATCCGTGGCTGATAAATCCGGTTTTCGAAAAAGGGAAAGAGACGCTCGCTGCACTCAAAGATGTCGATCTTATTCTGCTCACCCACGGCCACGGCGACCACGTCGGCGACTCAGTCGAGATCGGAAAGAAAACCGGGGCGAAACTGGTCGCCAATGCCGATTTGTCGGCCGCAATTGTCAGCGTGCTCGGTTATCCCGCCGATCAGGCCGGCGCTGACACGACCGGACACATTGGCGGCCAACTCACGCTGCTCGGCGGCGAAGTAAAGGTTTGTTTCGTACCCGCGATGCACGGGTCGACGGTGCGCAAAGACGACCAGTCGCCGCCGGTTGCAGCCGGCATGCCCACCGGGCTCGTGGTTTCAATTCGCAACGGTCCGACGATTTATCACACTGGAGACACCGGTTTTTTTCCGATATTGCTCGCGTGTCCGACCACAACAAGATCGACATCATGCTGGTTTGCATCGGCGATCATTTCACAATGGGGCCAATCCGCGCGGCAGACGCGGTAAAGCTGGTCGGGCCGAAAATGGTTATTCCGAATCACTACGCGACATTCCCAGTGCTGACCGGCACGCCGGAAGCATTCAGGAAGGAATTGGAAGAGCGCGGCGTGAAATCCGAACTGCGCGTAATGAACGTTGGAGAAACGATTACAGTCTGAGGATTCGACGACAAAAAATTGAAGCGAACGCGCTCAAAGACGTCGAAGAAGAAGGCAGAAATGGGAATTTTATCGGATGGCGTTGCCGTGGTTGAGAACCTTGTGTCCACGGGTTTGATCACGGCGGCAAGCAAAATAGTCGAAGCACCTCGGGGACTGGCGGACGTCGCGTCCAGACTGGTCGAGGCAATTGCGATCAACACGATCTCGGAAAGAAAGCGGGCCGGCCGGACCCTGGTCGTAAAACGGCGAAACCTTCACAGCCAGCAACTCGCCGATCTAACGAATCTTTATTTTCGCTTTGCCGACATTCCGATCCGCTTCTGGAGCAAAGTGCAAGAGTGGCGGCAATGGGAAATCGGCTGTTACGAAATGCTCAATGGCGATCGCTTTCGAGCGTATGCGTCCGGGCAGCGGTGCGTCGTTGCGGAAAAGCTGCCGGGCGAAAATTTGTGGACACACCTGAATCAAGGCACTCTCACGCGGCAGATGTTACGCGCCGCAGCTCACGAGTTCCGGCGGGCGCACCAATTTTGGAGTGACGAATTCCGCGGACCGTGGTCGCACGGCGATGCCAGCATCACCAACGTGATCTACGATGCGAAGACGAACCGCGCGCGCTTGATCGATTTCGAAATTTATCACGACAAATCGCTCTCAGCGGCGGCGCGTCAGGCGGACGATCTGCTCGTGTTTCTCCTCGATCTCGTCGGCACCGTCCCAGGCCGACAATGGTTGCCATTCTCAACAACATTTCTGGAAGCGTACGGCGATACCAAAGTGATTGCGCAACTTCGTAAACAACTCGATCTGCCGGGTGGCCTGGCCTGGATTTGGTGGGGCGTGCGCACCAATTTCACCAATCCGGCAAAAGTGAAACAACGGCTCACAAATCTGAGTCGTGCGATTCATAAGCTCAAACTTTATCGAGCGGATGGCTCAGTTCGTGTCCGCAGCAAACGGCCACCTTCGACAAGTTGCCACAGAATCAAACCGGGAATACCGATTCCGAGCTCGCGCATGCGAGCGATCAGCGACAGGGCAAAGGCGGCATCGCCGGGAATACCGAGAAGACTTCCAACGAAGACGTAGCCTCCTTCCTGCACGCCGATTCCAGCCGGCACCGCAAACGCGGCGGAACGAATCGTGTAAGCCATGCTTTGCAGAATAAAGGCATGCAGAAAAGACGGATTTAGATCCATCGCCAGCAGCGCGATCCATACTTCGCCCGAAGCGACCGTCAGCGAAAGGATTGTCGACGCTGCGCACCCAAGAAGGCCGGCCCGGCGCGCGTAGAGTGAGCGCACAGTGTGGTCCAGTGTTTCTCCACCTTGGACGAGCCCCTGCCATTCCTTCGATTGAACAAATCGCGAGAGAATGCGGATTATGAATCCAAACATTCCCCGACGTTGGGCCAGAAAAAATCCGACGAACGCGGCGACCGCAATCACCAGTCCCCACAACGTAGGAACGACGAACTCCGTCTTGCCAGTCGCTCGAACGAGCAGGGCGAGACCAGCGAGCGTGAACCCAGCCTGCACAAAAATACCGAGCGTGAGATCGACAATTACGGTGCCGGCGCTGGTTGCCACCGATGCTCCGTGGATCGCGGCCAGGCGAGCCCGAACAATATCACCTCCCACGGCAGCCGAGGGAACAAGTGTGCTGACGGATTCACCGATCCATCGCATCCAACAAAGCCGCAAAAGGGGTGGGCGTTCTGGTTTCGGAAACAGGACCCACCAGGCAACGGCGTCGAGGAATATTGGAATGGAATGATATGAGGCGATGCCCAGAATGACCCATTCCGGCGTCACAAACGATGCCATGACTCGAGCAGCGCCTTCCCGGATCAGCAGTCCGGTAAACAGCGCCGCTCCGGCGAATCCGAGCAGAAAAAAAGTTAGGCGAACTCTGTTTGGAACTTTCATCGAGGACAACACGGCTCCGCTACGAGATGGAAGTTGCGTTGAATCGTAACACGGAACGCTTCTGAGCGCGTTCCTGGATGGCTGAGACTAGCCTAGATGACAGAATTCGTCGCCGGCGGCGCGACAACGTCGTCGGTTTGCACTGTCACGTGAACTAATTGCCGCTCGGTTTCGGGAAGGGCATTTTCAATGACCGGCCGCAACGCGAGTCGACGCAACGGCCGCGCGGCAAACAAACAAATCGTCAGCCAAGACATTCCAAAAAACATTCCGGCCAAGACATCGGTAACGTAATGCGCTCCGAGCGCGATTCGGCTGAATCCAATCATCGCGACCACAAACATGGCGGCCGAAAAGAGTAAAACGCGGCCACGCCGACTTTTGATCAGAGGAAAAACAAAAAGTGCGATCTGCCCATAAAGCAGGGTGGCGCCGATGGTGTGCCCGCTGGCGAAACTGTAACCGGACCAGTCGACGAACCAGCCGTCCACAAACGGACGATGTCGATGGACCAGAACCTTTACCAGCTCGTTCAAGAGCATCCCACCAGGGACCGAAACGATCAGCATCGCGAGCGACAGCCACCAACGTTTAAAAACGAAAAGCAGGACGGCGACCGACAGGACAACGGCGATCCACTCGCTGGAACCGAATTCAGTAATTGTTTTCAGCACGGCCACAAAAGTATGAGTCAGGTGCGTGTGAAACCAAGCTGCGACGCCGTGATCGACTCCGGCGAACGGATTTACTAGGGCCAGAAGGGGGTTTGTCACAAGAGCCGTGGAAGTTAATAGCGAGATTGAGCGAGTCAAATGCCAAACGCACAAAAGTTGCTCCTGGTTTCAAACGCCGCTTGCTGGAAACGACACAATACGATACACGGAGCTTGGCCCGGACATGCGAATACAAGATCGATAACCCAGGTCCATAAAATGAATCGCCTTCACCTCGCCTTAACCATCGTT
>WNFR01003800.1_pt1 | contig 17869 bp, 20 predicted proteins | sample 5400221 | NCBI WGS metagenome assembly WNFR01 (sample SAMN13153357, study PRJNA577476) | soil metagenome | isolation source: 40 cm soil under Madrone tree | place: USA:California | collected 2016-06-14
CGTGTGGCCGCATGCCACTTCGGGCACCGTGGTGTTGACGAGTGCGCAGTTGGCGATGCTGCTTGAGGGGATCGATTGGCGGCGTCCGATTCGCACCACTGAGCCGCGGCTCGTGGTGTAAAAAGAGCTTACTTTCTAGGGTTTTTACGTGCACCACGCCCATCCTAACAGTATAATGTGCGCGTGGTGGAGCACACCGATCTACCCGATGACGTCGAGAGCTTAAAGCAGCTCGTCGTGACGATGCGCCAGGCGCTGGCGCACCGCGATCTTCACATCGAGCACCTCAAGCTCCTCCTCGCGAAGCTGCAGCGGGCCCGCTATGAGCGCTCCTCCGAGCAGCTCGATGAGCGCATCAACCAGCTCGAGCTCTCGATCGAGGAGCTCGAAGCCGCGCGGGTACAGGAGCTTCCTTCGATCGAGTCGCCCGAGCCGCTGAAGGGCAAGCCGGTCCGCAAGTCCTTGCCCGCGAGTCTCCCGCGCGAGACGGTGTCACATCCCCCGGTGCCGGCCGAGAGTCCCTGCCCAAGTTGCGGCGGCAAGCTGCGGTATCTGGGCGAGGATGTGAGTGAGATCCTCGAGCGCGTGCCTGAGCAGTTCAAGGTCATTCGCCAAGTTCGGCCGAAGTTCTCCTGCTCGGGCTGCTCGCAGATCGTGCAAGCCCCGGCAGCCAGCCGACCGATCGAACGCGGCATCGCTGGTGCAGGACTGCTCGCGCACATCCTGACCGCCAAGTACTGTGATCATCAGCCCCTTTACCGGCAGAGCCAGATCTACGCTCGGGACGGGATCGATCTCGATCGCTCGACGCTCGCGGGGATGGTGGGACGCTGCGGTGCTTTGCTGGCGCCGCTCGCTGCTGCGATCGGCAAGCACGTCAAGGCCGCCCTCAAGATCCACGCCGACGACATTCCGATCCCGGTGCTCTCGCCGGGGAACGGCAAGACCAAGACGGGCCGGCTGTGGGTCTACGTTCGCGACGATCGGTCGTGGGCCGATCCCGCTGCGCTGGCGGTGTGGTTCATGTACTCGCCCGATCGCAAGGGCGAGCGGCCGCTTGGGCATCTGAAGGACTATCACGGCATCTTGCAGGCGGATGGCTATGCCGGCTTCAACCGCTTGTACGAGACGGGACGTGTGGTCGAAGTCGGCTGCTGGGCCCATGTGCGCCGACCCTTCTACGAGCTCTCGGTCGCCGGCGACTCCCCGATCGCACACGAGGCGCTCGAGCGGATCCAGGCACTCTTTGCGATCGAGGCGCAGATCCGCGGTCGCTCGGCCGATGAGCGTCGTGCCGTTCGCCAAGCTCGCGCGGGACCGTTGCTCGATGAGCTGCACGGCTGGTTCCATGGCACCTTGAGTGAGCTCTCGCGCAAGTCACCGCTTGCGCTCGCCATCCGATACGCGCTGACGCGCTGGAAGGCACTTACCCGCTATCGCGATGACGGGCGTCTCGAGCTCGAGAACAACGCTGCCGAGCGCGCCTTGCGCGCCGTGGCTCTCGGTCGAAAGAACTTTCTCTTCCTCGGTGCCGACAGCGGCGGTGAACGCGCAGCAGCGATTTACTCGCTCATCGGCACGGCGAAGCTGAACGGACTCAACCCGGAAGCTTATCTGCGGTACGTTCTCGAGCGCATCACCGATCACCCGATCAACCGGATCGAGGAGTTGCTGCCGTGGAACGTCGTCCCCGAGCTCGCCGCACAGCACGCGCTCGCCGCGTAAAGCGCCCGCCGACACCGAAGCCGGCTTCTACACCCTGGCCGAACATCGAAGCGTTCTTCGAGGCCGGTGAAGGCGATATCTCGCTTGGCAGCATCGGCTATCACCCCATGCTGCGACACACCGCGATTGCCAGTGATGAACACAATATGCTGGTGGCCTTGGTACGCCGGCCAGGCGAAACGCTCCATCGACTCCTCGATCGCCTCGAGCAGGCACTCGGCCCAGCCATCGAGGACCAAGTCTTCGTCGACGAAATCAACGCGCCCAGTCTCCCTCCCGCGAAGTCCATACGGCGCTGAGCGGACGTTTACCGTCCAAATGAAGAAACAGTGAACGCTTTTGCGCGTGGGCGTAGTGTCCAGAAAACGGCTCGACACCATTCAGGCAGCTTGAGGTGGTTGCGAAGAGACCGCGACGACCTGACTCCTCGACGATCGCTGCCCGAGCGACCGCTGTGCCGGGAATGTGACGAGCTCAGATTGGGTGTGCCGGGATTGTGCCTGGGTGAGGCTGGGGTCGGGGCTGGCAAGCGTTGCAAGTGGTTGATTGTTAAGCCCCTAGAACCAGCGACAACGGTCTGAAAATCCGCGTGTCGGTGGTTCGATTCCGCCCCTGGCCACCATTAACTCACTGAACTTCCAACAGCTTTTCATCGGGCATTTTCGGTAGGTTCTGGTGCATTAGCAGTTCGGCCGTGATATTTGACGGCTTTTGCCTGGAGCCGGACCGTGACCCAACCCATTGGCCGTGATGCAATTTACCGGCGCTGGAGGTTCCCTCGCGATGTGATCGAAACCTGTGTTCGCTGGTATCTCACCTACCGCTTGAGCTATCGCGACCTCGTGTCTTTGATGGCGGAGCGCGAGGTGCATGTGACGCACACCACCATCATGCGGTGGGTCTTTCGATTCGTACCCGAATACGAGAGGCGGTGGAACCGCAGGGCGAGGCCGGTCGGTTCGTCCTGGCGCGTCGACGAGACCTACATTCACACCCGGCCCAAGATGGGCTACTTGTATCGTGCAGTTGATAAGCAGGGCAAGACAGTGGACTCCTTGTTCCAGACGGGGCGCGGTATCGCAGCGGCCATGGCGTTTTTTCGCAAGGCGCTTGCGTTCTGCGCACCACGATGGCCGCGGAAAATTACACTGGATGGACACAAACCCAGTCATTTGGGTCTGCGCAGACTTCGTCGAGAGGATCATCGGTGGAAATACGTCCTGGTACGCAGGAGCCAGTACCTGAACAATGTCGTAGAGCAAGATCATCGGGCGATCAAGGGGCGTTGCCGCTCCATGTTGAGTTTCAAATCCTATCGGACGGCGACCATCACTCTGGCTGGGCTGGAACTCGTGCACCGAATTCGCAAGCGTCAATTCAAGTTTGGACCAGGCAGATGGACTTTTTGGTCGCTGAAAAAACAGTGGGATACGGCCCTTGCTTAGAGTTCGATGGTACGAGTCCGCGGCATCTGAATCTTGTTCCCTTAATGCACCAGATCCCTGCTACTTCGCTGCTGAGAGGCCATCGGTTACGGTCGCGCGATGTTTTTTTTTGCGACTTCACACTCACCCGGCGCGGTCTAACTCACTCGCATCCTCGACCCCAACGATCAACCCGTCCCGAAGCCACCCCGCGAGCATCGCCCCGGCACTCTCATGAGCGTTCCACACCCCCCTTCTGGCCGCGATAGCGGCACAGATCGTCGCGAAGCTCGCCCCCTCGGCCGCCATGAGCAGAGCCCGCATCTCGATCGAATCGACGCTCCGAAATTGAGGGGATAACCCTTGGCGCCAGACTCGCAAAGCCGCCGGCACGGGCAGTCGCGCCGCCGCCGGCGGGCTCCGTCCCTCGGCGATCGCCGTCCAGAGGGCCGCGCAGTTGGTCGCTATCGAGCTCACGCGCAAGGTGGGAGCCACCCGCAGGATCACGGTGTTCCAATCGACTTCCGCGAAGGCGTCCGCGCCAATCGGAGTCGCATCAGGACCGTCGAACGCGCGGCGCAACGACCAGTCGAGCCATGCGAGCTCGGCCACCTCGCGGTCGTCGGGATAGAGCCCGCGCAGCGTACGATCGAAGTCGTTCCCATAGTCGCTCAGGGTCCAGCTGTGCGGCGGCGTCGATTCGATGTGGCTCGAGGCGGCGGCCTCGAAGCTTGAATCGCCGAGCCAAGCCCAGACCCGCTCGTACGTGTCGCGAAGACACGCGAGAAGTTGCGCGCGGTAGGCATGGTGATACACCGCGAGTCTCGGCAACGAATCACCCCGGATCTGTCCTCGGATGTCGTCGGACCCGCGAATGAGATGCTCGCGCATGCTGCGCTGAACGGCGAGCAGGTTCATGCCGCGCGCTGCCGGGTGGCTGCATGGGACCGTGCGAGGTCGAGCTCCGCCAAGAGCTCGCCCAGCGGCGGAATATCATCGTCGCGCTCGATCATCGTAGCGACCCCGCGCAAGCGAGCGCTCGCCGCTTCATAGAGCGACCAGACCGGATCGGGAACGGCATGATCGTGCGTATCGATGAGCAGGCCTCGACCGTTGTCGCTGTGTCCGGCGAGATGAATCTGGCGCACGCGTTCGCGGGGTACCCCGGACAGGTAGACCAGCGGATCGAAGCCGTGATTGCGGGCGCTGACATAAACATTGTTGACATCCAGCAGGAGGTAACACCCTGTTCGACCGCACATCTCGGTGAGAAACGCCCATTCCGACATTTCATCGTCGGCGAAACTCATATAGGTCGACGGATTTTCGAGCAGCAGCGGACGCTCGAGCACATCCTGCGCCAGCAGGATGTTCGCGCACACTAACCGCATCGCATCCTCGGTATACGGTAGTGGCAGAAGGTCGTGCGAATTGAATCCTTCAATGCCGGTCCAGCAAAGATGGTCCGACACCCACAGCGGCTGCATGCGATCGGCGAGCGCTTTGAGCCGCAGGAGATAATCCAGTTTGACCCCGTCCGCGGAGCCTATCGACATTGAGACCCCATGCATGGCCACGGGGTATCGGTCGCGGATCGCGGCAAGGACGTTTAATGGACGGCCGCCCTCGACCATGAAGTTCTCGGAGATGACTTCGACGAAGTCGACGGGTACGCCGCCATCGATGAAATCCTGGTAATGAGGCGGACGCAGTCCCAGCCCGAAACCGGCAAACGGGGAGAGCGTAGCGGCAGGCATTGACTGATCTCGGCGAGGCAGATGATGAGATTCAGCCGGCTTGAGCGCCGGCTGAAATCCCGGATCGCGTTACTTCTCGGTGGTAGAGCCGTGCTGAGCGCTGCACTCTTTGGCGGAGAGGTCCTTGAAGCCCTGGCCCTTGCAAGAATTCTGACCCTTGCAGGCGTGGCTCCCGGACTTGCAATCCGATTGGCCTTTGCAGGAGTTGACCCCGTAGCAGGGAGCCGCCTGGGTGCTTTGATCCGCGGCGTAAGCGGAAGCCATCATGGCGCCATTCGTGAATGCAAACAAAGCGGCGGCAGCGGCGAGAGTCAAGTGGGACTTTTGGATAAACATCGGAAACATTCTCCTGAATTGGGGGTAGGGACAATATCGGTACATGTGATAGTTCGATGCGTCAGCGAGATCGGTTACGGCAGCGCTAAGTCTTTTTTTCTGTGGCTGCTGTGTACGAGACTCGCGGCGACCGAGCGGCGGTGCCCAAACTGTCCTTGCGCGACCGGTTGCTCGCGCGGCTCGGTAATACGCCGGCGAATCGCTGCCAGCGGTGCAGCGTCGTCGAAGACGATCCGACCGTCACGCTCGCCGACATCCAAATCGCGGAACAGGGCCGCCATGTCGGCAGGCGCGGGCGCCGTTTTCATCTTGGCGTAGAGCCTCGACATCACATGCGTTCCGGTGGCCTCGTCGCCGGCGGCCAGCATCTGATCCACCGACCAGATGACGCCATTCCCGCCGCTCTTCCTGTTGATCGCCCATAAGGCCTCTTGTGCGCCCAGAAGACCGTGGGTCTCCTCGAGAATTTCTATGTCCGCCAACAACCAAAACGTCGCCCCACCCCAGTACATCCGCCCCCAGGTATGGGTGTTATCCAGACCAAGGTCGCCCGGCAACGGCTGTCCTTTCGGCATGCCTTCGAGGGACCATCGCCAAACCACGGACGGATCGAGCTGTCCCGCCTGCGCACGGGCGATCGGCTCGACATAGGTGCCATTGCCTTCCGGCGGCCATTCGCTTCGCTGCGGCACGTTGGGCAGCGCCAGATGCGTCATCTCATGGACCAAGATCCAATCGTCCCGAAAGGCAGTTTCGCGAGCCATGCGACCGACGCGGACACGGATCGCCGAGCCCGAGAAGCGGTAGGTGGACCCGGAGCTGATCCGATCGCCGTCATCGGCGATCACCGGGAGTCCGACGTGCCGTACCGGGAATCGTTCGAAGTCAGTGGCTACCGCGCGTGCGCTGCTCCCGATCCACTCCATCACTCGCGCGTGATCGAGGCCCGGCGCACCGTCCGCGAAGACTACCGCGATCTCGCCTTCGCCGATGGACAAGTGCGAGGACGACCACCGCGGGAAATCCCGCGACCTTCCCGGTCACGGCGGCGATCCGGTCACTCCCGGTGCACTGTTCCGTGCGCCCTCTGCGACGGCAGACCCAGGTTCACTCCCGACCGGATACTTTGGAATCAACGGCCAGTTCGAATCGCCCGCCTCGATGTTGCCCGGGCGACTCTGATCCCAAAATTTCTTGGCGAGGGCATTATTGTTGACGTAGAGCTTGCCGTGAACGATTGCCCACTGACCGGGATCGGCGTCGGCAGTCCTGCCGCGTGACAGGGCGAAAGCGCAGTATCCCCCATATTGGGGCGCGTAGCGCGCCGGGTTCGCCACGAATACCTCACGGTGTGCGGTGGTCGCGAAGTACCAGGTCGCTCCCTGCCATCGATAACTGATCGCCGGATCGCCGGCCGCCGGTGCGCCCTCGGCGAAGTATGCCACCGGGTCGTACCCTTTCAGCGCAACGCCCTGTCGCAGGTTGAGCGACTCTACCGGCTTGGTTTGCCATATCTTGCCGGGAGTCGCCGCGCACGCGACCAGCATTGCGACGGCGACGGTCGCCGACATCAGTCGAACGGTGTGTTTCACGAATCCTCCAAAGCGATGACTCAATTCAACCTTCGTCTATAGGACGCGACGGCAAGGCACGCCGCCAAACACGCGAAAACCACCACCGGCCACGTGTCTGCGGCAACCTCCGAAGCGCCGTACCCCTTCAGCAGCACGCCCCGGGCGCTGCGCACGAAGTGAGTCAGCGGCAGAGCGTTTCCGAGCATCCTTGCCCAGCGCGGCATTCCCTCGAACGGAAACATAAATCCCGACAGCAGCATCGACGGCAGATAGAAAAATACCGCCGCCTGAATCGCCTGTATCTGGGTACGAGCCAAGGCGGACAACGCAAAACCCAGCGTCAAATGGGCGAGCGCAAACATACCGCTCGCCAGTAGCAGCAGGGGCACGTTACCGCGCGCCGGCAGGTCGAACAGGACCTTCGCGAGCGCGATCACGACCGCTGCCTGCGCAACGCCCACCATGACGTACGGCGCGAGTTTGCCGACCATCGCGTCCAGCGCCGTCACCGGGGTCGCGAGCAAACCCTCCCAGCTTCCCTCTTCACGATCCCTGACCAGCGTCAGCGCGCCGAGCATCAGCATCGTGATCATGACGACGACACCGACCAGACCGGGCCCGAGCGACCACGCTGTGCGTGCGTCCGGATTGTAAAGCCACTGTACCGTAAGGCTCGGTGGCTCGAAGGGCATTCCCCGCAGCGTTTCTCTCAGTAGAGCCGCTTCGAGGAGAGCCACCGCGGGGCGCACGGCGGAAGGATCGCTCGCATCGGCCAGCAAGCGGGGCGCCTCTCCCGAGCGACACTCGATCGCCACTCGCGCGCGGCCGCTCGAGAGGTACTCATCGGCAGCATAGGCGCCCTCATCCGTGGCGACGAGCCGAAAGCTCTCGGTATCGGCCACCGCCCGGGTTATCCATCGCCCTCGCGCAGCACAAGACTTCGCGATCGCGATTGGAATGTTTTTCGGTGCCAGATTGACGGCATATCCGAAAAGTACGAGCTGCAGCGCCGGAACCAGCAGGATCAGCCCGAGGCTCGGTCGGTCGCCCAACAGGCGCAAGGCCTCGACGCGCGCCACCGCCATGATTCGGATCAAGTGGCTACGCATCACGCGCCCCTCGAGCGTCTTGGGCGATGACGAGCGCTGCATCCTCGAGTGTCAAGCCGACCTTCCGGGTTCGGCAGCCATGAGCGGCAACCAGTGCTTCGACCTTGCGGCAAGCGTCGGCCGCTACGATCAGCCGGAGGCCCTCGCCCGACGGCTGGGCCGCAAGCACGCCCGACCTGTCGAGACGATCCGCAACGTTCATCGCCTCGCGCCCGCTCACGATCAATGCCGAGGCCGGGATTTGCCTCGCCACCGCCCGCGGAGAACCGCGTGCGCGTACCCGACCGTGGCTCAACAGGAATATGTAAGCGCAGCGTTGTGCCTCGCCGAGATCATGAGTCGCCAGGACCATCGCAGTACCCTCAGCGCTCAGCGTGATGAGCCGGCGCCAGATCGCCTGTCTCGCGGCCGGATCGAGTCCCGCCGTGGGCTCGTCCAACAGCAGCACTCGCGGGCGATGGATGAGCGACGCGGCGAGATCGACCTGTCTGCGCCAGCCTCCTGACAACGCTTCGGCGCAAGCAGCAGCGAATTTGCTGAGGCCGAATGCATCGATCTGCCGCTCCGCGGCATCCGCCGGAGCGCGCACACCAAATATCGCGGCACGGAACCTCAGGTTTTCCCGCACGGAGAGCGTGGGGTAGAGCGTACTTCGCTGCGCGAGATAACCCACCTGGTGCCGCACCTGGCGTGCCCCACGCAACAGATCGCGACCTAGCACCTGGCCTGTGCCGCGATCGGGTACCAGCAGTCCGGCGAGAAGCCGGAGCGCGGTGGATTTGCCTCCCCCATTGGCCCCGGCGAGTCCGAATATCTCTCCGGGCGCCACCGCGAGCGAAAGGTCCTCGATCGCCACCCGTCGACCGAAACACTTGCGCAAATGGCGCACGTCGATCGGGTATTTCACTGCATTCGAAGCCCTGTCAGGCATGGACATAGAGGAAGCCTCCGAACAAGTACTTGGTGGCTTCCGCTCCCAACACGCCAACGGACTCTCTCGCACGCAGACGGGTGCGCAACTCCGCCAGCGCCAGCCACACCGCCGCCGAGCCCGTATTGCCGATGCGATCCGCATTGACGAATAGGCGAGCCTCGCCAAGATCGATCTGACCGGCCAGAAGCCTCGCCATATGTCCGTTGGCCTGATGCGGGATGAAGTAATTCACTTTGCTTGGGTCGATGTCGAGCTGCCGAAGCGCCGCCAGGCCGTCGGCGAACAGCCCCATGCCGTGCCGCGCGACCTGTGCATAGTCATGCACGAATTCGGGCGCCGAGCCCGGTACCGGTGGAACGTCCGACCCGGTCAACGAGAAGCCAGGCGCCAAATCGAAGCCCGAGTAGCCATGGAAGACGCTCGACACGCGCGCGGCGCAAGCCGCCTGCGGCCGACCAAGTACGCAGGCCGCCGCACCGTCCCCCATTTGCAAGAGGTTGATCAATTGCCCCGCGTCCTCTGAAGCGCGGCGCGGATCGAAGAACACCGAGCCGGTCTCCGATCCCACGATCGCGACCGGTCCGCAGTCCGGACTATGCAGGAGCCCAAAGGCGAATATGAGCGCATTCGCGAAGCCGGTGCACGCCTGGCGCAGCTCCACAAAGGGTCCGCGATAACCGATCCGGTCAGCCACTTGCGCGACGTTGGCAGGCAACAGGCTGCCCGGTGTGGTCGTATGTGCGATGAGGTAGCTAAGATCGTTCGGCGCGACGCCGGACTCGCTCAAGGCGGCTTGCAGCGCGCGCGCCGCAAGCTCAGCGTTGGAGTCACCTCCCCGCGGTGCCTCGTGTCGGTGTGCAAGGTCCCTCGCGAGGTGGCGAGCGCGGATGCCGAGGCGCGCCGCGAGCGCCGTTCCCTGCCGTCTCACGTCGACCGCGAAACGCGATTGCAGGCGCTCGAGCAGTTCGGGGGTGGAGACAGGCGGACCCGGCAATGCGCTTCCCATTCCCAGCAAGCTCACCGAGCGAGCGTCTTGCCAGGACCGCCGCGGCTCTTCAGCGCGCATCGGCTCGCCGGGCTAACCGGGGCATCGCGCGGAGCCGCATAAAAAGCTGATCCGGGTCGACGCAAAGCGAGTCCAGGGCGCCCGCCCGCAACTGAAGCACCCGGATCAGCCGTTCGCGGGCATCCATCGCGATGTCTCTGCCCCGCACCGATTTGAGGAGCGGTGTGGCACAGCGACTCGCGATGGCGACGTGGCGTGCCTCGTCTCGGTGGATACGGGCAAAAGTGGCGCTCACCCTCAGCTCCTGGGCCAATGGCCTTCTCCGGCCCCGCAGCGCGCCGAGGATGTGACAAGTTGCCGAATCGATCGCCACGATACGCACGAAATGCACGAGCACGTCACGATCCGCCAGCCGCAGGAAGAATCCGCGCACCGAGGTTTCGAGCGAATGGTCCACCGCTGGCGATGGCAGGGATGCCTTGAGTCCTGCGAGCAATAACTGATGTTCCCGCTCGTCGGCGGCGATCCCGGCCAAACTCGAGCACAACAAGCGTTCGTGGCAGGCGCCGGCCAGGTGATCGAAGGTGAGCGCCGCCGACTCCTCCCCGCAGGTCAGTACTTGCAGCAGCTCCGCGAGTGCGGCGGCGTTTGGGGCGCTAAGCTCGACGGCTCCCGAGCGAAGCTCGGGGACCCGCACACTGGATGACCGAAAGCACGTGGTATGCATAAGTGGGCTGCCTGACTGCCGACATCGCCGGTTTAGCGCAAGGCCACCATCGTGCTTCCCGCAATCGGTCCTTGTTGAGCTTGCTGGAGCAAGACCGCGACGCGGCTGGCCTCAGGCGGAAACGAATCCAACGGCGCCCGAAACACGGTTTCTTGTCCGTTCCACACGCCGAGCGATCGGAATTGCCTGACGATATTGAATTCTTTGAGCGTCCTTCCCGAGTTCTCTCCGCGCCCGACCGCGGTGACCGCCTCGGGCAGATAAGCGACGAGGTTCACCTCGTACCCCGCGCGATCCCGGGATTGAGGCACCGTCACGGTGAGCTCGCCGCCCGCCGCCTCGACGCTGATGGGAATGGTATTGAGGGGCTCGCGGATGGCCGCGAGGATGCGACGCTTGTCGGATCCCACGAAGCTGCCGCGCCCATCGACCACCACCTGCGGAGTAAACGCGGAGGACAACCCGAGAGTCTCGACGTAGCGGCGCTGACGCTCGGTCGCCGTCGGGATGGCAAACTGATCGCGCCATCCAATGCTGTCCCAGTAGTCGACGTGGAAGGCGAGGGCGACTACATTCGGGGTCTGCGACAGCTCTCCCAACAAGGCGTCGGCTGGTGGGCACGAGCTGCAGCCCTGCGAGGTAAAGAGTTCCACCACCGCAGGCCCGCGCGCGCTGCTCGATTGCGCCTGGAGCTTCGTGCCCAAGCCGGCGCAAATGCCGACACCTATCAAGGCCACGATGGCAACACGTTTCGTCAAGCTTGTCATGGTGTGATACCTCACGGTAGCGGGTTCTTTGAGTGTTTTCCCGATCACCACCGCAAAAGCCGCGGCCCGAGCGATGCGCCGATGGCCGTCGGGATCAGCATTCCCAGCAGGTACCACACGCCGATAAACGGTGCGGCGAGCTCCGGACAATGCAGGGAATAAACCAGTGCACCGATCGTTCCCGCACCGAATCCCGCTCCCGCTCCCGCCCAACGCAGTCGCGTCGGAGCGAGATCCTTCAGCACCCAAACGAAGGCGAGGAACAGCGGTGCGGCGACGAATGCAATCAGGAACGGGCAGACGGCGAACGTGCGCCCGAGAAGCAGAGGGATACGGCTCTCCGGGGGAACCGAAAGCAGCGCAGCCGCGGCGAGAATCCACAGGGCTGCCACGACGGCGACGGTCGCGGCGGGCAGAACCCCGAGCCTCGAACCGGGGCGCGCCAGTCGTCCAATCGTGAGAACCGCAAGCATACTCAAGCTCGCGCAGAACCCCTCACGCACCCAAAATGCGGTTTCCGTTGCCTCGCGAGGGAGCGCGGGGTTTAAGTGCAGGACGCCGGCGACCAGGCAGAGCGCTCCCATGAGCCCTGCGGTGATTCCGATGACGTAGCGCCGCCTCGTCCGTGCCGGGTCGATCGGCTCCAGGCTCGCCGCGAGCATCGCGGTCAAGTCGTCGGTCTTCACGCGACGCTCCGCAGCCTCGCCGCGAGCGCCTTCAGTCCGCGGTGAATGCCGATCTTGACCGCTGATTCCGACACGCCGATGCGCCTCGCGGTGTCCGCCACCGACCCACCCTCGATCTTCACGTACTGGATTGGCAGGCGCTGCCGATCCGGCAATTGATGCAACAGCTTCGCGATGTCATAGCGGGCCTCTGAGGCCTCGAAGTCCGTGGCCGCCAATAGCTCCTCGCGGCCGTCCAGGGAATCGTTGAGCGCATCGGTCCGAGAGCGACGGCGCAGCAAATCGATGAGCTTGTAGCGCGCGATGGCGTGCACCCACGCGGTCAGCGGCTGCGTGGGGTCGTAGGTGTGACGTTGATTGTGGATCGCCAAAAGTAGCTCCTGCACGAGATCCTCGATCTCCTCCGGTAAGCGCCCCAGACGCCTTCTCAAAAACGACCGCAAGTGAGCGCTGAGCTCCTTGAGGAACAGCTGATAGCACGGGGCATCGCCGGCGAGGCTCCGTGCCATGAGGCCCCTCAGGCGCTCCTCTTGCAATAGCATCTAAGTCCTTAAGGTATTTCGTCGCAGATGACGGACGGGTTACAGTCCGGTGCGCATTTTCTGGCGGCTACCGAGAACGAGCGTCAGGGAGAGGGCGTCGATCCGTCGGAGGCCAAGTATCGCCCTCGGTGATCAACCGAATGCCGCTTCCGAACGTCAAGTACGCCCATAACCAGTTGGTCATTGCCGTCACTCGATTGCGCAAGCCCATCAAGAAGCCGACATGCACCAAGCCCCAGAGCCACCAAGCAGGCGCTCCCCACAGCTTGAGGAAGCGAGATCGACGACCGCTGCCTTGCGCCCGACGGTTGCCAGGCTCCAGAGGTGACGGTAGTTGAATGCCGCCGGCGCGGGCCGCGACTCGACTCGCGCTTTGATAAGGCGTCCCACATAGGGCCCGGCTTGCCGGGCCGCTGGGGCGAGTCCCGGTACCGGTTGTCCATTCCACCCGTCACTCGCCGCCGTATCCCCGATCGCAAACACATTCGGCAGGCCGTCGACCGAAAGATCGGCGTCCACTCTGATGCGCCCGGCGCGGTCGGATTCCGCCGTAAATGGAACACGCGAAGCCGACACGCTCCGCACAGAGGCGGCTGAAGAAGGTCCGCCAAGCGGGCTGCACGGCGAAGTAGCCGAGCTCCGCCCGCCGCGGGACATCCTGGGTGTTCAACGCAAGCCGCCGCATGCGCAGCTGCCATCTCGAATTCTTACCGTCGTGCACCGTCGTCTCCTGCATACCTTCCACTCAGATCATCGTGACGATGAGGAAGGAGTCGTAGACTAAGACCGGGTGTCGACCCGCATTATTTCGACCGGATAATTTCGTCCGGCTCTTTTTTCCCTTCGCGGTCCCGTTTCATCCCGGGCGTAGTGTCCAGAAAGAGGATCGAAGCCGTTCAGGCAGCTGCGCGGTGGTAGAAGTTGAGCATTCCACCGAGGCGCTGGCGCCGATGCACTGGCTGAGATGGTGCGATCATAGGGGCGGGCCGCAGGAGCTGATTTGCGAGGCCCCGATGATTGCGTTCAGTGTGGTAGTGCGCCATGAAGTGGGAGATCGCGTGCTGAAGCGAGGCGTGTCCGAAGAAGATCATTCGGTGCAAGCACTCGGACTTTGTGGAGCGCACGAAGCGTTCGGCGAACGCATTCAAATTCGGCGATCGCGGCGGGAGTCGAATGAGGTGGATGCCCTCGCGGACGAGGGCATTACGAAACTCGTCTGAGTATTTTGCATCCCGGTCGAGAATCAGATACCGCGTGTCGCGAAGGACACCGTCTTCGGCATCGGTGACGTTGCGCGCGATCGTCTATGGCGTCCTATTGCGCCAATCCGGCCGTTCCCGCCTCCATGCTTGCCCCAATCATGCAATTTTTCGCGACGTCCCCCGGTCTCATTCATAACGTGCGCACACTGCGACCCCTGACGAGCCTTGCGACCTTGCTAATGCGGGTACGGCCTGTTCCAGCCTGTTCCATGGTCATAAAGTTACATCGAATTCTTGCCCTTGCGCTTTTGTGCATAGGCCTGCTCGTCGCGGGAGCACCTGCCGTGGCGCTTTGTGCTGCAGGGACCCCGACGCATGACTGCTGCCCGAACCGGTCTCAGGGGGCTGGTAGTTGCTCTCATGAGATAACGCCCCACTCCGGTATCCAAAGTTGCTGCGCCGCTGGCGCGCAGACTGTCGCTGTGTCGGCGTTGAATGTCACGCCCAGCAAAACAGACATTCGGCCGACGCGAGCGGACCCACCGCTGTCGATCATTTTCCTCGCTGCGCTTGGTGCGGGCTACCCCTCACCGCGATCAGGTGTCGCGTCCTCGACGCCGTCCTTTTTCCCCGCCCTTTCTCCTCTCTATCTGCGTACCAGCCGCCCGCGCCTCTAATCTCGTTCACGTTGCGGTTTCCCACCGACCCACTTGTCACGGGTCTACCAATGATTGATTGATTGATGGGTGTGCGACCCGGCGCGCATCCCTACGAAGCGGAGCGACGCCATGTTACCTATTCAGCGTATTCTGATTTTGACGGGTCTTGCGACTGACCTGGCAATGAGCGCAGCGTGAGAGGAGAGTGACGTGTCCCCCTCCTCCTTGGTGCTCCAGGCTTCTTGCTGGGTGTTGCTCCAGTTAGTCGCTCATCCGGTGCAATCGGCATCGCTGAATGCACTACCCGATTCGCCGCACCACGAGACCGAATTCCCAACAGCCGACGCCGGAGTGCCGTTGTCGCTGGATGAAGCGGCAGAGTTGTCGTTGCTAGATCAGCCCATCCTGACCGGAGGCGAAGCAGTGATCAACGCCGACGAACGGCAGGCCATCGCTGCGGCGCAATTGCCAGATCCCAAGCTCACCAGCGGACTGAGGGAATTGCCCATTGATACCGGCGAGGCATTCAGCGTACACCGCGACAACTTCACCGAGTTCACCGTGGGTTTGAGTCAAGACTTTCCTCGAGCGGAGAAGCACCCGCTCAGAGGTGAGCGCAAGCGACTCGAAGCCTGGGAGCAGGCAAACACGATGCCGAGCACGGGCGTGCCTCGGAGGAGAAGTACCACCAGGCACACTGCGCCCTGCGTTCAGTTTTTTTCCCTCTCCCTCCATTGTGCGCAGCGGATTCGTGAACGACACGGTTGATGCAACACGGGAGCATATACCCGGCGTAGTGGCATCCGCTCGAATGCCTCACCACTACACGGAGAACCTACTCATGAGTCCATACACTATCCCATCACCGGCTCGCGGCAGTCGCGGCCGGGATTACGCCGATCTGCTTGCGAAGTCGCCTTCCAGCCGACGGCTCGGCGCCGCCGCACCGTTCGTCCGAGCCGGTCTGCTGGCCGTGTCGCTGACTTGCGCGATAGCCCAAGCTGAGGACAGTGAATCGAAGTCGGAAGCGGCCGCGTCGGTGCGCAACTACATCAGCGAGCAGGTCGGCGGCCTACATAACCTGCAGGTGCCCGCACGCAATGAAGACCTTCCGACGCCGAAGCAGTCGGACGGCTCCGTGGCAGACCGGATCGTGCGGCAGCTGCCATATCGGCGAGGCGGCAGGCAAGGCCGGTCAGGTGATCAACTTCAATGTCGGCGGCGAGGGCCGCGGCTACACCGACGAGGACGGCAACTTCTTCGCCCGGCGTCGGCCGCAGTCGATCCTCACCAAGCAGCGCACCGCGCCCATCTTTCCCGGCGACGCGCTGGTCGATGTGCTCCCGACCCTGAACGACCTTGACTCCTTCAATGGAACGCCACTGCTTACGACGCCGGCCGCTTTCGCCCACACGCCGGCCCCGACCGCCCTCCTCGAGACCGGCCGGCTCGACGAGCTGGACAGCGTGGGGCGCGAGTCGCCGGGCCTGGTCGGTGGCGCGTTCAACAACCGGCTCCTCCTTGGCGGCTTTGCAGGGAACCCGCAGTCCGTGCCTGGGTCGCTCAACCCGTTCAGCGACCCGGCGCTGGAGAACCTCACACTGTTGCTCCTTGACGCCCACCGCATGCTTAATTTTCAGTCAGCGGAGCTGCTGAAGGTCCCGGCTTTCGTGAAACTGTTCCGGGATGCTTTTCCTCAGGAAGCTGCTCAGGCCGATGCCAAAGGGGACCTGACGCTCCTCGTGAACGATCAGACCGAGTTCCGGGCGACGGCGACCTTCCTGCGCACTGTGGTCACCCGAAACACGCCGTTCGACCGCTTCCTGGCCGGGGATAACAGCGCCCTGACGAGCGCTCAGCTGCGCGGAGCGCAGTTGTTCTTCACCCCCGCGGCCGGCGGAGCCGGCGGGGCCGGTTGCTTGAGCTGCCACAGTGGTCCGATGCTAAACAAGCAGAATAACGATCCGGATGTCGCCGGCATTGGTGCGTTCGTCGAGGAGAATTTCCTCAACGTCGGAATCGGCGACCATCCGATCCAAGCGCTGGCCGCGCTGGCGAGAGGCCATCTCGAGTCCGCCAAGCTGGGCAAGGACGGCTTTCCCTACCATGCCGAGGACGTCGGGCGGCAAGAGATCACCCACGACCCGAGCGGTGCGTTCAGTTTCCGCTCCTTGACTATGCGTCAGCTCAAGGGCGGGCGGACTTTCTTCCACAACGGCTCGTTCACCAAGGTTCGTGATGTGGTGGAGTATTTCAACGCCGGTGTTCCCCAGGACCCCACCGCTGGAGCAGCGCCGACGCTGTCGGCCCGGTTCACGAATCCTCGCGGGCGGGGTTCCCCGAGAGGTCTCGGCCTTTCGGATCAGCAAGTCAACGACATCACCGACTTCCTGGAGAACGCTCTGTACGACCCTGCGTTAGTGCACTACGATCCCACCTCCTCGACTGATACGTTTCAGCCGAACCAACGCGACCTGACTTACTCGAAGTTCCGCCCCGACCTCGCTGCGCTGGGAGCGAAGGACGGCTTGATGCCCAGCGGCCTGGCAATCGACGACAACGATCATCTGGCACGGCGTGACGAAGGCCTCGAGTTCCTGGATGTAACCTCGCAGGCGACGATCTCGCGTCTCGACGGCAACGCCTATCGGATCACGAACAGCGGAACCTCCGTCATCGACACAAATCTGATCGTGGTTGTTTCAGGGGTTCCCAGGGGCGTCCGGCTCCTCAACGGCAACGGCACGACGAGCGCTGGCGATCCCTATCTTCGCTTGTTCCTGCGCGATGGCGTGCTGAATCCCGGCGACAGCGTGGCGATTCAGCTGCGGTTCGCCGGCGACCCAGGGAAAAGCGCCAACGGCTATTCGTTCGTGCTGCTTTCCGGGCAGGGCAAGCCATAGCCTGTCTGCGATCGAGACCGTCCTGTTGAACTCCTTCGGGCCCCTATCCGGGGCCCGATTTTTTTCACGGCGCCGCCGGCCCCGCCAATGTCCCCGATCGGCGGCGGACCTTCAGTGCAAGGTTTCCACAAGAAGTCCGGTCTAGTCTTCGGAAGGAGCTCATTCACACTTTGCAGAGGGGAAGTCGGTGCGGACCCAACAGACCCGGCATGCCGATGTATCGTTATCGTCCGGGGACAACCACCGGACCCTGGCCAGCACCGCCACCTATGACAGCGCGCTCGAGCGTTTCGGCGGGCGGCGAATAGAGGCCACGCCGTCGGCCTGCAGCAACCAAGTGCTGGTTGCCCTTTACGAATCGCCCCCATACGACCTCGAAGTGGCGCCGATGGATTTCGCGCGACTGTCGATCAACTTGGCCGGCGTCCCCGTTTTCGGGGCAATCGCTTCCTCCCGCAGCCGCAACTACAACGGCCGGCGCTATTCGCTCTTCTACACCCCGGCCGGCAGCGATGCGC
>WNFR01009172.1_pt1 | contig 17858 bp, 19 predicted proteins | sample 5400221 | NCBI WGS metagenome assembly WNFR01 (sample SAMN13153357, study PRJNA577476) | soil metagenome | isolation source: 40 cm soil under Madrone tree | place: USA:California | collected 2016-06-14
CGACGCTCGTCACTCGCTCCACCGGCGAAATCCGCCACTTTCGCGCTGACGCTCACGGTTGGACGTTGGTGACGCCCTCTGCGCCGGGCTTCGGGAAATGCTTTTCGTACCAGGCGATCGAACGGTCGGTCCAGTCGATCTGGTGCTTGACCTCTTGGAGTCCGTGGCCTTCGCGAGGGTAGCGGACAAACACAGCTTCCGTGCCGACGTCTTTCAAACCGATGAAGAATTGCTCGGCCTCAGCGATCGGGACGTCGTTATCGTTTTCGCCGTGAACGATGAGTGTCGGCGTGTGGGCTGCAGACACATATTTGAGGGCCGAGCGCTTCCAGGCTTCATCCATCAGCGTGCCCTGATGCAAGAATTGGCCGAATTCCATTTCTTCATATTGGTTGTAGTAGGTCATGTAGTTATAGCTGACCAGATTCACGATTCCGGCCGTGGGAATCGCCGCCTTGAACTCATTCGTCTGGGTGATGAGCCATTCGGTGAGTTGGCCGCCGTAGCTGACGCCTTCGATGCCCATGCGCTCGCGGTCGATCCAGAGATTTCGCCGCACTGCCGCGCTAACACCGTATAACACGTCCTGGGCTTCGTTTCCGTTCTGGTCACCGAAGGGAGAGCCAGTTATCTCTTTCGGTGATAACTCTGCGGTAGCACAAGCGACAAAGCAAGCACTACAGCAAGCAAGCGGGAATAGAGTTGCGCCCCTTCAGCCTGGCTGGTTCGGCTGAACATGGTTCACCTTCCGTCCAATTGTTCGAAAAGCGCGACTTCTTAGCGACGCTGCGAGAATTTCTGTTTCTCGCAACACTTAGGCGGAGGAATATGTCATATAAGTCTCGCATCCGTCAATACCCCGGCCCGGCAGCCACGGGACCTGAAAGCAACGACTACCATGGAACCGTCACGCTGTCGTAGGGCGCGGCGCCAGGTGCTCCCGCGAACGGAACCAAGAAATATTCGAGGGTCAGCGCTTTCTTCTTGTCATCGACAGTGACCCGAAGGAAGCCCGGATCTTTGTCGTTGTGCTTAGCGAGCTTTACATCCGGAAGGGTGGTTTGGAAGCCGTCCGGCAGAGGCTTCCCGTTGTGGAGCTCGATTTTGTGAAGGAGCTTCAAGGTATTGGCATAGCCGCCCGCCCCGGCAATGATATAGGGCACCTTCTTACCTCCGAGGTCACGCTCAAAGCGTTGATAGGAGTGGACGTGGCCGGAGAGCACGGCGCTTGGCATGCGCCCAGTGGCTTGAATGACGCGATCAATGGCGATCCCGATGTCCGGATAGCCGCCGTGGGTAGTGTCCAACGAGTAAGGCGGATGGTGGACCGTGATAATAAGAGCCCCGTCTTTGGCAGCTGGCGCGTTGCGCACCTGCGTTTCAAGCCATTGCTGCTGTTCGCTTTTGCCACGGGCATCCAGGCTGCCGTCTACATTCGAATACAACCCGACAATGGTGGCGAAGGGCGCGTTCAGCGTCCAGTACACGTAAGGCTGGGTCATGGTAGCGCGGTAAGGGCTGTCGTGGTGCGTGGAAACATCACAGAAGTTGCGCATGAAACCAAATAGCGACGGTTCGTTGTCCGCGGGATCACCCGCCCGCGTGCTCGTATCGCCGTCGTGATTGCCGGCAATAGCAAAAATCGACGCGTGATAGCTCTGGTATGGCTCGTAGAACTGCCGGCCGTACTCCGTGCTCAGGCCATTAAAGTAAACCACGTCTCCCAAGTTGTAGTAGAACGCCGGAATCCGCGTCTTAGTAGCGGTCGCATCGCTCAGCTGTTTGTCCATGGCATCTGAGATAGCCTTCTCGACTTCGTCGCCATGATAGCCGCCCGTGTCTCCGACGGAATGAAACACCAACGCGCCGTCCGCCTCGGCCTCCGCCGCTTCGCCGGGCAGCACCACATCCAGTGCAAGGCTCAGATTGTTAAGTCCTGTAGTCGGCGGCGGAACGTAGCGCGGATACTGTTTTGGTGGGGCAACCGGGTCGCCAAGAGGACGAGCGGGCTTGCCGACCGCCTTCCTTGGTTGCGTGCGAGCACCTGCTGGTGGTGCGTGCAGGTCTGGCGGTGGCGGTGGTCCTACGAGGGGAGGCACCGGTATTGTTCTGAGAAATTTGTGAAAGTCACGCGCTGGCATGTACGTTCCTCCCAATTTTAGAGTGAGCAACCTGTCGCATCGCCTGCCTCCCTCAAACTTACCGCCGGCGATCCGGCGGTCTGCTCCTCGGCTTCCTGCTTCAAGTACATCTGACCGATCATCTGTCCCGGTCAGAGAAGCCGTGCAAGACTGGTTGGATCACTCGTCTTCGATTCCTCCGTTGCATTACACGGCATTCGCCGGTGCGTAGGCGGAAAAGCTCGTTTGGATGGATAGTGTTGCCAGGGAAATTATCGTTTCAAAGTATCGCAACCTTTTCGTTGAGCCGCCGATTCAACAAGATCGGAAGCGCAATCTGACCCCGCTATCTGAGAGATTTATCGGCGACACCCGTCGCCTGACCCTTGGCGAAAGTCATCGCTCGCCGCGAACCACGCCATCCGATTGCGGCTATATCCGCCCGACTGCATACTTGCGCATAGTGCACAGAGAGAGATGAGGATCGAGGAAAGACCGTTGATACCGTGTTGGTCCCAACCTGCCCTGCACTTAGGTCAATTCACTTTGTATGCCCACGGAATCTTGCTCACTCTCGGTACTGTCGTGGCTTCAGCGATCTTCGTGAACCGCGCTCAAACACTTTCTCTCAGCCGAAGAGCGGCCCTGAGCATTGTCCTTGTTCTTGTCCCAATCGGATTTCTTGCCAGCCATCTGACGTATTCCATTCTTGAGGATCCAAGCTCGTTCCTTGAACTGCAAGGAATCAGTTCGCTAGGAGGAATTCTCGCTTGTCTATTGGGGCTCGCTCTATTCACATTCAGGCATCGCGAGTCTCGATGGCGCTGGTTCGATGCCGCTGCGTATGCGGGAGTGTGCGGGGCACTGATCGCTCGTCAGGGCTGCTTTCTGGCTCACGATCGAATCGGGTTGCCCACTTCTTTTTGGCTCTCGGTGAACTGCGTTGAGGGTTCCCATTACGATCTTGCCCTGCTCGAAGTCGTTTTTCTGGCGGTTTGTCTCGGACTACTAGTTTGGTTAGCGCGGCAGGGATGGCGTCCTTTTGCAGGAATGATCTTTTCGATGGTCGCTGTTTCTTACGGGCTGTTGCGATTGGCCTTGGGACAATTGAGCGAGGGGACGCAATGTTACGTTGGCCTGCTTCCTGAACAGTTTTCTGCTGTGATTCTCGTTGCCGCCGGAGCGGTCTGCTGGCTGTTGGCAAGACAACGTGCGAAACAAGCGTACGTACCCTTATTCACAAGACATCATTCCTGAGAACGACTTGCTCAGCCGCCCTCGCTGCGCCACTCGGGCGGTGCAACCGTTACCTCGACCTCGGACCACGGCTCCGCCGGGCGCAGCCGCTTCATTTCGAGCACCAACCGCACATCGGTTGCTTTGGCCGCTTTGAGCTTGGCGAACGCGGCGGAGGCTCGCAAACGGAATCCGCCCGGGCGGTCAGCGGGATAGAGGCTTCCATTGCCGAGAAGAATCCTGCCGGGCGCGGTGCCCGCCGTTTCCACCGGTCGGTAGGTGAGATAAACGAAGACCACAAACGGAGTGTTCGCCGGGTTAACGACGCGAGTAAAGCTGAGCGCGAGCACGGGCGGCGCACTCGCGAGCGTATCCGGTGAAACCGCGAACGAACCCTTCGTTTGGCTGTTGGTCAGCTCGACCGGCTCCGGTCGCACTTGGCTCACGCTCGGATCAACCCGCTGCCCTTCGGTGCGGGCGCTGCCTCCAAAAAGCAAGGTCCCAGCCAGCAATCCACGAACAATCGCCGCCACACCCATACGACCTACCCAGACTCCCGCTGAGTACGATGCGTGCCCCCGGTCCCGGGTTCGCCCGGCCTAGAAGTTGGCCACGGCGAGCTCGATGCGGCCAAGCTTGACAACCCCGCTCACCGGCTCGCGCCGCTCGTACGGCACGGGCACCAAGCTCACGTGCAACTGCGACGGGAGCGAGCCTGCCTGGTTCAATTTCTGTAGCGTCGGTTTCACGTCCACCAAGAAGCCGGTGAGTGGCAATGCCGACGACCCAGCAGGCATCGCGCCACCCTTCATCGCCGATTCGTCGAAGAAAAAGGCGAAGCTGCCCGCGAAGTGCGGATCGTCAATGGATGTCTCCGCCGTCACGTCGGGTTTGTTGAGAAAAACCCGGACGTAAAAGTCGCGCTTGGGAGGCATCTGCACATCTCCCACGGTGAGAACCACCCGAGTGTGCGGACCACCTTGGAGGGCGCTCGCAATGGCTGCAGTGTCAAGGCTGAGAGCAGAGGTCGATACCTTGCCCACCTCCGCAGTGATCGCATGCCGGACCTCCCAGCGTGGCCCGAATTCGAGTTTCGACGGTGTTCCGGCACGCAAAAAGGCTTCGAGCTGCTTGCCCGTTAACTTTTTCTGGCCACCTTGCATCCCGATCGAGCAGGGCTCGAACTGATAGGTAAGGAGGGGGTAAAGGACGGTTATGCCGGCCTCGACCGTTACCGGGCTGCCGTTTTCATCCACAAAGTCCGTAATGGAGAAGTTCACCCAAGCAGGGTCGTTGGTGTTGGCATTGTTCAGGTCGTTGTTCCAGTGGGCCCACATGCAGTCGCACATGTTGTGATGCATGTAGAACACTGCATCGCGGGGCGAAAGGAATGTACCCATATCGCCGCCGACAAAGCCATGGATACCGTTGTGCGGCGTTGCTTCGAGCCCGCTCGTCGCATCGGGGCCTTGATGCAGGTCCGATGTGGGCGGTGGGCCGCTCGCAAAGAGATTGAAATTGGTCTCGCTCAGGATGCCTTGAAGCACGGTCGTGCCGATAATGGAAGCCGACGCTTGACTCGTTTGTGTAACGGCGCGATTCGAATCGAAGAGTGGGCTCGAAGTATCCCAGAACGGGTCGGGAATCGCGGGGTGCGTATTCCAATTCCAATACGGCAACGCGAAGGTCTGGTCGCCGGTCAGTTTCCGGCAGATGCGCTCGAGATACAGCAGATAGACGCGATGCCACGGCAGCCAGAGCCAGTTCCGGTGGATACATTTGTTGAAGTGGACCTGCGCCTGGGCCTCCCAGCTTCGCGGGTCGCTCGAAGGCAGGGCTTTCATCGCAGCCACGGCATTCTTGTATGTCGTGATGACTGGATCCGAGGGATTGGCGTTCCAAAGCGTCTGGATATTCTTGCGCGTGGGCCGGTTTTGTATCTGTTGCTGGCACGATTCACACCCACCCGCCCAAAAGGCCGCACCAGCCAGGCTCAAGAGACCGGCATCCTTGAGAAAATCGCGTCGCGAAAAAAAGCTAAGGTCTTGCACGGCGGGTCCTCCTTTTCTACAACTAGGCGCTAGCGTAATGAGAATTTGAGCGGTAACAATCTATCCGCACTCCAGGAATGCTTCCATCCTTCGCAGACATCGGCGCCGGCGGAACGAGACAATCTGATCAAACCAGGAACGCTGGCCGAACTCGCCATGCAGCACTCTCGATTGTGATTGCTTCTGCTTCAGCGTGCTGTGCGAGCCAGGAAAACTCCTCGTTCGGCTCACCCCCGCGCCGGGCGCCCGCTTACAATTCACTTAATAGTGCTATTTGTGGCCTGAACGTTTCAGCCCTGTGGAAGTGGATGTTGCCCCCAGCTCGGTTCCGATCCTCCCACGGATCGATTCTCTCGATGGTGCGGGAGTGTCGCCAAAGAGTGCTGTGGTTGGAAAAAGATTAACCGCCGGGCTGGTGAAATGGCTCCAGTGACTACCGAATGTGCACGGTCATGGTCCAATAGGTGAACTGAGCGAATAAATGCACGGTAAGTGCACGGTCGAGGCCAAAAAACCATGAGTAGGAGCGGGCAGAAAATTGGAAAGTGCTTTAGAATGAATAGTGCACTTCATGTCGGGGCGTAGCGCAGCCTGGTAGCGCGCCTGCCTTGGGCGCACGAAACTCGACTCCAACAACTCCATCCGTTACTTCTAACCACTAACGTTTCCAACAAATCGGGGAATCTGCTTTTCGCTCGAAGATCCTCAATGAAATGAAAACGTTGGATTCTGGCACGATTTTGGTAACAGCGATATCTCGGGCGTCAATGTAGATCGGCGATCGAGGTGCAGTTCCGTTGACCAGAGTGTCTGCCCCTTCCGGAATCGGATTAGAGATGATAGCCAGGCAAATCGATTTTCTTTTTCTGGTCTTTGTCCAGGTCCTTCGCAAGCTCGATCTGAATATCACTGGAGTTCACGAAGGGTGCTCGGCTGAATTAAAGCTTTTGTCCACCATCGCTCTCTACTCCTTCCTTCGTAACGAGAAACACTTTGTAGACAGCCCCTTCCACTTAGATCCGGCGCATTCGGATGCTTGGAAGTCGCCCTGAAGGCATGCCTGGCGCGAGTTTCCCAACTTCATGGTGCTCTGAGCCTTACCTACCCTTTGGTTATGTAAGGCTCAGAATGTGCCGATCACCACGGAATCTAAATATCGCTTGTAATCATACGGGTCGGACGCACTTTGGCGGGAGTTACTTCTTTCATGAATTCGTTCGAGTGCTGCATACTCAAAACTTCCTAGCTGCGCAAATTCGTTATGCCAGTCCAACTGGCGTCGAGTTCACAGGTTGAAGCCACTGGAAGGCTGAAGCTACTTTGGTGAAAATTAATCGACTGCTGCATAAATCTGGGGAACAAATGCCGATTTTCGGGCAAATTTGCACAAAAAAAGTAAACTTCACGCCGGATTTAGGTTCCAACGGTCCTACTTGCGACAGGGGAAATGAAACCTTTGCTGCCTTTGCGTCTCCGTTCACAGAAACGTCCCCCTCAGCCGTTTTGCTATCTGTTTGATCCGCAGAATTTCGCAGTCTAAGTTTGGCCACTTGGTCCAGGTTTTGGCCTTTGATGTCGCAAGTTACGGAGTCTCTGTATTTTCGGGGCAATCCACGGCGCTCGTGCCGTTCATCCCCGCCGCCGCCATTTTGGCAAGCGTTCAGCGCCGCTTTTAAATTGATGCCGACCTCGTCATTTACCTTTACCGTACTATTCGTGGGAGGGGAAGAATTCGAACTCCCCGAGGAGTTTAGGAGAACTCCATTCGAAACGGTTTCCGCGCACGGTTGCGCCCACCAACCCTGTTCAAACTGTTTCGACGGAACAAAAATCACAAACATAACCGTGCCGGACTCCGTCCCCTGCTCCATGGAAACTACCAGATCCTCTGCACGAGAAAGGTGTCCAGCTTTTCATCGGAGCTGAGGACGGGAATATCGTCTTGCAAAGCCTGGGCGGCGATCACTCGGTCAAAAGGGTCGCGATGTTCGCTTCGAAAGCGGCCGGCGCGCAAGGCCACTTCCGCACGGATTGGGACGAGCTCGTATCCTGAGCCTTCCATGGCTTCCAAGAACTCGGCCTCGAGCCGCTCTGCCCCAGGCAGCCTGCCCAGCCGTACCTTCGTGGCAATTTCCCAAGCCGATGCCGCGGAGACCAGAATCGCGTTCGCCGGATTCGCGATGATCTTGAAAGCTTTTCGGGTCAGGGACGCCGGAGACAGAATCGCCCACAGGAGCACATGGGTGTCGAGGAGAACGTTCACTCTTCCTCGCCGCTCCATCGGCGCAATTCCTCTTCCGGGAGCGGCTCAAAGAAGGCATCGGTCAACTCGAATCCCGGCGTCTCCAGAAACCCGAGGCGCTTCTTGGCGCTTGGACGAAGGCCCTGTAGTTTCGCGACCGGCTTCTTCTCCCGACCCGAAGTGATGATGACGGTTTCGCCCTTCTGAGCTTTCTTTACCAGCTCGGAAAGGTTGGTCTTGGCCTCGTAGATAGTGGCTTTAATCATCTCTCATCCTGCCAACATATCTTAGTCAAGAAGTGTGGGCTTGTCAAGGTAGAGCAAGAGGACATGAGCGACAGAAGGGACCACCGGAAACATGACTTTTAAGGCCCTACGATGTTCTCTCGTGCTGGAGTCCATGTGCACCCATTCTTTGGTTTTGTGGGTGCGATTGTACAATTAAATCGATCGCGCATTTAACGACACGAACGGCTCATCCGTAGCACTTCTCGCACTTCCGTCTCTGTCAACACGTATTCCGCACTCAGACGGGAGATCCTGTCGGCAGCTCGCCGGCCAATGGAAGAGAGGGTCTTAGCCTATATATGAGGACCACGGATCGCACCATATCGTCACCTTGGAGCCGTGCTCCGTCTCACAGAGTACTCTGGCATATGACGTTCTTCGGGGTACGTGGGCAATGCAAGCAGTACGACGTCCAAGTTTTTATGCGAGTCTGAGTTGCTGCACGATCTGGAACATCTGTTTACCCTTCTCTGTCGTGAAATCCGGACTGAGGGCGGTCGCGATCGAGACAACAGAGGTTACGTCCCTCCGCAGGCGTCGATGGCGACGAGGACTTTATAGCCCTCTCGCACTGCATCAAGCGCAGCGTGCAACACGACAACTTCTGTTGCAAAGCCGGCGATGATCAGCGTCTGCCTTCGTTGGTCAGCTAGTGTCCTCTGACTAGCCTAGCAGCGTCGCTGAAAGGACTCGCGGAGGGACGCAGGAGCTGGGGCGCGGCCATCCGGAGCCTTCTGCTGTTGAGGCATCGTAGTCGTCACTGCTAAGGAAGAGCTCGAGAGCACGAGCACGCCCCGCCAGGCGGGATAGCCTCTCTATAGCCCCACCCGCTGGTACTAGTCCGGTAGCGACTTCAGGCTGCCCGAAGATGGCCTTCTCTTTGCTGGCAAAGCGCATATCGCAGGCAAGCGCGAACTCGCTGCCGACGCCCGGGCCCTTCCCCGCCCTTCAGAAATTCGCTCGATCCGCCTCAGTCTTCGGATTCAGCCCCTTGATCTCATTGAGTTCCTCGGCCGTGATCTGAGGCAATTGCCGGATGAACAAAACCAGGCGCCAGGTTTGCGCGGCACTGTGCGCTTCGCCGAAGGCTGGCATGCCGCTCAAACGAACTCCATTTTCAATTGTGTAGTAGAGCTCGCCATCGCTCTTGTTCTGCGTCCCGGCTGCACGCATGTCGGGCGGTTTCGGATAGAGGCCCTTGCGGAATAGCGTGTCGCCCCCTCCGTCATTCGAATGGCACGTGGCGCAATGATCGGAGAAATGCTCCATGCCTGCCCGAATGTTCTCCGTTGAAGGCATGATGGGATTGCGAAGTTGGCGATACGCGGATGGCACGGCCATTTTGCGTGCCGTTGTGGCCGCGAACTCCTCATCGCTGATGGTGTCGCAAGTGCGCTGAAGCCTCGTCGCACGAGAGTCAGCCCGTATCCCGCTGCTGCAACCGCAAGAGCAAACAGAATCAGCGAAACCGCTTTCCAGGGTTTCTCCTTGGGTTGCATCTGTGACCGTTTCCCGTTCCGGGCACTTGGTCGCGTTGATGCGCCTCCGCAATTCGGTAAGCTCCGTTTCCGGGAAATTCGCCGCCTGAAACTCGCGAATCGCATCCTTGTCTGCCTGTTTGCTGGCTCGTTGTGCAGCAGTGCTTTCGGTCATGGTGTCCTCCTTTGAGAAGGCTTAGATGCTTGTGACTATAGAGTTGGGGATTATTGTTTTTGCGTCGCTCGAAGGACGAGCTCCGTCGGTGGGCTTCGAAAAGGCTATCACAAAATGGACGCCGGCAGCATTGAGTCGGCTTCTTGCGACTTTGCGTCGTTCTCTCGCCGCTAGCGAGAGCCAAATTTTCCGCCTTTCCAGCGCCTACCCGACTCTTCTCTCGGCTGACTGACAGCCCCCTGCAAATGATTGAAATCTCGGGCAAAAAAACGCCATTCCATTGCGACGCTCGTCACTCGCTCCACCGGCGAAATCCGCCACTTTCGCGCTGACGCTCACGGTTGGACGTTGGTGACGCCCTCTGCGCCGGGCTTCGGGAAATGCTTTTCGTACCAGGCGATCCGGACGAATACAGCTTCCGTGCCGACGTCTTTCAAACCGATGAAGAATTGCTCGGCCTCGGCGATCGGCACGTCGTTATCGTTCTCGCCGTGAATAATAAGCGTCGGCGTGTGGGCTGCGGACACATATTTCAGGGCCGAGCGCTTCCAGGCTTCATCCATGAGCGTGCCCTGATGCAAGAATTGGCCGAATTCCATTTCTTCATATTGGTTGTAGTAGGTCATGTAGTTGTAGCTGACCAGATTCACGATTCCGGCCGTGGGAATCGCCGCCTTGAACTCATTCGTCTGGGTGATGAGCCATTCGGTGAGTTGGCCGCCGTAGCTGACACCCTCGATGCCCATGCGCTCGCGGTCGATCCAGAGATTTCGCCGCACCGCCGCGCTAACACCGTACAACACGTCCTGGGCTTCGTTTCCGTTCTGATCACCGAAGACCGCATCGGCGAATTTCTGCCCATATCCGGTCGAACCTCGGAAATTCACGTTCAGCACCGCGTAGCCATGCGCCGCAAAGACCTGATTGTGAAAACTAAAGGCCGGGCCGTTCTGTCCATGGGGGCCGCCGTGAATATTCACGATGAGCGGGTGCTTTGAACTGGCGGTCATGCCAATTGGCCTGGTCAGAAAGGCTTCGACTTCGAACTTATTGTCGTTGCTGATGAAGGTGAGCGATTCGACCTCGCCCAACTGCTTTCCCGCCAGTACGTCCGCGTTCAGGTCGGTTAGCTTTTTTGGCGCGCCGCTTCCGGTCTTCTGATAAATCTGTGGCAAATCGCTTGGCGAACTGTAGGCGTAGTAGAGTCCGCCATCCTTGCTCACCGAAAAGGAAAAGACGCCCCCTCTTTCCTTCACGACATATTGCGCTGTACCGCCGCTTGCTGGCAGACGCATCAGCACATTGTTCCCGCGCTCCTGCACAGTGAAATACAGTGCGCCGCTATCCGCTGACCAGCGCGGCGCGCCTTGCCGGTTGTCGATCGCCGCTCCGATTTCCCGTCGGTTGCCTCCGTCGGCATTCATCACCCAGACGTGGGTGTCCTCCATCGTGGTCTCGCGGTCGGTAATTCCGCGCCGGGTTCCGCGATAAGCAATGTGTTTTCCGTCCGGGGACCAGATGGCGTCGTACTCGTTGTATTCCGTGGCGGTAAGGCGCTGAATGCTTCCGTCCGCGACATTCAGGGTGAACAGATCGTAGTTGAAGAATTCATCCTGATTCGGTTCGCGATTCGAGCCGAACAAAATCTTCTTGCCATCCGGCGACCAGTCGACGGAATGCTCGTCGAATTCGCCCTGCGTCAGTTGCTGCACCTGTTTTGTCGCCGCGTCGACGACAAAAATATGGAGCCGCTGATTGTCGTTGAAGCGAGTCATGCCCTCGCCGGCGTCGGGCTTGTAGAGATAGCGAGTAATCACCATCGGATCGCCGCTAGCTTCGGCCGCTCGCGGATCTGGCGTCGAGGAGACAAATGCAATCTGCTTGCTGTCTGGGGACCAGGAAATCTCGTTGCCTGTGCCCGGAAGGGGACTGTTTGTTCCATGCACGTCGGCCAGAAACGTCACCTCCGATCCGTCCGGCCGCACGACAAACAATCCACTCTTGTCTCCCTGATGTCCCGAAAAGGCGATCCACTTGCCGTCCGGCGACCAGACTCCGCTTCCGCCGCCGTCCTTGTCTCCTCCGACACGCACGGATTTCTGGGTGGACAAATCCAGGATCCACAGTTGACCGTACGGACGCCCGGGCCGGTCCCGCATGACGACGGTGTACGCGACGCGTTTCCCATCGGGCGATGCAGCCACTCCGCCGACCGACCTTAACCGCGACAGGTCACTGCTCACGAGTCCCTGCGGATTTGCCGCTGCCGCTAGACCGAGCGAACTACTGGCAACCACCACGGTTAGAGCTCTCATGCCCCAGCTCAAGCACCTTGATACTCGCATTCGTCACCGCCTCCTAAGCGCATCTCAAACTCATTTCGCCCGGCCATCCTAGGCACCTGCTGCGGGTTCGTCAATGAGTCCGAGCATTGGCGCGAGGACGAATTCGAGGGTCGCGCTGACGGAGCGTACGGTATCAGCTAGGTTTGAAGGTATGCTTTGCGCCGACCGGTAACTTCTGCATAACCACGATGCGCGTCGGAATGCGCGTGGCGGGATGGGGAGCGCCTCGTCCTGGAAAAAACCGGATGGGCTCTTCGTCATACAGCCGGAAGAAGTAAATTCATTTTTGTTGCCACTGCCAGTCGGTCGTCTACCAGGAGTTGGAAAGGTGACGGAGGAAAAACTGAAGGCTTCGACATACAAACGATCGCGGATTTGCGACAGATAGATTTAGCGACCCCCTGAAGGCCGCTACGGTGTGCGTCTCTACGAGTTGGCTCGGGGCATCGACAGGAGCGAAGTAGTTGCTGACAGGCCAACACAATCCATATCCGCCGAGGACACCTTTGAACGGGATGTCTTGCTGACCGAGATGGAGCCGATGATCCGAAAACTTGTGGAGCACACTTGGACCGCCTCGCGCAAGGAATCACGAATCGCGCGCACCGTTGTACTGAAACACGGCTCTGCACCGTGCGACCGCGAAGCTGCATATGGCCTAGACGCACTCACCATGACCTATGTCCTAGAACCGAAGCTTCGGAGGTGCTATGTTCTGACCGCGCCGTCTCGCGTTCCGGAATCGCGGTTCCCAGTCTGTCGCCCACTGATGAAGTTCCTCTTCGCTCGAAATCGTGGATAATTTTTCGCAAAACTCTGGGCCTCGATCCGCCAGTCGTTCCATCCGCATTTCTTCGGCAAAACCCCACTTCACCGCTAGCCAGTCAGCGATGAGGCAGGGGTGCACGCTCCTGAATTCTGGAAGCGAAGCGGCAATTCCCACGTAATGAGCGTGGTGGCCTATTTCATGTGCGAGAGCGAATTGACCAGCCTCGACCGAAAACGAAGGAAACACCTCAGCGTTCACAAAAATCTTATGCTCTGACCGGTTGTAGGCAGTGGGATCCTTAGGAGTGACTGGATGGCCTAGATTCGTGAAATGCTCCAAGAGAACAGCGGGGATTTCGATAGTCGCGAGACACCCGACATGCTGAAGACGACCTTCGACCAACCGGCAGATTTCGGCCAGTATCGGATCGGACTCGATTAGTTTCATGCGGCTCCTCGCGCCACAGTATGATCGTAATTTAGCTGCTCATTTCCGTGCGGAAAAACCTCAGAACCTAACTCCCCGGACTTCGTTGATGGTGAGCGTCTCTAAGTCGAAGTGGCGCCCACCGGTCAATGGGTGCCAAAGACCTGAGTAGCCCCAGCAAAGGTTCACGTGGTACGTCAGATGGTTGAAAAGCGAGACGAGACAAACGATTCCCTGATTCATCCTGTCCCAATCAAGAACGATCAGGTGACCATTGGTCTGCCGATAGAATGCATCGTCCCCCAGCAAGATGGGCATCGTCGTCACAATCACCGCCGGCCGCGATGGCGGGACACTCAATCGAATGTAGTCGCGGGCAGCATCAAAATCGGAGCGAAGAACAAAGTCCGGGCCCCTTTGACGAGCAAGAAAATTGAATGCTATTTTTGCGACGCCACGAAAGATGATGTCGTCCAAAATCCCCTCGGCAAAGACCTGGACCTGACCGCCGTGTTTCTCGAATTCTCCGCGCTTCTTAATAACAATCCCCATTTGGATCAGCTTGTCGGCGAGTCTCTGAACCACAGCATCCGGCTTGCCCACAATCTTCGTCTCTGCCTCGGTGCGATAACGCTCCCAATCCCGCGTCTGATCCAATTCCTCCTCAAGAAACCACTCCCAGTCCGACTCTCCAAACTTCCGGATAGCGACTTGGGGTAACGGTTCAGCCTTGGCCTTGGTTCCGGCTTCATCTCTCTCCAGCGAAAGCCGTGCACCATACCAGTCCCCGGGGGATATCACCCTGACGACAAGTCTGCTTTTGCCGAGCTTGCAACGCCCGCTCTTGGTCTTGAGGCCGTACCGTACGCGCAACATCGCTTCCGCGCTATCTCGCGTCAGAAATAATTCGAGTTCCTTGTTGAAGAAATCGTTGCACGCTCCGCAGACGCAATCTAACGTGAGATTTTCACGGAATCTTCCAAAGGCCTTAGGCACAACGTGTTCCTTGGAAAATTTGCCAACACTGTCAGCTCGGCAGTAAATGCAGGTTCTCATGGCCTGTGTCCCGAACGAAAGAGTGACGCCCAACGTGAAGGGAAATCGCGGAATCTATCTTGACAGTGCTTTTTTCAGGTCCTTCAGAAGCTTCTCCGTCTCTTCCAGTTTACGCAGAACTTGCGGGTCTCCTTTTAGCGCTGCCAGGGTCGTCCACGGATAACGTTTGAGCGATTCTGAAACCTGCTCAATATCCCCGAGCAGTCCCTGATTCTTTTTCGATGGTGCCGGCCCCAGAGTCCGCAGCGCCGTGTCGATGCATCACGACCCAGCGGCGCATAGTCCCAGTCGATTTCTTCAGCTGCAATGAAATGAACGCGAACTCGACCATGATGTGCAACAGGTTGTTGTTGTGCTTCCACAGATGCAACCAAAATCGCAAGAATCGCGCACCCTATGGTGGACAAGCGTAGATTCCTAAACATCTATGATCGGTTCTCCGATTTTTTCAGTTTCGAGGATGCTTCAGGAATTCCGGCACGGAATTTGCGGTTTCGACTTCGACTTTTTCTCCGTTGGGCATGGTGAGCACAACGCCGTCCGCATATGGACCGCCAGAGGAGGAGCGGTACTGGTAAGGAAGGAGCAGGCAAATCAGTCAGTTTCGGATAATTCCTCAATTTCTTGCAGGTGGTGAAGGCGGGCGCAATCTATTTCGCACTGGTGTTTGGACGACTGTTGTTTCGTTATCCGAGAGAATCACGATCGGCGTTTCCTTCTTCACAGCAAGGTACGTAACGCTTGGTGGGTTGGTCTGTTATGAATGGACAGATTATAGCCCTAGTCCGGGACCATAGCGACCGTCTATCTGTGTCGATCGCTTCGTTGGTACTTCGGGATGAAATGCGGGGACAGTACTGTGGAAATTGCCTAAGGGGCAATAGCCAGCTCAAGAAACATGGAGTGCTGCCGTATCGCTTCGGCCCCGGTGCCGTTTCACTACGATCTCCACATCCTGATTGAGGGCCACTAGGAAACGCAGCAGCCGTTCAACTGAAAATTGCCTGAAATCACCCCGTAGCATCTTCGAGACATCAGGCTGTTTAACACCCAGAAGGTCGGCGGCCTCGGCCTGCTTCAGACCGCGATCCTTCATGATCGTATCAATCTTGAAGACGAGCTGGGCCTTAACCAAATGCTCCTCGGCATTCGGAATTCCAAGGTCCTTGAATACGTTCCCGCTTCCAATCTCGTGAGATTTCTTGCTCATGACTTTCTCCCTTTGGCTATTCGTTCGGCCTCGCGCAGGCGCTGCTCGATGAGTTCCATGTCTCGGCGCGGCGTTTCACGCCCGCTTTTCGACTTCTTTTGAAACGCATGCAGCACATAGACACTATCCGAGTATTTCAGCGTGTACACCGCTCGGAATGTATCGCGCGAAAATCCTCAACGACTTCAAGCACCCCTGCCCCACCAAAACCGGTCAGCACTTTGGCATCGCGATGCTTGCCGCCGCGTTGCGCGACATAATCGCATAGCCCACTTGATGCTGGACAGAATCAGGAAATCTCTTCAAATCCTTGCGGCCCGACCCCATCCAGACCACCGGCTTGAAAGGCGTCTCTTCGGTCATCTAGGTCAATATAGTGATTTAACTATATTCTGTCAAGTCCTATGTACCCCATTGAACCCCCGTGCCTCTGGCTCAATAAATCTCACTTAAAAGCGATTGCCGGAGTGGGAGTCGCGAGCGCGCGGAGATGGGACATACCGATTTTAGGTCAGGGGCGCGCTGTCGCCTGAAAAGATGAGGACTCTTTCGAAATAACAAGCATTGGATAGCCAGAGCGCTTTGCTTCCGGCCCCGTCGTTGAACGACCCCTTATCCCCAAACTGAAGGCAGTACCGGTCCGACTCCTTCACTGACATACCTGTGGTATACAGCGCATTGCAACGCATAAAATTCTTCGCCGGCAGCGACGATTCTATACGTCATGGAACCACTTGCGACTACCTTTTGACGTTCCATTCATTTGCCGCTAATAGAACTGGCCTAGAAAACCGTGTGGGTGTGATCAGTGTGCCTTCAGGTGTCCCGGCTCGGGAGGCGTGCGCCCACGCCACTACGATGTACTCCCAAGGAGATAAAACGATATGCGTCATTGTTTCGCAAAACCGGTGGCAGCGCTCGCTGCATTTGCCACGGCTCTGTTGCCTGTGACACCGGCTTATGCCGGCCCTCATGATTTCCCCACAAAGACTCCGATCAAGCACGTTGTCGTGATATTTCAGGAGAATGTGTCGTTCGATCACTACTTTGGAACTTACCCCCATGCCTTCAACTTGCCCGGAGAAACTCCTTTCCACGCCAAGGAAGGAACCCCGGAATCCAACACGCTCCTTTCTTCCGGCCTCATCACCAACAATCCGAACAAAGCCAATCCCTTTCGAATTCCGCCAAACGTGCCGGTTACCTGCGACGAAGATCACAACTACGGCGACGAACAAGCAGCAGCAGATGGCGGGCTAATGGATAAGTTCGTCGAAAGGCTGAGCTGCAATGACGCGGTACTGGGGCCGGCAAGCACCATGGGCTACTACGACGGCAACACGGTTACGGCCATGTGGAACTACGCGCAAAATTTTTCGATGAGCGACAACTCCTGGGGCACCACATTTGGACCGTCCACTCCAGGCGCGCTGAACCTGATCGCTGGGAACACCTTCCCTGCAACGCTGGCACCGCTGCGCCCCAATGGCAAGCCGTCGACCGCAAGCGGCAACATCGCGAACGGCGCGACAACGGGGGCAGTGATCGGCGATCCGCGACCGTTGCTCGATGATTGCGTCGCTTCAAATCCCAAGTTTCAAACTGTGAACCAGATCACCGTGTCCGGCAAGAACATCGCCGATTTGCTCAACCCGAAAGGCATCACCTGGGGTTGGTTCCAAGGCGGATTCGCTGCGACCGGCGTGGACGCAAGTGGTCGGGCCGTATGCGACCAGCATCACACCGGCCTGGCTGGAGACGATGCAGTCGTCAATGCTGGAGATTACATTCCGCACCACGAGCCTTTCATGTACTATCCGCAAACCACGAACATCCATCACCTTCGCCCAAGCAGCCCGGCCATGATTGGCCAATCCGATCAAGCCAACCATCAATACGACTTGCAGGATTTCTTCACTGCTCTGAACGAAGACCGCCTCCCCGCCGTAAGCTACTTGAAGGCGGGAGCCTATCAGGATGGGCATGCCGGCTATTCCGATCCCCTGGACGAACAGACGTTTGTCGTCAACATTATCAACGCGCTCATGAAGAGCAACGTGTGGAACGAAACAGCGGTCATCATCGCGTGGGACGATTCCGACGGCTGGTACGATCACCAGTTCGGAACCATCGTGAATCAGTCCAACGTTTCCGATGACCAGTTGCTCGGCCCCGGCAATTGCGGTTCGCCAAAGGCCAACGACATCAGCGGCGGCACGCAGAACGGCCGCTGCGGTTTCGGCCCTCGTTTGCCGCTCCTCCTAGTTTCCCCCTGGGCAAAACAAAATTTCATCGACGACACCATCACCGACCAGTCTTCTATCCTGCGATTCATTGAGGACAACTGGGACCTCGGGCGTCTCGGAGGTGGTTCCACGGACGCCATCGCGGGAACCTTGGATAATCTCTTCGACTTCAACCATGGACCAAGAGCAGGCCGTTTGATCCTGGACCCTGCAACCG
>WNFR01002878.1_pt1 | contig 17856 bp, 19 predicted proteins | sample 5400221 | NCBI WGS metagenome assembly WNFR01 (sample SAMN13153357, study PRJNA577476) | soil metagenome | isolation source: 40 cm soil under Madrone tree | place: USA:California | collected 2016-06-14
ACGAGCTCCATGCCGCCCGCGTCGTACTTCGACGCGTAGTCGTACCACTCGTGCTCGAGCGTGTCGATGCGGCCGGGCAGCGACGCGATCGGCGGCGGGATGCGGTTGCCGAGCACCCCGATCTCGACCTCCATGCCGGTGATGAACTCCTCGACGAGCACCTTCTCGTCGTGGCGGCGGGCGAGCTCTACCGCGGGCTCGAGCTCGGACGCGTCGTGCACCTTCGAGATGCCCACGGACGAGCCGAGCCGCGCCGGCTTCACGAACACCGGATAGCCGAACGGGCACTCGACCGCGTCGCCGTCGCGGATCGTGTGATGCCGCGCGACGGGGATGCCGCTGTCGCGCATCACCTTCTTGAACAGATCCTTGTCCATCGCGAGCGCAGAGCCGGCGACCCCGGCGCCGACGTACGGGATGCCGGCGAGCTCGAGCAGCCCCTGCACCGTCCCGTCCTCGCCGAACGGCCCGTGCAGGATCGGCAGAACGACGTCGACCGAGCCGAGCGCAGCGAGCGTCCCGGCCTCGGCCGGAACGGGCAGCGTCTCGGCGGGACCTGGCCCGGGGTCTGACCCCGGGGCGAGGGTCGCGGAGCCGTCCGTGATCGCCCAGCGTCCGTCCCGCCCGATCGCGACGCTGACGACGTCGTACCGTTCGGGGTCAAGGGCGGCGAGGACGGAGCGGGCGGACGCGAGGGAGATGTCGTGCTCGCTCGACCGGCCGCCGGCGAGCAGCCCGACGCGGAGCCGGGTCACGGGGTCGGCGCGGTGGTGGTCGTGCCGCCGCTTGCGAGGCGCCCGACCGTCAGGGTGACGGTGGCGCCCGGCTTGAGCTGGGTGCCGCCAGGCGGGTTCTCGGCGAGCACGAGGCCGTCGCTCTGCGGGTCGGTCGTGTCCTGGTAGACGACGTGCGACTTGAAGCCTGACGACTGCAGCGTCTGCTGCGCCGTCCCGAGGTCGAGGCTCGTCACGTCCGGAACGGTCGACGTCGTCGGGCCCTTCGACACGGTCAGCTTCACCGCCGAGCCTTTCCCCGCAGAGCTCCCGGCCGCCGGCGTCTGGTCGAGCACCGTGTTCGAGGGCTCGGTCGAGTCGACGTACTTGTTCGTCACCGTGAAGCCGAGCGCCTGGAGCTGTGAGCTCGCCGTGTCGATCGGCTCGCCGATCACGCTCGGCACCGACACCGGCGTCGGGCCCTTCGACACGTTGATCCACACCGTCGAGGCCTCTGGCTCCTTCGTCCCGGCCGGCGGATCCTGCGCCGTCACCTCGCCCGCAGGCTTCGCCGACGGCACGTCTCGGATCTTCACGACGAACTTCGCGTCCTTCAGCGCCGCAACCGCGTCGGTCGATTGCTTGCCGACGAGATCCGGCACAGGGCTCTTCGGCACGCCGGTCGAAACCCAGATCGTGATCGGGTCGCCTTTCGACGCGTGGTCGCCTGCCAGCGGCGCCTGCTTGAAGACGACGCCGTTCGCCGTTGTCGTGTTCGGCGCGTAGCGCAGGATCGGCTGGAATCCGTCGGCGGTGATCTTCGCCTTCGCGAGATCCTGCCGCATGCCGGTGTACAGCTCGACCGGAACGGACCCGCCGGACGAAAGCTTGTTCGAGATCTGGTCGTACAGGAACCAACCGCCGACGCCTGCGCCGATCACGAAGAGGAGTGCGGCGACCCACGGCCAGATCGGGCGGCGGTGGACCGGCTCCTCGAGGTCGTAGTACACCGGCGACGGGAGCGGCGGCACCGGCTTCGCATAGCGCGGCGGCACGATCATCGTCGCGGCGGTCGCCGACATCGGCCCGGTCGGGGCGCGAATGATCTGCGTTGCGGACTCCTCGGTCTCGGCGGAGACGGCGGCGCCGCGCGCAAGCCGCTCGAGATCGGCGTCCATCTCCTCGGCGCTCTGATAGCGGTCATCCGGATCCTTGGCGAGCGCGCGCGTGAGCACCAGGTCGACATCGTGCGGCAGCTCGGGCCGCAGCTGGGACGGCGGCACCGGCGTCTGCGAGAGATGCTTCATCGCGATCTCGACAGGCGTGTCGCCGTTGAACGGCAGCGTCCCGGTCAGCAGCTCGTAGAGCACGATGCCCAACGAGTAGAGATCGGAGCGCTGATCGACGGTTGTACCGCGCGCCTGCTCCGGCGAGAGGTACTGCGCAGTGCCGACGATCGAGCCCGCTTCGGTCATCTGGCTCGTACCGGCGCGCGCGATGCCGAAGTCCGTCACTTTCACGCGCCCTTCCGCGTCGACGAGCACGTTGTGCGGCTTGATGTCGCGGTGCACGATCCCGTGCCGGTGCGCGAAGCGCAACGCGGACAGGATCTGCCGCGCGTACTCGATCGTCACGTTCAGCGGTGCCGCGCCCCGCGACAGGATCAGCTCCTTGAGCGATCTCCCGTCGAGGTACTCCATCGCGATGTAGTACGTCCCCTCCGCCTCGCCGCGGTCGTAGATGGAGACGATGTTCGGATGCGAGAGCGCGGCGGCGTTCTTCGCCTCGCGCCGGAAGCGCTCGACGAACTGCTCGTCGTTCGCATGCCGGTCGTTGAGGATCTTGATCGCGACGCGCCGGCCGAGCTCCTGGTCCTCGGCGAGATAGACATTCGCCATGCCTCCCGCGCCGAGCTTGCGCACGACCTTGTAACGCCCGTCGAAGAGCGTGCCGATCAACGTGTCGGAGACGGCCAAGAGTGCCTCATAGGGTAGTTGTCGCCTCAGCCATGCAGCAGCGCCTGCAGGACGAGCTTGGCAATTGGAGCCGCAACCACGCCGCCGAAGCCGTTCGCCTGCTTCTCGAGCACGACGGCGACGGCGACCTGCGGGTTGTCGGCCGGGGCGAAGCAGACGAACCACGCCGTGTAGACGCGGTTGACGCCGGTCTCCGCGGTGCCGGTCTTGCCGGCCACCTGGATGCCCGGAATCTGCGCGGCGGTTCCCGTGCCGCCCTGGACGACGGAGACCATCATCGCGTTCAGCGCCGCCGCCGTCTCCGGCTTGATCGCGCGGCCGAGGTTCCCGGGTTTCGCCGACCGGATCGTCGAGCCGTCCGGTCCGACGACGCGCTGCACGATGTACGGCTTCGGCACGATCCCGCCGTTTGCGACCGTCGACGCGACCATCGCCATCTGCAGCGGCGTGACGAGCATCGTCGACTGGCCGAATGCGAGGCGACCCGGATCGACGGAGTTGATGTCCTTCGGATCGTCGAGCCGCGAGTGTCCGGTGATGATCTTGTAGAGCCCGCTCGGCGAGCGCTCGTCGGCCGGCGTCTCGAGCGGCGGCGTCTTGTAGAAGCCGAACCGCTTCGCGTAGTCGAGGATCGTCCGCGCGCCGATCGCCTTCCCGACGTTGCAGAAGACCGAGTTGATCGAATGCTGGAAGCCCAGCGCGAGGGTCACGTGGCCGTACGCCTCCGGGCCGTTCTGGTCCGGGTTTCCGGCGTTGTAGACGGGCTTCCCGTACTCCGTGCAGTAGCCCGGGTCGACGAAACCAGAGTCGGGCGTGAAGGCGCCGCTGTCGAGTGCAGCCGCCGCAGTGATGATCTTGAAGGTCGAGCCCGGCGTGTAGAGGCCGCTCGTCGCGCGGTTCAGCAGCGCGTGTCCGTCACCGCAGTCGCCGCGGATCTTCAGCACCTTCGCGTACCCGCCCGGCTTGTCGATGAGGTTGGAGTCGTACGTCGGCGTCGACGCCATCACGTAGACCGCGCCCGTGTGCGGGTTCATCGCGACGACCGCGCCGCAGCGCGTGCCGAGCTGGTCCTGGGCGAGCTTCTGCGCCCCGGGCCGAAGCGTCAGCTCGAGGTTGTTGCCGTGGACGGTGCCGCCGCCGAGCTGGTCGAGCGCACGCTTGAACGCGTTCGAGAGATCCGTGTTCGCGCCCGTGAGGTAGTCGTTCATCGAGCGCTCGAGTCCCGCCTGCGAGCGCGAGACCGTCGAGTAGCCGACCGTCTGCGCGGCGAGGCCGTGCTGCGGATAGCGGCGGTAGTACAGCGTCTGTCCGCTGACCTTCTTCCGCAAGTTGCCCGCGAAGACCGCGGACTTGCCGTTCGCGGTGATGAGTCCGCGGGCGATCGTGAACTGCACGACGCGTTGGATCGCGTTGTCCTGCCGGGCTTGCAGGCTCCCTGCCGCCCAGGCCTGCCAGTACGTCGTCCCGACGACGAGCGCGACGAGGAGAACGATGCTGACGATCGCCAACCGGTTGAGCTGCCGGTTCACGGCGACGCCCCCTCCAGGTCGGCGTTCGCACGGTTGGAGATGAGCATCAGCCCGGCGACGATCACGAAGTTGGAGATGATGCTCGAGCCGCCGTACGAAACGAGCGGCAACGTGATGCCGGTCAGCGGGATCACCCGCAGGATGCCGCCGATGATGATGAAGGTCTGCAGACCGAAGCCGAAGGTCAATCCTGCAGCGAGCAGCTTCGAGAACCCCTCACCCGCGAGCACCGAGATGCGGAAGCCGCGCAGGACGAAGACCATGTAGAGCATGATCAGCGCCGAGGCGCCGATCAACCCGAGCTCCTGTGCAAGCGCCGAGTAGATGAAGTCGGTGTTGAGGTACGGAATGATCGGATGGCCCGATGCGGTCGCGAACGTGCCGGTGCCGAGCCCGGTGCCGGCGTAGCCGCCGTGCGCGATCGAGTAGAGCGACTGCACCTCCTGATAGCTCGCGCAGTCCTGCCGCAGCGCCATCGTGCCGTTGAACGGGCAGTAGACCTTCGCCGTCGTCCAGGGATGCAGCCAGTTCGTCACTCGCTCGCGAACATGCGCAGTGGTCTCGTAGACGCCGAACGAGCCCGCGATGAAGAGTCCCAGCGCGCCTGCGACGTACGCGACGCGCGCCGTCGCGGCGTACAGCAGGCCGAGGAAGATGCCGTAGTAGAGGAGCGCGCTGCCGAAGTCGACGGTCGCGAAGAGCACCAGCATTGCACCGCCCCAGATCACGAGCAGCGGGCCCCAGTCCTTGAGCCTTCCCTGCGCGAGGACTTCGCGCTTCTCGCGCAGGTACGCGGCCAGGAAGACGATCAGCGCCAGCTTGCCGAGCTCGCCCGGCTGGAATTGCAGACCGCCGACGTGGATCCAGAGCCGGGCACCGTTGACGCTCTGTCCGAGCACCGGCAGCAGCGGCATGAACAGCAATGCGATCGCGCCCAGGCCGAAGAGGTACTTGTAGTTCTCGAGGACGCGATAGTCGCGTCGCAGTCCGAGCAGCACGACCGCGAACACGGCGACGCCGATCACGACCCACAGGCCCTGCTTGAACGCGTCGGACGGTCCGAGGCGGTAGATCTCGGTGAGGCCGACCGCGGTCAGGATCGCCGCGATCGGCAGCAGGTACGGATCGGCGTACGGCACCGTGTAGCGCGCGACCACGTGCGCGATGAGGTACAGCGCGAAGAAGAACGCCGCGTACGTGAGCGACGCGCTCGAGATCTCCGACTTGCGCGCGATGTAGACGCTCGCGAACCCCACACCGGTGATGAGGCCGGCGACGATGAGGTAGGCCAGCTCGCGGTTGCGATACGTCACGTCAGCGCAGCAGTCCCCAGACGAGCAACACGGCGGCGATCGCGAGCAGCGCGAGCATCGCCAGCACCAGGCGGACGCGTGCGGCGGGCGAGATCGGTTCCCGTAGCACGGCCGCTGCCGCTTCCGGCGAGCCGGGCTCGAGCAGAGCGCCCTCGACGTCGCCCGGCGGGATGACCATCGTGTCGACGGTTTCGGTCGGCTTCAGTCCGTCGAGCGTGTCGTCGTCCGCCCCGGCCTTCGCAGGCTCGCCGCCGTCCGCCGCGATCGCGAACGCGACGACGGTGATGTTGTCCACGCCGCCGCCGCGGTTCGCCGCCGACACGAGTGCCTTCGTCGCGCGATCGAGGTCCTTCTGATTGCGCTCGAGCAGATCGAAGATGTCCTCGTCGGCGACCATGTCCGTCAGTCCGTCGGAACAGATCAGGAAGACGTCGCCCTCGTGCGCGTCGACGGTGAACGACTCGACGTCGACGTCAGGGTCGGTCCCGACCGCGCGTGTGATCACGGAGCGCTGCGGATGCGTCTCGGCCTCCTCCGGCGAGAGCTTGCCGCTCTTCAGCAGCTCGTTCACGAGCGAGTGGTCTTCCGTGAGCTGCTCCAGGCGACCGTCGCGCAAGAGGTACGCGCGCGAGTCGCCGACGTGGCCGAAGGTCACGATGCCACCCTCGACGAGCGCGACCGTCATCGTCGTGCCCATGCCCGACGCCGACGGATCGGCGTTCGAGCGCTCGTAGACGCGGCGGTTCGCCTCCTGGATCAGCGAGGTGACGCGTGCGCTGCCCGACAGCGCGCCCGAGTCGGTGTCCTCGAGCGCCGCCTTCGCGAGCCGCGAGGCGACCTCTCCCGCCTGCGCGCCGCCCATCCCGTCGGCGACGGCGAACAGCGGCGGCGCGACGACGTAGGCGTCCTCGTTGCGCCGCCGCTTTCGTCCCGTGTCGCTCGCGCCCGCGAAGCCGCCGACGATCATGCGTCGAACCTCAGCTCGGTCTCCCCGATGCGGACGACGTCGCCCGTCTCGAGCTTGCGCGGCGCGTCGATGCGCACGCCGTTCACGAAGGTCCCGTTCGTCGAGCCGACGTCGCTCACCCAGACCCCGTCACGGCGCGGCTCCACTCGCAGATGGTGTGCCGATGCGAACTCGTCGCCTTCGATCGAGACGTCGTTCTGGCCGCCGCGGCCGACGGTGAGCGGGGTCGAGTCGAGCGTGAACTCGTCGCCGGTCGCGAGGATCTCGCTGTGCACGACGACGAGCCGGCCCGGTGCGACCGCCCCGCCGGCGAAGGCCGGGCGCAGGATGAAGCTCTCCTGCGGCAGGCGCACGTCGCTGCCGGCGGTGCGGACGATCCGCCAGATGAACAGATAGAGCAGAACGAGGAACGCGATCTTCAGCACGAGCAGAACGGTCTGGTACGTCGTCCCGGCGAGGATCACTCGTGCTCCGTGGAGAAGGACACCTCGGTCGACCCGACCGTGAACGTGTCACCGGGCTCGAGCTTGGCGCGCTTCACCCGCTTGCCGTTCACCTCGATTCCGTTCGTCGAGTCGAGGTCGACGATCCAGTACGCCGTGCCTTCCTGGCGCAGCTCCGCGTGCCGGCGCGAGACGTTCGCGTCCTCGACCTGGATGTCGCACTCGCGCGAGCGGCCGAGCACGACACGCCGCTGGTCGACCTTGCGGGTCTGGCCGTCCCACGAGAGGACGGCGACCTCCCGCTCGACCCCGAGGTCGGCCGCGGAGGCGGCCTCGGTCGGCGGCTGGACGGGCCGGTAGATCATCGTCGCGCCCGACTCGATCTGCTCCTCGGGCTCGTCCTGCGCGTGGCTGCCGCGCTTCGGCTGCACCATGCGGGTCGCAATCCCGAACTCGCCGACCGCGAGATCGTCGTCGGTCTCGAGCAGCACCTTCGGCGGGGTCAGCAACGCGTACGTCTCGCGCCGGGCATGCTCGGTCAGGTACTCCTCGAGCTCGGCGCGGAGAGAGTCCTCGTAGCCCTCGAATTGCTCGCGGTCGGACGAGGAGAGATAGACGGTGTACTCGTTCGGGACGTAGACGCGCGAGACGGAGACCGTCTTGTGGTCGTCCATCTCCTTCGAGAGCTTGCGCGCGAGCTCGACGGGCTGGACGTTCGTCCGAAAGGCCCGTCCGAAGACCCCTTCGAACAACGCCTCGATCTTCTGCTCGATTGCCCTGAGGACCATGATGCGGGGTGACATTACCCCGAAGGCCCCGGATTCAACGTGCCGTAGCGAGTGCGAGCGCGACGGCCGTGATCCAGGCGGCGGCCACGAGCGGAGCCGCTGCGGCTGCGGGAACGGGAAGCAGCGTCAGCACGAGCATCGCGGCGCCGAAGCCGGCGGCGCCCCAACGCCCGTGCCGTCGGGCGTGCGGCAGGACGGCGGCGAGGGCGGCGAACGCGGCGGTCTCGACGAGGAGCGCCGGCTGGGCGGCGGCAGCGCGTAGGAGCGAGCCGGCCACGTCGAAGGGGTCGTTCGCCCCGGTGACGCCGAGCCCGAGCGGCGGACGCAGCCCGGTCAGCGGCAGCGGCTGGTGCCGGAGGCCCGCGACGAGGGCGGCCACGAGCACGGCAAGGCCGGCCTGCGCCGCACGGCGCGGCGCCGTGCGGACGCCCGCGGCGGCGAGTGGCACGAGCCCGAGCGCCGAGAGCGGCGCGAGCGCGGGACCGAGCGCGAAGAGCAGCCCCGTCAGCGGCTCCCGCCAGGAGAGGACGAGCCACGCGGCTGCGAGCGCTGCGTAGACCCCGGCCAGCCCGACCGAGACGTTGCCGAGCGGCAGGATCGGCACGGCGAGCGCGACGGCCAGGCCGAGGCGCGGCTTCCACGCGGTCGCCGCGGCCGCCGCAGCGGCGAGGACCGGCGCCCCGCCGTGCGGGAAGAACGGGATCACCGACGCTGTCCAGGCGGCAAACGCGGCGGAGAGGAGTGCCGCGCCTGCGCGGCCCGCCTGGGCCGGAACCGCGAGCGCCGCTCCGCTCGGGCGCCGCTTCTTGCGGCGCGGCGCGGCCGCGCCGCGCAGGTGCGCCGCGAGCTCGGCGGCCGAAGGCCGCCGGGCGGGATTGAGCGACAGCGAGCGGTCGACGACCTGGAGCAGCGCCTTCGGCAGGTCAGGACGGAGCGCGGTCAGCGACGGTGCGCCCGCCTCGATCGCGCGCGCGGTCTCGAGCATCGACGTCTGCCAGAACGGATGCCGGCCGGAGAGCGACTCCCAGAGCATCACGCCGACCGCCCACACGTCGGCGGCGCCGGTCGCGTCCTCGCCTGCGAGCCGCTCGGGTGCGATGTACGCGAGCGTGCCGGGCACGTCGCCCTGCGCCGTCAGCGTCTCGGCCTCCGCCATCCGGGCAAGCCCGAAGTCGAGCAGGCGCGCCGAGACGCGGTCGCCCTCGGCGAGCAGCACGTTCGACGGCTTCACGTCGCGATGGAGGATGCCTGCCGCATGCGCGTGGGCGAGGCCGTCGCAGACCTGCGCGCACGCCTGGATCGCGGAGCGGTCGTCGAGCTCTCCCGCGCGCAGCGCCTCGCGGAAAGTTCGGCCCGGGACGAACTCGTACGCGATGTAGACGTGACGGGCGTCGCGCGCGAACGCATAGGCGCGCAGGCAGCTCGGATGGCGCAGCTGCGACGCCGCCTGCGCCTCACGCTCGGCGCGCGCGGCGGCCTTCCCCTCGCGGGGGACGATCTTGAGCGCGACGTCGAGCCCCGTCTGCTCGTCGCGTGCGAGCCAGACCGATCCCGAGCCGCCGCTGCCGAGCGGGCGCAACGGCCGGTACCGGCCGAGCATGAGCCCGCCCCCCTCCAGTGCGAGAGCGGCGTTCGACATGGGTCCGGACAGGTTGGCGGCGGAAGGGTCGTTTCCTCTCTCGGCGCCGGGCCCAAGTAAGGTCTCCGACCACGTGAGCACGTACGACGACGACGAGATCGAGTTCGACTTCTTCGACGAGCCGGAGACCGCCGAGGCGACGCAGCGCGGCCGGCGGTTGCCGCGGCGCGGTCGCGGGCGCGACGGCGGCGACGGGCCGCGCAGGCCGCCGCTGCGGGCGCCGACGGGACTCGTGCCGCTGGCGCGGCTCGTCGGCCTCATCGCGATCGCGATCGCCCTCGTGGTGGCCCTCGTCTTCTGGGTCGGCGCGTGCCAGGGGAAGAACAAGCACGACGAGTACGCGTCGTACGCCTCCAAGGTGCGCGAGATCGCCCAGAGCTCCCAGGCGCTCGGAATCGAGTTCGCGAACGCGCTCCCCGCGTTGCGGCTGAAGCAGGCGGATCTCGAGCAGAAGCTCCAGCAGTACGCACAGCAGGAGCAGCAGGCGTACGACCAGGCACAGCAGATCCGCGCGCCGGGCCCGGTCCGCCGGATCCACCAGCATCTCGTCGACGCGCTCGAGCTACGCGCGAAGGGCCTCGCCGGCCTCGGCGACACGCTTTCGCAGAGCGGCGCCGTCAGCAACGCGTCGGCTGCGCAGACGGAGGCACAGAAGCTCGCCGACGAGGCGGCGCTGCTGACCGCGAGCGACGTCGTCTGGGATCAGCTCTACCGGAAGCCGGCGACGGATGAGCTGAAGGCGCTCGGCGTGACCGGCGTCGTCGTGCCGGAGTCCCATTTCGTCCAGAACATCGAGCTCGTGAGCGCGCGCGCGTTCGGCGTGGTCATCGCCCGGCTGCACCCGGCGTCGACAGGCGGCACGCCGAGCGGCAAGCACGGCGACGGTCTCGTCTCGGTGCGCGTGCTGCCGCAGGGATCCGACCTGTCGGTGGGGACGCCGACAACCGTCAAGGTGTCGGCGAACCTCTCCTTCGTGGCAACGGTCACGGACTCCGGCGACTTCCAGGAAGTGAATGTCCCGGTCACGCTGACGATCGACGCGGGCGGGACACCGATCGTGCGGCACCAGACGATCGCGATCATCCAGCCGGCGCAGCAGCAGACGGTGACGTTCTCGAACTTCAACCTGCCGACGTCGGCGTTCGGCGCGCAGGCGAAGGTGAAGGTCGAAGTCGCGCCGGTCGCCGGGGAGACGAACACCGCGAACAACTCCGCGACGTACACGGTGTTCTTCACGCTCTCCGGGCCGTAGCCGCCGCGAGGCGCTACGGTTCGACCCGATGCACGTCAGCGCCTCCGTCGCCGGCTGGATCGCGATCGGGGCCGCCGCGGCCGCCGCGGTTTCGCTCCTGCTCGCACTCGGCTTCTACCTCGCGCTACGGCGCGTGCGGCGCGCGCAGCTCGTGCTGCTCGGCGGCGGCCGTGTGGATCTCGTCGACTTCGCGGTGTCGCTGCAAGGGCGGATCGACGGCCTGCACCGCGCCGTCGACGACGTCGCCTCCGGGCTGACGCGGGTCGACCGGCGGATCGACGACACGGTCTCGAAGACGGCCATCGTCCGCTACGACGCGTACGAGCAGAGCGGCGGCCACCAGTCGGCGTCGCTCGCGCTCCTCGACACCGCACGGACGGGCGTCGTGCTCAGCGCGATCCAGGGCCGCGACTACGCGCGCATCTACGTGAAGGAGCTCGACCGCGGCCGGGCCTCCGTCGCGCTCTCGCCCGAGGAGCTCGAGGCGGTCGAGCGGGCCATGTCCTCGTAGAACTTGGCATTTGCAAGCGGTACGGCAGCCCTCGCTGGTATTTTGCGCGCAAGGTGCAGCAGGTTCTCGTCCTGAACGCCAGCTACGAGCCGTTGAACGTGTGCACGGTTCGGCGCGCCCACGTGCTCCTTTACAAAGGCAAGGCCGAGGTCGTCGAGGAGCTCGACCAGCCGCTCCGGTCCGCGACCGCCACCTTCGTCTGGCCGCACGTGATCCGGCTCGTCCACTACGTGCGGGTACCCCGGGCGATCCAGCGCAAGATCTCCCGACGGGCCCTCTTCGCCCGGGACGGCTGGCGCTGCGTCTACTGCGGCACCTCGAGCGGCCGGCTCACGCTCGACCACGTGGTCCCGCGCTCGAAGGGCGGCGAGTCGATCTGGGAGAACGTCGTCACCGCGTGCGCCCCATGCAACCTGCGCAAGGGCGACCGCACGCTCGAGCAGGTCGGCATGAACTTGTCGCACCCGCCGCGGCCGCCGCAGCCGGTGCTCTTCATCAAGCTCGCAGCACCGCGGATCCCGCACCGCTGGACGCCGTACCTCGGCGACATCGGCACGGCCACCGCCGCCGCGTAGCACCGAAGCGCATGTGACGATCCGGCGCAGCGGCGCCGTATCACCCTGCATGAAGCGAATCCGCAGGATCCTCCCGCTCGCCCTGCTGCTGCTCGCGGCATCGGCGATCGCCGGCGTCGCGCAGCCGCACCTCGGCCGCGCCGCCGCTACGGCCGGAAAGACGATCACCGTCACCGGCAACGGCACCGTCACGAGCGTCCCCGACCGCGCCGACCTCGGCTTCAGCGTCGAGTCGCGCGCGAAGACCGCCGCCGCAGCGCTGGCGCAGAACGCCGACGAGGCGACGAAGGTGATCCAGGCGCTGAAGGACGCGGGAGTCGCCTCGGCCGATCTCCAGACGAGCCAGGTGTCGCTCTCGCCGCAGACCTCGCAGGACGGGAACACGATCGTCGGCTACATCGCGTCGAACAGCGTCTCCGTCCGCGCGAAGATCGCCCAGGCCGGCAGGCTGATCGACACGGCCGTCGGCGCAGGCGCGACGAGCGTCTCCGGGCCGAGCCTCTCGCTCTCCGACGTGGCCGACCTCTACCGCGACGCGCTGAAGCAGGCGCTCGCGGACGCGAAGCTCAAGGCGCAGGCGCTCGCCGACGGCTCGGGGCTGACGCTCGGCGGCGTCGAGTCGATCGCGGAGGGCAGCTCCCCGTCGCCGCTCCCACTGGCCGGGAAGATGGACGCGGCCGGCAGCAGCACGCCGATCGAGCCCGGGACGCAGGACGTCCAGGCAACCGTCACGGTGACGTACAGCGCGAGCTAGTTGCGCGCGAGGCCGCGCTCGACCGGCAGCCCGCGCGCCGACCAGTCGCTCCAGCCGCCGGGGTAGAGCTTTCCGGCGCGGCCGCGCAGCCAGGCGCGGTGAAGCACGACGCAGGCCGTGACGCCCGAGCCGCAGTAGGCCACGAGCTCCCCCTCGGGGAGCTCGGGCAGCGGTTCCGCCCACGGCGCATTCCGCGCGCCGGGAATGCGGCCCGGCACCGTATCGACGAGGTTTGGCTCGCCGCGCCAACGGTTGGCCGTGCGCGCGTCGGCGAGCATGAGCTCCGGGTCATCGAGCCGTCCCGCGAGCTCCTCGGCCGACACCGTGTCGCCGAAGCGGAGCCGCGGTACGAACTCGGCCGGCCCTGCCTGCTCCTCACCGGCGACGAGCCCGCCGCCCCACGCCTCGATCCCGCCGACGAGCACGGCGCACGCGTCGTGGCCGAAGTGGCGGAGGAGCCACCAGAGCCGTTCAGCTCCACCCATCGAGCCGTACGAGACGACGAACACGCCGTCGCCGATTCCGGCCCGGCCGGCGGCGGCGGCGAACCGCTCGACCGACGGCAGTGGATGCCGTCCCTGGCCTGCGACCGACAGGTCGGAGAGGTCCTCGTCGACGTCGAGGAACGTCGCTCCGGGAACGTGCCCCGCGAGATAGAGCTCCCGACCGCGCTGCGGTGCGCCGAGCTCCCAGCGGCAGTCGACGAACTGGTATCGCACACCGCGACCTTACTCCCGGCGTGCGCCTCCGGCTACGCGCGCAACCGCAGCGGAACCGGCAGCTCACAGCGCGCGCACTCGGTCCGCGCGACACCCTTGCGAACGGCACGTTCGACGGGAACGGGCCGTTCGCAGGTGCAGGTCCGGCTCGGCTCAGGCACCGACCTCGACCTCGTCGAGGACGCGCCCGGTGCGGTTGTGCGTGACGTTCTGGACGGGCGTCGTCCAGACGAGCCCGTCGCCCGACTCGTTGCCGCTCACGGCGGCTGCCGAGATCGCGCGCACGACGCCCTCGACCTTGTCGTCCGCGACGATGAACACAAGCAGCGCCTTCGGCAGGAACCGCGACTCGAACACGCGGCCGCGGTATTCGTGCGTGACACCGCGCTCCTTTCCGTGGCCGACGGCCTCGATCACCGTCACGCCGACGTGGCCGGTCTCCTCCTCGACCGCGTCGATCACCGTCTCGATCCGCTCGCGGATCACCACTGTCTCGACCTTCGTCATTCGTCGACCTCCGATCGTCGTTCGAGCAGGAGCACGTCACGCCACGCACCGTGCAGGCGGCCGAGCCGCTCGCGCACGCCGACGATGCGGAACCCGAGCGCGGTGTGGAGCGAAATGCTCGCTTCGTTCTCGGGAAAGATGCCACTCTGGAGCGTCCAGAACCCGTCTGCCTCGGCCGACGCGATCAGCGCGGCAAGCAGCTGGCGGCCGAAGCCGAGGCCGCGCACGCTCTCGGCGACGTAGATGCTGTGCTCCGCAACGCCCGAGTAGCAGTCGCGGCGAGAGACGGGCGCGAGCGCCGCCCAGCCGACGACGTCGCCGTCGAGCGTCACGACGAAGCGGTGCCCGGCGAGATGCGCGGCATCCCAGGCGTCCCACGACGGGACCTCGGTCTCGAACGTCGCGTCGCCGGTTGCGATGCCCTCGGCGAAGATCCGTGCGACGTCCGGCCAGTCGTGCGGCTGGAGGTTCCGGATCTGCATGCGTGTGAGTGTGCTCAAGGTCTCGGGTTTTGCGCGGGAGCCAAACGAAAAGGGGCCCCACGACTTCCGAAGAAGTCGTGAGGCCCCATTGCCTCGGACGCCGCCGTCGCAGGCGCACGTCCTGGCGGCACCTTAGCGGGCTGTCAGGACGGCTCGCAACTCATGTCGACCGGTTTGGCGACACCGCCGCGGCGACGAGGCCGAGCCCGATCAACACGCTGCCGCCGAACCAGCGCTCGAAGCGCGCCATCCCGCGCGATCCGCGCAGCTTGTCCGCGATGCTCCCGGCCGCCACGGCGTAGAGGCTGTCGCTCATGAGACCGAGCCCTGCGAACGTGAGGCCGAGAAGGAGGACCTGCAACCAGACGTGCCCTGCGCCGAGATCGACGAACTGGGGGATGAACGCGAAGATGAAGACGATCGTCTTCGGGTTGAGCAGGTTGACGACCACGCCCTGCGTATAGAGATCGCGCGCGGTGCGCGGCGGGCGCGTGACCTCGACGTCCTCGCGCGTGCGCGTGAGCAGGCGGCGGACGCCGAGATAGACGAGGTAGGCCGCACCGGCGAAGCGCACGCCGTCGAACGCCACGCGCGAGGCGAGGATGAGCGACGAGAGCCCGACGGTCGCGAGCGTCACGTGGATGACGGTGCCCGTCGTGATCCCGAGCACCGAGGCGAGGCCAGCGCGGCGGCCCTGGTCGATGCTGCGGCTGACGACGTAGAGCACCGCCGGCCCGGGAATCGCGAGCAGCGCGAGGCAGGTCGCCACGAACACTGCGTACGTCGAGAGCGAGGGCACCGTGGAACTCTACGCAGCGACCTCCTCGCGCTCGAGCTCGGCCGCCTCGACGTCCGCGGGAACGGTCTCGATCGTCTGCAGGATGCGGCCCGCGATCCGGTACGGGTCGCCCAGCGAGTTCGGCCGGCGGTCCTCGAGGTAGCCCCGATGCCCGTCGTTCATGAAGCTGTGCGGCACGCGCACGGAAGCGCCGCGATCGGCGAGCCCGTAGTTGAACTTGTCGATCGACTGCGTCTCGTGCAGCCCCGTCAGGCGCATGTGATTGTCGGGGCCGTACACCGCGATGTGGTCGTGCTTGTACTCGTCGAACGCCGCCATCAGCGCCTCGAAGTACTCCTGTCCGCCGACCTCGCGCATGTGCGCGGTAGAGAAGTTCGTGTGCATGCCCGACCCGTTCCAGTCGTACTCCATGCCGAGCGGCTTGGGATGGAAGTTCACGTCGACGCGATACTTCTCGCAGAGGCGCACGAGCAGGTACCGGGCGATCCACGTCTCGTCGGCGGCCCGCTTGGAGCCCTTGCCGAAGATCTGGAACTCCCACTGGCCCTTCGCAACCTCGGCGTTGATCCCCTCGAGGTTGATCCCCGCGTCGAGACAGAGGTCGATGTGCGTGTCGACGATCTCGCGTGCGACGTCGCCGACGTTCTTGAACCCGACGCCCGTGTAGTACTCGCCCTGCGGCGGCGGGAACCCTTCGCGCGGGAAGCCGAGCGGCACGCCGTCCTGGTAGAGGAAGTACTCCTGCTCGAAGCCGAACCACGTACCCGGATCGTCCGGGATGCTGGCGCGGCTGTTCGACGGGTGCGGTGTCCCGTCTGGCAGCAGCACCTCGCACATCACCAGCGCGCCGTCGCGCCGGGCCGGGTCGGGGAACACGGCGACCGGCTGCAAGAGACAGTCGGAATTTGAGCCCTCCGCCTGCCGCGTCGAGCTGCCGTCGAAGCCCCAGACGGGAAGCTGCTCGACGGCCGGGAAGCCTGCGAACTCCACCACCTTCGTCTTGCTGCGGAGGTTCGGGACGGGCTCGTAGCCGTCGAGCCAGATGTATTCGAGCTTGTACTTGGTCATCGGACTCGCTCCTCTGATCGGATTCGGAAACAAAAAAAGGCCCGAGGACTCCGAAGAGTCCTCAGGCCTCGTAGCCTGCGGCGCCGCGGCAAAGCGGCGACCTGCCCCAGTTATAGCGGGGCCGCCGGACCAGCGTCAAGCGTCGTACATCGCCGCGACCGCGCGGCTCGTGTCCGAGATCCGCGCACGCAGCTCCGCGGGCTCGAGCACCTCGACGTCCGTGCCGAAGCGGAGCAGCTCGCGGTACGCAGCGCCGAGATGGTCGAACGAGACCGTGACGCTGCCGTCGTCCGCGACGCGCGGCTCGCCGGGAAGGTAGGCGCGCACCTCCTCCGAGACCCGCACGGTCACGTCGACGCGGGCGCGGCTCTGTTCGAAGGAGCGCGACCACTCCTCCCAGAAGTCGGTGATCTCGAAGCCCGGCGGCCGTTCGAAGGTGTCCTCGAGCGCTCGCACCGACTCGACGCGCGAGACGCGGTAGACGCGCATGCCGGCGCTGCGGTGGGCGATGAGGTACCAGGCCCCGCCCTTGAGCACGAGCCCGAGCGGGTCGATCGTGCGCTGGACGACGCGCGGGCCTTCGCGGTAGCGGATGCGGGCCCGGCAGCCGCGCCAGACCGCGGCCGACAGCGCGGGCAGGTGCGGCACGCTGTCCTCGGCCCGGAACCAGCCGCGCGTGTCGAGGTGGAAGAGCCGCGCAGCGCGGCTGGCCCGCTCCTGCAGCTCGGTCGGGAGCGCGGCAAGGAGCTTCAGGCGCGCGGCCGCGAGCTCGCCGCCGAGGCCCAGCTCGGCCGCGGGGCCGGGCATGCCGGCCGCGAACAGCGCCTCGGCCTCGTCCGCCGTCAGGCCGGTCAGACGCGTGCGGTAGCCGCCGGCGAGCCGGTAGCCTCCGGCCGGGCCGCGCAGCGCCTCCACGGGCACGCCCGCGGCGGCGAGCGATTCGAGGTCGCGGTGCACCGTCCGCACCGAGATCTCGAGCGTCCCCGCGAGCTCCGCCGCGGTCAGCTGGCCGCGCGTCTGGAGCAGGAGCAGCAGCGAGACGAGCCTCGTCGCACGCATTTCGTAAACATGACAGAAGATGTCCTCTTTGTCTGCAAGAGTCTCTGCAGGATCGACGCGATGGGAGGAGACGCAGTGAGGGAGGAAGAGGAATCGGGCGGAACCGTTGTCGAGCTGCTGCTGCGCGAGCCGGAGATCGTCGCCTGGCTCGAGGACTACCGGAGCCTGCCGGACGAAGCGCCGGACGACGACGAGCCGCCGAGGGCGGCGTGAGCCGTCCGAACGTCTTTGCCGACGAACCGTGGGACCGGACTGCCGAGAAGATGCAGCTCCGGTCGCGTTTCGTCGGCAAGGCCGCCGGCGCACACGAGCTCGCCGCGTCCGTGCACGAGCTGCTGCCGGGCTCGACGGGCTTCAACCTGCATGCGCACTACGGCATGGAGGAGCTGTTCGTCGTGCTCTCGGGGCGGCCGACGCTGCGCACAGGCGACGGCGACGAAGAACTCGCGCCGGGCGACGTCGTGTCGATGCCGCGCGGCCTCGAAGGGCTGCACACGTTCACGAACCCCACCGACGAGCTCGCACGCGTGCTCGCGATCTCGACGGTCGTCGCGCCCGAGGTGGTGCTCTACCCGGAGCTCGGGAAGTTCGGTGTCGCGACGCGCGACCCGTTCGCGCCCGTGCCCGACGGCGCGCATCCGGGCATCGTCGGTCTGTTCGATCTGCCGCCGGAAACATGATTTGACGTTGTCCGGTTAAGCACGTATCGTTCGGCGGCCATGACGCTCTCGAACGTGATGAACAGGAAGGCGCGCACTCCGG
>WNFR01016582.1_pt1 | contig 17849 bp, 12 predicted proteins | sample 5400221 | NCBI WGS metagenome assembly WNFR01 (sample SAMN13153357, study PRJNA577476) | soil metagenome | isolation source: 40 cm soil under Madrone tree | place: USA:California | collected 2016-06-14
CAGCAAGCGGCGGACAAAAAAACTCATCCATTCCCAGCCGGCTTTCTGGCGAGGCATATGGAGAAGCGCTCCCGCCTGTTGCGGGGGCAAGCTTAAGGAACGGACATGAACTGTGTTTTCGCTCAAATCGTCTCCCAACTCAAGAGGTGTCTTGAACCTCCGATTCTAAACGTTTTGAGACTATGGCAAATCCACGACATTGTTGTCAACGGCCGTTTATATTTGGCGAGTGCGGCAAAGACGCAGCCTTGATCCAACAATTCTCAAAACATTAACACCGTTGTAACAAAACCCTAGTAGTCTGACCATCTCAACCAGCGTCAAAGCATAGTTTTTATTGGGTTTTAATGGATTTTAGTCAAGACTGTGTCGACAGGTCGAATTTCCAGGTCGGGTTCCGGCGGCTGGCGGGGGATGTCGACCACGGGACCGGTCATGATATTTTGGCTTGACGATGGCCGTCCATCATTGGTATAAGCGCAGCGTATAAACGTTTTGACGACACGCGACAACAAGTCCCAGCGCCCCAGACGAAACCGGGCAGCAGTCGTCAGGAGGAAATATGAAATCGAACCATCGGCCCGACAGTCATAAAAACGGCACTGCGGCGGGGTTCAGCCGTAGCGGATTGAGATTTTCCTTCCTTGGGTTGCTTCTGTTGATTGTGGCGTGTGGTCTGACTGTGCGATCGCAGGCTAAGGTGGCCGCCGGCGTTTCCGGAATCGTTACCGATTCCAGCGGCGCTGTCATCGCCGGCGCGAACATTCAGATGAAGTCCGCGGAGACTGGGATTGTAGAGAGTCGGCAGAGGATTCTTCGCTTTTGTAAACCTGCAGCCGGGACACTACGACCTCGAGGCGAGCCAGACCGGTTTTAGTACCTTTCGCCAGACCGGCATCCTTCTGGACGTGGACTCGGCCAAGGTTCTCAACATCAAGTTGAACGTCGGCCAAGTGAGCGAAAAGGTGGAGGTTTCCGGCGAAGGCGTGCAGTTGGACATCGCCAGCACGCAAACGGGGCAGGTGATCAGTGAGCGGACGATTACAGCCGTGCCCCTGGTTACGCGCAGTTATACCGACCTGTTGGCCCTGCAGCCAGGTGTTACTCCTACTTCTTCTGGCCTCGCGGGCGGGCAAGGAGGCCAATTCAGCGCGACCGGGTTTACCTTTACGCCGATCTCAGGTGACCTGAATGCTGGAAACTTGTCGGTCAACGGCCAGCGCGAGTCGTCGAATGGCTTTCTGCTCAATGGAACCACGGTGCAGGAATTTGCCTTTTCCGGCGCAGGGATCATTCCAAACCTGGACTCCATCGCCGAGTTCCGCATCGTGACTAACAATTTCGATGCAGAGTACGGTAACTACGCCGGCGGCCAGGTCAATGTGATTACCAAGTCGGGCGCAAACAAATTCCATGGAAGCGCATTCGAGTTTCTGCGGAACAAGGCATTTGACGCGACCAGATATTTCACCTTGGTTAAGGACGATCATAAGCAGAACGAATTCGGCGGTACACTTGGCGGTCCTATTGTGCGCGACAAGCTTTTCTTCTTCGGCGACTATCAGGGTAACCGCGTGATCCTTGGGCAGAGCGGCGGCACACTGGTCACGGTGCCGTCGAACGCAGCGCGCACCGGCGATTTCTCAGCACTGGCTAGCTCCTTCGCTTCGGGTGTTGATGCCGCCAATAACCCCGTTGCTGCCCTGGTGAAGGGAAACAACTGGGCTACCGAGCTTGGCACTCGTCTGGGGTACACGGTGAACGCCAGCGAACCTTATTACTTCACCGCAGCAACCATTAACCCAGCTACCGGAACGCCTTACGGCGCCAATTGCACAAGCAGTGACCCTACGACCGGATGCGTATTCCCCGGCGCCCAGATTCCGCAATCTGCGTTTACCGTGCCTTCCAAGAATTTGCTGCAATTCGTTCCTCCGGCGAATAGCGGAGAGACTCAGTTTTCTGCGAATGCCGCGCCTACCCGGCTCACGGACAACAAGACCAGCGGTCGGGTGGACTACAACTCGCACTGGGGCCTCCTCACTGGCTATTATTTCTTTGACCAGTATCGCCAGAGTGTGCCGAACATATCCCTCCCTGGTTTTGGCAGCGACTTCACCGGCCGTTCCCAGGTTGTGAACATAGGAGACTCAAAGCAACTAGGCACATCCTCCGTGAACGAGTTGCGATTCGGCCTCACCCGGCTTCGATTCCTCATCCACAAACCAACGGGCGGCAATGATGTCACGCCGGCGTCGTTGGGTTTTGAGGAAGGACCGGACACTCTGGGAATTTCACCTTCACTTCCCCAATATGCCCATGTCCCGAACATACATCTGACTACATTTTCATTTGGGGCGTCTGGCGGCCCGCTCGGGGTCACCGAAACAACGGCCCAGGTCATGGATAACTTCAGCAAGGTGATCGGGACGCATACCGTGACCTTCGGCGGACAATTCCGCTACAACCAGTTGACCGAATACAACGGCGGATCTAACGGGGATTTTGAATTTCACAATGGTGCCGATGGAGAAACGGGCATAGATTTCGCCGACTTTATGATCGGCGCGCCAGCCAGATATTCGCAAGGGCAGGGCTATCCCTCGTACGGGCGCTCGCGGTATATCGGCCTGTTCGGCCAGGACAGCTGGCGCGTAAAGCCAAATCTGACGCTCAACTATGGGCTACGTTGGGACGTCAGCAGACCTTGGTCGGAGAAGAACGGCCAACTTGAAACTCTGGTGCTGGGGCTGGACTCTGTGAGATTTCCTGGCTCCCCAACGGGATGGGTTTTTCCCGGTGATCCTGGAATTCCCAGCACGCTGGCTCCAACTCGCTATGATAACTTTGCCCCTCGGGTCGGACTGGCCTACTCACCAGCCTTCAACAGTGGTCTGTTGAGGGCGTTGACCGGAGGCTCGGGCAACACCAGCATTCGAGTGGGCTGGGGGAAGTTCTATAGCACGTTCGAAGGCGCGACGAACTTTAACGAAATTGGCGATGCTCCGTTCGGCGCCTTCTATGGCAGTCCGGTTCCGCCCGAATTTGTGACGCCTTTTGTAGATCGTGCCACCGGTAACGTCGAAGGCCAGCGTTTTCCAGTACCGCTGCCGACGACAGATACTGTGATCAATTGGGCAAACTTCCTGCCCATCGGAACCTCGCCCGCTTTCTATTACAAGAATGTTCTGCCATACACCGAAGAGTATCAACTGTCCATCCAACGGCAAGTCGGTTCGGGGACTCTACTCACCGCGAGCTACGTCGGAACCCAGGGACATCACCTGATGTCGTCTTTGCAAGCCAACCCAGGAAACCCTGCGCTGTGCTTGAGCGTCAGCCAGATAAGTCAAGTCACTGATGGAAACGTGTGTGGACCCGGCGGGGAAAACGGCGTGTACCACCCGGTCACAGGGGGCACGATCAACAGCACGCGTGGTCCTTTCGGCGCAAGCTTCAGCAGTGACGGTTACTTCATTACGAGTGGAAAATCGAGTTACAATTCTGCGCAACTGAGCCTTCGCCAACGTATTTCGCGGCTGGAATTTCTGGCAGGCTACACCTATTCCAAGTCGCTCGACAATGGTTCCGGATACGGCGAGCAGATGAACCTGCTGGACCAGGGTCAGAGATCGCTCTCAGCCTTCGACCTTAGACACAACTTTGTAGTCAGCTACGACTACCAGCTCCCCTTCGACCGCTTCGGTGGACCGAGCCGGCTGGTAAAGGGCTGGCGTTTGAGCGGAATCACTCGGTTCTCGACCGGCCTTCCAGTCACCCTGGTTGAAACCGATGACGCCTCTTTGCTCGGTACCAGTGGTGCTGGGGCCATCTCGCTGCCTATAGATACGCCGAACTTCACACCGGGCCCGTTGAAGATCGGCGATCCCCATTCAGCGACGGTACCGTATTTCAATACTTCGCTGTTCAGCGTCGAAGCAACCGGCACTTTGGGCACGGCGAGACGCCGCTTCTTCTCTGGGCCGGGTTTGAACAATTGGGACGTTGCGCTGCTGAAAGACACGCTCATCCGGGAAGGCATGAATCTGGAGTTTCGTGCCGAACTCTTTAACGCTTTCAACCATACCCAGTTTGGTCAGCCCGATGGCAACATCAACGATACGCAACACGCTGATGACACTGTTGCTGTCAGTTAAACTCAGATGGTCCGTGGCGAGCCGGACCATCTGAGAAAACGAATCGACTTCACGCCTTCCATGACTATGCCCGCCGCTGTGCTCCGGGACCCTCACAATCGCCATGAGGCGGCGGACCGCAGAGAGACCGCATGAGACAGACAACAAGTTCGAATTCAAGGCGGGCTTTTATCAAGACTTCGGTCCTAGGCCTCGGAGTGCTTGGCGCAAGCGCCTCGGCATCGGCCTCCCTGACCGTGCACAAGTCCGATCCTTTCGTCATGGCCCCAGACGCAGCCTCAAAGCAGCCCGTCTCGGATATCGCGGTCTGGTTCACGAACGGCAAACAGCGTTTCGCTGCGGGTCGCCCGATTCAATGGCAACCGGCCTCGACACCTCCTGCAACCGATTCGATTCAACTCATCGCTGCCAACAAGTTCCAGGACATCCTGGGATTTGGCGGCTGTTTTTCCGATGCTTCCTGTTACGTAATCAATCAACTGCATCCGCCGTTACGGGAGCAATTGCTCCATGAAATGTTCTATCCTTCGGAGATGGGGCTAAGCGTCAACCGTACCTGCGTAGGAGCGGCTGACTCCGCGGCGAAACTCTACAGTTACGACGACGGAGATGCCGATCCGGAACTCAAGCGGTTTTCGATCGATCATGATCGCGAGTACATTCTTCCGGTGTTGCGTCGCGTGCGCGAGATCAATCCTGACGTCTTTTACTTTTCCTCGCCCTGGAGCCCGCCGGGCTGGATGAAGTGGAACAAGTCGATGCTGGGCGGTTCCATGAGCCGCCAATATCTTTCCTCGTATGCTCAATATTTTCTGAAGTTTTTGCAGGCTTACGCGGCGGCGGGAGTGCCGATCCAGGCCATCACAACACAGAACGAAATCGATACAGACCAGCATGGTCAAATGCCGGCGTGTACGTGGTCGCAGGAATGCGATTCCGAATTCATCATCGAGCATCTGGGGCCGCTCTTCGAGAAGACAAACACGCCCACGAAAATCTGGATCCTGGACCATAACTTTGTGTATTGGGGGAGGGTCATTTCGCAACTGGATGATCCTGATTTTCGTAGGTACGCCAATTCAGTCGCCTGGCACGGGTACACGGGCGAGCCCGGGATGATGAGCAAAGTGCATGCCGCTCACCCTGAAGCCGAAATGCATTTTACGGAAGGAAGCACCGATTACAACGACCCGCACTATCAGGACGATTGGACAAAGTGGAGCAAAACCTATACTGACGTGTTAAACAACTGGTGCCGTTCTGCCGTGGCCTGGAACGTCGCTACCGACGAGCAGGGAAAGCCCAACATTGGACCGTACCCGTGCGGCGGCATTCTAATCATCAATACTCATACTCAAGAAGTGATCCGCAGCGGGCAGTATTGGGCCCTAGCACACTTTTCCCGTGCGATTCGCCGAGGAGCGCGGCGATTCGAATCCCAAAGCCAGGCAGCCAATCTGGCTCATATCGCGGTAGAGAATCCGGATGGCCAAAGAGTCCTCATACTCACAAACCTCGGGGCTGCACGGACAGTTCAGGTTAATCAGGGACTGCTTTCTGCAAAAGTCATGCTGGAAGAGAACTCGGTCGCAACGTTGGTCTGGAAGTAATCTCAACCGTGTGGGACGATCACAATTAGGGATGAGGGATGCGGCGTCGTGAATTCATAAAGTCCGTCGTGGGCAGCGCCTTGTTGTGGAAGGCGCCCGCATTGCTGGCCCTGCAAGCCTCTTCGGCTACACCGGCGCCTGATCCCGAGGTTAAGCGCGTCCTGGTGATGTTCAAGTGTCATTTCGATGCCGGCTTCGTCGACACCCAGGCGGCTGTGGTTCACCGCTATTTCAAAGAATACTTCCCCCGGGCGATGGATTTCGCCAGCCAGCTGCGGCAATCGGGAAACCAGCGCTATGTCTGGACCACAGGCTCGTGGTTGCTTTACGAATACCTCGAGCAGGCAACAACGCCCGAAGAGCGTACTCGGATGGAGAAAGCAATCTCCACCGGCGACATCGCCTGGCATGCACTACCCTTCACCTGGCAGACCGAATTGATGGACGCGTCGATGATCACCGGAGGCATTGGCCTTTCGCAGGCGTTGGACCGGCGCTTTGGCAAAAATACGACCGGGGCCAAGATGTCCGATGTTCCTGGACACACCCGGGGGTTGATCGCTCCACTGGCCGCGCAGGGCATTAAGTTTCTGGATATTGGCGTAAACGAGGCGAGCACTGTGCCGGAGGTTCCTCCATTGTTTCTCTGGAAGAACCCGGGCGGATCGTCGCTCGTGGTCATGTATCACTACGGTTACGGTGGCGTAGTGCGGGTGACGGACTCCGATCTGGCCATCGCCATGGTCGTGCGCGACGACAATAGCGGCCCACACACGCTGGAAGAAATTCACCAGACCTACTCAGACCTGGGTGGCCGCTTCCCTAATGCCCGGATTGTTCCCACGAGCCTGACCGAGATTGCTAATGCAGTCGAGCCTCACCGTGCATCTCTGCCAGTGCTCACCAGCGAAATCGGAGACACATGGATCCACGGAGTCGCCAGCGACCCACTGAAACTCGCGCGATACCGCGAGGTCGCCCGGTTGCGCCAAGACTGGCTGGCTCAGCGAAAGTTTGCGGTTGGTGATGCGACCGATGTTGCTTTGCTTCGTCATCTCCTTCTGGAGGTCGAACACACCTGGGGTACGGACACCAAAACCTGGCTCGATTTCGATCACTACATCCCCAGCGATCTGGCCCCGATGCTCGAGACCAAGAACTATAAAGTCGTCCAGTTTAGCTGGCAGGAGAAGCGCCAGGACCTCCTCGCCGGGATCGAGACGCTGCCCTCGCCTTTGCGCGAGCAGGCGCAGAAAGCAGTCCGCAACCTTGACGCGGTCCAGCCGCAAATGGCAAAGCATAGCCTTCACTCGACTCGGAGTGAGATCGAAACACCGCACTTCATCGTTGGGATCGATCCCAGGAGCGGGGCCATTAGCCGGCTGCGTAACAAGCAATCGAATCGGGAGTGGGCATCGAGTGAACGCCCGTTGGCGTTGTTTTCTTATCAGACGCTGTCGCAACAGGACTATTCACGCTTCTTTGCCAGTTATGTTGTTAGTGAAGAAGATTGGGCCAAGAAGGATTTCGGAAAGCCCAACATTGAACGCTTTGGAGCAGAGAGCCGGGAGTGGTTGCCGTCTGTCGCGGAGATTCAGGTGGAGGAAGACCGGCAGGGCCATCACATACTGGCAAGTCTCGAGATCAAAGACCCGGAAGCCTTGCACAGCGGGCGAGCGGCCTTTCCACAAAAGATGTATCTGGAAATGCTGTTGCCCAAAGCAAAGCCGGTGATCGAACTGAATTTCTCCTGGTTCCAAAAGCAGGCAACACGCCTTCCTGAAGCTCTCTGGCTGTCCTTCCATCCGATTGCCCCCGATCCCGCAGGCTGGACACTGGAGAAATCAGGCGAGCCGGTATCTCCCTCGGACGTGGTCCAATCTGGCAATCGTCATATGCACGCCCTCTCCAGGGGCTTCGGCTATAAGGATGATAACGGGGTCTTTTTTGTAGAGACTCTGGACGCGCCGGTTGTCACATTGGGCACAAAGTCGCCCTTGCCCTTTTCGAACCGCCAGCCCGATCTTTCCCCCGGCGTTCACTGCAACCTCTTCAACAATGCCTGGGGGACCAACTACATCATGTGGTTTGGCGAGGATATGCGCTTCCGCTTTCTGCTTCGGGCCTAAGCGGGCGAAGGAAAAGTGGATTGAAAAAGCAAACAACACTTCTGCGGTGGGTCACGGCCCTGGTCGCATGTGTCGTGCCGGTCTTTCTGCATGCGGAGGCGAACAAACACAGGACGGTCGTAGTGATCAGCCTGGATGGCTTTCCTGCCTACGCGCTCGACGATCCCCGGCTTCCCACTCCCACTCTGCGCAAACTGGCGCGCGAAGGCGTCGCTGCTACCTCGATGCGGCCCGTCAATCCCACGGTAACCTGGCCTAACCACACCGCGATAGTGACCGGCGTTGATGCCTCTGAACACCACGTCCTATTCAATGGATTGCTGACCCGCCCAGACGGTGGCGGCCGACCTTCGATCGAACCGTGGCGGGAAAAGGAAACGATGGTTCATGCCCCGACCATTTATGACATCGCTCACGAGGCTGGACTCACCACCGCACAGGTGGATTGGGTGGCGATCTACCGGGCAAAAACCATCACCTGGCAATTTCCCGAACTGCCCGATCCGAACGGCGTGATCGAGCGTGAACTGATCGCGGATGGAACGGTTACAGCAGAGCAGCTACGGACGTTTGAGGACAGCAGCCAGGCCTGGCAAGACGAAATCTGGACAGCCGCCGCGGAAAAGATTCTGGAAAAACACAAGCCGAACCTTCTGCTCTTCCATCTCCTCACCCTGGATGATACGAACCACGAATATGGTCCGATGAGCCCGGCGAGTTTCACGGCCATGGCCTTCCTTGATGCCAAAGTAAAGCAGATCCTGGATGTACTGCAGCGCACTGGGTTGTCGCGCAACGCGACACTGATCGTTGTTTCCGACCATGGGTTCCGAAATTTCAAACACAAGATTCATCCCAACGTGCTCCTGCGGAAGAGAGGGTTACTGAGCGAAGGGCCAGGCCAGCCGAAAGGGGACGCTTGGGTACTTTCTGAGGGAGGCACGGCCGCGGTGTACGTGACCAATCCTGATCGAAAAGCCTCTGTGGCTGCTGAGCTTCGCGATATTTTGACCGGCGCCGAAGGCATCGATCATGTCTACGGTGTGGAGGACTTTCCAAAGCTTGGGTATCCGCTGCCGACAGTGACTGATCAAGCCCCGGACCTTGTGCTGGCCGCTGTCCCCGACTACATGTTCAGCAACGAGTCGGACGGAGAATTTGTTACGGAAGTGGCGGCAGGTGGCACGCACGGCTATATCAATACAGATCCAAAAATGCAGGCCATTTTCATCGCTTGGGGCGCGGGTATACCCGCGGGAGTTCGCATCAACAGCATTTCCAATCTGGATGTTGCTCCTACCATCGCTGCGTTGTTCGGGCTTCAGATGAGGCAGGCCAAAGGGCACGCGATTCCTGGGATAGTAAGATACGAGACTGGCCATTAGGAAGAAATGATTTGAGGCAAATCCTGCTACAGGCACCGGGTGAGTTGGTTGAGCGCCAGGTCCCTGCCCCCAATCCTTCCAGTGGTGAGGCTCTTCTTCGAATATGGCGAGTGGGGGTGTGTGGCAGCGATTTCCATGCCCTAGCTGGTCGACACCCCGCCTATACCTATCCCCGCGTGTTAGGGCATGAACTGGCGGGCGAGGTGGTCGAAGTAGGACCGAACGAAGCGGGTATCAAAGTTGGCGACCGCTGCGCCATCGATCCTTACGTCAACTGCGGCGTGTGTGCTCCATGCAAGCTTGGCCGAACCAACTGTTGCGAGCGGCTCAGTGTTCTGGGAATACACATGGACGGGGGCATGCAGTCGCTGCTGCCGGTGAGAACTGACTTATTGCACAAGTCCGCCACTCTTTCCTTCGATCAATTGGCCCTGGTCGAAACCCTGGGAATCGGGGCACACGCGGTCTCGAGAAGTCAACTGAAGCCGGAGGAACAGGTCCTAGTGATTGGAACTGGACCCATTGGACTGAGCACGACCTTGTTTGCCAGGGATGCCGGCGCCAAGGTTCGTGTGATAGAGCCTAATCCCGTCCGACGGACATTTGCGGAACGCCTGGGAGCGGAGGTGAGTTCGGGCCCGGACGACCATCTCGCGGACGTTGTTTTTGACGCTACCGGCAATGCTGGCTCGATGGGAAGCAGCCTTTCTCGGGTCGCACCGGCAGGCCGAATGGTTTTTGTCGGCCTCTCCCGGGACCCAGTCTCGATTGATGATGCACTGTTCCACAAGCGTGAGGTTACGCTTTACGCAAGCCGGAATAGCAGCAATCAGTTCTCGCGTATCATTCGCATGATGGAGGGAGGCAGGATTGACACAGCTTCATGGATCACTGATCGCATGACGCTTCACGAAGTACCCCACCGATTGAAAGACCTTCCAGCGAGAGCAACATTGATCAAGGGTTTGGTCGAACTGGACAATTCGGACACATAATCGCGTGGATGTGAGAAATGCAAGCTTGTCTGCGACGGAAAAATTACCGCGCTGTGCGTTGCAGCCACTCTCTCCGTCGAATCCGTCGCCAGCGATGTGACCTACAGTATGTCTGGTATCGCACGCTTCTTCTCAGGCTCCAATTCGCTGCTCACAAATGCAAGAGCGGGGCAGCATCGGAGACTCCCCCCAGCGATTGAGCAGTCCGGACCGGAGGCGGCGAGGGCTAAAAGGCTCGACTAAAGGAAAGCTCTTATCTCCCGTCGTCCGGCTTAGGACATCGCGCCAGCCTCGCATGGCGCTCAGCCAGGAGCCGGGCACTCTTTGACTAGTACCTGCCCATTTGGCGCCTCAAGATTCGGCCTTTCTGGCTTCATCGTTTCCGGTTTCTCATTCATCCCCGCTTGGATGCCGTTCGCGGATACCGCCAAACCTTAGAACCCGGGGTATCTTGCCGTAGTTCCGGCCAAATGCCGGGGGCGCAAACGGTGGCGCGGGCTGGTGGACGAGAGAGATGCCTATCTTTATTTGACGCAGTTTAGGGAACGATGACCGTCGCTCCATCTATGGAGTCGCTCTTGACGGCGGCCAATGCTTCATTGGCATCGTCCAGGGCAAAGATCGTTACCTTGGGTTGAAGACTGATCTCGGCGGCAAGCTTGAGGAAGTCGCGGGCATCCGAGCGCGTCATGTTGGCGACGCTGCGTATTTGCCGCTCGCCCCAGAGCAGACGGTCGTAGTCGAACTCGGGAATACGATCGAGATGGATGGCGTTGATGGCAACCACGCCACCCTTTCGCAAACTGGAAAGTGCCAGTACGACCACGTCCCCACTGGGAGCGAAGGTGATTGCGCGGTCGAGATCCACGGGAGGTTTGTCGGCCTCCGAGCCCACCCACTTGGCTCCCATTGATTCGGCCAGCTTGCGATGCGACGCTCCGCGGGTTGAGACGAATACCTCGCATCGCCAGGCGTGGAGGACATCGATGGCCAGGTGTGCGGACGCGCCAAAGCCGAACAAGCCGACTCTTTCTCCGGGTTCCACACCGGCGACGCGGAGGCTGCGAAAGCCGATAATGCCGGCACACAGCAGAGGGGCGGCGTGTACGTCGTCCAGTGTCGGAGGGAGAGGAAAGACGAAGTCGGACCGCGCGGCCGCGAACTCCGCGTACCCTCCGTTTACGGCATAGCCAGTAAAGGTGGGCGAATCGCAAAGATTTTCGTGGTTATTCCTGCAATACCAGCACCTGCCGTCGGTGCCTCCGATCCAGGAGACGCCCACCCTTGTTCCCAAAGTGAGTTCCGGAGTCGCTCCTTGGATAATCTCACCCACGATCTGATGACCGGGAATCAGACTCTTTCGCAATGGAGGAAGCTCGCCTTCGACGATGTGGAGGTCGGTTCGGCAAACAGCGCATGCCCGGACACGTAGCAGCACCTGTACGGCTCCCAGTTCAGGTTTCGGTATCTCCTCGATACGAAGAGGCCGATCTGCGACCTTGCCCGTCGAAGTCAACACGGCGGCTTTCATTGCGAACTCCTCACTCTGGTCGATGTTGGAGCCGTCGGATCGTGGATGCGCTTGGCCTTATTCGCCATGCGGTCAGACTCTTCCCCGGAACTGGATGATTCTCCGGCGATCGCGTTTTGATGGTCGGCCTGCGGGTAACTCTTCGAATTGCTTCATCGCCTTGCGCTCGGCTGCCACTTTGAGCCGCAGCTCCCGGCTTGCCTCCGTCTCCCGGTAGAGCGTTTGCGCAACTGGAGCCGGGCCGCGTATCTCGCTCAGAAGCAATACTTCCACCTGAAAGTCGCCGCCGTCGTTAGTCACTCGCAACATGTCGCCCATGCGGACATCGCGTGCGGGCTTGGCGAGCTGCCCGTTAGCCTGAATCCTACCGAGTTGACAGGCTCGCGCGGCCATCGCTCGCGTCTTGAAGAATCGGGCGGCCCAAAGCCACTTGTCTATTCGTACGGAAGTCATGAGCAGGGAAGCCCTGAAACTAAGACAATGTGAGTTGTGTCACGCACGCGCTTTGTCGATCATTTCTTCCCAGATGCCTTTGGATTTGAGAACCAGTTCAACCGCTTCGCGGACCGCTCCGCGGCCGGCTAGGGCTTTTGTCGTATAGTGCGCGGCCTTCTTTACCTCGGGGACGGCATCACCCACGGCCACGGCAAGGCCGGCGCGGCGCATCAAAGGGAGATCCGGAAGATCGTCTCCAATGTAGGCGACGGCAGAATCTGGAACCCCCGCTTTCTGGAGAATTTCTTCATACGCCGGCATTTTCAGCGGTTGTTTCATGTAGATAAACTCCATCTTCATTTCCCGGGCGCGACGGAGGAGTGCAGTGCTTTCGCGACCGGTGATGCAACCAGTGCGCAGGCCGGCGGTGTGAGCGAGGGTAAGGCCCTGGCCGTCATGCGCGTCAAATGTCTTGATTTCGAGGGCGGTGTCGCCGGCTTGCGATAGCAGGGTGACGCTGCCGTCGGTCATCGTGCCGTCGACGTCCATCAGGAGCAGCTTGATCTGCGCAGCGCGTTTTCTTACGGCGGGGGAGACTTTGAAACTGCGGGCCAATCGAACCTCCAGGCTGATGGGTGAACAGAGAGTCTAAGGCAAAGCGCAGGGACGCGGCCACAATCTTCTGAGGAGTGCGCCTGCCGCGTCGCCTGGACTGTTGGCGATGGTCAACTCCGACACTTGCCGGAGCCGGGTTCGGCGGAGTTAAGGTGACGTCCAAAGGCCTGCAAGAAGTCGATGGCCGCAGCCAGACCGCGCAGGCTGTCTTTACTCATCAGTCGGCGTAGTAGTCCGAAGAGGCCGACCGGTTTTTGCTGGTTCGCGGTCGCTCGCGCCAAGCCTTCGGGTATGGCCTGGAAGATGCCCTGGAACCATTCCGGTTCGATGCCGCCAAGCATACGGCGCCAGAAAAGAAGGTTGCGGATACCACGAATGGCTTCAGGCGTTTTGGAGTTGTCGATGACGTTCTCCAAGAGCTCGTCCCTTGCCGCCACAGCGGAGCGCAGGATATCCAGCACGCCCTGGTTGTGCAACTCCTGCAGCAGTTCGTAGGCGGCCAACACGGCCTCCGCGTGTTCTTCGGGGGCGCGTTCTACCCGGGAGCGCTGCTCTGCGCCAAGATTGCGCGGCGGAATTTCCAGAGGAATTGGTTGAGCCACCTTTTTCTCCTGTCGTTACTTTGTTTAGAGTTGTACCAGTCCATTGCCTGGAGCCGCATAGTCCGGTCGCTTCCACTTGCGTTCGACTTCCACACCCTGCTGCGGCGTCGGATGGCCGAAGCGAGAATTAACACGGGGCAAGGGACTTTCGCCGACTTCGGGCAACACATTCAGATGAACGCTGGTCTCCTTGAAAGCGGGCGTGTTGGTCACGGGATCGATGTGGCTGCTGGTCAAACGGTTCACCGGACTCTCGACCGAGTTCATGGGCATGTACAACTCCCGGCCCTGGACCCGGTCGGTCACTAGCGCTCGTACCCTTACCTGGCCGTAACGAGAAACCAGCTGAACCCAGGTCCCGCTCTGAATCCCGCGCTCCTCAGCAAGTTCAGGCGAGACTTCGACAAAGGTGTCGGGAACCTTCTCGCGAATTCCCTCGGTGCGGTAGGTGAGGTTGCCTTCGTGAAAGTGCTCGAGCAGCCGGCCGTTGTTCAGATGCAAGTCAAAGTTTGCATCGGGCTGATCGGAGGCAGGGAGAAACGAGACTGGGAACAGGCGTGCCTTCCCGTCCGGAAACGCGAAGCTCTTGGTATAGAGCAAGGGATGATCGGTTCCATCGGCTGCGACCGGCCATTGCAGGGACTTGTACCCCTCCAACCTGTCGTAGTTGACACCGGCGAACATCGGAGTGAGGGAAGCGATTTCATCCATAACCTCGGATGGATGTTGATAGTGCCAACCCGCGCCCAGCCGATTGGCGATGTCCTGGACAATCTTCCAGTCCGGCCGGCAACCCTCAAGCGGTTCTAACACTTCATAGAGCCGCTGGATCCGCCGCTCGGTACTGGTGAAGGTGCCTTCCTTTTCGAGGCTCGGTGCTCCGGGCAACACAACATCAGCATATCGGCAAGTGTTGCTGAAGAAAATGTCCTGCACCGCGAAGAAGTCGAGCTTGGCGAAAGCGTCGCCGACGTAGTTCGCATTCGAATCAACCAGGCTCATCTCCTCGCCGAAGAGATACATCGCCTTAAGCTTGCCTTGATGGATAGCTTCGACCATTTGGTGGTTATCCAGTCCTTTGGTCGAAGGCAATTTCACTTTCCAGGCAGCCTCAAAGCGCTTTCGCACTTCGGTATCATCCACCGACTGGTAGCCTGGCAGCATGTTCGGCATGGCCCCATGGTCGCTGGCTCCCTGCACGTTGTTGTGACCGCGCAGCGGATAGGCCCCCGTTCCCGGTCGCATGTAGTTTCCGGTGATCAATAGCAGGTTCGAAATCGCCGTGGAGGTGTCGGAGCCCTGCGTGTGTTGGGTCACTCCCATTGCCCAGAGAATGCACGTGTTCTCGGCCTCTGCGATGGTGTGGGCGACTCTGCGCAGCGTTTCCTCCGGAAGGCCGGTGATGCGAGAAGCAAACTCCAGAGTGAAAGGCTCCAGGCTCTTGCGGTACGCTTCCAGGCCATTCACCCATTGGTCGATGAACTTCATGTCCGCGAGGCCGTTGTCCAGGAGATAGCGGCTGATCGCGCTCAACCACACGAGGTCCGTGCCTGGCTTGGGATGGAGGAAGAGATCGGCGCGCCTTGCCATCTCGTTCTCACGCAGATCGCTCACAATCAGCTTCTGGCCGTTCAGCTTGTGCGCGCTCTTTACTCGGGTCGCGATTACGGGATGGCTCTCCGCGGTGTTGCTACCAATGATCAGTACCAGGCCGGCCTTCTCCATATCGGAGATCGATCCCGAATCGCCGCCGTAGCCCACGGTGCGGAACAAGCCCGCAGTCGCGGGCGACTGGCAGTAGCGCGAACAATTGTCGACATTGTTCGTGCCCATGACCGCCCGCGCCAGCTTCTGCATCAGATAGCTCTCTTCGTTCGTGCATTTGGAAGAGGAGATGAACGCGAGGGAGTCGGGTCCGCTTTTTGCTTTTATCTCCGACAGCCTGCGAGCGACGAAATTGAGCGCTTCGTCCCAAGTAGCCGCGCGAAACTTGCCTGCTTCGCGTATGAGCGGCGTGGTCAGGCGATCCTCGCTATTGATGTGGCCCCAGCCGAACTTGCCTTTTACGCAAGTGGAAATTCCGTTCGCGGGGCCGTGCTCGGGAGCGATCTTGAGAATATGGCGATCTTTGGTCCAAACGTCAAAGCTGCAACCCACGCCGCAGTACGTGCAAACTGTCTTGGTCTTGCGGACGCGATGTTCCCGCATCGCCTCTTCCGCTTCGGAAACTTGAAGGATGACGCCATAGCCGATTTCGGGCTCAATGCCTTTGACAATGTCGATCATGCCGCTGAGTGTGGGCTTCCGGAGACCGGTGAAGAAACCGGCACGTCCCAGCATGGTTTTCTCCATCAAAGCGTTGCAGGGACAGACGGTGACGCAGTGGCCACAGGATACGCAGCTCGATTCTCCAATGGGTGAGCCTCCATCCCAGAGAACGCGAGGATTCGGATCTTCCCAATTGATGGACAGCGTTTCATTCACCTCGACGTTTTGACAGGCTTCGACACAACGGCCGCAAAGAATGCATTGGTCGGGGTCGTAGCGATAAAACGGATTCGTATTATCGACTTCGTACGGTTTTGGGCGAAAGGGAATCTTCTGGTGTTCGATGGCCAGGAGTTTCGTGGTGTTATGAACCGTGCAGTTTCCATTGTTGTTATCGCAGACCGTGCAGTAGAGCATGTGGTTGCTCAGAATGCGGTCAAAGGCTTCTACTTGGGCCGCCGCAGCCCTGGCGGACTTGGTGGAAATCGCCATCCCGTCGGCGACTCTGGTTGCGCAGGCCCGGACCAGCTTTCCGCCCACTTCAACCATGCAAGTGTCACATGTCTGAACCGGGCCGAGCTGCGGGTGATAGCAAACGTGAGGAAGAGAGGTGCCGGTCCGGTTGATTAAATCGACGAGAAGCTCGTTCTGTTCAGCTTTCTGAATGACACCATCTATCGCAACGTTGACCACGGGCCGTCCTCCAGACAAGATCTTGCAGTTCTTGCCAGTCGAGTTAAACGAGGATTTGCCGCAAGTATAAGCGCCGCTCTGGTTTGTGGGAAGCGCTCGTGGTTCTCGGAAGCGGCCCCGTTTGAACTTTCACACGCTATCATCCTGAGGAATCGGAGTCCTTCGCTACGCGCAGGAGCTTGGACGGGCCAGCCTCCTGATCTTTACAGCGACAATCATTTCTCCAATGCTGTGCTTTCCCACCCTTCGCCGCATCGAAGCACCTGACATGGTTGTCCCATGCGACGGCATTCATTTACAAACTCCTCTGGAGGGGCAGTGTTGAATTCAAACATTTCGAAGTGGCAAGGTATTACCACCTTGGCGCTGATGTCTTTCGCCAACTGCGCAGCCTCAGGCCCGGAGAGATTTCCCGCCACCCTTCTTTCAGGGGCGCGGCCGTTGATGGGGAGCAGTGCGACGTGTACTCCGAAGGTCCTCAGCTTTTCGGCCATGCCGCTATATCGGATCGTATCGCCGCTGTGGTAAACCACCCATTCTCCAAACTGCAGCAGGTAGCCCAGAAACCTGGCGCGGCCCTGGTCGTCGCGCTCTACGGTTTCGTGGGCGGAAGCGACACCGGAAAATCGAATGCCCGAAATTTCAACTGTGGTTCCGTCGTCAACCCCGATTGGAATCGCGGGATCGATACTTAGCCGGTCAGCAGCAAAGGCGCGATTCGATTCCGCGATCACCAGCTTCGGACGCGGATCCCCCGTCAAAATGCGGACCAGGGTTTCGGCATCAAGGTGATCGGTGTGATTGTGGGAGGACGTGACGACATCGACGAACGAAAGCCGGGCGGGGTCAATTACCAATTCCGTCATGCGGACGTGCGGCTTATCGGTCTGGCTGTATTTTTTGGTGAGCGAATCGGAAAGATAAGGATCGAGCAACACGTGGACTCCCTGCCATTGCAGCAGGAATCCGCTCTGCCCCAGCCACCACAAGCGGAAATTGCCGTCGTGCCTGTCTGATGCGCGGATGTCCGCGAGCAGCGCGTCGTGGGAGCGGATGGGGCGGATCACGCCAGTCCCAGTTCCTTCCGGACAATCGCCACGCCGCTCACCATGTTATTGAGTTTCTGCCGCGCCGCCCAACGCGCCGTCTGGCTCAGCCCGCAATCGGGCGCGAAAGAGAGACGTTCCGCCGGCGCGTGCTTCAGGCACAAACGCACCCTTCCCGCGACGTCGCCTGGAGTTTCGATGTAATAACTCTTCACGTCGATGATACCGACCGCGACGTCGATGCCTTGCGCTGCAATCTCGTGGATGATCTCGATTTCCGCAAATTCACGACTCGCCATTTCGAGATGCATTTCCTGCACCGGCAGCTCGAAGAACGCAGGGAACAGAGGGGCATAGCGGCGCAGGCCCACGGCCCTGGCTTT
>WNFR01002880.1_pt1 | contig 17844 bp, 15 predicted proteins | sample 5400221 | NCBI WGS metagenome assembly WNFR01 (sample SAMN13153357, study PRJNA577476) | soil metagenome | isolation source: 40 cm soil under Madrone tree | place: USA:California | collected 2016-06-14
CCAGCAAAGTCGTGGCCATCGTCGGCGAGATCAAGGCCGACGGCGCGCTGGAAATCATCGGCATCGGCAGCCATCCGTCCCGCGGCCTGAAGAAGGGCGTGGTGGTGAACATCGAATCGACGGTGCAATCGATTCAGCGCGCGGTCGAAGAGGCGGAGCTGATGGCGGGCTGCGAGATTCACTCGGTGTATGCCGGCATTGCCGGCAGCCATGTTCGCAGCCTCAATTCACACGGCATCGTCGCCATCAAGGATAAAGAGGTGCTGCAGGGCGACGTGGAGCGCGTCATCGACGCCGCCAAGGCGGTCGCCATCCCGGCGGATCAAAAAATCCTGCATGTGCTGCCGCAGGAATACATCATCGATTCGCAAGAGGGAATTCGCGATCCCATCGGCATGTCGGGCGTGCGCCTGGAAGCGAAGGTGCACATCGTCACCGGCGCCGACAGCGCCGCGCAGAACATCGAGAAGTGCATCCAGCGCTGCGGGCTGGAAGTCGACGACGTGGTGCTCGAGCAGCTCGCCTCGGCTTTCGCGGTCCTCACCGAGGACGAGAAGGAGCTCGGCGTGTGCCTGGTCGACATCGGCGGCGGCACCACCGACCTGGCCGTGTTTGCCAATGGGGCGATCCGCCACACGGCGGTCATTCCGATCGCCGGCGACCAGGTCACCAACGACATCGCAGTCTCGATGCGCACGCCAACCCAGTATGCCGAGGACATCAAGATCCGTTACGCGTGCGCGCTGTCGCAACTCGCCAACCCCGACGAGAGCATCGAGGTGCCGAGCGTCGGGGAGCGGCCGGCGCGCCGCCTGGCGCGGCAGACGCTCGCCGAGATCGTCGAGCCGCGCTACGAGGAGCTGTTCGGGCTGGTGCGCGAGGAGTTGCGGCGCAGCGGCTTCGAGGAAGTAATCGCCGCCGGCATCGTGCTCACCGGCGGCAGCGCCAAGATGGAGGGCGCGATCGAGCTCGCCGAGGAAGTGTTCCACGTGCCGGTGCGCTTAGGGATCCCGCAAGCCGTGCGGGGTCTCTCGGACGTGGTGCGCAACCCGATTTATTCCACCGGTGTGGGGCTGCTGCTCTACGCCCGTGACAACGTCCTGCCCGCGCATCGCGGGCGCTCCCTGGGCGGGAACGCCAAATCGGTGCTCGACCGCATGAGCTCCTGGTTCCAGGGCAACTTTTGAAGCTGACAGAGCGATGAACGACTCTCAACCAACCTTTTGTATTCGTGTAAGGAGCGATAACCATGTTTGAACTGATGGACGCATACAGCCAGAGCGCCGTCATCAAGGTGATCGGCGTGGGGGGTGGCGGCGGCAACGCCGTGGCCCACATGGTCACAGTCGGTATCGACGGCGTGGAGTTCATGTGTGTCAACACCGACTCGCAGGCCCTGAAGCACGCCAAGGTGAAGACGGCGCTGCAGATCGGCTGCAACATCACCAAGGGACTGGGCGCGGGTGCCGACCCGGAAGTCGGCCGCGCGGCGGCGATGGAGGACCGCGACCGCATCGTCGAACTGGTCGAGGGCTGCGACATGTTGTTCATCACCGCCGGCATGGGCGGCGGCACGGGCACCGGTGCGGCGCCGGTGGTCGCACAGGTGGCGCGTGAGCTGGGCATACTCACCGTCGCGGTCGTGACCAAGCCGTTCGAGATGGAGGGCAACAAGCGCGGCTGTGTCGCCGACCACGGTATCGGGGAACTCTCCAAGTTCTGCGACTCGCTGATTACAATTCCTAACCAGAAGCTGTTGACGGTGTTGGGTCCGCAGACCACGCTGCTGGATGCCTTCAAGGCGGCGAACCAGGTGTTGCAGGGCGCGGTGCAGGGCATTGCCGAGCTGATCACGCGCCCCGGCCTCATCAACGTCGACTTCGCCGACGTGCGCACCGTGATGGCCGAGACCGGCATGGCGATGATGGGATCGGGCGCAGCCAGCGGCGAAGGCCGGGCACGCGCGGCGGCGGAGGCGGCCGTGTCCTCACCATTGCTCGAGGACATCAACCTTGCCGGGGCGCACGGCATCCTGGTGAACGTCACCGCGGGCATGGACCTGTCGATCGGCGAATTCCAGGAGGTCGGGCAGATCGTGAAGCAGTTCGCTTCCGAGGACGCCACGGTGGTGGTCGGTACGGTCATCGATCCGGAGCTGGAGAACCAGCTGCGCGTCACCGTGGTGGCGACGGGCTTAGGCAGGCCCACTGCTGCGGTGCGAGCGCCGCTCACTTCACCGCGCGAGCGCGAGGCGGCGGCGTCCCGCGATCACCGCGAGGTGCGCGCCGAGCCGTCGATGCGCATGGTGCGGCGCCCAATGTCGAGCAACGACTATGCTGCGCTCGACAAGCCCACCGTCCAGCGGCAGCGGGCGGTCGGGGATGGCCTGCGCCCGGCAGCCGACTCGGAGGATCTGCTGGATATCCCGGCGTTCCTGCGGCGGCAGGCTGATTGATGTGATACGGTAGCGCGCCTTATGTGAAGCGCCTTGGGAGGGGCTGCTTGCGGTCCCTCCTTACGGCGCGCAGGTAGCGCTGCTCATCCGCAGCACCCTGCGGTCGGTGTAACAAAGCAGTACGCATGGTCGGACAACGGACGTTAAAAAACTCGATTCGCGCCACCGGTGTCGGCCTGCACACAGGCAAGAAGGTCCTAATGACCTTGCGCCCTGCAGGTCCTGACGAGGGCATTGTGTTCCGGCGCACGGATTTGCCGGACCCGGTCGATATCCGCGCCCGCGCGGAGAACGTCCGTGACACCATGCTCGGCACGACGCTCGGCACGGGCGAGTCGCGCGTCTCGACCGTCGAGCACCTGCTGTCGGCGTTCGCGGGACTGGGCATCGACAACGCCATCGTGGAGCTGTCGGCTGCGGAAGTGCCGATCATGGACGGCAGCGCCGGCCCGTTCGTGTTCCTGCTGCAGTCAGCGGGCATCGAGGAGCAGCGCCACCCGAAGCGCTTCATGCGCGTGAAGAAGCGGCTGCGCGTCGAGGACGGTGACAAGTGGGCACAGTTCGATCCGTTCGACGGCTTCAAGGTTAACTTCGAGATCGAGTTCAACCACCCGATCTTCAAGCGCCGCTCACAGCGCGCGTCGATGGATTTCTCGACCACCTCGTTCCTCAAGGAGGTGAGCCGGGCGCGCACCTTCGGTTTCATGCGCGATCTGGAGACGCTGCGCTCGCGCAACCTTGCCCTGGGGGGAAGTCTCGACAACGCGATCGTGCTCGATGACTTCCGCGTACTGAACGAAGACGGGCTGCGTTACGAGGACGAGTTCGTCAAGCACAAGATCCTCGATGCGATCGGGGATCTGTATCTGCTCGGCCACAGCCTCATCGGTGAATTCAGCGGCCACAAGTCCGGGCACGCGCTCAACAACAAGCTGCTGCGCTCACTGCTGGCGGACACCTCGGCCTGGGAAGAAGTCGTGTTCGAGCGCTACGCGGACGCGCCGATCTCCTACATCGAGGCCCCGGCACTGCATCCACCCCGGGGTTGAGGGCTTACCTGCGGGGCTGCACGCGCACGGCGATTGCGGTGAGTTGCGGGGCGGCGGCGCGGATCTGCGGTTCCAGTTCCTGTACCGCGTAGCGCAGCCGCGCACACCAGGCGGCGGATGTGGCGAAGATCACCAGGGTACCGTCGCGCTCGACGACGCCCGAGACCCTCGGGCCGATGTCCGTCGACAGATGAGACAATAGCCAGCCGCTCCAGAAACCCTGGCGCGCAGCCTGATCTGTGACGCGCGTCATACCCGCGGCGGTGCGCGCCAGCAGCTCTTTAACAGAATGAAGCCGCAGCGGCCGCAGGCCTGCCGCAGTCCTCACTAGGGGTTTTCCGCGCTTGTTTCGTGCCATGTTCTTCGGCATATTGCCCTTGCTGCATTTTGGGCAAACCCGCTGAAAGGCGGGGACGCAAAGCCACCGGTCTAAAGCGAGGAGCCATGACAGCGGGGTTGCCAGCATTGGCATCGTACAGATTTTTTAACGCAGAACAGGGCGGTTCACGCCCGGGCATGGCATGAACGTCATTTTCCTGTCCAGGCGTAAGGGTAGGGCGCGACAGCTGAATCTCGTCCACCCGCTTACGTTAAGTCTCATCGCCGGCCTGACGCTCGCCATCCTCGGCAGCGCCTTCGCGCTCGGTCTGCAGTTCGGCCACGGCGCTCTGCAGGGCGGGGTGCTCAGTGACACGCTGCGCTTCGGCAGCCTTCTGGCGGAGCAGAAGCGCCAGATCGCCGACCTCAGGCAGCAGCTGCAGTTGCGCGTCGACGCCATGGCGATGCGCCTGGGTGCCGTGAACGCGCACGTCATCCGCCTCGATGCCCTCGGCAAGCGCCTCACCGAGATGGCGGACATCGACAGCCGCGAGTTCAATTTTGAAGGCGACCCGCCCAGCGGCGGCCCGGAAGGCGATAGCGAGGGGGTGAGCGCGCAGATCCCCGATCTCACCGCCATGCTGAGCCAGCTCGAGCAGCGCGTGAATTCGCGCGACTCGCAGCTCTCGGCGCTCGAGAACGTGATTCTCGCGCGCGAGCTGAAAGAGGAGATTCACCCCGAAGGCCGCCCCGTCACGAGGGGCTTTATCTCCTCCCATTTCGGCGCGCGCGCTGATCCCTTCGATGGCCGCGAGGCGTTCCACAAGGGCGTCGATTTCGCCGGGTCCCTCGGTGACAGGGTGGTCGCGGTCGCGGCAGGCGTCGTCACCTGGGCCGGCGAGCGATCAGGTTTCGGCAGGCTCATCGAGATCAATCACGGCGACGGCTTCGTCACCCGCTACGCGCACAACCAGCGCACGCTGGTGAGCGTCGGCGAGACAGTGAAGCGCGGTGAAGCCGTGGCGCTCATGGGGTCCACCGGCCACTCGACCGGGCCGCACGTGCACTTCGAGGTGCTGCGTAACGGCCGACAGGTCGATCCCCTGTCCTTCATCGGTCGCTGATCGCGGCCGCGCCACGGGGCTTAGCCGCACTACCCACCCTTGAATTCCCGCGCCCACGAACCAATTGGGCGCAGCCAGCGTCTATTTCGTACAATACGCCGCTTTCGAAGTCCGGCATGCACGGTAAGTGCTTGTCGGTAAAGCTGTTTTCAGGTCAACGGGTCACGCCTTGCGTCAACTTCTCACCCGCGTTTTCGGCAGCCGCAATGAGCGGATCGTGCGCGCGTATGCACGCGCGGTGCGCGCCTCCAACCAGCTCGAGCCGCAGATCATGGAGCTCAGCGACGAGGCGTTGCGCGCCAGAACCGAGGAGTTCCGCAAGCGTCTGAAGGAGGGCGCGACCCTCGACGAGCTCCTGCCCGAGGCGTTCGCGGTGGTGCGCGAGGCGGCCCGCCGCACGCTGAAAATGCGCCACTTCGATGTGCAGCTGATCGGCGGGATGACGCTGCACAAGGGGATGATTTCCGAGATGCGTACCGGCGAGGGCAAGACGCTGGTGGCGACGCTCCCGGCCTATCTCAACGCGCTCAGCGGCGAGGGCGTGCACATCGTCACGGTGAACGAGTACCTCGCGCAGCGCGATGCGGACTGGATGGGTCCGGTGTATCGTTTCCTCGGGCTGTCGGTGGGAGTGATCAAGAACGCCCAGACCCCGCAGGAAAAACGCGCCGCGTACGCCTGCGACATCACCTACGGCACCAACAACGAATTCGGCTTCGACTACCTGCGCGACAACCTGGCGTTCCGCCTGGAAGACCGGGTGCAGCGTTCCTTGAGCTTCGCGGTAGTCGACGAAGTCGATTCGATTCTCATCGACGAGGCGCGCACGCCGCTCATCATCTCCGGGCCCGCCGAGGAGAGCACCGAGCTGTATCTGCGCATCAATGAGCTGGTGCCGCGGCTCACGCGCCAGAAGGAGGAAGACGGCCCCGGGGACTTCTCACTGGAGGAGAAGACCAAGCAGGTGCACATCACGGAAGCCGGTCACGAGCACGTCGAGCAGCTGATGCTGCAGACCGGCCTCCTGAAGGAGGGCGAGAGCCTGTACGACCCCGCCAACATCCGCCTGATGCATCATCTGAATGCCGCGCTGCGCGCCCACACGCTCTATAAGCGCGATGTCGAATACATCGTGCGCGGCGGCGAAGTCATCATCGTCGATGAATTCACCGGACGCACCATGCCCGGCCGGCGCTGGTCCGACGGCCTGCATCAGGCGGTGGAGGCGAAAGAGGGCGTGCGGGTGCGCGAGGAGAACCAGACGGTCGCCTCGATCACCTTTCAGAACTTCTTCCGGCTCTACAAGAAGCTCTCCGGCATGACCGGCACTGCGGACACCGAGGCGCCGGAATTCATGCAGATCTACGGCCTCGAGGTGGTGGTGATTCCGACCCACCGGCCGATGGTGCGCAAGGACAACCCGGATTTCGTGTACCTGACGCAGAGCGACAAGTTCAAGGCGATCATCGAGGACATCCGCGAGTGCGCGGCGCGCGAGCAGCCGGTGCTGGTGGGCACCACCTCGATCGAGACCTCCGAATTTCTCTCCGCGCTGCTGCAAAAGGAAAGCGTCGAGCACCAGGTGCTGAACGCCAAGCAGCACGAGCGCGAGGCGCACATCGTTGCGCAGGCCGGCCGCCCCGGCACGGTGACCATCGCCACCAACATGGCCGGTCGCGGCACCGACATCGTGCTCGGCGGCAATCTCGAGGCGGAGCTCGCCGCCGCCTCAGGAGTTGACGATGTCACCCGCGAGGCGCTGCGCGCGGAGTGGCAGACACGGCACGACCGCGTGCTCACCGCCGGCGGCCTGCACATCGTCGGCACCGAGCGCCACGAATCCCGCCGCATCGATAATCAGCTGCGCGGCCGCTCGGGGCGCCAGGGCGACCCGGGTTCGAGCCGCTTTTATCTGTCGATGGAGGACAACCTGATGCGCATCTTCGGCGATCCGCTGCGCACGCAGCGGCTGCTGAAGATGGCCGGCATGAAGGAAGGCGAGGTGATCGAAAGCGGCATGCTCACCCGCCAGATCGAAAAGGCGCAGCGCAAGGTCGAGGCGCACAATTTCGATATCCGCAAGAACCTGCTGCTGTTCGACGATGTCGCCAACGATCAGCGCAAAGTCGTGTACCAGCAACGCACCGAGATCATGGGCACCGAGGATCTCTCGGGAGCCATTCGCGGCCTCATGGAGGACTCGGTGGGGTCACTCCTTGATCAGCACATGCCCAAGCACGCCGCGTCCTCCGACTGGGACCTGCAGGCTCTGGCGGATGCAGTACTGCGCGACTTCAACGTGCGCGTGGATCCGAAGAGCTGGCTGCTTGCTGAGCCGGACCTGGAGGAGCAGGCGCTGCGCGAACGCGTGGTGCGTGCCGTGAACGAAGCCTACGACGCGAAGGTCGCACGCATCGGCGCGCCGATCATGCGCCACGTCGAGAAGGACGTGATGCTGCGCATGCTCGATCAGCACTGGCGCGAGCACCTGGCGGCCATGGACTACCTGCGGCAGGGCATTCACCTGCGTGGCTACGCGCAGAAGGACTACCGCTTCGAGTTCAAGCGCGAAGCCTTCGAGCTGTTCTCGGCCATGCTCGACCGGATCAGGTTCGAGACCTCCTCGCTGATGGCGAAGATCGAAGTGCGCACCCAGGAGGAAATCGAGCGCGAGGAGGAGGAGCGCCGCCAGCGCCTCATGCGCGCGCTGCAGGCGCAGCACGCCGAGGCCGCCTCGCTGCTCGCCGCCGAGGAACAGCAGACCGCGGTCGCTGCCGGCGTGCGGGCATCCACTGCCGGCACATCCCAGCCGCGGGCCGGCGTGCGCGCGGCGCCGCCGCCGCCGGCAGCCGAGACTGCCGGCACGTTCGTGCGTGGCGAGCGCAAGGTGGGACGTAACGAGCCGTGTCCGTGCGGTTCGGGCAAGAAGTACAAGCACTGTCACGGTGCGCTCTCGAGCGTTGAATAACGGCAGCGCCGCGAGGCCCCTCATCCTGGTGGTAGCGGCGGCGCTGTACGATTGCACCGGGCAGGTGCTCATTGCGCAGCGTCCCGCGGGCAAGCCCCTGGCGGGCCGCTGGGAATTTCCGGGCGGCAAGGTGGCCGAGGGCGAAAGCGAGCACGCGGCGCTGGTTCGCGAGTTGCGCGAGGAACTCGGCATCGAGGTAACGGCCAGCCGGCCATTCATGCGCCTGAATCACGCCTACGCCGATCGCGACGTCGAGCTGTCGCTGTGGGTCATCGAGCGCTTCAGCGGCACGCCGCGCTCACTCGATTGCCAGCAGCTGAAGTGGGTTGCGCCGGCGCAGCTGGCGCAAGAAGACCTGCTCGAAGCCGACCGGCCGTTCATCGAAGCGTTGCGGGATTTGCCGGCCCCCGGGTGAGGGCGCTGCGCAGGCGGCGTGTACAATGCCGCCTCGCCACAACGCGGGCAGGAATCCATGGCAGCACAGAACGATCTTCCTGAAGTGCAGCTCGATCTCAAGGCGCTGTATCGTGAGGACGTGTTCACCGATCGCCGCGCCGGCAGCATCCGCCGCCTGACGCCGGTCACTGCCGATGGCTCGGTGGATCCGTCGCGACCGGTGCTGTTCTCGGGCCAGACGCAACTGCTGACGCCGGCGGGTGTGCTGCCGCTCGGGTTCGAGATCGAGGCCGGGACGCTGGAGGAGGCGTTGAAGAAATTTCCCGACGGCGTCAGGGTCGCACTCGAGCAGGCGATCGATGAGGCGCGCGAGCTGCGCCGTGAAGCGGCCTCGCGCATCGTCGTGCCCGACGTGGGCGGCGTCCCAGGTCCCGGGCCCGCGAGCGGCGGCGGCAAGATCAAGTTCCCCTAGTGAAAACCCTCCGGTGGCGCGCTGCAGTGGCGGCGGCCATGACGCCGTGCGCGATCTGCCTGCTGGTCGCGTGTGCGGGAGCGCAGCTGGGCGGTCGCGAGCCGGCGCCGGGCAGCGGTCCCGGCGGCAAACCCATGCGCACCGCCACCGAGACTGCGGTAGGGATGCCGCCGGCGGCGCCGACACTGGTGTATCCGGTCACCGCGCGCGTGAACGTGTCCGAGAGCTACTTCGGGACCCAGGTCGAGGATCCTTACCGCTGGCTCGAGAATCTCGACTCGCCCTCGGTGCACGAGTGGGTGACGGCGCAGAACGCGCTGTCGCAGCCGCGGCTGGCGGCGCTGCCGCAGCGTGCCTGGCTGAAGGCACGGCTCACGCAGCTGTGGAACTACGAGCGCTACGACGTGCCGGTGAAGCGCGGTGGACGCTATTTCTTTCTGCACAACGACGGCCAGCAGAATCAGAGCGTGCTGTTGGTGTCCGACAGCCTCGAGGCGCCCGCGCGCGTGCTGTTCGATCCTAACACGGTGCGCGAGGATGCCACCGTCGCCGTGTCGGAGTTCTCCCCCGACGTGCAGGGGCGCGTAGTCGCCTACGCGGTCTCGGACGGCGGCACCGACTGGCAGCTCTGGCGCTTCAGGCGCGTGCGCGACGGCGCCGACCTTCCCGACATCCTCAGATTCACGAAATTCTGGGGCGTGTCGTGGGCGCGCGACGGGTCGGGCGTGTACTACAGCCGCTATCCGGCCCTGCCCGACAGCCGCGGCGATGACTCCGCAAGGCCCGCCGTGTATTTCCACACGCTGGGGACGGCCCAGGATCACGACCGGCTCGTGTACGAGGTGACGGACCATCCGACGCGCATCCCGGCGGGCCGGGTCACCGATGACGGACACTATCTCATCATCACTCTGTTCGACGGATACGAGCGCAACGGGGTCAACCTGCTCGATCTGCGGCACCCGGGCGCCCGGGTGCAGCGCCTGTTCTTTGCCTGGGATGCGCTCTACACCTTCATTGGCGCACAGGGCGAGGATCTGTATTTCAGGACGACCCAAGACGCGCCGCTGGGGCGCGTCATTGCCCTCGATGCGCGCGCACCGGCCAGCTGGCGCACGGTGGTGCCGGAGGGGACGACGGCGCTCGAGGAGGCGACCTACGTCGGCGGCCGGATCGTCGCGAAGTACGTGGAGGATGCGCATGGCGTCGCGCGGTTGTACGAGCGCGATGGCCGTCTGGTCGGCAACGTGCCGCTGCCCGGTCTGGGCGGGATCGAGGGCTTCCAGGGCGAGGGCAGCCAGACCGAGACGTTCTTCTCCTACACCGACTGCCTGACGCCCCGCAAGATCTTCCGCTTCGAGGTGCCCGCCAACCAGGCGACGCTGTGGCGCGAGGCGCGCGCTCCGGCCCGCACGGCGGAATTCGTGACCGAGCAGGTGTTCTACACCAGCCAGGACGGCACGCGCGTGCCCATGTACATCACGCATCGGCGCGATATGGTGAAGGACGGCAACCAGCCGTTTCTGCTGTATGGCTACGGCGGTTTCGACCTCTCCCTCGCTCCCACGTACCGACCGGCCGTGCAGGCGTGGCTCGAGCTGGGCGGCGCGTACGCCGAGGCGAATCTGCGCGGCGGCGGAGAGTACGGCGAGGCCTGGCACCGGGCGGGGACGCTGGCCAACAAGCAGCATGTATTCGACGACTTCACCGCCGCCGCGGAATATCTCATCAGCGAGCACTACACGCGCAGCGCGCGTTTAGGGATTCACGGCCGCAGCAACGGCGGACTCCTCATCGGCGCGGTCCTGACGCAGCGCCCGGAGCTGTTCGGCGCCGCGCTCCCCGCCGTGGGCGTGCTCGACATGCTGCGCTACCACACCGCGAGCGCGAACGCCCGGCAATGGTCATCCGACTACGGGCTCGCAGAGGATCCCGAGCAGTTCAAGGCGCTGTACGCCTACTCCCCGGTGCAGAACGTAAAAAGAGGCGTGTGCTATCCGCCGACGCTGATCACCACCGCGGACCACGACGATCGCGTGGTGCCGTGGCACAGCTATAAGTTCGCCGCGGCGTTGCAGGCGGCGCAGATCTGCCCGAATCCCATCCTCATCCGCGTCGAGACCCGCGCCGGACACGGTGCAGGCAAGCCGGTGTGGATGCAGGTCGATGACTTCGCCGACCAGTGGGCGTTTCTGGCCAAGTGGCTGGGGATGACGGCGCCGGCGGGCCCGTAGCTCGGTTAAGGCTTGAGGATGGCCCGGATGCGCAGCGTCGCGGGGTCAAACATCGCCAGCACGTGACGTGAGCCTCCCCACAGGATGAGTGCATTGCGTTCGTCTGCCGCGAGACCCTGTTCGGACATGCGTGTCCTCAGCGACTGCTTCTGCGCCCTGCTCAGGTACTTGATGTCATCTAACCGGGCGAGCTGATCGCGCAACTTCGGCAGCCCCTGGTCCCAGGGCTTGAAGTAGCGCGGCATATCAATGACATCCCGACCCGAGCCGAAGACCGTTGAGTTGACGATCTTGGCTGCCTCCTCGGGGTTATACGGCAACGGTGCCCAGACCCAGCGCGGCCGGCAGTACCAGTGCGGCGCGAGGGCTGGATTCTGGCGTCGCGCCAGTACGATCTCGCTGGCTTCAACATCCGACGCCTGCACCATCTCCAGGCGATCCGCCGAGAAGGTGTAGTAAATCGGGCGCCCGTGCCACAGCGTGGCTGCCCCGTAGATGAGCGCCGCGATCTGTACGGTCACGATGATCCCGATGTCGCGCGCGAGCTCCCGGCGCGGTTTGCGCGGGTTGGCGATGATCAGGGTCAGTGTGGGACCGAGCGCCAGGTCCACGATTCCCACGATGATCAGCACGTGCAGCACGCCGGTGAGGTACCAGCCCGGCCAGCGGTACCAACCCACGTACAGGCCGCCCAAGATCAGAGTCAGTGCGGACGCACTGCCCGTCAGGTGCAGCCCAAAGGCCTTGAGTCGGAATCTCATGCCTTATGTGGGATCCTTCGGCGAGTGCTCGGGAGAGGCCGGCCCTTCCTGCCCGGGCGCCGCATCCCCGGGAATCGCGTGCTGCTCCGACAGCCAGGCACCCAGATCCAGCAGGCGGCAGCGCTCGCTGCAGAACGGGCGAAACGGTGCGCTGTTCCACTCCAGTTCACGGTGGCAGGTCGGACAGTTGACGTGCGCCGGACTCATCGCAATACCGCCCCAACTCTAAGCGCAGCAGCTCAGCATGAACGGCACGTCCGCCTGCGCTTGTGTCGGGCGGGTCGCCAGGCCGTTCCAGGCGAGGAAGCGGATATTGCAGCGGTGGTGACTGCCGCTGATCTCGGGGTACAGGCCCGCGGAGGCCGGCAGCGAGATGCGCAGCAGCTGCAGGGGATTGTCGCGCTCGAAAGTGATGTTGAAAGTGCCGCCCCTGCCAATCTCCTCGCGGCTGCGGCCGTTCTGGCGCGTGAGCCAGAGCAGCTCCGCGATCGCATCGCACATCGGACGCAGGAGCCCGAGCCACTGATTGAAGGTACGCATGCGCGCATCGTCCGACTGCGCCAGCCAGAAGGTGTAGTCCGGCAGGTCGAACTCGCAGGTTCCGCCGGGGATCGCGCTGCGATGCCTGATGGAGTTCACGAACTCCGAATCCCGCAACGGCTGCAGAAAGGTCGAGCCGGCGGCCATGAGATCGGCGCGCAGGCGCAGCAGATTCGACATGAGCGTCTTCAGCCGCTGAGCGTCCACGCCCGGGTTTGACTGAAATTCGTTCAGGCTCGTCAGCTGGCTCTCGAGCTCCTTCAGCACATCCGAGCGCACGTCGCCGCGCGTGGTGATGGCGAGGATGTCGATCAGGCTCGACATCGCCGCACGGCTGCCCCAGGGGCTGGCTATCTCGTTGTGATAGAGCGCCTGGTTGTAGAGAAAATCCAGGCGCAGGAAGGTCCGCATCCGCTCGTTCAGCGGCTGCTCGAAGACGAGCACCTCCGCGGCATCGTCAGGCGTCGCAGTCGCCCCGGCCTCGGGTACAGCGGATTGCGTCATGTTCGTATTCTGCTTGAGCGGCGCGCGATCCGTAAACGCCATGTCTGATCCCGGCGACAAGCCGCTCCCCGAAGCTCGCTTGGCCGGGGCAGCCTCAGGCGCGCGGCTGCTGGGCGAGTTCCAGGTAACGCGTGTGCAGTGTCGCGACCTGATCCCGTATCGCGCTCACGTCGGCGTCGTTGCGGATGACGTCGTCGGCGGCCTTGAGGCGCGCCGACCGCGGAGCTTGCGTGTCGAGAATCGCCTGCGCCTGCTCGATAGTTCCTCCGTCACGCGCCCGCAGGCGTCGTATCTGCAACTGCTCCTCACAGTCGACCACCAGCACACGATTCACGTTCGAGCCGAGGTTTTTCTCGACCAGCAGCGGAATGACCAGGATCTGGTAGGGGCCGCCGGCCGCGGCAGAGCGGGCTTCCATCGCAGCCCCGATGGCCGGGTGCGTCAGCGCCTCCAGATCCGCCCGCGCCCTGGGATCCGAGAACACGATCTCGCGCAGCGCCGGACGATCGAGGTGCCCGTCGGGCGTGAGAATCGAAGGGCCAAAGCGCTCGACCAGCCGCTCGAGCGGGGGTTGCCCGGGTTCGACGACCTCGCGCGCGACCTGGTCGCTGTCGAGGATCGGCACACCGAGGGCGCGGAAGAACTTTGCCGCGGTCGACTTGCCGCTGGCGATGCCCCCGGTAAGACCCACGCGGTAGACGCGCGCGCTCACGGGCGCACCGCGAACAGGCCCAGGTAGCCCGCGACCAGCTGCTGACCGAACATCAGCATCAGCCAACCCGCTGCGGCGAGGAACGGGCCGAAGGCGATGGGCGTAGCGCGACTCTGGCCGCGCAGGCTGAGCATGGCAATGCCGACCACGGCGCCCACCGCGGCGGCTACCAGGATGATGGGCAGGAGCATCTGCCAGCCGAGCCACGCGCCGAGCGCGGCGAAGAGCTTGAAGTCACCGTACCCCATGCCTTCCTTACCGGTGAGCAGCCGGAAGAGATGATAGACGCTCCACAGGCTCACGTAACCCGCCATCGCCCCGATGAGGCTCGAGCGCACGTCCACCGGCAGGGCGGTAGCGCCTGGCTGCGGTCCCCACTGACTCACGAGCAGACCGAGCCACAGCAGCGGCAGCGTGAGATTGTCCGGCAGCAGCTGATGGTCGACGTCGATGAAAGTGAGAGCGATCAGGAACCAGGTAAGCACCAGCGCCGCGAGTGCGGGCCAGCCGAAACCGAACTTCCAGGCGACGGCTGCGCACAGAACCCCGCTCAAGGCCTCCACGAGCGGGTAGCGAACGCTGATCGGCTGGCCGCAATGGGCGCAGCGCCCCCGGAGCACGAGCCAGGAGATGAGCGGAATGTTCTGCAGCGCGCTGATCGGTGCCTGGCAGGCCGGGCAGGCCGAGCGAGGCACCGCCAGGTTGAACCGCTCCGGCGCAGCGGCGGGCAGCGTGGCGCTCGCCGCTTCGCCGCTGAGCTCTCTGCACTGCTCGCGCCACGAGCGATCGAGCATTACGGGCAGTCGATAGATCACGACGTTCAGGAAGCTGCCCACGGCCAGACCCAGCACCAGGCAGGCGCCGACGAACACGGCGGGCGAGGACGCGAGCAGCTCGATCACTGACATGATGTGTTGACTTTCTAACGAAAACGCCGCGCGGAGCGCGGCGCTTTCGATTCCCCGAGCCGAAGTCCGCTTGTCAGACTACCGATCCGAGCTTGAAGATCGGCAGGTACATGGCGATCACGAGACTCCCCACGAGCACGCCCAGGATCACCATGATCAAGGGCTCGAGCAGGCTCGACATGGCGTCGACCGCATTGTCGACCTCCGCCTCGTAGAACGTCGCCACCTTGGCCGACATCTCATCCAGTGAGCCCGATTCCTCACCGACCGCGATCATCTGATTGACCATGTTGGGAAACAGGCCGGTGTTTTCCATCGAGCGCTGCAGGCGCTGACCGGTCGCGACTTCATCGCGCATCCTCAGGACCGCTTTCTCGTACACGATATTGCCGGTGGCACCGGCCACCGACTCCAGCGCTTCGACGAGTGGCACGCCGGCGGAGAACATCGTCGACAGCGTGCGCGCATAGCGTGCGATGGCGGCCTTGTTCAGGATGGGCCCGATGATCGGAATCTTGAGCGAGGCCCGGTCGAGGAATTCGCGCATGGCCTTGGAGCGCTTCTGGAAATAGAAGAAGGCGTACACGGCAAAGCCCAGTGCAATCGCCATGAAAATGCCGTCGTGCTGCACGAACCGAGAGAGGTTGATGACCACCTGCGTGAAGGCGGGCAGGTCGGCGCCGAAGCCCTTGTACAGACTCTCGAACTGCGGAATCACGAACAGCAGCAGGACCACCGTCACGATGACCGCGACCGCCAGTACGGCCGCCGGATAGAACAGGGCCTTCTTCACCTTCTTCTTCAGCGCCTCGCTCTTTTCCTTGTACGTGGCCACCTTGTCCAGCAGTGATTCGAGGGCACCGGCATGCTCGCCCGCTTCCACCAGGTTCACGAACAGGTCGTCGAACTGCAGCGGATGCTTGGCGAGCGACTCATGGAGCGAAGTGCCCCCTTCGACGTCGGCCTTGACGTCGAGGATGAGCCTTTGCATGGCAGCCTTTTCATGGCCGTTGCCGACAATTTCGAACGACTGCACCAGCGGAATGCCCGCGGCGAGCATGGTGGAGAGCTGGCGGGCGAAGATCGCGATATCGCCGGCATTGACCCGGCCGCCCGTGTGGCTCTGACGCTGCTTGCGGATGCGCGAAGGCGCCACGCCCTGCCGGCGAAGTTCTGCGCGCAGAGTCTGCTCATCGGGCGCGAGGCTCTTGCCCTTGACGCGGGCGCCGCGCTTGTCCTTGCCCTCCCAGGCAAAAGGAGTGTCGCGTTTGACCGCCCTGAGTGTGCTGGTTGCTGCCTGAGCCATACGTTACTTCCGTCCTGCGTCACTCGACGGTGACGCTGTTGACTTCCTCGAGACTGGTGAGCCCGTTCTTGACCTTCTCGAGCCCGGCGCGCCGCAGGTCCCACACGCCTTCCTTGGCAGCCTGGTCGGAGATCTCCACCGCGCTGCCCATGGCGAGAATGATTCGGGCAATCGCATCCGTAACCGGCAACACCTGGTAGATACCCGTCCGGCCCTTATAGCCGTCGGTACAGTTCGAGCATCCCTTGGGCGCGAAGATCTTCAGCCCGCGGCTGAGGTCCGCTTCGGTAAAGCCCTCCTTGAGCAGGGCATCCTTCGGAATGTCGAGCGGCTGCTTGCAGTGGATGCACAGGCGCCGCGCCAGGCGCTGCGCAATGATCAGATTCACCGAGGTCGCGATGGCATAGGGTTTGACGCCCATGTCCACCATGCGGGTCAGGGTCGACGGCGCATCATTGGTGTGCAGAGTCGACAGCACCAGGTGGCCCGTCTGAGCCGCCTTGATGGCAATCTCGGCGGTCTCGAGGTCGCGGATCTCACCCACCATGATGACGTCGGGGTCCTGGCGCAGAAAAGCGCGCATCGCTGCCGCGAACGTCAGTCCCACCTTGTTGTTCACGTTGACCTGATTGACGCCGGGGAGATTGATTTCCGCCGGATCCTCGGCGGTGGAAATGTTCGTGTCCTCGCGATTCAGGATATGGAGACCCGTGTACAGCGACACGGTCTTGCCGCTGCCCGTCGGACCGGTGACGAGGATCATGCCCTGGGGCTTCGCCAGGTATTTGAGGTAGAGCTCCTTCTGGAAGGGCTCGTAGCCGAGCGAATCGATCCCGAGCGTGGCCTGTGCGGGATCGAGAATACGCAGCACGATCTTCTCGCCGAAGAGCGTGGGGCAGGAACTCACGCGGAAGTCGATGGCGCGATTCTTGGACAGCTTCATCTTGATGCGGCCGTCCTGGGGGACACGCCGCTCGGCGATGTCGAGGCGCGACATGACTTTGAGACGAGCCGACAATTTCTGCGCCAGCTGTACCGGGGGCTGGGCAATCTCCTTGAGCACCCCGTCCATGCGCAGGCGCACGCGGTAGATCTTCTCGAACGGCTCGAAGTGAATATCCGAAGCGCCGCGGCGGATGGCATCCAGCATGACCTTGTTGACGAACCGCACGATCGGGGCGTCTTCGACATCGTCGCGTCCGCTCTTCTCGTCGAGCTCGTCCTCGCCGCCGGTGACTTCCAGGGACTCCAGATCGACGTCCGCCTCATCCGTGAGCGCCGACATCTGGTTGTCGACCTGCTCGATCGCCTTGTCGACCGCCTTCTGGAGCTTGTCGTCCTCGACGATGACGGCTTCTATGCCGAGACTCGTCTGAAACTTGATCTCGTCGATGGCGTGAAGGTTGGTCGGATCCGCCACCGCCAGAAACAGCCGCTTGCCGCGGCGGAACACCGGCAGGACGCGATGCTTGGCCAGCAGCTTGTCGCTGACCAGGCGCACGGTCTCGAGGTCGAGGTTCAGCGCGTCAAGGTCGAACAACGGCACGCCGAATTCGTTCGAGGCCGCCAAGGCGATATCACGGGCGTTCGCCGCACCGCTCGACACCAACTGGGTGACGACACTCGCCTTGCGCTCGCGGGCGGTGTTGATCGCCTCGAGCATGGCGCGCTCATCGACCACACCGTCCTGCACGAGGCGCTGGGGCAGTCCGCCGAAGCCCCCGCGGGCGGAGCCGAGTGCTAAAGAGGCGTTGTCATTCATGGACTTACGACCAGCTGGACCCGGCGCATGGCAGGTTGAGGTTCAGTTTACCCGAGAAGGCGCGGCGCGCAATTGTCAAATCCTCGCCGATTCTGAAGCACCAGGCCGCCTGGGCGGCGGGGTACGCGTCACAGTTGGATCAGGGGCCAAAAAGAAAGCCCCGGCGCGAGGCCGGGGCTCAAAGACTCCGAGTCGAAATTCAGGAGTCGATTACTTGCACTGCGTCGGGACGTATTTGGCCGGGAGGGTCCCCGCCGTCTGAACCGTCAGGCCTTCCGCAGTGGCCGTCACGTTCGAAGCAGACGCGCACGCCCAGTCAATGTTGCCGGGGGTGG
>WNFR01009792.1_pt1 | contig 17844 bp, 17 predicted proteins | sample 5400221 | NCBI WGS metagenome assembly WNFR01 (sample SAMN13153357, study PRJNA577476) | soil metagenome | isolation source: 40 cm soil under Madrone tree | place: USA:California | collected 2016-06-14
GCCCAACGATCAGAAAAACCGCCAAGGTGGTGCGGGTCAGGTCTTGTTTGATGTCACCCATCATCCATCGCTCCGTTTCCGCCTCTAAGGAACCGTTGCTTCATCAAAAGCCTGGGTGCGGACTTTTGTCTTTCAAGCACTGGTCAGTTTCCAGCGTTCCAAGGCTTGTCCGCCCGGCTCGCCTACAACCTCCCCTGTGAGCGAATTGCTGAATTGCGTGATCGACCTGGCGGCAGGCACCGCTATGGGGATGTTTGGTCGAGGTCCACTACCGGTCAAATCGCACCATCGCGGCGATCGACTGAGATTGACCCAGAGCGAAAGTAGAGGGCACAGGGTCCTTGCACAAGTAGATTGCGGTGCTGGGAGCACCACTCCCAGCCTCTCCGCCCTGAATTGACGGGCCGCTCCATAAACCGCACATGCCCCTAGCCATGATGCTTGCGGTCTTGCTGGGATCGGTTTCGATTCTTCCGCCGCTATGGGTGCTACCGGACGTTTCCATGGGATTGATGGCTCTGGTCAACCGAGCCGACACGCCAAGCTCCGTGGCTGCTCGTGTTCCAAAAGCTCTCCAGCGCTGCTTTTTTCGGGCGGCTCGCGCTCACCCTTCGCCCTGCTGATGGAGATTAAGGAGCATTGTTGCCCCTACCGCAGTCTAAAGCCGGATGGCGACGTTTTTAATCTGGAGATAATTGCGCACGCCAGCGAGGCCGCGCTCGCGCCCGATGCCGCTTTCCTTCATGCCGCCGGTCGGTGCCTGCGAGCCCATTGGCAAGCGCGACGGCACCCGCCTCGCTCTCGATGTCGAGGGCAACGCCGACCGGCCCGAAGATTTCCTCCCGCGCGATCGCGGCCGAGGGGTCGACACCCTCGAAAATGGTCGGTTCGATGAAGTAACCGCGCTGGAGATGTCGCGGCCGGTTTCCCCCCGTGCGCAACTTCGATCCGTCGGCCCGGCCGCGCTCAATATAGCTGGTTACACGCTCATACTGTTCGCGCGAGACGATCGGCCCCACATCCGGATTGTCCATTCCAGGTCCGACGCGCAGGGCTTGCGCCTTGGCTGTGAGCTTGTCGAGGAACTCGTCGCGAATGGCGCGCTCAAGCAGATAGCGCGAAGACGACGAACAGACCTGCCCGCAATTCTCGAAGGACCCGGCAAGCGCATCGCCCACGGCGCGATCAATATCGGCATCGGCGAAGACGATCATCGGGTTCTTGCCGCCGAGCTCCAGGATCGACGGTTTGATCCCGGGTGCGGCGCCGGCAAGTATCTTACGCCCCGTCTCCAGCGAGCCGGTGAAGCTTATGCCGCGCACAAGCGGGTGGCGCACCAGCGCCTCGCCGGCATCTTCGCCGAAACCGGTCACGACATTCACCACGCCCCTGGGAATGCCGGCCCGCGGCAGCAATTCGGCGAATTTCAAGGCGCTGAGCGGCGATTGCTCGGCGGGCTTCAGCACGACGGTGCAGCCGGCCGCCAGCGCCGGCGCCATGGAGCGCATGGCCATGCCCAGGGGAAAATTCCACGGCACAATGTGCGCTGTAACCCCCATCGGCTCCAGCAGGGTGAAATCGACCACATCGGGGCCGAGGGGAATCGTCTCGCCCTGCATCTTGTCGGCCGCACCCGCGTTATAGCGCAGCGTGTTCACCACACCATCGACATCGCTCAGCGAATCCCGCAGCGGCTTGCCGACGTCCAATGTCTCCAGCCGTGCCAGCTCGTCGCGCTGTTCGGCGATGGCATCGGCCAGCTTGAACATGAGGGCGCCGCGTTCAATGGGCGAGAGGCGAGACCACGGCCCATTCATGGCGGCATCCGCCGCCTTCACTGCCTTGTCGATATCGGCCGCGGTTGCGCGCGCCACCTCGGCGATCGGCTCCTCGGTTGCGGGATCGATGGTGGCGAAATACTCGCCTTTAACGGGTTCGACCCACTCGTCGTTGATGAAGAGCTTGTGACGCATGACGGCTCCGCCGACTGGAAAAATGACGCGAGGCTGCGATTAGGAGCCGATTTCGGGCTCGGGCTCAAGCTCCGGACGGAAACGGCGCAACTGCTCGCGGGTGAACTGCTGGCGGAATTCGCGCGGCGAGACGCCGAAATGGGCGCGGAAGCTGCGCGAGAAAACCTCCGGACAGGAGAAGCCGCAGGAAGCGGCGATGCCCTGGATCGGGATGTCGCTGTAGAATAGTGCGTTGCGCGCCGCCTGGAGACGGACCTTGAGATAATAGCGCATGGGCGATTCGCCGACGCGGTCGCGCAGGATGCGCCCGAGCGCCCGCGTCGAGATTCCGGCACGCCGGGCGAGGTCGCGCGCCGCGAGTGGCGTCTCCACATTCTCCTCCATTTCATGGAGGATGCGCGTGAACGGCGCGCGGCTGTCGCCGGAAATATGCTGGGCCGACATGCGCTGTGGCTCGACGTCGCGGCGGATACGCTGCGCAACGAAACCGTTGGCGACGATCTGGGCGATGCCCGGGCCATGGCGGCGCGCCACCAGATGGAGCATCAGATCGAGGGAGGCATTGCCGCCGGCACAGGTCATACGGTCGCGATCGATGACATAGAGCTGCTCGGTCGCCTCGATCTCCGGATACTGGTCGCGGAACATGGCGAGCGCTTCCCAATGCAGGGTCACGCGATAGCCATCGAGCAAGCCGGCGGCCGCCAGCGCGAAGACGCCGGTATCGAAGGCGCCCAGCACGGCGCCGTGGCGCGCCAGCCGGCGCAGCCAGTTCAGCACCCGTTTGGTGCCGTATTGCGTCGGGTGATTGCCGGCGCAGATGAACACCGTAGGGAACCAAGCCACGTCGCCCATGGCGCTTTCCACCGGCACCGACATGCCATTGCCGGCGCGCACCGGTTTGCCGTCAGGCGAGAAAAGGTGCCAGCTATAGAGCTTGCGGCCTCGGTTCTGATTGGCGATGCGCAACGCCTCGATCGCCGGAATAAGGGCGTAGATGGGGAATTCAGGCAGCAGCAGGAAACCGTAGCGAACCGTTTCGGATTCGTTAGCGGGCGGCGGGGCAACCGGGACACGAGCGGGTTTTCGCATCGAAACCTGTTCCTGGGGCCGTTCGGGGGCTGGCCGAAATCGTCAATTTTGTGAAGCGAATTGTCAATGCTGCTTTGTCGTCGCAGCATAGGCTGAATAGGCGTCGGAGGGAGAACAATGGATTTCGAACGCGCAAAACGGCGGCTCGCCGGCTGCTACATCACGATTCCCACCATGTTCCGGGATCCGGATCTCGCCGTCGATCTCGCGGCGACACGGCGCAATGTCCGATTCCTGATGGATAACGGCATCACCGAGAAATACGGCACCCTGCTGGCCGGTGGTGCCGCCGGCGATTTCTCCACCATGACCTTCGAGGAACGTGTCCAGGTCGCGGAAGCTGTGGTCGCGGAGGCCGGCGGCAAGCTTCCCGTCGCCATGGGCGCGCAGACGACGAGCACGATGGAACTGAAGCGCCTGGCCATGGCAGCGGCAAAGGCCGGGGCGGAATTCATCCAGGTTTCCTGCCCCTATTATTTTGCCCATACCGAGGAAGACTTCTTCGAGCATGTGGCCGCCGGGGCGGAGGCCGCCGACATCGCCATCATCATCTACAACACGTTTTGGACCAGTGCTGCGGTCTCGCTCAGCATGGTCGAGCGCCTGGCCAAGATCCCGAATGTCGTCGGGCTCAAATGGGCAACGCCGCGAACCGACGCCATGGAGTTCGAGGATGTCGTCGCCCATTTCAAGGATCGCTTCTGCATCATCGACAACCATCTGAATTTCGCCATCAGCCATATGCTGGGGGCGCGCGCCTTTGAGGTGCATCTGGCCAATTACTGGCCGGAATGGGGCATCAAGCTGATCGACGATCTCGATGCCGGGCGGTATCCCGATGTGCAGCGCGCCCTCGTGCGCGAAGCCATGCCCTATTACAAGCTCTGGGTCGAGATCGAGAAAACCTACACTAGCGGCGACGGTTACATGGACAAGCTCTGCATGGAACTGGTCGGTCTCGATTCCAGCCGCTGCCGGCCGCCGACCCGCGACGTGCGCAAGCTCTATCGCGAACGCACGCGCCAGATGCTGATTGAAACGGGGGTACCGCGCGTGGTGGCGAAGTAGATCGCTTCGGCCATCGACAGACGGTGCCCCAAAAGAAGAAACGGCGTCACTAACAGGGAACGAGAAGGAGAATTGCAATGTCCAGATTACATCGGGGTATCGGGCTCACCCGCCGTCAGGCGATCAAGCTGGGCGGCGGCGCCGCCCTCGTCTCCGCCCTGCCGCTTCGCCCGGCGCTGGCGGCGGACAAGGTCATCTTCCGCACCAACTGGCTTTTCTACGGCTCGCACAGCATCTTCTTCCTCGGCATCGACAAAGGCTATTACGCCCAGGACAATCTCGATGTCGTGGTGAAACAGGGCAACGGATCGGGCGCCACCACGCGCCTCGTAGCCAACAAGGATTCGACGTTCGCCTATTGCTCGGCGGTGACGATGATGAAACTCGCCGCGCAGGGCGCGCCGGTCATCTCGGTTGCCACGATCGATGCGACGGGAACGGATGCCGTCATCGTCAACCCCGATTCCGGCATCAAGACCTTCAAGGATCTCGAGGGCAAGAAGGTGCTGACCACGGCGGGTGCCGGCGTGAACACCCTGTTTCCGGTGGCAGCCCAGAATGCCGGCGTCGACGTCAGCAAGATCGAACTCACCAATGTCGCCGACAGCGCGCTGGTGCAGAGCTATCTCCAGGGCCTGGCACCAGCCATTCTGGGCGGAATCGACGACAAGCCGGCGGAGATCGAGGCCAATGGCGGCAAGACGCCGATCGCCTTCAACTATGCCGATTACGGCGTCTATCAGCCGGGTTATGCCATCGTCGCCCATCGCGACACGGTCAAGGACAACCCGGATCTGGTGAAGCGCTTCGTCCATGCCACGCTGGAGGCGGTGAAGGAAGCCGCCGCTAACCCCGACGAGGCGATCAATTCGCTGATCAACTGGGAAGCCAGCGAATCCGAGGACAAGGAGAGGAAGCAGGCCCGTCAGGTCCTCGACGTGACGCTGTCGATCCTTTACTCGAAGAACAATACCGACAAACGTCTCGGCCTAAATGTCGGCGCAGACTGGCAGAGCGCGCTTGATCTGCTGAAGAAGTACAACGACGTCAAGACCGACATGAAGGCGAGCGATTTCTATACGAATGATTTCGTGCCAACCTCGCTCTGATCTGAACCGGCGGGGCCGGCGCAAGCTGCCGGCCCCGATCTCCGGAGTCCTGCCGTGAGCGTTGCCGTTTCCATTTTCGGCGTCAGCAAGACCTATCGAACGCGGACCGGTGCCGTTCAGGCGCTGGGTTCCGTCGATCTCAACATCGCGCCGGGGGCCTTCGTTTCGCTCGTGGGACCGTCGGGCTGCGGCAAGAGCACGCTCTTGATGATACTTGCCGGGCTGCTCGACTGCAGCAGCGGCCAGATCACGATCAACGGCCGCAAGGTGACGGGGCCGGAGACCGATATCGGCATCGTCTTCCAGGGCAATGTGCTGGTCGACTGGCGCAACGCCCTGGACAATGTGCTGCTGCAGGTGGAGATGCGCGGCCTTTCCCGCCAGGCCTACACCGGCAAGGCGATGGAGCTTCTCGCCTCGGTGGGCCTCAAGGAATTCGTCCGGCGCTATCCCTACGAGCTTTCAGGCGGTATGCAGCAGCGCACCGCGTTCTGCCGCGCACTCATCCACGATCCGCCGCTGATCCTGATGGACGAGCCGCTGGGGGCGCTGGATGCCATGACCCGTGAGCAGCTGCGCGGCGATCTCGAGAAGCTGATCATGGCGAGCCCGCGCACCGTCGTCTTTGTGACCCACAGCATCGAGGAAGCGGTGCAGCTTTCTGATGAGGTGATCGTCATTTCGCCCCGGCCCGGCACCATCGTGCGGCGGCGCAAGATCGACCTGCCCCGGCCGCGCGATCTCAAGCTGCGACTGGGTTCGGAATTCCTCGCCATTGTCGCCGAAATCAAGGAGCTCTTCATGGGCTACGGGGTCATCTGACGGCGATGACATTGCGCGCTCGCCTCGCCGAACATCTGACGCCGATCATCTTCGGCCTTTCGCTGTTCGCCCTTTGGGAACTCGCCGTGCGCCTGTTCCATATTCCGCTCTACATCATCCCGCCGCCCAGCCTGATCCTGGTGGAATACGCGCATCATTTTCAGCGCATCTGGTACTACACCTGGGTGACGGGCATGGAGACGGTGGTGGGGTTCGCCACCGCCCTGCTGCTGGGCATCCCTCTGTCGCTGTTCGTCGCCTTCTCGCCCCTCCTGCGCCGCACCTTCTATCCCCTGGCGGTGACCTTGGAAATGGTGCCCAAGATCGTCTTCGCACCGATCTTCGTCACCTGGTTCGGTTTCGGCTTTCTGCCCAAGATCCTGGTCGTCTATCTGGTCTGCTTCTTCCCCATCCTGCTGAACGGCATCCTCGCCTTTACCTCGCTCAGCGTCGAGTTGACCCGCTTCTGCCTGTCCACGGGAGCAGGCCCCTTTCGCACTTTCTTCAAGGTCCGCCTGCCCGCGGCCCTACCCCAGGTCTTCGTCGGCATCAAGGGCGCGGCGGTGAATGCGACGGTGGGCGCCACGATCGCCGAATGGATCGGCGGAGATGCAGGACTGGGATATTATGTGCAGATCGCCTCGGGCGACCTGCGCATGGATCTGGCCTTTGCCATCATCATCATGCTGGCGGCGCTGGGGCTGCTGCTGTTTTGGATCGTGGTGCTGGCGGAACGCTGGCTCGTTCCCTGGCACGTCTCCCAGCGGACAGTCAACGTGCTGGATTAGGAGCCCGGATCGTGGCCATGGACGCTATTCGCCTGTCGGACAAGGATAATGTCGGGGTCGCCATCCATGACATTGCCGCCGGCGCAACCGTGGACCTTGCCGACCTCAGGCTGGCGGCGACGGATCCGGTGCCCCTTGGACACAAGATCGCGTTGCGCCATATTAAGGCGGGCGAGCGCATACTGAAATTCGGCGTGCCGGTGGGCTCCGCCACTCAGGACATTCCCGCCGGCGCGCATGTGCATATGCACAATGTGAAAAGCGATTATCTGAACAACCGCGACGAACACTGGGAATAGGGCCGCCACCAGGCAGCCGAGGAGAAGGGTTATGCAGGGTTATCTGAGGAAGGACGGGCGCAAAGGCATCCGCAATCACGTGGCGGTAGCCTATCTCGTTGAATGCGCCCACCACGTGGCGCGCTCCATTGCCAGCACCTTCGAGGACGAGGCCGTCCAGCTCATCGGTTTTCCCGGCTGCTATCCCAGCGACTATGCCTTTTCCATGATGAAGCAGCTCTGCACCCACCCCAATGTGGGCGGGGTGCTGCTAGTCTCGCTGGGCTGCGAGGAATTTCGCCGCAGCGAACTTGCCAAATTCATCGCCGAGTCCGGCAGGCCGGTGAACATCGCCGTGATCCAGGAGCGCGGCGGCACAAGAGGCACGACCGCCTATGGCCGCGACTGGGTGAAACGCACGCTGGCGACATTGGCGGATACACCAAAGGTGCGGCTGGATTTCTCCGACCTGATCGTCGGCACGGAATGCGGCGGCTCCGACGGCACCAGCGGCATTACGGCCAACCCTGCCATCGGCATTGCCGTCGATCATCTGATCGATCATGGCGGCACCAGCATGTTCGAGGAGACCTGCGAACTGCTGGGCTGCGAAACCCATATGGCCCAGCGCGCGGTGACGCCCGAGCTGGGCAAGGAGATTATGCGCATCATGCGCAAGGCCGACGACTATTACCGGGATCTGGAGCATGGCAGCTTCGGCGGCGGCAACATCACCGGCGGGCTTACCACCATCGAGGAGAAATCCATCGGTGCCTATGCCAAGAGCGGTACGCGGCCGATCAACGGTCTGCTGAAGCCCGGCATTTTGCCCCCCAAACCGGGCCTCTATCTGATGGACATGGTCAACGATGGCGGCGTGCGCTTCGGCATCCCGAACATCAACGACACGGCAACCGTCGTCGAGCTGATCGCCTGCGGCTGCCACATGGTCCTCTTCTCCACCGGCCGCGGTTCCGTGGTGGGCTCGGCCATCGCGCCGGTGATCAAGGTCTGCGCCAATCCGCTCACCTACCGCAAGCTGACGGAGGACATGGATGTTGATGCGGGCCGCATCCTCGAAGGCCGCGGTACTCTGCCGGAAGTGGGGCTCGAGATCTTCGAGAAGATCCGGGATGTGGCCAGCTGCGCCCAGACAAAATCCGAAGCCCTCGGCCACCAGGAATTCATCCTGACCTACAAGACCTTCGAGCCACTGGGGCCAAGCTGCCTGCCGGTCTGATCGCGCCGCATTCCAGGAGCCTTATCGATGTCGAACGAGCCGCATTATCGTGCCGCCGATCTCAGCGCCCTTGCCGCCGACATGTTCCGCGCCGCCGGCTGCGATGCCGACAAGGCGTACCCGCGGCCGTGACCTGGGATGGCGGTTTCCTGCCCGGTGTCTGGCTGGTGCGAAAGGCCCTCGATCTGGCCGCCGAACGGGCCAAGAAATATGGCCTCGCCGCAGTGTCGATCCGCAGGAGCCATCATATCGGCTGCCTCTCAGTCTATCTGCGCCAGGCCGCGGAGCGGCGGTTGATGGCCATCGTCGCTTGCTCCGATCCTTCGGATGCGACCATGGCGCCCTTCGGCGGCACGAAGCCGGTCTTCACGCCCGATCCCATCGCCATCGGCATTCCCACCAAGGGCGATCCGATCATGGTGGATATCAGTTCCTCCATCACCACCAACGCCATGACCGGGCGGCTCAAGCGCGAAGGCAAGCGCTTTCCCGCCAAATGGGCGCTCGATGCGGCGGGTCAGCCGACGGACGACCCTGGCGTGCTCTCTGCCAATCCGCCGGGCACGCTGCTGCCCATCGGCGGGCATGATCACGGCCATAAGGGTTATGGACTGGCACTGGCGGTCGAAGCCATGACCCAGGGTCTCTCGGGCTATGGCCGTTCCCAGAATCCGACGATCTGGGGCGCGAATGTCTATGTCCAGGTGATGGACCCGGCTGCCTTCGGCGGCGTCGATAATTATCTGCGCGAGACGAGCTGGGTTGCCGATCTCTGCCGGCAAAGCCCGCCGCCGGCCGGCAAGCCCGCCGTGCGCCTGCCCGGCGAACAAGCCTCGCAACGCCGCCGCGAGGGTTTGGCCGAAGGCCTCACCCTCTATCCCGGCATCATGGCGGGCCTGGAAGGTTGGGCGCAGAAACTGAAAGTCGCGCTGCCCAGGCCGATCTGAGCGGCGGGGCTACAGCCGCCAGCGCGTCGCCATGATGCAGGTGACGCCGTCCTTCTCCTGGCCGTAATAGACGGTGAACAGCGAACCATCACGATCGAGTACCGTGCAGGGATATCCCAAATCGCGGTTGGGCAAACCGCCCCGGATGCGGATGGTGCGTTCGGTATTCCAGCTCTCGCCACCATCGGCCGAGATCGCCGCGCGGATGCCGTAATCGGGCTGGCGCCAGCCATGGGTGCAAAGGATCCGTCCATCGGGCAGCGCCAGAAGATGAGGCGGATAGCCTTCGATCGGCAGCGCCATCGGCGGCGTCCAGCTTGCTCCTTCGTCCTCGGAAAAAACGCGATGCAGCCGCCGCGTGCCGTTGTCGCGCATCAACATTAGCAGCCGGCCGCTAGGCAGCCGCAGCATATGCGGCTCCTCGAACTCGCTGCCCTCCTTGACCGCGGCCAGCATCGGGCGATCCCAATGGCGTCCGGCATCGGACGAGCGCAGGACGAAGATCTGCCGGTAGTTCGGTATGTCGGTGAGCGGCAGCAACAGACATCCATTCGGCAATACGAGCGCGCCGCGCATGCCGTAGCCGCCGCTGAAAGGCGCGGTCTCCAGCCGGTGCGTCTCGCTCCAGCTTCGCCCGCCATCCTGCGAAAGATGCGCCACGGTGATCCCGCCGCCGCGCGCCCAGGGCGCCAGCGCTTCGGGTTTGGCAAGCAGCGCGCGCTGCGCGGCGATTTCCGGCGACAGCGCCAGGTCGCGGACGAGCGCGGCGGGAAACTTCAGCTTGTCGCGGTCGGACCGCCCCTTGGCCGCGTCCAGCGGATACCAGTGGAAGCGCCACTGATTCAGCATCACCCGGCCGCCGCCGAGATCGGTGAGGCCGGCGCATTCCACGCCATGCCAGTCATAATCGGGTGCCGCCTGCGGCTCGCTCCAGCTTCCCCCGCCATCGGAGGAGCGGATCAGCCAATTGCGGAATTCGGGATCCTGAGGCGGGTGCAAAATGACGGCCCGGCGGATCGTCTTGTTGAAGACAACCAGCCAGTCGCCGTCACTCAGCTGCGCCAAATGCGCATGGGCGCTATAGGCGTGCGGGTCCCGGTGCAGGACCGAATGCTCTGCTCCCGTCGCCTCGATCACGATGACGCGCGCATCAGACCTTGAAGCGTGTGCAGAGCACGTATTGCAGCGGCTTCGGATCGTCGCTCCATTCGTGATAGGAGGCGACGACGGTTCCGTCAGGCATCTGCTGCACGCTGGGATAGCCGATATGCTGATAGACCCCGGGATGCTCCCAGTTGATGCCGCCCTGGGCCATCTTGCCGCTGGAGGGCGTCATGCGGCTGGAGCCCGGCGTATCGGTCGCCGTCTTGCCCGGCACGCCGCCTTGGCGGATGACGAACTCGTTCTTGATGTCCCAGCTCAGGCCGTCCTTCGAGATCACGCCGCGCACGCCATAGGGCGGCCGGCGATAGCCGTAGACCATGAGATAGCGGCCGTCCTTCAGCGCGATCGCTTCGGCCGGATAGCCCCAGATGTTTAGCCATTTCGGCGGCGACCAGGTGAAGCCGTCATCCTCGGAGACGACCATCACCATGTTCTTGGCGTCGCCGCTGGGATTGACATGGGTGCGCAGGAAGCAGACGAGGCGGCCGTCCTTCAGGCGAAGAAGCGCCGGCTCTTCGTAGTCGATAATGCTGGCCGGATCGTAGGCGAGTGTCGAATAGTACTCCCAGTTGTCGCCGCCGTCGTCGGAACGCATCAGGGCCGAGCGGGTGGATTCGCCCTCGCCTTCTTCCTCATAGCCGTGGATGCGGCCATAGAGACCCAGCAGGATTGAGCCGTTGGGCATCTGCCAGCAGCCGAGGCGGCAGCCGCCATGCTTCAACGGGCGCACGTTCACCGGAATCATGTCCGACCAGGTCTTGCCGCCATCGGTCGACTTGACGACGAAAGTGCCGAGCCAGCCCTGCGTCTTGAACGCCCAGGTCCAGTCGCCCCATTCCTTGGTCAGCGGATGGCTGCTCCAGGAGGGCTGCTCCGGCTTGATGCCGCGCTTGAAGAAACCGGTGAGGGTGAAATTGATGATCAGGGTTCCGTCCGCGAGCTCGCAGATGCCGCAATCCCAGTTGCCCGTCGTCGAGCTCCAAGGCATCACCACCTGCGGCTCGGCATCCCAGGTCTTGCCGCCGTCGCGCGAGCGGGTCATCAACGTCTGGCCGCTGTCATGGTGATAGGGAAAACGCTCTTCGTTGAACACCGCCACCAGATCGCCGTTCTTCAGAACGCGGGTGGCGATCTGGTTCACGGCGTGGCTCGGGTGCTTGAAGATCGTGTGGGTGGTGAAATTCTTCGGCATCGGGCGGATTCCTGTCGAGAAGGGAAAGACGGCCGATCATGGCGTCGCGGGCCGGAAACATGCTTGATGATTTAGGACAACAACCTGACAAATCAGGCAGCGCGCGCCCGCCCCGAAATCTACAGCCGGCGGCCGGACGCGGCGTCGAAGGCGTGGATGGCGGCGGCCCTCGGCACCAGTCTGATCTCGGAGCCGAGCGCCGGCAGGATGCGCTCGTTCAGCAGGACCAAGATCCGCCGACCGGCGACTTCGAAGACGATCTGTACCTGGCCGCCCATGGGTTCGACCAGGGCCACGCGCCCGCTGAGCGTGCCGCCTTCGCCTACGCTGAGATGTTCAGGCCGGATGCCCAGCAGCACTTCCTGGCCTTCCTCGCCGCCAAAGGCCTCCGGCAGTTCGATAACGACACCGTCCTCGATCATCGCCGCCCGGCGGGTGCCGCTGCGCTTGAGCCTTGCCGGCAGCAAATTCATCGCCGGCGAGCCGATGAATTCGGCGACGAAGATGTTCTCCGGCGTGTCATAGAGTTCCAGCGGCGTGCCGATCTGTTCGATCATGCCGTCGCGCAGGACGACGATGCGATCGGCCATGGTCAACGCCTCGATCTGGTCGTGGGTGACATAAACCGTCGTCGTTTTCAGGCGCTGATGCAGCGACTTGATCTCGCTGCGCATGCTGACCCTGAGCTTGGCGTCCAGGTTGGACAGCGGTTCGTCGAACAGGAAGACCTTGGGATCGCGCACGATGGCGCGGCCCATGGCGACGCGCTGGCGCTGGCCGCCGGAGAGCGCGGCGGGCTTGCGCAGAAGATATTCCGTCAGGTTCAGCACCGCGGCAGCGGCGCGCACCCGCTCCTCGATCAGCTTCTTGTCCGCCCGGCGCACGCGCAGCGAAAACGCCATGTTTTCCGCCACCGTCATATGGGGATAGAGGGCATAGCTCTGGAAAACCATGGCGATGTCACGGGTCTTCGCCGGCAGGTCGGTGACATCACGCCCATCGATGAGGATGCGCCCGGCGCTTGCCGCTTCCAGTCCCGCCAGCAAGCGCAGCATGGTGGATTTCCCGCAGCCCGACGGGCCGACCAAGGCCAGGAATTCTCCGTCGCCGATGGAAAGGTTGATGTCGCGGAGCACCTGCACGGGGCCGAAGGACTTTGCCAGACCGGTAATTTCGATAGCTGCCACGCGTAAGCCTCCCCATGCCGGTTAGCCCGGCTGCGATGGCGCAATGATAGTCACAAGCGCCGGAAGCGCGGAAGCGCGCTTTCCGCGCTCGTGAAAAATCATCAAGTGGGCGGCTCAAAAGATCAACCCTGTCCGGGCATTCGAACGGATCATTTCCATCGAGCCGACGGTCGCGTCGGATCATGCCGCACGGAAAGTGCGGAGCGTCCTGCACCGCAAGGCGCCACAACGGGAGTCATCAAGGGAGGTTGTCGATGCCGAAGATCGCCAAGATGTCGCGCCGGCAGTTCACCAAGGCAGCAGCAGCGACTGCGGCCGTGGCTGCCGCCGGCTCGTTCTCGCATATCAAGAAAATCTACGGAGCCGACGCCATCGAGCTCAATCACTGGAGCTGGCTGTCCGCCTCCGACGGTGAAGTCTGGCAGCAGGTCATCAACAATTTCAACGATGCCCACAAGGACAAGGGCGTCCAGATCAAGCTGACCCTGGTCCCGGATGACCAGTACAACACTAAGGTCCTTGCCTCTGCCGCCACCGGCCAAGCCCCTGATTTCGGCTGGGGCACCGCAGGGCAGCGCGCCCAATGGGCCAAGGATGGTGTGATCGTACCGCTGGACGATCTCGCCAAGCAGGTTGGCCTCGACCTCACCGACTTCACCGATTTTTCGCTGAAGTCCTCGCGCTACGCGAAATACGACAACAAGCTCTTCATGATCCCGATGGATCTGATGAGCCTGCAGCCCGAGGTCAACCTGGACCATGTCAAGGAAGCCGGGCTCGATCCGGAGAAATTCCCCACCGACGGCGACACGCTGATCGAATGGGCCAAGGCGATGACGAAGCGCGATGGCGACAAGGTGACGCGTTCGGGCATCATGATGACCGGCTCCGGCGTGCAACCGACCGTCACCTGGGGTATCGTCTCGCAGCAGATGGGCTTCCGCCGGGCGAGCGACGATCTCAAGACCGCCTGCGTCAATCCCGACGCCGGCAAGAAGGCGATGCAGTGGGTGCTCGACCTGTTCGACAAGCACAAGGTCTCGACCCGCGACGTAACCGATCGCTACAAGGCGTTCGGTACCGGCCAGGGCTCCATCTTCTGGACCGGCCCCTGGACACTCAACGGCTATGTCAATCAGCACCTCAACTTCCGCACTTATCTCTTCCCCAAGATCGGCGAAGAGCAGGTAACCTATTTCGAAATGGGCGGCCTGGAGGCCTACTTGCAGAAGGAAACCAGCCGCTACGAAGCCACGATGGAGGCGATCAAATGGATCTCCGACAATGGCTTCCTGTGGACGACCAAGGGCCGCGGCGCTTCCCCGCGTCTGTCGACTCTTGCGCGGAAAGACTACAAGACGGCCGGCCATCCCTGGTCGGTCCGCGGCGCCTTCGTCGAGGGCATGAGCTTTGCCAAGGCGGGCGAAATCCCGGTCCTCGCGGGCCCGGACTTCACCATCTACTCAGGCGACGACATTCTCGCCAAGACATTGGCAGCCGTCTGGGCCGGGCAGAAGACGATCGATCAGGCCATGTCGGAACTGCAGGCGAAGTGGCAGTCCGATCTGGATGCCGGCTGATCGACGCGGTTGATCCTGGGGCAATGTCCGTCCCGGCCCTTGCGGCCGGGGCGGTTCGCCCCATGAGGCAGGCATGAGTAGCGACGGCGCCGTATCCCTGGCGGACCGGCGGCCGATGGATTGGGTCGGCTATCTGTTCGTTGCCTTCTTCACGCTGCCGTTCCTGATTTTCAATGTCGGGCCTATCCTGTTCGGCGCCGGTATCGCCTTTACCAAATGGGGCATCTTCGGCAGCCCCGAATGGATCGGCTTCAAGAATTTTACCGATGCCTTCAACGACGTGTGGGTGGGCATCGCGTTTCGCTGCACGCTGCTTTATGCGCTGATCATCGTGCCCGGCGTGGTCATTTTGGGCCTGACCTTCGCGCTCTATGTGAACAAGCGCTGGCCGCTGTCGAGCCTGGCGCGCACCCTGTTCTTCTCGCCCAATGTGGTCTCCTCGACCGTCATCGGACTGGTGTGGGTGTGGATGCTCGATACCCAGTTCGGCCTGATCAATCATTATTTGGGGCTGATCGGCATCCCTAACATCCCCTGGCTCACCAGCACCCGCTGGTCGCTGATCGGCGTCAGCATCGCTTCGATCTGGTGGGATCTGGGCTTGGCTTTTGTGTTGTTTCTGGCCGCCCTGCAGGATCTGCCCAAGGAACTATATGAGGCGGCTGAAGTCGACGGGGTGAATGCCTGGCAGCGCCTGCGTTTCGTAACCTTGCCGCAGTTGCGGCCCGTCATCAGCATGGTGGTGACCCTGCAGATGATTGCGAGCTTGCGCATCTTCAGCCAGGTCTACGTGATGACCAATGGCGAGCCGGCGGGCTCGTCGTCATCAGTGATCTTCTATATGTACCAGACAGCGATAACGCGCAGCCTGTTCGGCTATGCCTCGGCCATCGCCATGCTGCTGTTCGGCATGATTCTGGTGATCACCCTGGTCCATCGCCGCATCATCCGGGAGATGTGAGGTGACGGCTACCGATCTCATCACCCGCGCCAATCGCCGGCTTCGCCCCTTCGGCCTGACCCTGGGCGAGGTTCCTATCTGGATTGGGGGTCTCTTCATCTCGCTGCTCTGGGCCGCGCCCTTCGTCTGGATGGTCTCGACCTCGCTGAAACATTCCAACGAGGTCATGACCCTGAATATAGAATGGCTGCCGCCTCATCCCACGCTGGAGAACTACATCCGCATTTTCGGCGAATATCCGGTGCTGCGCTGGGGTATCAACAGTGTTGTTGTCGCCGTCATCAGCACCGCGCTCAGCGTATTCTCAGGTGCCATGGCGGGGTATGCGCTTGCGCGGCTCCGCTTCCCCGGGCGGGATATGCTGTTCGCGCTGTTCGTCGCCTCGTTGATGGTGCCGACGGAGGTCTGCGTCGTGCCGCTGCTGCTGGCCATGATCAAGATCGGCTGGGCCAACACCTACCAGGCGCTGATCCTTCCCAGCGTGGGCAATGTGTTCAGCGTCTATATCTTCCGCCAATTTTTCCTGAAGTTTCCCAGCGACCTGGAGGATGCCGCCAAGATGGACGGCGCCAGCCAGATGATGATCTTCTGGCGGATCGCTTTTCCCCTCGCCCGCGCGCCGCTGATCGCGGCCACGGTCATCTTATTCACCCTCAACTGGAACAATTTCCTCTGGCCGCTGCTGATCACCTTCGACGATTCGATGAAGACGCTGCCGGTGGGCATCGCCGCTTTCGCGCCGGTGGTGGGCACGCATACGCAGCTTGAGGGCTTTGCCGTGGGCATGGCGGGAATCACCATTCTCAGCCTGCCCAGCCTGTTGCTGTTCCTGGGCCTGCAGCGCTATTTCATCCAGGGCATCGCCAGCGGTGCGGTGCGGGGTTAAGTTCGCGGCGTTAGGTCAGACGAATTGGAATTCCCGGGTTTCGTCGACAGCCACTTACGAGTACCACTCCGGCCAAAGTACAGATACTGGCCGTCATGACAAGTGCGCCGCTTCAGACCAGGACCTCACAAGACGCAACCGACAAATCGGCCCAAATTAGAGGAATCCCAACGAACCGCGGGGCACGCCGCCGAAGCAACGCGCCAACCCACTAGGCTTTTGCGCGCAGGAACGGTTCGCCGAGACTCTCCTCCAGCACGTCAATGCCGAGGCCCGGCGCCGAGCCCATGGTGATCGTGCCATCGGCCGTGGGCGGAATGCCGCGAGCATTGGATCGCGTCACCCAATTGTGAAAATCGACCGTGTGAAGACGCAGTGCCTCCGGCGTCGAAAGCGAGAGATGGACCATGGCGGCGGTGTCGATCTCGGCCCCGCCGGTATCCTCGACGGTGACGGCAATGCCGAGTTCCACCGCCACGTCGCGGATGAGGCGCGCCCGGGTGATTCCGCCGACGCGGGCGATCTTGATGGTGATCCCGTCGACCACGCGGTCGGCATGGGCCTGGAGCAAGGCGGACAGACTGTCGATGGATTCGTCCAGAATCAGCGGCCGGTCGCAGTCGGCGCGCAGCGCGCGGCACTCGGCATAGGTGGCGCAGGGCTGTTCCATGTAATAGTCGAGGTCGCGCGTGGCACGCAGGAATCGACGCGCCTGGTGGGTGACCCACCCGCCGTTGGCGTCGGCGAAGAGCACGATGTCGGCATCGATGGCCGCGCGCACCGCCTCGAAGCGCTCGATGTCCTCATCCGGGTCGAGACCGACCTTTACCTGGAGTCTTCGATAGCCCTCGGCCACATAGGCCTTGGCGCGGGCGGCCATCTTGTCGGGCCGATCCTGGGAGACGGAACGATAGAGATCGACATGCTGGCCGAAACGCCCGCCGAGCATTTCCGCGAGCGGCAATCCTGCCGCCTTGCCCAGAACATCCCAGCAGGCCATGTCGATGGCCGCCTTCGCGTAGGGGTGGCCTTTCAACAGGAAGTCCATCCGCCGATCCACGGCCACCAATTGCGCTGGATCCTCGCCGATCAGAGCCGGCGCCAGTTCGGCAAACGCGCCCCGGGCCCCAGCAGCGAAGGCCGGATCGTAAAAGGCGCCCAGCGGCGCCATCTCGCCCCAGCCGGTGATGCCGGCGTCGGTCTCGATGCGGGCCACCAGGGAATCGAAACCCAGCGCCGAGCGCCCACCAGAACAGACGTAAGGCCCGTCGCGGAAGGGCTGATCCTGGCGATAGCCGGCGATGCTCAGAATGCGCAAGGGCTTTCACTCCCGTGAACGGAACAACACGATAACTAATGATCGACGCCGCGCAATTCTTCCTTGCGCCGGGCGACAAAGGCGTCCAGCGCTTCGACGGTAGCCGGATCCAGCGGCGGTTGCTCGTAGCTGGAGAGTGCCGTCTGCCAGATCGCCGTCGCCCGCTGGGTGGCATCGAGCTGGCCGGCAATCTCCCAGTTCTCATAATTCTGCCAGTTGGAGACCAGAGGCTGATAGAA
>WNFR01018222.1_pt1 | contig 17842 bp, 16 predicted proteins | sample 5400221 | NCBI WGS metagenome assembly WNFR01 (sample SAMN13153357, study PRJNA577476) | soil metagenome | isolation source: 40 cm soil under Madrone tree | place: USA:California | collected 2016-06-14
CCTCGCTGATGATCTCGTCCTTGAGCTTCTTGTAGCGGCGCTCCTGCGCGGGCGAGAGCGAATCGTTGCGCAACTTGTTCTGGATGTCCTGGTCCTGCAGGCGGCGCAGCCGCTTGTAGGCATCGGCGATATTGTCGAAGGTCTCGACCACTTTGGGCTTGAGTTCGGCCTCGATGGCGGCAAGCGAAAGCGAGTTCTCCATATCGTCGTCGTCGTCGAAATCGCCTTCGCCGGGCGCAGCCTCGCCGGCTTCGCCGTCCTCGCCGTTGGCACGCTCGGGCGCTCCCTTGAACGGGGTGGCCCCGGCGGGCGCGGCCGGCGGCGCCGGGGTCTGCGCCAGGACGGAAGCGCCGGGTGTCGGTTGCGCCCCGCCCGTCACGAACGGCTGTCCATCGGGGCCGATCACCGGCGCCGGCATCGCCTTGGCGTCGGGACCGGCATAGGTCGCCTCGAGGTCGATGATGTCGCGCAGGAGGACCTTCCCCTCGTTGAGCTCGTCGCGCCAAATGATGATGGCCTGGAAGGTCAGCGGGCTCTCGCACAGGCTAGCGATCATCGCTTCGCGGCCGGCCTCGATGCGCTTGGCGATCGCGATCTCGCCTTCGCGCGAGAGCAGCTCAACCGAACCCATTTCGCGCAGATACATGCGCACTGGATCGTCCGTGCGTTCGGCCGGCTGCTTGGTCTCGGACTTGGCCGGGACTTTCTGCTGCACCTCGACCAGCTCGCCGCCCTCGCTCTCGGCCTCCTCGTCGGCCTCTTCGCGCGCCTCTTCGCCTTCTTCGCTCGCGTCCTCGGTTTCGACCACGTTCACGCCCATCTCGCTGAACATGGCCAGCACGTCCTCGATCTGCTCGGAATTGACCTCTTCCGAGTGCAACACCGAGTTGATCTGGTCATGGGTGACGTAGCCGCGCTTCTTGGCGGAGCGGATGAGCTTCTTGACCGCCGCATCCGATAGGTCAAGCAGCGGGCTATCCGGCGCGGTCTCAGCTGCCGGCTTCTCCGGCGCCTCGTCCTCCGGCGGCCTCGCCTTGATGTTGCTTGCCATGAGCCTCCAGCCGGCGCTCCGCCCGCGCCGGATCGCGGTCTTGCGCGCAACCGATAGCCTAAAGGGGCGGCTGCGCCTACCTAAAACTTCATTGCAGAAGAATCTTTCGATTTTCGACGCAAATGCGCCCGGAAATCACTGAGTTTCGCTGGGATATCTGGACGAGGCGCCGCTGATAGTCGCGCGTCAGCGACGCCGAAACTGATTGCGCAACGGAGGACGGCGGCTCGCGCCCGAATGTTCGTCCTTATGACGGAAGATCAGGCGGCCCTTGTGAAGATCGTAGGGCGACATTTCGATGGTCACACGATCGCCGGCCAGAGTCCTGATGCGGTTTTTCTTCATCTTGCCCGCCGTGTAGGCCACCACCTCGTAGCCGGCGTCGAGCTGAACGCGATAGCGCGCGTCGGGCAAGAGCTCGATCACAAGGCCTTCGAATTGGATGAGCTCTTCCTTGGCCATCTTTTATCCGTTCGGATTGCCGTCTTCGCGACGGCGAGAATTGGTGTTGGGGCCTGACCGGACGTTACGATGCAGGAACGCAACGGCGGCAATCCCGCTTGGCGCCTTCCGCCGCTGTTCGTGTCGATCTTGCTTGTGCGGCGCGTCGCTGCGACTCCGCTGTCGCCGTTTGCCGGGTGCGTGCCCAGACGGCCGCGCCATGCGGCTCTGGATCGTCGATGGCCGAGTCTGTCGTGGACCCCCCCGATGGTCCGTCGCCGGAATGGACATGCGGATCAGCTTCTCGATATCGCGAAGGTACGCCGCCTCCTCGGAGTCGCAGAGCGAGATCGCGACACCTGCCGCCCCGGCTCGCGCGGTGCGGCCGATGCGATGCACATAGGTTTCCGGCACGTTCGGCAGATCGAAATTGACGACGTGGCTGATGCCGTCGACATCGATACCCCGCGCGGCTATGTCGGTGGCGACCAGCGTGAGCACCTCCCCCTTGCGAAATGCGGCAAGCACTCGTTCGCGCTGGTTCTGCGACTTGTTGCCGTGGATCGCGTGCGCCGAGATACCGGCCGCGGCGAGGCCGCGCACCACCTTGTCCGCGCCATGCTTGGTGCGGGTGAATATGAGAGCGCGGTCAATCGATTCGCGCCGCAAAATTTCAGCGAGGACCGCTGGCTTCGCGGCGCGATCGACATGGAGGATGCGCTGCTCGACGCGGTCGACCGTCGAGGCGGCCGGCGTGACGGCAACCCTGGCCGGGTTGCGCAACATGTGAGCCGCGAGTTCGGCGATGGCGCGCGGCATCGTTGCGGAGAACAACAGCGTCTGCCGTTGCGCAGGAAGCTTCGCGACGATTTTGCGAATATCGTGGATAAAGCCCATGTCGAGCATCCGGTCGGCTTCATCGAGCACGAGAAATTCTACCTCACCGAGACGCAGCGCGTTGCTCGTCACGAGGTCGAGCAGGCGCCCGGGCGTAGCGACCAGCACGTCGACGCCGTTTTGCACCGCGCGCACCTGCGCGCCCATCGACACACCGCCGATCACCAGCGCCCCGGTGGTGCGGACATGGCGGCCGTAAGCGCGGAAGCTATCGAGTATTTGGCCGGACAGCTCGCGTGTCGGGCTCAGCACCAGCACACGGCAGGTCTTGTGCGCTGGGCGCCGTCTATTTGTGCAGAGATGATGCAAGATCGGCACCGCGAACGCCGCGGTTTTGCCGGTGCCGGTTTGCGCAATCCCGATCACGTCGCGGCGCGATAGAACGACGGGAATGGTCTGCGCTTGAATCGGCGTGGGCGTGGCGTATTTCTCTTCAGCGAGCGCGCGCGTGATCGGTTCGGCGAGGCCGAAATCATGAAAAGTGGTCAATGAACAAGCTTTCTATTGTGCGAGAGGGCGCAACCGCAGCAAGTGCCCCGCAGCCCATATCGCGGATGTGCAAGACGCCCCGCGTGACCTGGGCTGTCAATGAAAGTGAAGCGGCAAGCCGGAAACCGTTTGACGGGGAACACGCAGCTCGCCAGGACCGATGAGGTCGCGCCGGTCATATGGGGCATGGATGTGTTGATTTCAAGGCCCTTTGACCTGATTCAGAGAGGCAAGCGAGACGAGGGATCAAGAAGATTGTCCGATCCTTCAGGTTGTGGTGTATGACGGCGTCGAGAGTGTGAACAAGATCATCGAGCTGCCGTAGGCCATGTATCCTTCGCGCGAGAGCCTTGTTTCGGCCAACAGATATCCAGGGCAAATCACCTGGAACTACGACCGCGCTGAAATCATCGCCGATGGCGTCGTGCATGCGATCGGCGTGTGTCTGGGGCTCATCGGCGCCGTCACGATCGTCCTGGTCGCAGTCAGGATCGAACGCATTGAAGTCGCGCCGATCGTGGTCTACGTCATCGGCCTCTTGACGATGCTAGCGCTCTCGGCCGCCTATAACATGTGGCCGGTCTCGCCTGCCAAGTGGGTTCTGCGCCGGTTCGACCATTCCGCGATTTATTTACTGATCGCCGGAACCTACACGCCGTTCCTGGCGCAGATGAAGAGCGTTCTGGTTTCGGCAGGCCTTGGCGTTGGCGTATGGTTGAGCGCCGCCATCGGGATGGCGCTGAAGCTCGCACTTCCCGGGCGGTTCGATCGCCTGGCGGTCGTTCTTTGCCTGCTGCTGGGTTGGAGCGGTGTGATTGTCTACGACTCGTTTGCGTCTGCGCTGCCGGGCGCAAGCCTATGGCTTCTCGCAATCGGCGGCATTCTTTATTCAGTCGGCGCGCTCTTTCATGTCTGGCAGGGCCTGCGCTTTCACAATGCGATCTGGCACGGTTTCGTGCTGATCGCCGCAAGTTGCCATTATTCTGCGGTTCTGCTTGCCCTGGGCATAAGCGGCAGCTGAAAACGGCGGTCCGGTAAAATTTGCAGGCATACCGAAGTTGATCTGAGGCTCTTAGCGAGACAGAATTGCTTCGAGTCCCTTGGGATTTCGACAAGAATGCCATATGTGCGGCTTCGGCCGGAACGACTCGGCGCCTTACCGGATGACCGTCCCGGGTTCGCGCGGCCATGGCGCAACGCGCGCTTTCTTTCAAGCGAAATATTCCGGAAATGGCACGTCGATCCGTGATGGCACAGCAAAAGATCCGTGATGGCACAGCAAAAGATCCGTGAATGGCACAGCAAAAGAAGAGGGCAGCACCTCGGACGGACAAGGGCACGCTGATCGCCCTGCGTCTTGAGCCCGGACTACTCGCGCGGGTCGATCGCTGGGCGGCGTCGCAGAAGGACGATCCATCGCGCCCCGAAGCGATCCGCCGGCTTGTCGAGCTGGGGGTTTCGATCGCCCTGCGGGCCGGCGTGCGTACTGAGAAGGCTGCGAAAGCGGCAGAAATGGCAAGTCAGGAAATCGACCGCCTGGTTGATCCGTCGGCAAGCGACGAAGAACGGCAACTCCGCAAGCGGCGGCTTATCAAGGGACCGAAAGAGTTCCACGATCTTCGGCGCAATCGGCCGAAGGCAAAGGAGTGAAATCAGCGCCGAGTATCCCGTGGCTCCTCGCGGCGCTTGCTAATTCCAGGCTCTGTCCTAATTGGAAAATCGCGATGTGCTTAGTTTCGCGCAGGGGGCCGGTTTTTGCTCGGCGAAATCAAAGTGTGTTTGAAATGTGGCACGCATCGTTTCTCTCTTTATTGCATCGCACAATAAAGTGATTTGTGGTCGGACTTCTAGGCACTTATCTGCCGCAAGCTGGTTGGCGGGGTTCGAAGTTCCCTCATCGCTCGTCGAGGCGTTTTGATCGCGATGTTGTTCTCTCTAGGTTTCAAAGGAAGGGGTTTATATGGCTCGCTTACGCATATATCGATTGTACAATTTTGCGCTGATACTCGCGCTCTGTGTGAGCATTGGTGTCGCTCTACTTCTCTTTAGTCACTCTCATTTCTGGTCAATGCCAGAGGCCGCCGAAATTCCATCCGCCTCCGGCAATGGCGGGCAACTCCCGCCATTGTGGTGAGCCGATCACTTCCAAGTTCAACCCGCACGTGCGCTGCCTGCCACAATGTCGTCCATCGAAGGATAGCTTTCGATCGCAGACCGGGGCCTGATGCGCAATCCGAGCGCTATGTAGCGGCCGTACGGCCTGGCCGAACGTCAGCGCCTATTCTCGCGCGAGTCGCTCGAAATCATCCAGCACGGCGGCAATGAGTTTCTGTCTGCGGGGATCTTGCGCGGGGAGGGAAGAGGCAAAAATCTTGAGAAGATAGCGTGCCTTCTCGGCAGCTTCCTGCCAATTGGCCGCGGGCGCAGCAATCAAGCGCGCCTCCAATTCGTCCTGTCGAAGGCGCAAGGCTTTTTCATTGGCCTCCACGCTTGCCAGCAGCCGGCGCAGGTCGGTCGCCTTCTGCGCGGCCATGCCGCGATGCTGATCCAAGTCGATCGTTTTTTCCGTCATAGTTGCGCCCCTGGGTTGGCCCTCCCCTTCATCGCATGAATGCGATGGGGATGGAATCAAGATTATTACGCGTAGGGGTCGATCATTGGAGCTAGACTGCGGCGCGTCGGGGGAGCGGATAATCGGAGCTCTCGTACAAGCGACGAATCCATCCGCTGCCGTATCTTTTGCCGTCGACTTCCAGAAACGCGCCGACAAGAAGCTCGGGCGGAAGTTCTTCGATCGCAAAGCGAATGGCGTCAGCAGCTCGCGCGAATCGCTTGTACCGAAGTGATTGATGGGTGTATTTGCGATTTCGCGAAGGGAACAGTTCTGCCGAAACCCTGTAGTTGAATTCGACCATCGCCATGGGCTGAAACCTCGCTCTGACCACGACCGGCGGCCGCGCCCGGTCGACAGCTACGGCGGCGGCATCGCCATACACCGCAAGAACGTCGCGACTTCGGAGCGCCGCAACGCGGTACCGATTGCCTTCCACCACCACAAACGGCAGACGTTCGCGGGAGATTGGGGCGCTCGCGAAACGGGAACAGAGAATCTAAGGCGTCTTGAGATAAGGAGTCTTGGAATCTAAGGCGTCCTAAGAGCGTCCACGTATCCGCACACGTAATTTATACCATGCTGGCTCAGGAAGCACTCGATTCATTCGTCGAACCTTGGTCGATCAGCGGTCGACCACGGTACTCTCGAATTTTATCTGAAGCGATCGGTCCAGCGTAAACGCGGCATCCGGTCGAGCGATGCACGAATCGGCGTAGCCTCTTCTCTGGAGCAGGCGCAAGACAACGTTCGCTTTCTTGTTTCGTTCCAACGGCGACATGGGCCGCTGCCCGCAGCCGCGTTCCGGCGAACGTACTTCGATTCTTGCCGACCTGGACTGGTAATCCGCGGCGTCGTTCCCATATGCACGGCGACGCGCGTGGTTCGTAATGGGCCGACGCTGCGCGCGATGCCCGTCTCCAGCTTTACCTTCGTTAGAGCATCGATTATCTGACCTGGCGCTTGCCGAGCACACATTCCAGGTAGACCCCTCGGGGGTTACGACATGACGGTCGCCCCTGCTTTGAGTATGCAGGTCATCCTGGCGTTCGCTGCGCTCGCCTTCATTGGTGCGGTGCTTGTGGGCGTGTTTTGATGCGAGACGCGTCGCAACGGCGGCGTTTTCACGTCACAAAGTCGCAGGGAATGACTGTGGCTCATGAAGGCCAGCCCGTTTCTCGTCGAATCACCTAGCGAGTCTCGCTACACGAGATTGTTCGCCTGCATCAGCGAGGAAGAGGACGGCTATACGGTTCAAGTCAGGCTGTCCAACGAGTTGAATCCGGAAGATAGCGCTTGGGGCGAAGAAATAGTGGATTCGTTTGAGACGGCTTCTGGATTGGTTGCAGCGCTTGCCGGCGAGTTCTCGATCGCACAGGCATGCATCAAGATCGAAATCCGAATGCACAACCATAAACACGGCACGCGACACTGATCCAGAATGTGGGACGGGCGCGACGGGATTGGCTGGCTGCCTTACCACTTGGCTACGCCCCATCAGCCCCCTTCGTGCGCCGTCGCGGCGCGCGGACCATAGCGGCCGCAATGCGGCCAATCAACGGCGGCCTCTCCCCGCGCGCATGCCGTTGACCCGCGCATGGCCGGGGCTAGATTAGCTTGTTAAGTCACCTCCGCGCGGACGCGCCGCGAGCGTTGGACGCGCTCGGCGGCGACCGCGTTCCATCCGGAAGCCAACGATGACCTACCGGGCGCCGGTTGCCGATATTTCCTTCTCGCTCAATCACGCGGCGGGCTTCGCCCAGGCGCTGGCCGACGACCTCTATGGCGATCTCAGCGGCGACGTGGTCGAGGCGGTGCTCGCGGAAGCGGGCAAGTTCGCAACCGATATCCTCGCTCCGCTCAACGTGATCGGCGATCGCGAGGGCGCGCACTTCCACGATGGCGCCGTCACCACGGCGCCGGGATGGAAAGAGGCGTATCACGCCTGGGCGAAAAGCGGCTGGAACGCGCTTGCTGCGCCTGCGCAATGGGGCGGTCAGGAGCTGCCGCATGCGCTCAACGCCGCCTGTCTGGAGATGTGGAACTCGGCCGCCATGGCTTTCGGCCTCGGCCCGGTTCTGACCATGGCGGCGATCGATGCGCTGACGGCACACGGCAACGACGAGCTCAAGCGCACTTACCTGCCGAAGCTCGTCTCGGGCGAATGGATGGGCACCATGCAGCTCACCGAGCCACAGGCCGGCTCCGACGTCGGAGCCTTGCGTACGCGGGCCGAGCGCGCGCTGGACGGCAGTTACCGCATCAGCGGACAAAAGATCTTCATCACCTACGGCGAGCACGATCTCACCGACAACATCGTTCATCTGGTGCTGGCGCGGCTTTCCGACGCGCCGGCGGGAACGAAAGGCGTTTCGCTTTTCCTCGTGCCCAAATTCCTGCCCAATGCCGACGGCTCGCTCGGCCGCCGAAACGATGTCCGTGCGCATTCGATCGAGCACAAGCTCGGCATTCACGCCTCCCCGACCTGCACCATGGTCTATGGCGACCGCGGGGGCGCCACCGGTTTTATCGTCGGCGACGAGAACCATGGCATGGCCTGCATGTTCACCATGATGAACCATGCGCGCCTGTCGGTCGCGCTGCAGGGCGTCGCGATTGCCGAGCGCGCCACCCAGCAGGCGCTCGCCTACGCGCGCGAGCGCAAGCAAGGCCGGGCACCCGGCGTGGAGTCCGGCACGAGCCCGATCATCGCGCATCCCGACGTCAAGCGCATGCTGCTGACCATGCGCGCGCTCACGCGCGCGGCGCGTGCGCTGTCCTATGCCACCGCCGTCGCGCTCGATCGCGCGCAGCGCGGCCCGGACGAAGCGGCGCGCAAGTCCGCGCACGAACGCGCCTCCCTGCTCACGCCCGTTGCCAAGGCATTTTCGACCGACATCGGCAACGAGGTCGCCTCTCTCGGCGTGCAAGTGCACGGCGGTATGGGTTACATCGAAGAAACCGGCGCCGCGCAGTACTACCGCGACGCACGCATCGCGGCGATTTACGAAGGCACCAACGGCATCCAGGCAATCGACCTGGTTACGCGCAAGCTGCCGCTGGCGGGCGGCGCGACGGTACTGGCGTATATCGGCGAACTCAAGCGGACTGCCCAAGCCGTCAATGCAAGCAATGACCCCGATTTCGGATGGACTGGCGTGCGGCTTAAGGATGCGACCGACGCGTTGGAGCGCGCCACCCATTGGCTCCTCGGCAGCCAGCGCAACGACGTCGCGGCGGCGCTTGCGGGGGCGACACCCTATCTGCAGCTGTTCGCGCTCGCGGCCGGCGGTGCGCTCCTTGCCGAGGAGGCACTCGCGGCGGTGCGGCTCGGCGGCAATGGCGCCGACGCGGCCGGACGTATTGCGATCGCGCGCTTCTTTGCCGAGAACCTCGCCGTGCGGGCCGAGAGCCTCGAGCGCACCGTCGTCGAAGCGGCGGACAGCGTCAACGACGCCGACGCGGCGCTCGCCTGAAAATGCGTCCTTGCCGGAGCCTGACTGGAACGACTGAGGGATCATGACGCTCAAAAGCCGCACCCTGTTCATCACCGGCGCATCGCGCGGCATCGGCCTTGCAATCGCGTTGCGCGCTGCGCGCGACGGCGCCAACGTCGTGATTGCGGCCAAGACCGACAAGCCGCATCCCAAATTGCCCGGCACCATCTTTACTGCTGCCGACGAGATCACAAGAGTCGGCGGAAACGCGCTGCCTATCGTCGTCGACGTGCGCGACGAGGCGCAGGTGAAAAGCGCGATCGAGCAGGCCGTCGCAACTTTCGGCGGACTCGATGTCGTGGTCAACAACGCGAGCGCCGTCCAGCGGACGCCGGTCGTGGAGACCGACATGCGCCGCTTCGATCTGATGCACCAAATCAACACGCGCGGCACCTTCATGGTATCGAAATATGCCATTCCGCATCTCGAGAAAGCGAAGAACCCGCACATCTTGATGAATTCACCGCCGCTCGACATGCGCGAAAAATGGTTCGCGGGCAGCACCGCCTATTCGATTGCCAAGTACGGCATGAGCCTCGTCGTGCTGGGTCTCGCCGGCGAGCTGCGCGACAAAGGCATCGCGGTGAATGCGCTCTGGCCGCGCACGACCATTGCGACCTCCGCCATCAAAAACCTGCTCGGCGGCGAGCGGGTGATGCGGATGTCGCGCACACCCGAAATCATGGCCGACGCAGCCTATCTCGTGTTCCAGAAGCCGGCACGCGGCTTCACCGGCAATTTTCTGATCGACGACACCTTCCTGGCCGCCGAGGGCGTCACCGACTTCGACAAATATCGCGTGGACGCCGGCGAGCCGCTCGCGCCGACGTTCTTCGTGCCCGATCAGCCAGCGCCGCCACCGGGCGTGACCGTTGCGGGCGAAAGATGAACGGGGATACGTTTTCCGGATAAGCCCGATGCCCACCCTTCTCGTCACGCACCCCGCCTGCCTCCAGCACCTCACGCCCGCAGGGCATCCCGAGCGCCCCGATCGGCTGCGCGCGATCGAGCGCGCGCTTGCGCACGAGCGATTTGGCGATCTCGTGCGGGTCGAGGCGCCGGCGGCGGCGCTCGAGACCATCGCGCTCTGTCACCCCATGCAGTATGTCACCGCCGTCCGCGAGGCCACGCCCAAAGAGGGTCTGCTCGGGCTCGATGCCGATACCACCATGTCGCCGGGAAGCTTCGAGGCCGCCTTGCGGGCGGCCGGCGGCGCTGTGCACGCGGTCGATGAAGTGATGGCGGGCAAGGTGTCGAACGCGTTCGTCGCCACGCGTCCCCCGGGCCACCATACCGAGACCGCGCGTCCGATGGGATTTTGCCTCTTCAACAACGCGGCCATCGCGGCGCGCTACGCGCAGAAAAATCATGGCATCGAGCGCGCGGCCGTCGTCGACTTCGACGTGCACCATGGCAATGGCTCACAAGACATCTTCTGGTCGGACAAGAGCGTGATGTACGGCTCGACGCATCAGATGCCGCTCTATCCAGGAACTGGCGCAACGAGCGAACGCGGCGAGCACAACACGATCGTCAATGCGCCGCTCCGGCCGGGAGATGGCGGAGAGGCGTTTCGTGCCGCCTTCGAGACCGTCATCCTGCCACGACTGCGAGATTTCCGGCCGGACCTGATCGTGATCTCCGCCGGCTTCGACGCGCATATGCGCGATCCGCTTGCCAACCTGAATCTGCTCGAAACCGATTTCGATTGGGCGACGCGCAAGCTCATGGAGGTCGCGGACGCGAGCGCCAACGGACGCGTCGTCTCCGTGCTCGAGGGCGGATACGATCTCGAGGGGTTGGCGAATTCGGTCGCCGCTCACGTCGCCGCGCTGATGCAGGGTGGATAGCGTGTTCCGCACGCGGCGTTCCCGACGCTGCCCCGGGAGAGTGGCCCAGTCTTTCAGACTACATTATATACTGTGCGACCCAGCAGGACCCGCTCATGGCCGAGAACACCCATTCCGACGTGAACCGCCTTCCGTTCGAGCGGGCGATCGAGGAGCTCGAGTCGATCGTCAAGCGGCTCGAGGAGGGCAAGGTGCCGCTCGAGGAGTCGGTCGCGATCTACGAGCGCGGGGAAGCGCTCAAACGCCGCTGCGAGGAGCTGTTGCGCCAGGCCGAGGCCCGGGTGGAGAAGATCACGCTCGATGCCGCCGGCAAACCGACCGGAACCGAACCGCTGGACGTCAGCTAGCCTCACCGGCGTCGCAGCGCGCGCAGATCGGGCAAGCGCTGCTTCAGCCGCCCGACGTCCTTCCATGGGTCCTGCTTGAGCCCGCTCAGCCGCTTGCCCAGGTTGAGCAGCGTGTATTGATTGCCGCTCTTGGTGCGCGTCGAATACGCCGCAACTGCCGTCTGCTCCAACGAGTTGCGCAGGTAGTCGACGAAGATTTTTCCCTTGCGCAGCGATTTCGTGATTTTGGCAACGTATCGCTTGGGATCGTCGGCGGTCATTGCCAGCGCCACCGCCTGCGCGAAGTTCTTGGTGGTGCGCCAGTCGGCCCCGTCGATGGGCAGAACGACGTGCAGGCCCTTGCCGCCGGAAAGCTTGACGAAGCTTTGCAGATCGAGCGCGGCAAGCCGCTCGCGCACGTCGCGCGCGGCCGCCACGATGCTCGTCCATGGAACGCCCTCCCCCGGATCGATGTCGAAGACGATTCGGTCGCAAATGTTCAGCCGATCGATCGTCGACCCGCGCACGTGCAGTTCGAGAACGCCCGCCTGCACGAGGGAAAGAACACCATCGAGGTCTTCGACCGCGATCACCTGTCGTCGGTTGCGATCAATGACCGTGCGGAGATTTTTTTCGGTGAGACCTGCCGAGGCATGCTTTTGAAAAAAACATTCGCCGCTCGTCCCGTCGGGGCAACGGACAAGGGCAAGCGGCCGGTCGATGATATGCGGCGCCATCCAGTCCCAGACCGAACGATAGTAGTCCGCCAAATCCTGCTTGGTGATGCCCGCGTCCGGCCAATAAACACGATCCGGATGCGTGAAGCGTACATCTCCGATGCTCTCCTCCCGGCGTGCGGCCTTGGGAGCGCTCGCTCGCGCTTTCGTTTTCGATGTCCTCGTCATCGCTTTGGCCGTCTCCGCTGCGATCTTCGGTGCGGCCGTGACGCTGTCGACCGCGGTCGGTTTCTCCCGCACCACTTCCTGCGGCGGCTTGTCTTCGCGCACGCCCTTGAACGCCGCCTGGCGCACGAGGCCGTCGGCGGTCCAACCGCGCAAATTCGCCTCGATCACCGTCTTGGGTTCGACCCAGCGGATATCGGAGCGGCGGGCTTCGGCACGAGGGATTTGGTCGAAGGGCGCAGATGCCCTCTCCAGCGGATGCAGCCGCCGCCACAAGTCGCGCGCCAACGCCCGCGTATAGCCGGTGCCGACCCGACCCGCATAGACGAGCCGGCCATCATCGTAATAGCCCACCGCCAACGCGCCAATCGCCCGCGGCAGGACGGTCGAGGGTGAATAGCCGCCGACCACCAGTTCCTGGGCGTTGGAGCATTTCGTCTTGATGAAGCTTTCCGAGCGCCCGCTACGATAAGGCGCGTCGACGCGCTTAGAGACGATGCCTTCGAGGCCCATTTGGCAGGCGTGTCGCAGCACCGCCGGACCTTCGTCCTCGAAGTCTTCGCTGTATTTAACCGGTCCGGCTTTTCCCCTTGCGAGCAGCCGCGCGAGTTGGGCTTTACGCTCGATCAACGGCAAGTTCGTCAAGTCGCGGCCGTCGAGATGCAGAAGGTCAAAGACGTAATAGATGAAGCGTTCCCGCTCGCCTGCCTTGAGCGCCGCCTGCAGTTCGGAAAAGCTCGAAATGCCGTTTTGGTCCTCGACCACCACTTCGCCGTCGATCAGCGCGCTATGCGCAGGCAGCTTGGCGACCGCGGCGGCGATGTTGGGGAATTTTTCGCTCCAATCGAGGCCTTTGCGGGTGAGCAGGCGGACCTTGCCGCGGTCGAACCGAGCCTGAATGCGATAACCGTCGAACTTGATCTCGTGCGCCCAGCCACTGCCGCTCGGCGCAATCTCGTGCAAGGTGGCGAGCGACGGCGGCACGAAATCGGGCAGGCGCGCGCCGTGCGGCCGCAGGTCCTTGTCCTCGCTCCTGCTGGCGTTGCTCTTGCCTGTTCTCTTCGATGCGCCCCGATCGTGCGGGCTGCGCGCGCGCTGTTGCGAATTTTTGTGCGCGCTCCCCCGTGGCACAAAGGCATGGCCCTTTGTTGCCCCAGCCTTGACGTTCTCCTTCACGCTTCTGTTCGAATGCCAAACCCGCTTGCGCCCCTTGCCTTCGGCGATCTCGGACATCGAGCGGCCACTGACCACCGACAGCGGCTCCTCCTCGAGGATATCCGGATCGCTCGCGCTGCGTGCGTCCTCGTCTTTGGATTTGATCAGAAGCCACGGCTCCTTTTTCTCTCCCGCCCTGCCGTGCATGCGCACGAGATGCCAGCGCCCGTGCAGCTTCTTGCCCTCAAGGCTGAAATCGAGATGACCTTTCTTGTATCCGGCGTAAGGGTCACCCTCCGGATACCACTGCCCGCGATCCCAAATCATGACCGTGCCGGCGCCGTACTCCGCCGCGGGGATGGTGCCCTCGAATGCGTTGTATTCGACCGGATGATCTTCGACGTGGACCGCCAGGCGTTTTTCGCCCGGAACGAGGCTTGGGCCGCGCGTTACGGCCCAGCTCTTCATTACTCCCCCGAGTTCCAGCCGCAGGTCGTAGTGCAACCGCCGCGCTGCATGTTTTTGGATGACGAATTGATGTCCCTGCGCGCGGTGCACGCGCCCCCGCGGCTCCGGCGTGACGTCGAACTTGCGCTTCCTGCGATAGACCTGAAGGCCCACTGCTCAACTCGCACGCTTGCATTGTGCCGGAGCGGGCGTGAAAGGGAGGCGATCCCGCGCCGCAGCGGTCGATAACGAGGCGACCGCAGAGAAGATCGGCGATTCTTTGCGGCGATAGCTGCGCCAATTCGCACGTGATATCATCGCGCACGCGCTCCCTTGTGAGCGATTAACGCAACGCCCCAGCCGCGCGCCGGGTTCCCGAGCATCGCAGAAAGCCATAGACGGGTTAAGCACTTCGCAGCGTTTCTGGTTTGCTTTCGCCGCCCCGGCTGGTTAAACCCTGGCCAACCCGTTAGGTTAGCGCCTCGATTGTCGGTGGAGCCCTCCTTTGTCCCAACCTTCCAAAACCCCGCTCCTTGACCTCGTCAAGACGCCGGCCGACCTGCGGCGCCTCGACAGCAGCCAACTGCGCCAGCTCGCCAACGAGCTGCGCGAGGAGACCATCGACGCCGTGGCAGTTACCGGCGGGCATCTCGGCGCCGGCCTGGGCGTCATCGAGCTAACGGTCGCGCTCCATTACGTCTTCAACACCCCTGAGGATCGCCTGGTCTGGGACGTGGGACATCAGGCCTATCCGCACAAGATCCTGACCGAACGGCGCGACCGCATCCGAACATTGCGGCAGGGCGGCGGACTTTCCGGCTTCACCAAGCGCGCCGAGAGCGAATATGACCCATTCGGCGCGGCGCACTCGTCCACCTCGATCTCGGCAAGCCTGGGCATGGCGGTCGCCCGCGACCTCGCGGGCAAATCCAACAACGTGATTGCCGTGATCGGCGACGGGGCCATGTCGGCAGGAATGGCCTATGAGGCCATGAACAACGCGGGCACCATGAACTCGCGCCTAATCGTCATCCTCAACGACAACGACATGTCGATCGCGCCGCCGGTCGGCGCGCTCTCGGCCTATCTCGCGCGGCTCGTTTCCGGGCGGGCCTACCGATCGGTACGGCACACCGTCAAGAAAGTGGCCAAGCTCCTACCGCCTTTCCTCGAGCAGCGGGCAGTGGCGATCGAGGAATACGCCCGCGGTCTCGTCACTGGCGGCACTTTGTTCGACGAGCTCGGATTCTTCTATGTCGGCCCGATCGACGGCCACAACATCGACCATCTATTGCCCGTGCTCAGAAACGTGCGCGACGCCAAGAACGGCCCATTCCTCGTTCACGTCGTCACCAAGAAGGGCAAGGGCTATGAGCCCGCCGAAAAATCGGCCGATAAGTATCATGGCGTCGTCAAGTTCGACGTGGCGACAGGCGCGCAAGCGAAGTCGAAGGCCGCCGCGCCCGCCTACACGAAGGTCTATGCAGAAGCGCTGATCAAGGAAGCGAAGAAGGACGACAAGATCGTCGCCATTACCGCCGCGATGCCGTCGGGGACCGGCCTTGATCTCTTTGCGAAACAATTTCCGGAGCGCTGCTTCGACGTGGGCATCGCCGAGCAGCACGGCGTGACCTTCGCCGCAGGGCTTGCGACCGAAGGTTACAAGCCGTTCGCCACGATCTATTCGACCTTTCTGCAGCGCGCCTACGACCAGGTGGTGCACGACGTCGCCATCCAGCGCCTGCCGGTGCGTTTCGCGATGGACCGCGCGGGCCTGGTCGGTGCCGATGGCCCCACCCATGCCGGCGCCTTCGACATCGCCTATCTCGGGTGCCTGCCTGGCTTCGTCGTCATGGCCGCGGCCGACGAAGCCGATCTCGTGCACATGGTGGCGACCGCCGCCGCCATCGACGACCGCCCGTCCGCGCTGCGCTATCCCCGCGGCGAAGGCATGGGCGTGCCGCTGCCGGCGGAAGGGACCCCCCTCGAGATCGGCAAGGGGCGCGTGCTGCGCGAGGGCACCAAAGTAGCGCTGTTCTCGTTCGGCGCGCGGCTTGCCGAATGCTTCCAAGCGGCGGACGAGCTTGCCACGCTCGGACTTTCGACCACCGTCGCCGACGCTCGCTTCGTCAAGCCCCTCGACACCGAACTCCTCCTTCGGCTCGCGCGCGAGCACGAAGTGCTCATCACCATCGAGGAAGGGGCGATCGGCGGCTTTGCCGCCCATGTGTTGCAAGCGCTCGCCGCCAACGGCGTGCTCGACGGCGGCCTCAAGGTGCGCTCGATGATGCTGCCCGACGTCTTCATAGACCAGGATTCACCCACGGCGATGTACGCTCAAGCCGGACTCGATGCCAAAGGCATTGTCATCACGGCATTCGAGGCGCTCGGACAGAATCTGCGTGGGGAAGCGGTGAAGATGGGGCGCGGCTAATCAGCGCCTCCGGCTATTTGGCTTTGCGCGGGACCTTTTTCCCCTTCCGGCGGGCTTCAGAGAGGCCTATGGCGATGGCCTGTTTGCGGCTTTTCACCTTTCTGCCGCTTCTACCGCTCTTGAGCTTTCCGCGTTTGCGCTTGCGCATCGCCCGTTCCACCTCCTTCGAAGCACTGCGCGAATATCGTCGTGCCATGATTCAACTCCCTATCGATCCGAGCTGGTTTGGCGCCTGCTCTGCGGCTCGCCTCGCAGCGAGTCGTTTGCAACAACTGACACGCGTCGTTATTTGTTCCGCTGCGCGCCTCACCTACCCTGGCAAATCGCAGGCCGCTCATCGTTTCTTGCGCTGAGCAAATGGGCATGGCCCATCGCATTCGTATCGACCGGCTTCTCGTCGAGCGAGGCCTGTTCGGGAGCCGTGCACAGGCGCAAAGCGCGATCGCCGCTGGTCGTGTGAGGGCCAACGAGGTTGTCGTCACACGGCCGTCGGAGGAAATTTCCGCTGATGCTGTGCTTCGTGCCGAGCCTGCGCACCCTTACGTTTCACGCGGCGGCGTAAAGCTCGCGGCCGCTCTCGATCATTTCCGCTCCGATCCGATCTTCAACCCTCGCGGCCGTGTCTGTCTCGACGTCGGCGCCTCGACCGGCGGCTTTACCGAGGTCTTGCTGGCGCGCGGCGCCGAGCGTGTCTATGCCGTCGATGTGGGTCGTGGCCAACTAGTCGCCCGCTTCAACCAATTTGAAAGGATTTGGTGATTCGCTTTCGTCGCCAACGACTGGCGAGGGAGGCAATCATGGCTGCGAAGGAGATTTCGGTAAAGAAGTATGTTGTGCGGCTGAGCGGTGAGGAACGCGAACGGCTTGAAACCCTGATTCGGAAAGGAAAGAGCCCGGCGCGCCGGGTACTGAAGGCGCGGATCTTGTTGAAGGCCGATGTCTCGGAAGCTGGCAAAGGGTGGAGCGACAAGCGGATCATCGAAGCTCTGGAAACCAGCCCATCCATGGTTTACCGGGTGCGCAAACAACTGGTGGAAGAAGGCTTCGAGGCCGTGTTGAGCCGCAAGCCGCGCGCGATGCCTGCCGTTGTTCGGATTTTTGACGGCGAGAAGGAGGCCAAGCTGATTGCCTTGGCCTGTTCCAAGCCGCCCAAGGGACGCGCACGCTGGAGCTTGCGGTTGTTGGAGAACAAGGTCGTAGAACTCGGCATTGTCGATCGTGCCAGCGACAGCACGATCGGGCGCGCGCTCAAAAAAACACTCTTCAACCCCATCGCCGGCAGCACTGGGTCATCCCGCCGAAGGCCAACAGCGCGTTCGTAGCCGCTATGGAAGACGTGCTGGCGGTCTACACGCGGCCACGCGACGGCGATTGTCCGCTGGTTTGCCTCGACGAGACCTCGAAGCAACTCATTGCCGAAACGCGCGTGCCGATCGCGATGAAAGCGGGACGCCCGGCCCGTTTCGATTACGAGTACGAGCGCAATGGCACCGCCAATCTCTTCATGATGTTTGCTCCGCTCGAAGGCTGGCGCCACGTCAAGGTCACAGATCGCCATACCGCCATGGATTACGCTCGCGTCTTGAAAGACTTGGCCGACATCCACTTCGCCCACGCCAAGACCATCGTTCTGGTCCAGGACAATCTCAGCATCCACAGCAAGGCTTCACTCTACGAAGCCTTTCCGGCCGTCGAAGCCAGGCGCCTGGTCGAGCGCTTCGAATGGCACTACACTCCAAAAC
>WNFR01002883.1_pt1 | contig 17834 bp, 14 predicted proteins | sample 5400221 | NCBI WGS metagenome assembly WNFR01 (sample SAMN13153357, study PRJNA577476) | soil metagenome | isolation source: 40 cm soil under Madrone tree | place: USA:California | collected 2016-06-14
GGCCCACCCAACATGCCGAAATTCCTCGGCCTGTGGTTTGTTTATTGCCTCATCGTCGGCGTCTTCGTCGCCTGTCTCACGGGCTACACCGTTGCGTTCGGCGCGCGCTACCCCGTGGTGTTTCGCGTTGCAGGCACCGCCGCCTTTATGTCCTACGGCCTGGGACCCGTGGTCAACAGCATCTGGAAGGGTCAGCCCTGGAGTGTAACCCTCAAAGAAATTTTCGATGGACTCGTCTATAGCATGCTGGCGGCCGGCACCTTCGGCTGGCTCTGGCCCCGCTGACTTTCTCGGCTGCCGTCGCGTCTGGACTCAGCGCCGCGCGGCAGCGCCATGGTTTCTAGTGCCTGTCATCATCGAAAAATTCCTCCTTGTTGGTGTGGCTGCAACTGTTTAACAACGGCAATTAGGAATGTACTCGCCTCGCCGCATTGCGTAACCTGGGGCTTTTTAGAATCTTACGAGAATTGAGTCACTGCGCCGGTCGCAGTACTGGTACATAAACTCCGATTATTTTTCCACCAACCCCTGCAAATTTTACCGGTTTCTCTCCGTCTGCGCGAAGCCGGGCTTCGAACAAACTGTCTTCACATTCGCTGTATGCCATTGAATTCTCAGCCCTCTACCAGATTCAGTGCGAGTTTGGAGCAAAAGTTGCCCTTCCATCGCTGGGACCACGAACCCCAACCCGACCCAGCCCGCTCGAAATCTAAACCTGAAGTTTGCACCGAAAAAAAGACGTGCGCTGAAGGAGGCGCCGCAAATGACTCACACAAAGTGTTGCATCGTTCTGCTCGCGGGCACACTCGCTCTGGGGCCATTGTCGTCCGCAAAAAATCCAGCCGAAGCAAAAACGGAACAGGATCGTCTTCAGAACGCAGGAAAAGTCATGCAGGAAATCCTCAATATTCCTGACGACATTCCGCAGGACCTGCTCGACAAGGCCCGTTGCGTCGTCGTGATGCCGTCCGTGTTGAAAGCCGCGTTTGTTGTTGGCGGCAGCTACGGCCGTGGCACGATGGTCTGCCGCACCGGCAAGGACTTCGCCGGTCCTTGGGGCGCGCCAGCCATGTACGCGCTGGAAGGCGGTAGCATCGGTTTACAGATTGGCGGAGAAGCCACCGACTTCGTTTTTCTCGTCATGAACGATCGTGGCGCGGGTAGCCTGCTGCACACCAAGGTGAAGCTTGGCGCGGACGCTTCCGCCGCCGCGGGACCGAAGGGCCGTTCAGCTTCCGCCGACACTGACGCCTACATGCGCGCGGAAATTCTGAGCTACTCCCGCGCAAGAGGCGCGTTTGCCGGTATCTCCCTCGAGGGCTCGACGCTTCGTCCCGATGAAGACGCGAATCGCAAGCTCTACGGAAAATCCACAAGCGCCGCCAAGATCATCACGGCATCGAATGTAGAAGCTCCAGCGGCCGCGCATGACCTGATCGCGTCCTTGCAAAAGTCATCTCCACAACTCAAGCGTTAGTACGACTCGTAGCAACCCCCAGTTTGCTTGCATCCAGCTGCAAGTCAGCAAACCTTAAGGCCCAGCCCAGGAGGAAACTTTGTTCTCAGACCACTTGATTACTATCGCCGGCAGAAGCGTCACCATCACGAGTCACGACATGTTCATGATGCTCGTATCCGTTGTGACCGGACTGTTGTTCTGGACTGCTCTATACTTCAGCCGAAAACGAATCATCGTGCTGAAGAGGTCCAGCGGAACCGACCAAGTTACGTTCGAGTTGTCCCGCATCGCGGACGCGCTCGAGCGCATCGCCAATCGCCCGGCAGATGCCGCGATTGCTGCCGCATCGCAGCGTCAACAGCAGACGCAAACGCCCCCGCAACGAGAATCGCCAGGTATTTCCTATTCCATGTTTGGACGTTAGCGGGACCATCCGTCCACATTTTTCGGCGCCGCAGTGTGTAAGCGCTGCGCGCCCCCACCTGTCCAGCATAATCCCGCGCCCTTCCCCGCTGTCATCTCGACCCGGAGCGGCCGGCTTTTTTCCACTGCGCGTGAACGCGAGCCTAGACGCGTATGGAGGGATCGATCTGTTTCGCTGGGTGTACCGTCTCCTAAACATCTACAGGCAATCTATATCGAATAGCTATTCCCTATGAACTTGGCCGCTCATCTTCGATCCTTCCGGGAGGGCTGGTTTTGTTTCCGGAGGCCCGGCCACGGAGCCCAAGATTCGATGATAATACCATACAATAAATCTCTTGCTCAATTACTTAAGCGATAGTAGTCTCCTTCCGCCGCTATTAGTCGGCAGTCTGTCCCCCCGGTTCCCGGCATTGGTTTCCATGTATCGGCAAGGAGGGCGTCCGCCATGACTCACAACACTCGAACAATTCCCGCTCTTCCACGAGTTCGCTACATCCGCCTGGCAACGGAAACCACGATCAAGCTGACTCCTTTTGATCAGAGAGAGTACCGAGCACTGATCGAAGCGCGCGGCGAAACGCTCCGCCGCGTGGCCACCAAACTAAAGCCCGCGCTGGATCTTTCAAATGCGTTGGACGCAGGCTGTGGAGTGGGATTTTTTTCACAGATGCTCGTGGAGTGCGGATTGAATGTATGCGGTTTCGACGGGCGCGCGGAGAACGCGGCGGAGGCACGCCGACGATTTCCGCAGATTCCCTTCGCCGAGGCGGACATTCAAGACCGTGCAATTCTTGAACTCGGGAGTTTCGATTTTGTTCTCTGTTTCGGGCTGCTCTACCACTTGGAAAATCCCGTACTTGCGATTCGAAACTTGCGCGCGCTGACCCAGAAATGCTTGCTCCTCGAGAGCATATGCTTGCCGGAAGAACAAACCATGATGCTCTTGCGCGAAGAGCCGCGTCAGGAGGATCAGAGCCTGACAGACATGGCGTGTTATCCGAGCGAAAGAAGCCTGGTGAAAATGCTTTATCGCGCGGGGTTTTCCGCGGTCTACCAGGTGACGCCGCTGCCGGAGCACGACGATTTCCGGGAAACAACCGACCATTTACGGCGACGGACGGTTCTGCTGGCAACTTTCGCACCAATCGACGTGGCGGGGTTCCGCCTTTATCCGGAACCGTTCGAAAGCGAAGACCCGTGGACGAAGGGGCCCACGGCCCGGCCTGCACTGCCGCGGCGTATCGCGCGATTCATCGCCAGCCCGAACCGCAGGAAATACATCACGCTGGCGCTGCGCGCGCGCCGGCTATTTCCGGAAATGCCGATTCCCCTGCGATTGCCGTTTGGTGCGTGGTGGCTGGCGGAAAAAAGCGCGATGGATCATGAACTCACATACGGTGAATTCGAACCGGAGGAGATGGGCTTTGTGCAGAGACTTCTGCGCCCGGGAATGACCGTGCTGGACGTGGGAGCGCACCACGGATTGTATACGCTGCTGCTTTCAAAAAAGGTTGGCGGAAAGGGACGGGTGATCGCGTTCGAACCGTCGCCGTGCGAATGCCGGCGGCTGGAAAAACATTTGCGGTTCAATCGCTGTTCGAATGTGCATGTGGAGCATGGCGCGGCTGGCAGCGAGGCCGGCGAGGCAGATTTGTACATGACCGATGGATTTCAGGATTGGTGCAACAGCCTGCGGCCTCCGGCGCTTCCGGGTTCCACGAGGATTGAGCGCGTGAGGGTACGCCGCATCGATGATGCTCTCGCGGAACAAGGCGTTTCGAACGTGGATTTCATCAAGCTCGACGTGGAAGGGGGAGAATTAGCGGCCCTGAACGGCGCGACGCGGCTCCTGCAAGGAGAATCGCGGCCGGCGATTCTGGCTGAGGTGCAGGACGTTCGAACGCTGCCATGGGGCTATCCCGCGCGGGAAATCCTTCAATTTCTGATTCGAATGGATTACCGGTGGTTCGCGATAGCTGGGAAAGGCGCGCTGCTGCCCATCTCCTGCGATCAGGAATCGTACGATGCGAACCTCGTGGCGCTGCCGGTAGAACGCGCTAAGGAATTTCTCGGGCTTCTGGGACAGGAGTAGAGGGCTCCAGCCATTGCCAGAGTGTGAAGTGACTTTTCCAAGGTATCCGTCACTCGTTCCGGCCAGAGCTGCGCGAGATGTGCGAGGTGATTAGGAAATGTTGACGTTTTTCACGACGGGGAAGCCATTTCGGGGCCATAGCGGCATCATCCAGCGCAACGCGCTGAGAAGCTGGCTGCTGCTGGCCCCGGACGTCGAGGTGATCCTCTTCGGCGACGATGAAGGGGCGGGAGAGGCCGCGCGCGAATTGGGCATACGCCACGAAGCGCACACGGAGAAGAATGCGAGCGGTTCGAATCGGATGGATAGCATGTTCTTGCGTGCGCAGGAAATCGCGCGGCATGAGGTTTTGTGCTACTGCAACTGCGACATCGTGTTGATGCGAGATTTTTGCGAGGCGCTGGGGCTGGTCAAGGCGGCGCGAGCGCAATTCCTAATGGTGGGGCGCCGCTGGGATGCGGAGGCCAAAGAGGCTCTCGATTTCAAACGAAACGATTGGGGAGCACAACTGCGCGGCGCGGTATTGCGAGAAGGGAAGCAGCGGACTCCTGATCACATTGACTATTTTGTCTTCTCAAGAGGAATTTTGGGAACGGATCTGCCGCCGCTCGTCGTCGGGCGAGCCTACTGGGATAACTGGGTCGTCTCGAAAGTTCTGGAAGCGAGACAACCGGTCGTGGATGTTTCGGCCGCGGTGATGGCCGTGCACCAAAACCATGATTACAGCCATGTATCCCATGGCAAACAGACGGTGTACTACGGCGAAGAGGCTGGCAGGAATTACGAATTGGCGGGCGGATGGAAGCATTTGCGAACGATCGCGGATGCGACGGAAGTCCTAACTGAAGATGGGTTGAAGCCCAATACGCTGCGGCATTGGGCGGCGGTAAAGCGTTACCAGCTTCAAGCCTGGCGCGTGATTCTTCATGACGCGATCCAGCCGGCGTGGTTTTTCTTCCTTGGGATTACGCGGCCGGTGCGGCAGGCGCTCGGATTGCGGAGCGAGACGCTGCGCCGTTCGCGCGAGAAAGCGTAGTTACGCCTGAGGGTGCAAGCATGAGAGCTCCTTTCTTCACAGTCCTGATCGATACCTACAACTATGGACAGTATGTTGAGGATGCGGTGGCGAGCGCGCTGGCGCAGGATTTTGCGACGGAAGAGCGCGAGGTTCTGGTGGTGGATGATGGCTCGACCGATGATACTGAGGAACGTTTGCGGAAATTCGGACATGCGATTCGGTATCTTCGCAAGCCGAATGGCGGGCAGGCTTCCGCGTTCAATTTTGGCTTCGAGCACGCACGCGGCACAGTCGTTGCACTGTTGGACGCCGATGATGTTTGGCTGCCGGGAAAACTTGGACGCATCCAGGAAGCGTTCGAGCGCAATCCGGAAGCGGGGATGGTGTATCACCGGGTGAAACTCTGGAGCGGCAGCGGTGCAAGCTCAGATGACACATACTTCGTCCCCGTTTCCGGACGCGTACCAGAAAGCCGACAAGCGTTGTTGCAGTATCCGATGGTGGGGACGTCGTGCCTGGCGTTTCGACGGACGGTGCTAAAAGAGTTGATGCCGGTCCCAGAGGCGCTGCGGTCGCAAGCGGATGCGTATCTGACGGCGCTGGTCATTTTTGTTGCACCGGTCGCGGCGGTGCCGGAGTTTCTGGGGAAGTACCGCTTGCATGGTGCAAACCTGTTTCAGACGGATGATAAGCGCCCGTCCCGGAGCCAAATCGAACACCGGATGGCCATGCGAGCAGTCCTGCTCTCAAGCATTCAGGCCTGGCTGAAGAGCCATGGGCACGATCTGCGTGCCACGGATCTTCGCGCCTATCTGAAACAATGGACGCAGGCGCAAGAGCGAGATAGGTTTGAGTTGAACGCGCCGGGCCGTGGAAGATTTTTCCGCTACTTGCTGGATTCCCCGCGGACGTACGGTGAGATTATGACGGCACGGCATCGCGCTTACAGCTACTTGCGCTCGTTTGCCGCGCTGTTCTTGGGCTATCATCATTTGCACGTTCTTGATGATTTGCGAATGAAGCGCAAGCAATGGTTCACTTCTTCTGCAAAGCAGGGTAGAACGGCGAAAGAAGAGAACGCATTGGCGGCAAAGAGTTAGACGAAAATGATGGCATCACGACGCGCAATGGGCGTGGGGGTGTTTCCGGTGGGTGCGAACGACAGCGACAAAAGAGCTGCAGCCGCCGCGCTGTGTCCTGCCTGCGATGAGCCGGTACCCAACGCTGCACTCGAGAAGTATGGAAAATATGAGCGCTTTGCCTGCGCCGCGTGCGGACTGGAATTCTGGGAACCACGGGAGATGCCGGATGCGCGCTGGTACGAGCAGATATATGGCGGCAGGGATGAAGAGCTGCTGCCGCTTGAGCCGGGGCACAAGTATTTTCTTGAGGATGCGGCCGCGCCGCGCGGCGGTGAACTTCTGGATGTGGGATGCGGGACCGGGAATTTTCTAGCGGAGGCGCGCGACGCCGGCTATCGCGTTACCGGAATTGAACTCGACCGCAATGCAGCGCGCTTTGCGAAGGAGCGGCTTGGCTTACAAAAAGTTCTGCCACTGGCCATTTCTGAGTTCGCCGCGCAGCGTCCTGGCGAAAAGTTTGATATCGTCACATTTTTTGAGGTACTGGAGCACCAGGCCGCGCCGGCGGAGTTTTTTAAAAATGTAAAATCCTGCATGAAGCCGCATGGGAGCATCGCTTTGAGTGTCCCGAATCGTGAGCGGTGGCTGACGGGGCCAGACGTTTTGGATTATCCGCCGAATCATTTCTTGCGGTGGAATGCCGGTGCGCTGAAGAAGTTTCTGGGAATGCAGGGCTTTGAAGTGATGACCATGAGGGAGCAGCCCGCGGGTGTTGTGCACACGGCGCAGATGATCAACATGGCGCTGCGCACGGGAATGATACAAACGAAGCCCGGGGAAACATCGAGGAGTTTTCGCGACGTGATACAGATGGAGCGGGAGCATGCGGAGATCGCGCTGCAAGCAAGGTCCGGGATGCGGCGACGCGTGATGGAGACGTTCGGCCGAATCAAGTTTGCGGCTTGCTTTCCTTTGGCGGCCGCGGCAATTCCCTACGTTCGAATCCGCGGTTACAAAGGGACGTACCTGTATTGTCTGGCGCGGAGCCACGACTGAGGATTTTCGAGGAGCTGTAATTTGCCAAAACAGTTTGCCAGCGTGCTGATTGATACCTACAACCACGAGCGCTTTATCGAGAAAGCGATTGTGAGCGTGCTTGAGCAGGATTTTCCTGCTTCGGAGCGCGAAGTTATCGTCGTGGATGATGGTTCGACGGACGGCACGCAGGAAATCGTGCGTAAATTTGAGCCGCGCGTGCGGCTGCTGCGCAAGAAGAATGGCGGGCAGGCGTCAGCATTTAATGCAGGTATTCCCGAATGCCGCGGCGAGATCATCGCGTTTCTGGATGGAGATGACTGGTGGATGCGGGAGAAGCTTAGACGTGTTGCCGAAGTCATGGCAAGAGAATCGTCCGTTGGCATGGTTGGTCATGGGTTCATCGAAACCTACAACAACGGTGACCAGCGCGTTATTGCCGAGGATCAACCGAAACGGCTTCGCCTCGACTCCGTCTCTTCGGCTGACATTCTCCGCTGTAACCGGGGCTACTTCGGAACTAGCCGACTGACTCTTCGGGCGGAGTTAGCGCGCAGAATTCTGCCCGTACCTGAGGCATTGGTCTTCGAAGCTGACGAATATGTTTTCACTTTGGGAGCCGCGCTTTCGGAATCGTTCATTCTAAATGCGCCGCTCACGTACTACCGCATCCACGGCGGAAATCTATTTTATTGCGCGGGCGCGAACCCCATGGGGGAGCGCAAAAAACAACAAATCCTTGCGGCGCTTGCTGAGACCCTTCGCCACACTCTATATTCGCTGAAGGTACCGAGGGATGTGGCGGCCTGCGTCCTCGAACTCAGTGATGCCGAAGCGGCGCAGTCTCGCTTGAGGCTCGATGGCGGCTCGCCCTGGGAGACATTCCAGACGGAAACGACAATCTACCGGATTCAGCACCGGAACGAACCGTGGAGGAATAGGGCCTTTCGAACCGTTACGATGCTCCCAGCCCTCCTTCTCCCGGCGCGCTGGTTTTACACAGGCCGCCAATGGCTCGGGGAGCAAAAATGGTACAAGCGCACGCGCAAATCGTTACTGCCGTTCCCGCCTGTGAGGGTAACCGAAGCACGCGAGGACTCAGAAATACACGCTCCATCGCGAGAGGTACTTGACGGAGAAAAGCCGTGAGCACCGGATGAGCCAAACGACCTCGCCAAGCATTCCAACGCTGCCCACTTCGCGCGCCCGGTTAAAATCCAAGCTGCGCGAATTCTGGAATTCTCAGTCAGCGTACTGGGATTTGATGACGGAGGAAATATCCGTAAACTCCGGGAATCGTGCGAGGGCCGCGTCGTTCATTCCGGAAGGCAGCCGAATCCTCGACGTCGCCTGCGGTAGCGCCTCAAATTGCGTCTGGTTGCTCAAGAGGGGCAAATATTTTGGAACAGACATCTCGCAGAGCGGTCTGAGGCGCGCACAGCGCCCCGAGCTTCAATTGGCATGCGCTGATGCCGAAGCGCTTCCTTTTGCTGAGGGTTCCTTCGATGCGGTCATTTCAACGTATGCGCTCGAACATTCTGTCGCTCCCATAGAAATGTTAAGGGAGATGGTGAATGTCGTCCGAACCGGTGGGCGGATTGTCCTTCTCGGGCCAACCTGGGATTTGCCGTTCTGGTATCCCAATGCATTGCGGAGCAGAGCGGGAAACATTTCCTGGCGACTCCGGTATACCGTACAGCGTATTGCTGGCCAGGCAAGAGCGCTGCTCGGAGGATGCTCGCCTTTTCTGGTCATTGAGGAGCCGGACGCCTTCACACAGCCCTTCGTACACGATTCGGACGCCGTCTATGTGGTTTGGACCTACGAAGTGATTCGCCAAATGAAATCTTGGGGGTGCAAAGTCGTGCGGGTGGAAGTCGATAACCAGTTACTCGGTTCTAATCCACTTGTAAAGCTTGGCAAGCGTGCCCTGATGCTGTTGCCAGCGTATCGACACGCAGGTAGCACCTCCCTCATGGTATTCGAACGTTGAGCACAGCCGCTTTCCGTCGGTAGACAGGCTACGAAAATTGCTTGCGTCTTAGGCACCGCTGTCCCATTTCCAGAGGCTTCGTTCTCGCGCAGTGATTGGTTTGGAGGAAATTTGTAAAGCAGGTAGTCTGTTATCGTGTTTGCGTTCGGCTCACTGAACACTGTGAAGCAGTTATCGCAGGCATGCGTGGGCCGTCACACCCAATCTGAATTTCGGAACAGTGGTTAGCAAAATTACTCGGAAGCGCCTGAAATAAATGCATATTTTGTGGCTCAGTTTGAAAGAGGATCTTTGGAAGGAAATCAAAGGGTTTGCCGGCGCTTTCCAAAGGAGCGGAGCCCAGATCGTTTTTGTGGAGCCCGGGACGCCGCGCAATGTGGACGTTCGACGGTTGATTGACAAATGCGCGGAGCGTCCAAAATTGATTGTTCACCCCGAACCGTACTGGCCAATTCTCCCGCGTGGACTGACAGAAGTCGATATTCCAACAGTGGGCTTTCAGACGGATGTGTATGCCTATACGCACCGCCGCTTTCTCGTGTCTATGCTGTTTGATTACGCAGTGCTTTTGCACCCCGGGTTCGAGGAGGCATTCCGGGCCGCCGGGCATCCTGCGTCTGTGACGCTTCCGCTGGCCGTGGATCCAGGAGAGTTTTATGATTCGAATGAAGAACGTGGGTTCGAGATCGCCTCCGTCGGGCGAACGAATCCCCTCTATAAAACGCGACAGCTTGTGCTGTCGGAACTGTCGCGGGAATTCAAAATGAATGACTGGTCGCGACGCTACGAGCCCGAGGAAGTCCCTCCGGTGTATCGCGCAGCCAAGATCGTCGTGAACATTCCGAGAGACGACTATTTGATTGATGTCTCGATGCGCTACGCCGAAGCGATGGCCTCGGGGGCGCTTTTCCTAACCCGGGTGCCCAGTGAGATGACAGCGCTTGGCTTTGAGGAAGGTGTCCACTATTGTGGCTATCGCGATCCCGCTGAGATCCCCGGGATCGCGCGAAAATACTTGAACGACGAAGCCTTGCGTTTTCGCATCGCGCAAGCCGGCCGGGAGAAGACTTTGTGTGAGCATACCTACGACGCGAGGGTAGCGCGGTTGCTGCAACGCCTCGAACAGGACAACGGAAAGTTGTTTGCTCCGGCACGGGCTTGGACGGATTCGCAGGTAAGCCTTGCTTATTTAGACTATTTTTCTAACAACAAACTATTTGATTGCGCTGGAGAGGAATTGCGCGAACTCGTGAGGCGTGCCAGCCCGGAAACTTTCCGGGCGCTGAAAATCTATGGTCGCTCTCGAGCCTCATGGATTCGGAATTGGATCAGGCAGTGGTAATGCTCAAATTGGCGAATTGCATCCCAATCTTGACTGGCCAGAAGGTTGTGACCCATGGTTGGTGGATTGGCGCCGAATTCAAGATAAATCGCTTGAGGACACCATGGCCTGCGTGATTTGCGAATCCGACAGGGCGCAGCCTGTTTGGCGGCAAGGCCGCATACGCATCGATGAGTGCAAGGGATGTGGTGTCTTCTTCACCGTTGAGCGGCCAACGGAGAAAGAGATGATGGGGCTTTACGATGGCAATACTCTGATTCGGGAGCGTCCGGATACGATCACGAAGAATGAAGAGTGTAAACCCGCCTGGAAGATCGCGGAACACGCCCGGCTACTCGACCGAATCGCTGACCTGGGAGTGTCCGGCGGCGCACTGCTGGATGTTGGCTGTTTCAGCGGACTTTTCCTCAGTAACGCCAGTAAGCGCGGATTCGACGTTTCAGGTGTTGAACCAAATCACGAAGCGTATTTGCATGTGCGGGATTTTTGGGGATTCGAAGTGGCTCACGGTACTCTGGGTGCCGCAGATTTGGCCTCCGATCGTTTCTCGGTGGTTAGTTTCTTGGACGTCATTGAGCATGTGCCGGACCCGGTGAGTGAGCTGAAGGAGGCACTCCGCCTTCTGCGGCCCGGAGGGTTACTTCTCTTGGCGACGCCAAACGTGAAGGGGCTTCCGCAGCGTGCGGTAAAGACCAAACGATGGTTCACGCGTGAACCATTCTGCCCGATTGACGACGTGCCTTGGCACCTGTGGGGATTCACACGGGAGAGTCTCGCGCTATGCGTAGAAAAAGCAGGCTTCACGGTCAAGGAGGTAAGCTGGCTGGAGCCGAGTCCGCTCTCAACGAACGACGGTGCGGGTTCTTCCAGTTTGAAACGAATCGGGCTGAGGCTCGTAGCGAAGGTAAGCAAACCGTTAGGAATGAGCGATCGCATGGCACTCTTCGCGCTGAAACCTATCAAAACGTGAGACTAGGGGTTTTCGAAGGGACCCCTCCCCCTATGTTTTTTGTAAGTGCGGATTCTAAAGGACTTAGCATTCCTGTAAGTTCTTTAGAATGAACACTTGTGGACACTCTCGGAAGTGCGCATTCTAAAGGACTTAGAATACACAAGAATTGTGTATTCTTCAGGTGGTCTCGGCTGCTACTGACGCTCCAGAATTTAATTCTCGGGGAGGTGCGGCAGCTAAAAAAGAAAAAGCGGCAGACTCGCTGCCGCAGCACAGACCCGCAAAAATTCCTAGCAAAGATGCTACCAAAATCGAGCCGGCGGGTCAAGGGGATTTTTGAGGGACCTTCCGAGCAGTGGATTCTGGCGGCAGGAGGCCGCATTCGACTCCTGCCGCCGTGGCACGTTACTATAACTCTCCCATGCAGAGTTCGAAATAAGACAGGACGATTGTTGCAGCAGAGCGAACGCGGGTGTGGGAAGAAACGGGCCAAGAGTGCTGACACTGGGCATTAATTATTCGCAGATGCATGATTCGTCGGCGTGCATCGTGCGCGACGGCGAGCTTCTGTTCGCAGTGGCGGAAGAGCGCATCAGCCGGCTGAAGCATGACGCGCGATTTCCACAGAATGCTATTCAAGCCTGTCTGGATTTTTCTGGAGTGCGCGCTGAACAGCTGGACGAAGTGTGCTTCGGCTGGCAGACGGCGGGGCCCGTCTTCCGGCACGATTTGAAGTGCTACGCCACGGGGAAGATGCCGCTGACGTATCTCAACGGACTGAATTCCACGCTGCACTTCCTGAGTATGTGGCACCAGGAGAGCGGAGCGAAGAAATTCGCGCAACAATTCGGGCCAACGAAAGCGAAAACACGGTTTGTCGATCATCACCTTGCGCATGCCATCAGTGCGTATGCTTTTTCGGGATTTGACGAAGCCGCCGTCGTGGTTATGGACGGCCGCGGAGCGTGGGAGGCCACGACGATTTGGCACGGACACAACGGCAGGCTCGACCCGGTGCTGATGATACCGTTTCCGGATTCGGTGGGATATTTCTACAGCGAATTCACGGAGTTTCTCGGCTTTCATCGTAATAGCGACGAGTGGAAGGTGATGGGACTCGCTCCGTACGGCCGGCCGGGTATCGACTTGTCTGCGTTCATCGATCTGAACGTGTTACCGTATCGCGTTCATTCAAGGCAACTCGCTGCCAATGGTGCGACGCCCTTCGCCAGTATGACGGCGCGCCTCGGGCCAGCGCGCGTGCCGGAGAGTGAGATTGACGATAGGTGCAAGAATATCGCGTATGCCGTGCAAGACGTGTGCGAAGCCGCGATGATGAATGTCGTGAAGATGGCCATCGGGAAAACGGGTTGCCGCAACGTTTGTCTTGCCGGAGGCGTGGCGCTGAATTCGAAAGCGAATGGGAAAATTCTCGCATCCGGGCTGGTGGACCAGTTTTTCGTGCAGCCTGCTGCTTCCGATGATGGGGTTGCGCTCGGCGCGGCGCTGGCTCCGTATCTTGACAACAACGGGAGAGTACCGATCAAAGCGATGCGGCACGGCTATTGGGGGCCATGCTTCGACGACGGCGCCATCGAGAGCGCGCTGAAGACCTATAAGTTGCGTTATACGCGGGTGCCTGATCCGCCTTCCGCGGCTGCGGAACTGCTCGCGAACGGAAAAATTATTGGATGGTTTCAAGGGCGCATGGAGTTTGGCCCGCGCGCGCTGGGAAGCCGTTCCATCCTCGCGGACCCACGCGATCCGGAAATGAACGCCAAAGTCAACAATGCGGTGAAATTTCGCGAGTGGTGGAGGCCGTTCGCACCTTCGTTCAAAAAGGAGGTGGCGGGCGAATACCTGGAGAGCGCGACGGACTCGCCGTTCATGATTGTGACGGCGCAGGTGCGGCCGGAAAAACGCAGCGTGATTCCTTCGGTGACGCACGTGGACGGCAGCGCGCGACCGCAAACCGTCGAAAAAGAGATCAATCCGCTCTATTGGAGACTGATCGATGAATTCGGCAAGCGCACCGGCGTGCCGGTGGTCATGAATACTTCATTCAATCTGCGCGGCGAAGCGATCGTGCATACGCCTACAGACGCGATTCGAACGTTCTTCAGTTCAGGCATGAATGCACTCGTGATTGGCAGCTTTCTCGTGGAGAAATAGTGTGAGCTCGTCGAACGGCCGTCTCGCTCGGCTTTTTCTGCGGTATGCATCGCCTCTGGCGGGGTTGCGCCGGCTGCCCGTCGTCGGTCCCTGCCTCAGTTGGGCAAGTCGAAGACTCGTGCCTCGCGATTCACTGACCTGGGTGCAAGTCCAGCGCGGTCCCGCGCAGGGGCTGTGGCTGCACTTGAATCCACGCACGGGCGGCACCTACTTCGAAGGTGGCGGCGAGCCCGAAGTGCAAAACGCCCTGCAGCAGAATCTCCGCCCCGGCATGACTTTTTACGATATCGGTGCGAACATTGGTTTCTTCTCGCTTCTTGCCGCGCGAATCGTCGGGAAAGAGGGCCGGGTCGTTGCGTTCGAAGCCGATCCGGAGATCGCCGCACGCCTCCGTAAACACGTTATACGCAACGATTTTCGCGCAATTTCCGTTGAAGAAAAGGCCGTGTGGTCTGAACCCGGCACAGTTTTCTTTGCGCGCACGGATCCCGCAACGTCACCCGACCGAGGACTTGGCCATGTCGTCGCGACCGGCGCGGCAGACACGATCCAAGTTAACGCCGTGTCGCTGGATCAGTATGTGCAAACCGTGTCGGCGCCGGATTTTGTGAAGTGCGATGTGGAAGGCTCGGAAGTGGAAGTTTTTCGCGGCGCCCAAGGTTTGTTAACCACGAAGCGTCCTGGCATCCTTTGCGAAATGCACAGCGACGCAAATCGACAGCAGCTTCTCGAAACGTTCGCCCGTTTTGGTTACGCCTGTAAAGCGCTCGACGAACACCACGTCCTGGCGCTGCACCAATGATTCAGAAGTGCGCCGCATGAAGCAAGAAGCAAAGCTTTGCCACATGGGAATCCAGCAGAACCGCGAGTCTCAGCGACAAAGCGCTTCGATCAGGACTTCTTTCTTCTTTTCCGCGAGCTGGGTCAAGACATCAAGCGACGCGACGTAGCCACCCACGGCGGCGGCAGCCAGAAACACAAAGGCTTCCGCAGGGAGCCAGGGATTTCCTAGCCACCGCCCGGTGAGAAGGATCACCGCCGAAATTGCTCCCGTCAAAATCTGCGAACCAAATGCAACGAGCACGGCCATTCCGGATTGACGCTGGCCACGCATCTGGCCGAATTCGAGTTTGCGAGGAAAGCTGAGCGAAGACCAGTTCGCTACGGTGAGCTGACCAACGATAGTAAAGAGTATGGCCGCGATGATGGCTACGAGGCGGGGAGTCGAAGGCAAGCCCACACGCCAGGCCAGCATGGCCATGGACAAAGTGATTTCCAGCGTTAAGACCGAAACCAGCATCAGGTTCTTTCCTAGGAAGACATCGCGAAAACGCAGCGGCGCGGTGAAGTAGGTCTGAATGCCTCGGCCTTCGTAGGCGAAGCAGTTGTAGGCAGGCGCCATAAGAATCAGGATGAGATAGGCCATCACGCCGGGGAAAAACATTTCTGCGGAGACAACATTGCCGGAGAAGGTCGGGTGCCTCCCCACAAACTGCGTACTGAGAACCAGGACCAGCAGTGGGGGCATCAATAACGCAAGAAGCGCGAAACCATTGCGGGTTAGGTAGCAAAACTCTTTTCGAACGACTGTCGCCACCTGGGGCGAAAGCAGACTCAAACCATCGGCGCCACCGTCCTTGCTTGCAATTCTACGAACGACGGCCAGCGCTGGCGCCGCGGTTTCGCTGAGCTCTTCGCCACGATACTGCGCGGCGAAACGCCGCCACAAAAGCGCGCTGAAAAAGAACAGGTAGAGCAAGAGCCCACCCGAAGCTAGAAGGAACCCTGCTGGATGAAGTTGCGAGATGGCCTCAATAGAGCGGCCCGCGAGGGCGGGCGGGAACACAACTAGGTAAGGCAAGAGGCGCATAACAAAGGGGCGTGCTTCCGTGCCGTAGCGTTGTAGGAGCGGATTGACGAAGTTCAGTGAAATCATTGATAGGACAAACAGTCCCAGGAAGATCTCGCGAGTCCTGCGCCGGGACAACAGTTTTTCCAGCCACGAGCCGATCAATCGCTCCAGCGTCACGTTGAACAGCACGAACACTGTGACGATCAAAACCATGGCCGGCAAAATGCCAGGTTTAGCTACCGTGGCTCCAAGGGTCATGGACAGAAGCCAGCAGACCGACGCAATCGCGGAAAAATCAGCGAGCCCATAGGCCAACCCGATGACGTAAAACGCGCTGAGGCTCAACGGAAAGCGCAGAAGCGTACGAAACTCGAAGCTCGCGCCAAACCCCGCGACAAAAACCGGGAAGACCTGCCAGAAAAAGAAAATGCCCCAGAAGAGCAAGGCGATCCAGCCGGGCCGGCCCTGCGAAAGAAAGAAATACCCACCGGCGTAAAACGCAAAGCACAATCCAAGAACAAAGATGCCACTGAAGACGCCGGCAAAAATAAGACCGACTAAATCGAGGCGATTGTTCTTCTTTCGAAGGCTGTTTTGAAGGACTTGCCAGCGGAGTCCGGCAACCAGCCGGATCTGTTCGCCGATGCCGACGTAGCGCATTACATCAGCCACGAGAGCTCCTCGAGCTGCGGGCGAGAAGCGCCTTCCTGGCCGACGATCGAGAGGAAGATCTGTTCGAGCGTGGTTTGACTTCCTTCCGCGCCGGCGACTCCTGCGCGCAATTCGTCCAATGATCCCTGAGCGACGAGCCGCCCCTTGTGAATGATGGCCACGTGGCTGCACAGGCGCTCAACAATTTCCAAGACATGAGAAGTGAGGAAAATAGTTGTGCCGCGTTCCGTCATCCGCCCGAGCAATGCCTTCAGCGCGCCGGCGGCGAGCGCGTCCACGCCTTCGAAGGGCTCATCCAGAAACAAAATGCGTGGCCCGTGGATGACGGCGGCAGCCAGCGCCAATTTCTTCTGCATGCCGTGCGAATAGTCCGCGACCATCGTCTTGGGCCGGTCGGCAAGCTGCATGAAATCCAGCAACTCCTCAGAGCGCCGCTGCGTCGTTTGGCGGTCCAGGCCATACATGCGGCCGACGAAGTGCAAATACTCAGTCCCTGTCAATCGCTCAAAGAGGCCCATCCCTTCCGGCACCACGCCGATCTGCCGTTTGACTTCGACCGGGTTCGCGGCGAAATCCAAGCCTAAGAGCTGCATGCTCCCAGCCGTGGGAGCCAGCAAACCCGTCAGCATCTTGATGGTTGTGGATTTTCCGGCGCCATTCGGCCCGAGAAAACCAAAAAACTGTCCAGCAGCAACCTGAAGATCGATGGCCTCGACGGCGGTGAGATTCCCGAAGGTCCGCGTCAGCTTTTGGGTCTGAATGGCTATCTCCGGCATCACATCTCCCTGTCCGACCTCGAAAATCAGAAGCAGAACTCTAACACGAGTCTTGCGACGCTTCAGGGAGCACATCCTTTGAAAGCCGGGAATTGAGAATCTGTCAGGTGGGCTTGGCTGGCTCCGCCGAAGTGCTGGTGAGTTGCAGATCTTTGGCGGGGAAGGCCGCCAGAACTGCGGGCAGTTCCACGCGGAAAACTGCGCCGCCTTCCTGACGGTTGTAACAGAAAATCCTTCCGGCGTGTTCCTGGATGATGCCGAAGCAGATGCTGAGACCCAGACCCGTGCCTTTGCCGACAGGCTTCGTCGTATAGAAAGGATCGAAGACGCGATGCGGCTCCTTGATGCCGGGGCCGCTGTCGGAAAACAGAACCACAACGTTGGAGCGGTCTCGGATGGTTTTGACGGTTAGAACGCCGCCGTTGGCCGCCTCCATGGCATCCAGAGCGTTGCTGATGATGTTGAAAAAAACCTGCATCAATTGATTGCCATCGCCGCGTACGCCGGGGAGAACGGATTCGAGCTGCAATTCCACCCGCGTGGTGGCGGAGCGCAAATCGAGAGCGCGGAGCTGCACGGCATTGTTCACAACCGTATTGATGTCCAGGAGCGCACGCTCCGGCGGAACCTGCCGCGCAAAGCTCAGGAGATTGCCAACCAGAGTCTTTGTACGGCGCGCCTGGTCCCGTATTTTTGCGGCGGTCGCACGGGCCTTTTCCGGAATTGCCGGGTCGTCGGCGAGCAAATCGGAAAACCCAAGAATCGCTGCCAATGGATTGTTGATCTCGTGGGCCGCGCCCGCGGCGAGCTGGCCAAGAGAGACAAGTTTTTCCGATTGCACGAACTGCGCCTGCAGCCGTTTCAGATTCTCGACGGATTGTTGCGATTGAGCAAGAAGCCGCGAGCGGTCGCGGTCGGCCATTCGCGTCCGCAGGAAGACAACTAAAGCGAGGGGAAGGGCGG
>WNFR01002885.1_pt1 | contig 17833 bp, 13 predicted proteins | sample 5400221 | NCBI WGS metagenome assembly WNFR01 (sample SAMN13153357, study PRJNA577476) | soil metagenome | isolation source: 40 cm soil under Madrone tree | place: USA:California | collected 2016-06-14
CCGCGCAAAATTGTATGGGACTACTACAGTCGCCCTTCGGGCTCCTTTCGTAGCCCCATACAATTTTGCATCAAGATAATGTGTAACCAATGTCATGGCACTTTTGGGTGTAACCAATGTCGTGGCACTTGAGAACTACTGACTACGGACTACTGACTACGGACTACCTATGCCTGACACAGCAGATGTGGTGATTATTGGCGGGGGCATCGTCGGGTCGAGCGTGGCTTATCACCTGACTGAGGCCGGCTGCGCAAACGTCCTGGTTGTCGAGCGCGAACAGCAACAGGGCATGGGTTCTACCGCAAAAAGCATGGGCGGCGTGCGCGCTCAATTTTCGACTCCGATCAACATCAAGATGTCGCTCTATTCGATTGATCTCTTTTCGAAATTTGAAGAAGTGACCGGTCACACCGCGGGCTACAGGCCTCACGGTTATCTTTTCGTGGCGACCAGCCAGCGACACCTGGATTACCTCAAAGCCAACCTACGGCAGCAGCAGGGTTGTGGCCTGACCAACGCAATGATGGTCACGCGCGAAGACATCCTGAAAACGGTTCCGCAGCTGATCGTCGATGATGTCCTGGGAGGCAGCTTTTGTCCGACAGACGGCTTCGTTGATCCCTACAGCGTGATGACCGGATTCGCGAAGCGCGCGCGCGATCGGGGCGCAAGAGTGTGGCTGGAAACCGACTTAACAGGCATCGATGTAGAAAAAGGCCAGGTCGCCGGCGTACAGACTTCCCGCGGATACGTATCGACTCGCACCGTGGTCAACGCGGCTGGGCCGTGGGCTACGGGCGTTGCTCGGTTAGCTGGCGTCGAAATACCCATGGAACCGCTGCGTCGCCAGATTGTGAAGACGGAACCCTTCGAACAACTTTCTTCGCGGCTGCCGATGGTGATCGATATGTCAACCGGTTTTCACTTTCGCCCGGAAGGTGCGAGCTTCCTTTTGGCGTGGCCGGATCCTGAACAGACCCACGGGTTCAGAACGGACTTCGACTATAGCTTCATCGAGAAGATTCTGACGCGAGCCGTGAACCGCGTGCCGGTGTTTGCCGACGTCGAGGTGAATCCGCGCCGCTGCTGGGCGGGAATGTATGAAATGACACCTGACCACCACGCGATCATCGGCCGGGCGCCGGGCGTTGAAGGAATGTTCTTGGCGAACGGCTTCAGCGGTCACGGCGTCATGCACTCTCCAGCTTCGGGCAAGATCGTTTCTGAGTTGATACTAAGCGGCGAGTCGAGCTTTGTGGATGCACCAATGCTGAGGGCCGAGAGGTTCGCTGAAGGCAATCTGTTGGAAGAGACTGCCGTGCTCTGAGGCGATGACGGACGACAGGCGACCGATGACGCAGAGACGAAGTCGCGGGTCGTCAGCCGTCGCTAAGAGTTCCGCCTTTAGGCTACTGAGGTTTGTTTACGGCTTCGCGTCTTACGCTCGAAGCAAAGACGCGAAGCCGTAAAGGTCGATCGAGGCTAGAAGGCGAACTTCAGACCCAGGAGAAGCTGTCTGGGATTGAACGCAGTGGTGAAGCTAAGCGGGTCGCCTCTCCTGAAGTCACGGTCAGGCCGCCCATGGAGCCGCACCGTGTCCGAAAGGTAATCGATTGCGGTGGGGTTTCCGGCCGCATCGAACGCCGTGGGGACTAACTCGTTCACGGAGCCGAAGTTCGTGCGGTTGAAAAGATTCCCGCCGTCAACGCTGAACTCGATGCGCTTCGCACTTTCAGCCCTAAAGCGGAACATTTTGCTGAGCCGCAGGTTGACGCTCTGGTAGTTTGGCCCGATCCCGGTGTTTCGGCCGATGTAGAACAGGCGATCGGTGCCGCTGCGAGTGTCGCCGTTTATGTCGGCGCCGGTCCGGATAGTAAAAGGAATTCCGGTGCGGAGGAAGATGCTCGGGCTGAGAGTAATATCCGCCAACGCACGTGACCCAAAACTGTGTCCGGCGCCGGACTTGAACGGGCTCACGAAGACGCCGCTGACGACAAAGTTGTGCCGCACGTCGAAGGTCGACAATGATCGCTCGGTGCCCAAGCGCGTTGGGAAGGGCGGCGCAAAGGCGGAGTTGAAATCAGTCTGATCGTCAATCGCCTTGCTGAACGTGTAGCTGGTTTGGAAGGAGAAGTTATCGCTGAAACGCTTGATCAACTGGAACGTCACTCCGTGATAGATCGAAATGCCTCGCGATTGGTAATCGGTGAACTGCGTGATGCCCGCATCGTTCACTTTGCCGCACTGCGTGTCAGGCGTTGCCGGCCCCAGCCCCGTCGAGCACACGCGGTAAAGTGGACCAAGGACGCGCGTGTTGCGGGTCGCTAGGGCAGCCTGCTGCGCTGCCGTAGCCGGACAGCCCGGTGTGCCCGCCTCGCAATAGTTAAGTCCGACCGGTTGCTGAATGTGAAGCCCGTGATACATCTGGTAAGCGATTTCAACGCTCATACTGTTGGTGATCTGGCGCTGAATGCCGAGATTGGCTTGAATCGCGTAGTTGTTCTTGTAGTCCGAATTCAAGTCGAACAGTACACGGCCCGCCGCCCCGGCTGCGGTCGAGATCCCCAGGGCATTGACGTCGGCCTCGGTCAGGACGCTGAAAGGATACTTGCCTTGAGCGATGCCCGCTTGCCAAACCGCTGTGACTCCGTTTAGCGGACTCCTTGCAATTTGGTTGATGTACGTACCGCTGCCGTTGAGGATGCTGGTGTAGCCTGGAATCTGGATGTAAATCGGCGAGTAGAAAACTCCGCTGCCCCCACGCAGCACAGTCTTGCCGTCACCCGTCACTTGCCACGCAAACCCCAACCGGGGTGAGAAGTAGGCGTTCCGCGGCACTGGCGGCGGCTCGCCGTCCCAATCAACCCGGCCACCGATATCAAGGGTCAGGCGCGGATGAACCTTCCACGTATCCTGCGCGAAACCTCCGACATAATGGCCTCTACCCTTCCAGGTCGAATTGTGGAATCCTTGCCGGTACAGGAACGGCAGATTCAAATCGAAGTTCTGCAGGGCGTTGAGTTGAGTTGCGGCCGCGGCGCCGGCGGCGGCTGCAAACAACGCCCGATCAGTAGCCCCACCAGGATTGCCGGGGGTGACCACAGCGGGCACAGCCAACGAGATCGGGTAGGCAGCGCTCGGTAAGAATTGATACTCGCCGGCGAACCACAGATCGTTCCGGAAATTGTAGTTTACCGGGCGATACGACCCGCCGAACTTGAACGTGTGGCCACCTCGGATCGCGGTCAGGGTGTCCTCAATCTGGGCGCGCCACTGGTGGACTATGTAAGGAGTGCCGAAGCCGCGGCCAAACCCAGCGAGACCGCTAATGATAATGCCTACCTGAGCCGGTTCTGGCGGGGTGGTAACCGCCGAGTTGCCTGGCGAGAATTGCCCCCTCATCTGATTGACCATATTGCTCCCAAAATTATGGGTCCAACTGACGACGGTCGAGTAATCGCGATAGGTCAAGCTGGCATCGACGGAAGGGGATGTGCCGTTACCGGTGCCGGGGTCAGACGTAAAATTTCGAGTCAGCGTGAAACGCCCGTTGATGGAGTCGTGGTTAGTGACCTGGTAATCCACCCGCGTGCTCCACGTATTGAGCCGCGCAATGCCGTTGAACGAGCCTTCGTTGTCGGTCAGGATCTTGAAGACGTTCGGATAGGTGGCTGCGGTCGTGGTCAATGCCCTGCGCAGATTTGCCGAAATTCGTTGCACGTTGGCGCTGGCGTTCGCGTCCAGCGTCGCGAGTAGCGCCGCTTGCGCCGCGTTGGGCTGCAACAGCGCGCTGCTGGTGTACGTGCGAAAACGAGCGTTGTCGTTTTGCTGGCGTTCGTAGTTTGTGAAGAAGAACAGCTTGTTCTTGACTACCGGCCCGCCAAAGGTGAAGCCCGGAAAGAGCTGGCGATCACTGGCTCGCGGATTCGTGAAATCGAAGAAATTGCGCGCCGAAGTTTTATCCGAGCGGTAGAAGATATATCCGCTACCGTGGAACTGATTTGTTCCGCTCTTGGTGATGACATTGACCGCGGTACCTGCGGTAAAGCCAAACTCCGCGGTGAAGGAGTTGCGATTGACCTGGAATTCCTGAATCGCTTCGGGGGTGATATCGAAGCGGGCCTGCCCGGAACCGTACTCGTTCTCGCCGCCGTCAACCGTGATCAGGTTGTTCCGCCCGTTGCTGCCGCCGATTGAGAAGCCGGAACTCAGGAAGCCCGTAACGCGTCCTGCAAGCTGGGCTCGCGGCGCATTCGAGTTAGAAACGCCCGGTAGAGTGTAGACATAATTTTGGAAGGTGCGGCCAACGTTGGGCAGGCTTTCAACCTGGCGCCTGTCGATAGTATTCGCTTGCTGGGTTCTCTCGACTTCGATTACCGGCGCTTCAGAAGTGACCTCAACCTGCGCCTTCACTCCGGCCGGCTGCAACTCGATGTCGTACACAGCAGTCGTCCCAACGGTAATCTCGGCCTTAGGGATGATCGCAGCCTCAAAGCCCGAGGCTTCTACGCGAACCTCGTAGACGCCCGGTTGAAGAGTCGGGATCACGTAGGAACCGTCGCTCCCGGTCTTGCCGGTTCGAGTGGTTCCTCGTTCTGTGCTCTTCGCGGTCACAGTCGCTCCGACCACCACCGCCTTATTCTGATCGGTGACTGTTCCCTTGATGGTCGCGGATGAAACGTCCACCTGCGCGAGCGCTGAAAGGCACCCGGCGAAAGCGAACGCGATAGTTAGAACTGCAAGCAGAATGGTCTTTTTCATAAGTAGCCTCCGAAAGTTGATCAGTGTCCGTTTAACAGACCGCGCGAGAACCAGCCCAACCGGCGATCCGGCACTGCGCGGCTTTCTCGATCGTTTGACTCTTTCTGAGCGCGCTTCGACAGTTAAGCGACACGAGCCACCTGGTCTGAAAAAGCAATGGACTGCGAGTCAGAATCCCAACCCAGTTAAGGCTGAGTTCCGATCTTCCGCCTCCCTCGCCTTTCCTTCCCGTTGCTCGAACCGCGTTCTCGATGAACGCCTGTCTGACGCGTGAGATCTACTGCGCTAACGCATTAACTTGCCAGGATGAATTCTGGCCTTAGCTATGCCGCATATGAACGGACCGAAGTGCATGAATTCCAAGTTCTCGTTGTTCTCTTCCTCAACAACTCAAAGACTCCAGTTCAAAAAGGCGCCTGCCATTCAGGTTGGCCGCTTTGGTTCAACCGCACGACGCATACCTCCTAAGAAGACTTCCGTGAATTCCCTCGCGGTCTCCTCTTGGGTAAGCTTAATAAAGTCCACCTCAGAAAAGTGCAGGCAAACGGCGTGATTATAAACCGAGCCGATAAAGGCTTGCACCGCGATGTCGGGATTACAACGATGGAAAGCGCCCTCGCGCTGCCGATTAACGATGTAGTCACGCAGAAACCTGAACAGCGGACAAATCTGCGACTCGCGATATTTTTGCGCAAGCTCATGACCCTCGAGCGACGAGTAAAGCTTCAACGCCAAAAAATCCGCATCTCGTTTGTAGTGTGCGAGAATGTTGCTGGCAGCGAAGAGAAACAGCCCGGTGTCATCGCGGCGCTCCGCAAACTCCGCGAGGTCGACCAACCAACTGGTTAATCCCGCCTCGCTCGACTTGATCTCGAGGATCGCAGTGTAGAGTTCCTGCTTGCTGGCAAAGTGCCGAAAGATCGTGACTTCATTGACGCCCGCGGCAAGCGCAATTTCTCTTGTGGTGGTTCCTCGAAACCCTTTTTGCGCAAAGAGTCGGATTGCCGTCTTAAGGATTTGCTGGCGCATCTCGCTGCCGGGCGCATACTCCGCGCCTTTTGAAACGCCCGCTCTACTCACGCGCTTAGATAGCCTTCGCGACATGATCGTTTCTCCCTCCAGCCAGGAGGCAAGCAGGTGCTTGCTTGCAGTGGCGGCGATTGTATTATGCCCTGCGAAGCTTGTCAATAGTCCACGGGTGCGTCGGCAAAACTTTTTTCGTCTGCCGCTAGCCAGCCAGCTCTCGCAGCAACGTCGGGTTCAAGCGCCCGATCGGCCTTACCTTACTGGTTTGAGCTTTTGACGCACAAAACACAAATACTTGCGCTGCGACGCCGGACTGTGGTTTATAGACTTGGCGCGCTTGTACACAACTCGACTGGAGGACTGTCATGCCAAAGTTTGTAATCGAACGCGAAATCCCGGGCGCCGGTGACTTGTCGCCGGAGGAGCTGCGGGGCATCTCTCAGACGTCCTGCGGAGTGCTGCAGCAGATGGGGCCGAGGATTCAGTGGCTTCATAGCTACGTCACCGGCGACAAGATCTATTGCGTCTACATCGCACCCAACGAAGAGACGATCCGCGAGCACGCCCAGGCGGGCGGCTTCCCTGCCAATCGTGTCTCAGAGATAAAATCGGTCATCGATCCAACCACCGCCGAAGGATGACGCAGCCCTGAAGTTGATCTGGAACGCGTTCGTCGGTGCAATTGCCGGGTCAACTCCAAGCACCGCTGCGTGCGTTGCTCCAGTCTCCTGTGCTCGCTAGAATCTACTGTCCGCGTAATCTGTTCGAGGACATTCATGCCGGAAAAAAGGCAATCCTGGCAAGTATCGGGTTATCTCGAGACCCGAGCGGGTCACCAGACGGTCGACGGCGTTGACGCCGTGAGCCTTGCTGAGCAGCACGGCACGCCGCTTTACGTGTTCTCAGAGAAGCGCATCGCCGATAACATCCGCAACCTGCGCAACGCCGTTGAGTCAGTCCACCCACGCGTGAAGATCTGCTACGCGTCAAAAGCGAACTCGAACATGGCGGTGCTGGATGCAGTGCGTCGCTCCGGAGGCGACATCGAAGTCAACTCCGGCGGCGAGCTGTTCAAGGCTAAAAAGATAGGGTTCCGCCCGGATCAAATAGTCTTCAACGGCGTATCCAAGACCGATGAAGAGATCCGCCACGCGATCGAGTACGGCATCCTCGCCATCAACATCGACTCGCTCTACGAGCTGGATCAAGTCACACGAGTCGCGCGGTCGATCGGCAAACGAGCCAATATTGCAATCCGCATCGTGCCCGAAATTATCACTCGCTCACACATTGGGCTTCAGACGGGCTTGCTGTCATCGAAGTTCGGGCTCTCGCCTTCGCAGATCGAGGACGCTTTCAAGCGCGCGCTTGAAGCGAAGGATGCGATCAACCTCGCGGGCGTGCACATTCACGTGGGTTCACAAACGCCGGACCCGCATCCATTCGCTCTCGCCTTCGCCGAAATGTGGACATTCCTGGCCGGCCTACACAAGAGGACCGGGTATCGTCTGAGTCATATAAACATCGGAGGCGGACTGCCGGTCAATTATCTATCGGACACGCACATGGCCCAGGACATCGAAGAGCGCGAGCGGCAGATGCTGCGCGCCGAGCTGGATCCTCAACAGGTGCTGAAGGCCGCCCTTGCGGAAGCGCGGGTAGACGATGAAGCGGGATTACTCGAAGGCCTCACCATCGTGTTCGAGCCGGGCCGCCGGATCGTTGGCGACACTGGACTTTTGCTTACACGAGTGTGCAATATCAAGCACCGTCCGGAAACCGGCGACACCTGGCTGCTGACCGATGCGGGGTACTCGCTGGTGCTTTCGATGGCGATGTACAAATGGTATTACCACCTCATTTCAGCCTCGCGCGCGGATGATGATCACCAGACGCCTTACAAGGTCGCCGGGCCGTTGTGCGACTCGGGCGACGTTTACTTTGACATTGAGCGAGGAACGCGGCTTCCCAGTTATCGGTTGCTGCCGGAGGGTTCGGGTGTGGGCGACGTGCTCGCGCTGCTGAACACAGGAGCATACGCATTGGATCAGGCTTCGCAATACAACGGCCGTCCGATACCATCCGCGGTTATGGTGAAAGAATCGGGCGAAGTAGAAATCATTCGCCGTCGTGAAACTTATGAAGACTTGTTTTCGATGGATCGATGGTGAAACGGTTAGGAGTGCTATATCGGGTCGGTGATCGAACCCAAGAAAAGCAGCGTTCGCGTCTTGTTATCTCTGATGGCGCAGAAGAACGGATGATCGACGATCATGCGAAAAGTCTTCTCCGGTCGCATTGCTGAGGTCGCACGCATCTCGACGGATGTCACCGCCGCGGCTTCCGTGCCTTCTTCGTTCACTTCGGCAAAGGTCTTGTGCTTGACCCCGCTGATAAATGCCTTAACGGAACCCTGCACAATTCCGCTGAAGTCCGCGCGATTGGGATCAAAAGCGATCCCCATCCCCAGAGCCTTCAGGGCATCGTTCAGACTGATTTCGTACTCCACTTTGAACCGAGGCAAGGCGATCTCACCCTGGGTTTCGGCAAACTCCTTCATCCAGGTATCCCAGTTCGCGGCCGTCAACCTCTTTTGAAAGACATCGAGGCCACTCCCTTGCGACGGGAGGAAGATGTACATGCTTAGGCGACCGCCACCGTAGGGTAGATTGACCGCTTGAAAGTCCTTGTTTTCGTAATAGCGGTACTTTCCCGACTGATGCATCATCGGGTGACGTTTCTGATTGCCGGCTCCGGTTGTGAACTGATCTTCCCTGGTCTTCGCTTTGTCGAATTCTGCCGCCCATGTTCCCTTGAAATAGATCGCGTTGATGAGGAAAAGAATGGCCTGCGCATCGATTCGGTCGACAATCTTGTCGATCTTGCCCTTTGTCTTTTCTGCCACCCACGAGTTGATTGTCGCCGGGGCGCTCGGATCGTTGAAGTCTAGCGCAGTCAAATCGGCGCCGTAGAACTGTTTGTTTCTCTGTATGAAATCGGGGTTGAAGCTGATCTCTTTCCTTCCCCACAGCGAGTTGGCGATATTGAGTTGAACCTTCGGGTCCGCACTTTCGAGAGCAACTTTCAACTGAGCGTACGCCCGATTCAACTCGAGGTGACTCATCCCATGAATTTCGAGCGCACGTTCCATCCCCTGTTTAGTCTCGCCTACCGCCCCGTTGTAAGTCATCGCAAGCGCGAGCCCCACGCTTGAAGGCGAAATGAAAATGTTCTTCCCGGCATCCTGTTTCGCGACTTCTGCAAACAGCTTGAAGCCGAATGTTGCGTTGGCGGCCACTAGCCGGCTGTCGACATCGTTGTCCATTGGTTTGTTGTTCGAGTCTTCCATGGCGGAATTGCTATTCGAAGGCTGGTTGTTGTTTGCCACGCTCGATTGTGAAACGGTTGAGCACCCGATCAGTGCGAGAAACCCCAACACTGCCAAACCTCCGCCGGCCCCGACGGTGCGCGAACGATGAGTGTTCATTCTATTCCTTCCGCTTTTGTTCGGCGATCCATGCATTGATCCTGGTCTCAAGCAAATCAAGCGGCAAGGGGCCGTCATCAAGCACTGCGTTATGAAATGTTCTAACGTCGAAACGAGCGCCCAGTTCCCTGGAAGCGTTCGCGCGCAGCTCTTTGATCTTCAGCTCGCCAATCTTGTAGGCGAGCGCCTGCCCCGGCCACACGATGTACCGGTCTATTTCAACGATGATGTCGTTTTCAGCTTTCGCCGTGTTCTCTCTCATGAAGTCGATCGCCTCCTGGCGACTCCAACCAAACTCGTGCATCCCGGTATCAACAACCAGACGGCAAGCGCGCCACATCTCGTAAGTCAGTTGGCCGAACTTCGAATACGGATCGGTGTAGAAGCCCATCTCCGTTCCAAGGCTTTCGGCGTATAATCCCCACCCTTCGACATAAGCCGTGTATCCCCCGTTGCGCCGAAAATCCGGCAAACCTTTGAGCTCCCGCGAGCGGGCGATCTGCAGATGGTGACCGGGAACCGACTCGTGCAGCGTGAGCGCTTCCATCTCGTACTTCGGCCGCGTATCGAGCTTGTAGGTGTTGATCATGTAAAGGCCCGCACGTGACCCGTCGGCCGCACCCGGCTGGTAGTAAGCCGTCGTTTGCGCCGGGGCTTCATAATCGGGAATCACCTTTACTCCATACGAGTTTCTCGGAAGCTCGGCGAACAACTCGGGCAACTTTCCGTCGGCTCGCTTCGCAATGTAACTGTAGCCCGCGACAAGCTCCTCAGCATTAGTGTAATAGAACCGCGGATCGGTGCGAAGAAACGTCAGAAACTCCTGGAACGAACCCTTGAACCCAACCTGCCGAACGATTGCCTCCATCTCTTTGTGAATGCGAGCGACCTCACGTTTGCCGATTTCGTGAATCTCTTTCGCCGACAGGTCAGTCGTCGTGTGCCGGCGGATCGCGTATTGATAAAACGCCTTACCATCGGGAAGCGATGAGGCGCCGATGTCCTTTCGGCAAGCAGGAAGATAGGTCTCTTTGATGAAGGTATCGAGCTTCTTCAAAGCAGGTGTCAGGGACGCGGCGATTGCCTTCGTTCCCGACTCGACTAGTCTCGCTCGCTCGCTCGCGGAAATGTCTTGAGGAAATCGCCCAAACGGCTTGAAGAAGGGACTCTTTGTTGGATCGTCGGTAATCTGACCTTCGATTTGAGCCGGCACTGAACGAAGCGGCAGCGCCGGCGGCACCCACTTCGTATCGATGCCGCGTTTCATGAGTCCGATCAACTGACCGATTTGCCTCGAGAATGCCCCAAGCCGGGCAACATAATCGTCGTAGTCCTTTGCGTTGCGGAACGGCGTCGAGCCAACGAGCTGCCCGAAGGCTATCTGCACGCCGTTCATTTGATCGATCGGCATGTACTCGGTCGGAAAACGGTCGCCTTCCACGTTGAGCCGTTTGTCACGAACAAACAGATCGTATGAAATCACGTCCTGACCAGCCAGCTGAGAGCGGTCGATCTTCTGAACGTGGTCGAGCATCTCTCGCTCATGCGCCTTGCGTCGCTCGATTGCTTCGGATGAGTAATCGGTCACCCGATCGTTGTAGCGATTGTCGCCGAGCAGGGTCGCGCCCTCGGGGTATTGTTGAAGGCTCCACTGCCAGTCTTCAGCGAACAACGCGTGAAGTTTCTTCGCGGCGTCGATTGACAACAACACCTGCGCTAGAACAGCGGAAGCTGTCAACAGCATAAAGCTGAAAAGCGCGGTATTGCGGATCATGAGTCCTCCGGTGAAGAAGCGGTGACGGTGCTGGTAGATCAGATCAGTTAGCGGAAGCTCCTCGGTCTCAAACAAAGAGTCTATGGGTGTGTTACCGCTCAAGTCAAAACGAAGGGTGGAGCGCGAAACGCCGGTTCGCGGCCCTTCAGTCTTCGGATGCCCGAGGCTTGCCTCTAAAAACGTGCGCATGGACCTTTCGAGCCTTCGACTTTGCGCCGTGAAACCTCGTCGCTATTCGGGCTTGCACCTCTTTCGCCCTGGACTTCGCCAGGTCGAACCGGTTGCTTATCCGGGGAAAGCGTTTTCTGATGCGATGGAGCAGCCGCTCAGCCCACGGAGAAACGCTCGACAACAAGAAAAGCCCAACCAGTATGAATAGAACGCCCTGAAGTATTGGAAGTACAAGCCCAACAATGCCGAAGAGTATAAAGCCCCAACCAGCAATGTGAATCGCGACGCGCTTGAGTCTTGATTTCGTTCCCATACGACTGGCAACGAAAGTCTATCAGATGCCGCTCTGAAGTAGCATGGACTTTAGTCTGTGTCGGGTAACTACGCAGGAGCAATCACCAGACACAGACTAAAGTCTAAGCTACCTCTCACTGAATCTCGCCCGACGCAGGACGCTTGTGCTCGTGCACCCACGAGAGGAGCGCATCGAACGCTGCCGCAGTCCTCGGCGCGTTGATGTTGCAGTGGCCGCTCGCGACTACGAACCTGGCAACAAACAAATCGCTTGTGCCTGCCACGCCGGAGGTCACGTCGTAATAGACTACGTCGCGCGCGGGCACCAACGGATCGTGTGTCGTGTGCACCGTCAGCACCGGATCAGATATGCGGCCTGTCGGCGTGTAGTTCTGGCGAAGGTATCCCCGCGCGTTCGGATCGGCGGCGTAGCGCTTGACTCCGCGGTTCACGGCAGCGTCGTCGTCAAAGCCGCTATAGATCGTGTTGCGATTGTCAAAAGGATTGCCGCCGGTACGTTGCTTCAGCTCTTTGACGATCGCCTGCCAGAAGCTCATCACCCCGGGAAGCTCGATCAGCTCCACGTTGTAGCGTTTCGCGAACATCGCCGCTTTCTCCGGCGATGCTTTGAGCGCCTCGCGTACCCTGTCCGATCCTGTGAAGCTGAACTTGAAATCCGCGGGCACATCAACCGCCGAGCCTATCGTACCGGGAAAGTAGTACTCAAACGTTGCCAGCATGTCGAACACGCGGTCTTCAAAGAAGTCCAGCGCGGGTGAGAGCGGCCCGCACAATGGCATTCCGCCAGCGTAGATCTCGGGATAACGCTCGAGCGTCGCGATGGTGATTACCGCTCCCATCGAATGCCCGGTGACGAACGTCTCGCGCGTCTGGCCATACTTCGAAACAAAGTAGCGGCGTAGCGCTTCCGTGTCTTCGATGGCTTCCTTAACGGCCCAGCCTTTCGTCCTGTAGTCCGACTGCGCGAAGGCGTAGCCGCGCGAGAGAAAGACATCGCGCACAGGTTTGGCTTGCGGGTCGTTCCAGTTCGGCGGCGGGTTTCCTGCCAGGTCGTAGCCGTGACAGTACATCACCAGCCCCTTGTTCCACACCGCGGGAACCTCTATACGAAACGCCGCGCCGTTGATTTCGCCGGTCTCGACCTTGGCTTCCGGCTTTGACACGTTCTGCCCACGCGGCGCGCCGACAACAACCAGGATTACCAGAACCACGGCTATCGATTTGTTCTTCATGATATTCCTTGAGATATGATCCGCGAAACATCCGTTGAACCCGCGTGATTCGTGGTCTATCTCCTTTCGAGACCTTTAGCCATACGTCGGACGCCTTCTTCGATCAGTGGCGCGTCGATTGAAAACGACAACCTTAAGAAGCCTTCGCCCTCGGACCCGAACGCAGAGCCGGGCACTGTGATCACGCGCTCCTCGAGCAACGAAATCGCTGTGTCCATCGACGGCCCATATCGCGAAACGTCGAGCATGATGTAGTAGGCACCTTCACCTTGAACGTAAGGAAGCTTCAGCTCGCGGTCAATCGCCCGCGCCATCACTTCGCCTCGCCGGTTCAACTCGTTGCGCATCGCAGACGTTTCGCGGCGGCCTTCTTCGCTGAACGCGGCGAGCGCGGCCTTCTGAGTCACCGCCGACGTACAGGTCGACATGTATTGCCGCATCACCGTCACGTGGCGAATCACTTCTTCCGATCCAACGGCCCAGCCCAGCCGCCAGCCGGTCATGCTCATCATCTTTGAGAGGCCCGAAACGATAATCGTCTTGTCGTAAAACTCTGAGATCGTGCCGGGACGCTCGCTGAGGTAAAGGTCGCGATAGATCTCATCAGCAAGCACGTAGGCGCCCGATCGAGAGACCCGATCGGCTATGAACCGCAAGTCGTCGCGCGAGATCACCCAGCTGGTCGGATTCGAGGGCGAGTTGATGACTACCAGCTTAGTCTTGTCGGTTACTGCTGTATCGAAACTCTCGCGATCGAACGCGAACCCGCCCGCCGCGGAAGTTGCGTAATAGCGCAGATCGGCGCCGGCGATCTCGGCGATTGCTGGATAAGCGATGTAGCCTGGGTCGGGCAGCAGCGCTTCATCGCCTCGACCGAGAATCGTCATCATCACTGCGAACAGGGCTTCTTCGGCGCCGTTGGTCACGCACACAGACTCAGCGGTGTAGGACGAGGCCAGTCCTTCGTTGTGATACTCAGCGATCTTCTCGCGAAGAGGCTGAATCCCCTCGTTCGTCGTGTAGCCGCTTCGTTCGTCTCGAATGACGCGGATGGCTTCGCGGCGGACTACTGCAGGCGTGGGAAAATCCGTCTCGCCCAGACCCAGGTTGATCGATCCGGGCGGCGCGCTGTCGTAGAGCACTCGTGTGGCGCTCTTGCCAATGTGTTGAAGTCGCTTCGCTGGTGTGAACATCATTTTCAGCTTGTAGGGGCACCCGCTTGACTGACTGTTTGGACTGCGGCGGCAAGTATTCGCGACGCCGCTTTCCCTTTGTTCATCCTAAGAACCGCGAACCAAAAGCGGCGTCGCGAAGACTTGCCGCCGCAGTCCAAAGGAGCCTTGGAAGCTCTCCGCCCGATCGCTATCGACTCGCACACAGTTCGAAGCGCATCGAGCAGCGCCCTAACAGGACGCCCGCGACTATCGCAAATAATCTTCAAGCCTCACCGACGCATCGGTTTTTTCATCCCTATACTTCACGATGATCGGCATGTAGATCGAAAGCCCAAGCTCAGGACCACGGCCCTTTGTGATCGCCCGCGAGCCCGCCACAACCACCGCGCCTGCCGGAATCTCGAGAGGCGCGTCCGCGGTCTTACGATAAAACTGATCATTCACCAGATCATAGACGGGAGTGCCCCCGGTCAAAATAGTCCCCGACGCAAGCACCACTCGCTCGCGAACGATTGTGCCCTCGTACACTCCGCAATTGCCGCCTACGAGCACGTCGTCTTCGATGATGACCGGCAGCTCGCCGATCGGTTCGAGCACGCCGCCGATCTGCGCGGCTGCCGACAAGTGCACCCGCTTGCCTATCTGCGCGCACGATCCCACCAGCGCGTGTGAATCGATCATTGTCCCATCGTCGACGTAAGCGCCCACGTTGACGAACATCGGCGGCATGCAAGTGACGCCTTTCCCGATGTGGCAACCATCGCGAATCGAAGATCCGCCCGGCACGATTCGCACGCCGTCAGTCGCAAGAAACCGGCGCAGCGGATATGTGTCCTTATCGTAGAACCGAAACTGATTGTTGATTGAAAAGTTTTCGATCCGCCCCATCCGGAAGCCGAGCAGGATGCCGCGCTTAACCCAGGCGTTGACCTTCCAATGCCCCTCGATCTTTTCCGCTGCGCGCACCTCGCCGGAGTTGAGCTTCTCTTTGAATTCACTGAACAGCGCGCGGTGTTCGTCGGTGAACTCGCCGGGAGGATTGTCGAAAAGTTGTTGGATTCTCTCGGGTAGCTCCATAACGGATGTCATCACCTCAGGACGTTTTTCGTATAGGCGCAGATTGCGTCATCGACTGTGACAATCGTCAGAAGATGTGAGTGTCTAAGAGAAGCCTCATCTTCCCTCAAAGTCGGCAAGTATCTCTTCAGGCAGCGGCACGTCAAAGTCATGTGGAACTGTAAACTCGCCGACGCAGTGCCCGAAAGGACGTCTTTGGAGTGCAGGTTCCTTCGGGACAGGCCTTAGTTCCGCGACTGGTTTGTCTGCGCGTACAACTAGAAGCGTCTCTCCATCCTCGACCCGCCGGAGGTATCCGGCAAGATCGCTCTTTATTTGGTCGATGCTTACGCGAGTCATTGGCTGATTATCAATCACACACTTGCATAAATCAATCGTCGGCCAAGACGATGCTCAACTCAACCAACACCGCGCGAAGCTTCTCTTTCGTCTCCGGCTTCACCGGCACCATCGGCAAGCGATACACCTCTTTGATCTTACCCATCATCGCCAGCGCTGCTTTCACCGGGCCGGGGCTGGTCTCGATGAAGTTGGCCTTCATCAAGGGAAACAGCTCGCGGTTCAGCCGTCGCGCTTCGTCCCAGTTGTTTTCAAGACACGCCCGGGTGAGCGCAGTCAGCTTGCTCGGCGTTTCGTTCGAAGCGACAGAGATCAATCCCACTCCGCCGAGAGCGATCAACGGCAAAGTCATCGAGTCATCGCCCGACAATACTCGGAACCCGGGCGGCACTCGCGTAACGATCTCGGCGACCTGCAAGATATCACCTGACGCTTCCTTTACCCCGATGATGTTCGGGATTTCGGCGAGTCGCACGATCGTGTCCGGCAGAATGTTCACGTTGGTGCGAGGCGGCACATTGTAGACGAGGATCGGAAGCGAAGTGGCTCCGGCGATCGCTTTGAAGTGCTGATAGAGCCCTTCCTGAGTCGGTTTGTTGTAGTAGGGCGTCACCGAAAGCAATCCATCGACCCCGAGGCGTTCCCACTCGCGGGCAAGCTTGATCACATGAGCGGTGTTGTTGCCGCCGGCTCCCGCGATCACCGGCACGCGCCCGCCGGCCTGGCTAAGAACTATCTCGACTACTCGGCGTTGCTCCTCGTCGCTGAGAGTCACGCTCTCTCCGGTCGTCCCGCACGGCACCAGGAAGTTGATGCCGTCCGTGATCTGAAAATCCACGAACCGGCGCAGCGCGTCTTCGTCAATCGACTGGTCTTCTTTGAACGGCGTGACCAGCGCCGTCCCGCAACCCTGCAAAGAAGAAATATCAACCATAGGACCCTCAAGCGAGAGTGTCTAACCAACTGATTGATGTGAAGAATGGGCTAGGGTCTCCACGCTCGCCTCGCCTGCTCCTTGGGAACTTCCTCGCGTTCGCTGAGTATCTTGTTGAGGTCCGCTCCTGTGCCCCTCAACGAGATCCAGTTTTGCGAGCCCTTTTGGACAGACACCTCAAAGCCGTTACAAGTAATCGCCCGTCCGTTAGGTGTCGGTTTCCAGGACTCGGACCCAGGGAGGCGCAGAGCCTCCGCAACCGTCGCCGCGAACTGCTCGTTGCTCCTCCATTCCGGTCCGTTGTAACGGATAGAGAATGAGACAATCCCTCCATCCAGAAAATTGATACTCAACAAATCGACACCCACAAACTTTTCCTTTGACTCGTACTGGCCTGGTGAAAAGTTCAAATATTGGAACCCAAAATTATTGCGCAAAAGCTGTGTTCGCAGGTACTTGCTTTCCTCAGTGCCGGGGAAGAGCGCGAGTGCTTGATCCACCGTCATGCCCATTCGAATTCCCCGTACCGCAGGCGCCTGGGCAAGAGTCAGCTTGCATTCGCCAGCGCCCGTGCTAGCTGTTTGCCCGGATGCCGCGGACACCACTCCAAGAACAAGCGCTATCAGTAGAACTTTCTTCATAGCACACCTCCCATTCAAGACTGCAATCGAAAGGTCAGTACGCTGGTAGCTTGAATCGAGTCTGATGCCTTACGGATTGCTCCGCAAGTGCTCCTCAATGATCTCCGAGAACTCGTAGAACCCTTTGCGTCCGGCTATCCATCGCGCGGCGAGCAACGCTCCTTCTACGAACCCGGCGCGGCTGCGCGCTGTGTGAACCAGAGTCAGCGTGTCAGCCTCGGAATCGAAGCCAACCACGTGAGTGCCCGGTATGTAGCCGGCGCGTGTGCTTGAAGTCGGCACTTCGCACTTGTATTGCGACTCGACTATGCGTTTGAGGAAAACCGCGGTGCCCGACGGCGCATCCTTCTTGAATTTGTGATGCGCCTCTTCGATAAACGGATCGTGTGAAGGAAACCGGCTGAATAACTCGGCAGCGTACTGTGTGATCTTGAACATCAGGTTTACGCCGACGCTGAAGTTCGACCCGTAGACCAACCCGATACCGTTTGCTTCAACCAGACCACGGGCCTCTTCCAAGTGGTCGTACCATCCAGTCGTTCCCACGACCATTGCGACGCGCGCGGCGGCCGCGGTCTTGATGTTCTCGATTACCGCGCTCGGCTCAGAGAAATCTATGCACACATCAGCGTCGCCGAGCGAGCCTCGTGAGCCGGTGAGCGGATCAAGGATGGCAACGACATCGAGGCCCTCGCGTTGGGCCGCTCGCTCAACCATCTGTCCCATCTTTCCGTAGCCCAGTAGCGCTAATTTCATTCTTAGTCCGTAGTTCTCAAGTGCCACGACATTGGTTACACCCAAAAGTGCCATGACATTGGTTACACATTATCTTGATGCAAAATTGTATGGGGCTACGAAAGGAGCCCGAAGGGCGACTGTAGTAGTCCCATACAATTTT
>WNFR01002886.1_pt1 | contig 17831 bp, 15 predicted proteins | sample 5400221 | NCBI WGS metagenome assembly WNFR01 (sample SAMN13153357, study PRJNA577476) | soil metagenome | isolation source: 40 cm soil under Madrone tree | place: USA:California | collected 2016-06-14
GGGCGGGGACGCGCCTTGGAGGTGCTCCTGGGTTGCGATGATCTCTCGGCGGAGCTGGCAGAACGTTACGGCTATATCAATCGAGCGTTGCCAGCGGACGAGCTGACACCTTTTGTCGAGAAACTGGCTCACCGCATCGCCTCATTTCCTGCGCATGCCATCGCTCACGCCAAGGCGGCCGTGGATACTGGAGCATTTAGTTCCATGGCAGAGGGGCTTCTGGTGGAGGCCCATGAGTCCGATTTGAGTGTTGCTAGCGAGGTGACGCAAGCACGCGTGACGGAAGCATTGAAGGTCGGCGCCGAAACTTATGAAGGCGAACTGGAGATGGATTATTTGTCGAGACTTTCCCCGATGAGATAACCGCGAATGCACAGTCACAGCTACGGAGACGTACTGCAGTGTCTATTGCTCCCAAGCCGATCGCGTGCAGGAGACAGAAATTCAATGCGATTGCAAGCACCAGTCCCGCGCCCGAGCGAGTAAGCCCGTTGCAAGAAGACCGCCTGGATTCGCCCACTCGGCTACGGATCACTAATCATGGCATTCCCTGAGCGACGTACTGTTGACATTCTGCTGCGCCTATATTGCACAGTACGCTGCAGGCGTTGCGTCTCGCGCCAAGCGCTCGATCAGGTTTCACTGTTTGATTCCTCCGATGAGTCCGCACTCTGGAACCTGTTCTAGAGCATGAGTGATCCCTGCTCAACCCTGAAATGTCCCTTTACCTGGAACCCGTTGTGAAGAAGAAGTTGCTTGGCAAGAAACCATCACCGGGAGCGGATTGCGTCCACCCGGAAACGGAGCGATACCGCGCTACACTGGGCATACTATGGACCTTCCGCTCAAGCTTGGGAAGGGTTCCTCCCCGCAGTGAGGAGCTCCCAGCCTGTGCCACGGCAGTCCTGAGGTAACAGATTCATCTTTCTCTCGCCCGACGATGTTTACGACGCGCGCCATTTCGCCAATTGCAGGAGCCGGCTGCGCGACTTTTCCGCAAGAGCCAGCGCAATCTCATTCCACGAAGAAACCGTTTGCCGCAAAGAGAGTTGCGGTTCGATTGCTTGCTGGACTTGGTGTAGCGCGAACCCGAATTCACGCGACGGACTGCACAGCCGCCCGTACCGAGAGTTGGTGGCCCGAGGGGGAAATATCGCGTCCGATGCGGATCAACTTTTGTGCTAGGAGGGTGACAAGCAATTTCCCATAAAGCCAAGCCCGGGAGCTGCGATCATCATGCTTGGGCACGTGCCCCAGTTGTGCAAGGCTCTTCAGTCGCTTAAACATTAATTCAATCTGCCAACGCAAACGGTACGTTCCCAAAACGTGCTCTGTCGAACCGCCGAAGCAGGTCGTAAACACGATTACGTACTTCGCAAATTCCAACGTTCCGGGCCTGGTGACCATTTGCTTCTTACTCGCTTTGCGCTGCAAGCGGCGATGAGCCTGTTGAATTGCCCTGTCGCTTTTTCGTACGGCACACAAACGGCCAGCAAATGCCGAATCGCGACCATGCAAGAAAACACGCCATTCGCCGAACTGCCCAACTCTGGACAAAGTGCGTAATCGAGGAAGAAGGGAGACACGTCTGCCGGATGCAGAATATGCCACGAAACTCTGAGGGTTGATGCGAACCAAGATATCTGCGCCATTTTGCCAAACATACTCAATCCCAGCGACTGAGCAGTAACCGGCGTCCGCGAGAATAAGTTCGTGCGGACCGACAGGCAGACGGTTCAAGGACTCTCCGCTGCGTTCGCCAATCGTGGCCGTCACCTCGAAAAAGTCACACACCAAACTCGGCAGCCTAATTCCGTACAGAATCCTCCATTGGCTGCCCGTCTTGCCTGGCTCCCTGACGATTGTGCCATCCACAATCCGGATCGACCGACTGACAATTTCTTCGGGCGGGTACGCGGCGTTTTCCCGAATCAATTCGATACACATGAAACGCAGCCAATCCTCGCTGTTGCGCAGACGTTTGAGCAAGGCGACATCCGAAATGTCGGTCCAGTGCGCCAGCTTTGCGCGCTCTATGGTTTCCCGCAATGAGTAACCCCGCGCCACATGCAGCATTAGCGTACGCAACAGCACGTCAGGCGAAGGAAAACTACGCAATCGCTCAATCGCACCCGATTGCCACGCCATTTGCCGCCATCCTGCGGGAAACAACGATGTCAATACCTGCCAGTCTTCTTCGGCGACACGCATTCACCAAGCATAGCTCCACGAACGCTGAAACGAGTTCCTTAAGTTAGCGCTTATGGGGCATGACCCCCGCCAAAATAGTTCCGTATTGGAATTAAGCTGACATTACACTTCCCCGCCCGCTTCGACGCTGACCCAGCCTTTTCAGGGGCCGCCGTACACCCCAACTGGAGTGAAATAGGACGAAAAGGCGAACGGCTCCTTAGGTTCACCGGGTACGCAACAACCTCACTATCCCATTGAAGACGTGAAGCGCCGATGGGATCCGGGCCGTCTTGCGAACATTTCGCACAAAGTCTCGCATCATGCCTGCGCTTCATGGGATATTCCCGACACGTTCCCATCCGAAAGGACCCATACCTTGTACGAAGTCTCAGCCGGAGTCCGCAGCACTCGCAATGAGGATGGCGGAATTGTCCTCGATATGGACCACGGCCAAATATTTCGCCTGAATCCAGTTGGAGCGTTGATCCTGGAATCCCTTGGAAAAGGATGTGCAGAAACAGAAATCGCTCAAGAAATCGCACGCCAATACAACATCAGCCAGGAAACAGCGTCGGCCGACATCGGTGAGTTCCTACAGTCGCTTGAAGAACACAAGCTTGTTCGTATGCGGCGGGGAGAGAAGGTCTCATGAGCGCAGCAACCGCAGAACGAGGCGCTGGTTCGGTAGTAGCCCCACCGGCGCCGCAGGATTTGTACCACATTCTCTTGCTACGGGAAAATGGGTTGGAACTCCTGGTTGCAGGCGAGCGACCGCCCTTCACGCTCCCTTGTGTCGAGATTCCCAGGTGGGAGCGGGTAGCGGAAAACATGAGCGCGGTGGTCAGGAAACGTTTGGGGATCTCTCCTGTTTGTCTCTTTACTCCAGATGTGTCCGTTGCCACAACGGACATCGAGCAGCCTCTCTATCAGGTGATGGAGACCAGAGGAGCCGGCGTTACGGCGCCCGAAGGAACGTATTGGCTGCCAGTGGATTCATTCACGGATCAATCCTTCGCGGACGCACAAGACTCTCGTGCGGTAACCAATGCTCTGCGGCACATACATGAGTTTGAGAATGGTGAGACTATTGGGCCATTTGGCAAGCCGGGCTGGATCGAGGAGTTGTCCTCGTGGGTACAACACGAGGTTGATCCGTACGGGCTTTGTTTGAGCGGAGAATTCCGCCAGCTTAACGCTAGCCCAACGTTTGCGTTGCTCCGGTTTGAATCAAATGGGGCGGCGGTGTGGTTCAAGGCTGTCGGCGAACCCAACCTGCGGGAGTTTCCCATATCCGTCACTCTGTCGAGACTCTTCCCTGGCTTCGTACCCACCGTGATCGCAACCCATCCAGCTTGGCACGGCTGGCTAACGACAGAGTTTGCCGGTTCAACATTGGACGAAGTTCCGGATGCCTGTGCCTGGGAACGAGCGGCCCAAACCCTGGGAGAGCTTCAAATCGTCTCGGTCGGAATGACTGACCAGCTTCTTGAGGCTGGCTGCAGGGACCTTCGGGTCACTTCCCTTCTCCCATCTGTCGATCCCTTCCTGGAGGTAATGACACAGCTCATGGAACAACAGCGGAAGACTCCACCGCCGGCTCTCGATCGAGACGAGCTCCTGACGCTTGGAAGTCAGATCAAGGAGGCGCTGTCTGAGCTGGCCGAATTGGGCATTCCCGACACGTTGGGGCACCTAGACTTCAATCCGGGAAACATTTTGTGTTCCGCCGACCAATGCGTCTTCCTCGACTGGGCTGAAGCGTATGTTGGGCCTCCATTTCTCACCTTTGAATATCTCCGTACACACCTGGTGCGAACACAACGGGAAGATGTTGGTCTGAGCGCAGATGTTATCAACGCATACGAGACGAAGTGGCGCACCGTTCTCTCTCCTGAAGCGGTTGCCGTAGCACTGAATCTTGCGCCCGTTCTAGCCGTCTTCGTATATGCAGCGGGGACAGAGGGGTGGCGGAACCCGACAGTGCTGCGTGAGCCCAGGGCGGTAGCTTACCTTCGCAGTTTGACGCGGCGGATGCATGGCGAAATGCAGCGCCTACACGATCGGAGGCAAATTTGCTGCAATTAAGAACAACCCCGCCTTATTCTCCCGTCGAACCCGTGACAGAGATGCTCCACGGTGTGCCGATAACGGATCCCTACCGCTGGCTCGAAGACCAAGAATCACCACGGACTCGAGAGTGGCTTGCCGCGCAAACGGAATTCGCGCGTGCGTACTTGGACGCAATTCCGGGCCGAGAGCGCATTCGTGAACGTATTCGTGAGCTTCTCGATGTTGAGACTTACGACTCGATTCAGAGAGTCTCGAATAAGTATGTTTTTCGCAAGCGTGCTTGCGGGCAGGAGCAACCGTGCATTTATCTGCGTGAAGTTCCCGACGGAGACGATCAACTTCTGATCGACCCGGCGGGGCGGATGACGGGCAAACACACAGCGCTTAGGCCGTTGCGTCTATCACAGGACGGCCGCCTGCTCCTGTACGAAGTGAAAGAGGGCGGGGAGCGCACCGGAACATTTGAACTGTTCGATGTCGAGAAGCGGGAAAAGCTTCCTGACGCACTGCCCCGAGGCTATTTGAGGGGATTCTCATTTGCCGCGGATGCGCGGAGTTTCTACTACGTCCACGAGGCTCTAGGCGCAAAACGCCCTCACTATCGCGCAGCCTACCGCCATGTTCTCGGCACTGCCTTCGACGGCGACCGGGAGATCTTCTATGCCGGAGAAGACCAGAGACTTCGGTTGCACATCGTTGCCGGTGAAAAACGCCTAGGCTTTCTCGTTTTTAGGTTTTGCGACAAAACCTACACGGATTTCTATCTCTGGCGTTTCGACAGCGAAAGCCCTGCCGAGCTCCTTGTTGACAATGCCGACTACAAGTTTGGACCACTGCTTTTGAAGGACCGAATTCTGGCAATCACGGATCGCGACTCGCCCAATTCCAGAATCGTCGAGGTTCGCCTGCGAGCGGGAGGTCCTCCGGAGTTTGTGGACGTCGTCGCCGAAAGCGATTGTCCAATTCGCGGATGGGCTGTCGCCTCAGACAGAATCTATGTGTCCTACATCCGAGGGGTCAAGTCCGAGATCGAAGTGTTCGGTCTGCAAGGGAGGAAACTCGGCCAACTGCCTGTGGCAGAGAATGACACAGTTCGCATAATCGGAGCGTCCACCGAGAACGACGAACTTTTGATTGAACAGGAATCGTTCACGAAGCCCATTCAAATTTGGCGCTATTCTCCGCAGACGAGGGAGCCGCAGCTCTGGGCACGCAGGGGGATTCCGTTCGACTCCCAAGAGTACGCGCACGTCCAGGAGTGGTTCTCCGCAAAGGATGGCACACGCATTCCCATGTTTCTCGTGGGCCGACACGACGTACTCAACAAGGGTCCACACCCCGCGATCATGACTGCCTACGGCGGGTACGGGGTTCCGATGACGCCGCAGTTCAGCGCTTTCGTCTCTTATCTCATGGAGCGAGGCTGTTTGTTCGCTCTTCCTAATATCCGGGGCGGTTCAGAATTTGGGGTCGGATGGCACAACGCTGCCAAGCGACGAAACCGCCAAGTCGCATTTGATGACTTCATCTCAGCTGCGGAGTTGCTCATCACCACAGGACGAACCGAACCACAGAGACTTGCGATGTTTGGCGGTTCAAACTCAGGCTTGCTGGTGGGAGCAGCCATGACGCAACGCCCGGATCTTTTTCGCGCGGTGTTATGCATGGTTCCCCTGCTCGACATGCTTCGCTACCACCTCTTTGACAACGCGCGGGTGTGGCAGGAGGAATTTGGAACATCGACCGATCGCGAGGACTTCGTTGCGATTGCTGACTACTCTCCTTATCACAGAGTGCGCGAAGGTGTGGAATATCCCGCGGTGTTGATGGTCTCAGGAGATGCAGATCAAAGCTGTAATCCTCTTCATGCGCGGAAAATGACCGCACGCCTGCAAGCTGCCAGCGTGTCTAGGCATCCGATATTTCTCGACTACAGCCGATTTCGTGGGCATTCTCCGGTCCTGCCATTGAGCGACCGAATTGAAGCTCTAACCGATCGGGTTGCATTTCTTGGTGACCAGCTGCAACTGCGAGTCTGAAAGGGTGACGTTGTCGTCATGTCGTTCTCGGTGGTGCGAGCGTACTTGACTCTAATCCTGCTCGACCTTGACCAGATGCGGGGAGACTTCGCCGCTCTACACAGTAAGGTCCGCAGTTGCCCGATTGGGGAAACGATTGCATCTCCTGGCGCGGTGAATCAGGTCTGTGCGTCCGTCGACATGGCATGTATTTGGTACTGGAAAGAGGTCCTCTGCCTGCAGCGATCAGCCGCAACAGCGTATTTGCTAAAGCGCCGCGGCGTGCCCGCCCAGCTGCTCATCGGCGCTCAACAGATGCCATTCAAGGCGCACGCGTGGGTCGAGGTAAACGGCCGCGTGGTCAATGACAAGCCCTACATGCGGGAAATCTACAAGGTGCTCGACAAGTGCTAGCCGTCGGGACGTTGAGATCGGCTTCGAATATGAGCGTTCAGTTCGGGAAGTGTAATTTTGACGGGAAGCCGGTCGAGCACATCGAACTCGAGAAGGTGCGCGCACTGCTATCCCGCTACGGTTCCGATGGGGAGGGCTCGTTCCATAAAGGCAGTGTCGGGATCCTCTATCGAGCTTTCCACACGACCTGGGAATCGCGGAGCGAGGTCCAGCCTTGCGTTTGCACGTCAGGTGCTGTCATTACGTGGGACGGACGTCTGGATAACCGAGCTGAACTAATCCATGAGTTGGGCACTGGGCTTTCTCCGGACTCACCCGATGTGTCGATCGTGGCTGCTGCTTACTGTAAATGGAGCGTAGGTTGCTTCGCAAAGGTAACGGGCGATTGGGCGCTCTCCATTTGGGAGCCAAGTACGTGGTCGTTGCTCTTGGCCAAGGATCCCATCGGCACGCGTCAACTTTACTATTCAATCGAACATTCCCAGATTACTTGGAGCACGATTCTCGATCCCCTACTTTTGAACACGAGCCGCAATTTCCAGCTGAGCGAAGAATATATTGCTGGGTGGCTCTCCCTTTTCCCGGCACCTCACCTCACCCCATATGTGGGGATTCATTCGGTACCGCCATCTTGCTTTGTCCACGTGACCAAAGGCAGGAGTCGGATCAGCAAGTATTGGGGCTTCGCTCCCGCTAAGCAAATCCGCTATCGCAGCGATGCCGAATACGAAGAGCACTTCCGCGCTGTCCTGGCGAATGCCGTCCGGCGCAGGCTCCGCTCGGACCGTCCGGTTTTGGCCGAACTGAGTGGCGGTATGGATTCGTCCTCAATCGTGTGTATGGCAGACGTTGTGATGGCTCTTGGGGAGGTCGGAACCGCACGGCTCGATACTATTTCGTATTACGACAACTCAGAACCGAACTGGAACGAGTTGCCCTACGTCCGCAAGGTAGAAGAAAAGCGGGAGCGCAGTGGCCGTCACATCAACGTCGGCTCCCAAGGCCCAGTCAAATTTGAAGCTGAGAGCAACGGCCTTGCGGTCACCCCTGGCTCATTAGCGCAGCCCTCAGCAGCTTGGAGTGAGTTTGTTGAGTGCATATCCAGCAACGGGAATCGCGTCGTTCTCTCGGGAGTGGGGGGTGACGAGGTAACGGGCGGTGTACCAACGCCACTACCCGAGCTTGCTGACCTTCTCGCTAGCGTCCAACTCATGAAACTCACGCACCAGCTCAAGCTCTGGGCTTTAAGCAAACGGAAACCCTGGTTTCATCTCCTTTTCCAGGTAGCTCGAAGGTTTTCCCCTGCCGCACTGCCTGGCGTGGCCAACGACCCGCACGCGACACCTTGGCTGATGACGGGCTTTGCCAATCGAAATCGACTTGCTCTGGCCGGCTACGAACGTAGATTGAAACTGTTTGGTCCACGGCCAAGTTTTCAGGAGAACCTAATTACGTTGGATGCATTAAGAAGACAACTGTCCTGTTGCAGCCTGCCATGTGATCCGCCGTATGAAAAGCGGTATCCGTTTCTTGATCGCGATTTGCTCGACTTCCTCTATGCAATTCCGCGGGAACAGTTGGTTCGTCCCGGTCAGCGCCGTTCACTGATGAGGCGAGCTCTTGTCGGGATTGTCCCTAAAGAGCTTCTGAACAGGAGGCGCAAAGGCTATATCGCCAGAATGCCACTGGCGGCGGTCTCGACGCAGTGGGTCGCTCTGTCGGAGATGGCGCAACACATGATCAGCAGTTCACGCGGGATTGTGGATCCACAACTCCTCCTGGAAGCGCTACAGAAGGGTCGCCACGGCGAAGAAATTCCAATCGTTCCGCTTATGCGCACGCTAGGCGTCGAGTTCTGGCTGAGAGATCTCGCAAAGCGAGGAATTCTGCAAGACTGCTCCGCCGGAAGCGCGCAAGGTTCCCGCCGTCACAATGCGTCAATGGACTTCCAGGTTCATTTTGATGAGAGGTCAGGTACATAGCTGACGAAGAACGCCAAAAATGAAGGGAGGTGAAAACAATGAAATACGAGAAGCCTGAAATCGTGGTCCTCGCGTCCGCTCTCGCTGCCGTTCGTGGTCAGACAGGAAAGCAGCCGAGCGGCAACTGGGACAACTCTCCGCACACACCAATGACTTTCACGGTGTCTGCGTATGAGGCAGATGAGTAGGAAAAGCGCCGGAGCCTCCCGACCTGGGACGCTCCGGCGCCTGAAGTTCCTGCCAACGCGTGGCTAGGTTTGCATGCCAGAAATCTCTGTCCCGTCCCGTCATTCCCAAGGACTCCTCCTTAACTGATCATCTGTTGCCTGTAGGAGTTGTCCCGACGTTCGACTTGAGGTAGCGCTCAAACCAGCTGATCATCCGATTGCAGAGGTCGACCTGATTGGGATATCCCCACAACAATGGCGAATGACCCTCTCCAGTGTACTTGGCATATTCAACCTCTTTTCCAAGCCTCCGCAAGCCGACGAACACTTCGTCAGCAAGAAAAGGTGCCACCGTTTCGTCCTCAGATCCCTGTATCACGAGCAGTGGCGTGTCTACCATATCGAGGTAGAAGATGGGTGAATTCTCTATGTATCGTTCCCGAGACTGCCAGGGCGTGCGCGCGAAGGAACCATGCTCCTGGAGGGCCACTCCAAAGGCGGCTCCCTTCTTGTCCATTTCTCCGTAAATGCCCAGGAGATTGGCGAACCCATCCACTTCGACAGCGGCCCGAAAGCGTCGCGTCTGCGCGATCAAAGCCAGCGTACTGTAACCCCCATAGCTGTGGCCCATGACTCCGAGCCTGTCGGGGTCAGCGATACCCATCTCGATGAGCTTATTCAAGCCGGGAACAACTGTCTTCGCCAAGTCAAGCATAGGTCTGCTGCTACTCAAAGGCGCGTCTGGCAACAGGACCATATATCCACGCGTTGCCAGCAGTTGCATATTGAAAACTCCGGGATACGCAAACCCAAAGTGGTGGAGATTGTCCGAAAGCGTCGCCCCGCCGTACACCCACACGACCACCGGATAGCGTTTTCCTCCATGATAGTCCGGAGGCAGCAGCAATGCTCCGCTTAAGGACTCCCCATCGTTGCTCAACCACTTCACCACTATGGAATTCCCCATTTGGTAGCTATCAAACTGCGGATTTAGATGTGTCATGCGGCGGGGATTCGTGAGCGAGGAATCGCTCACCCACAAATCTGCGTCGTGTTGGGCGTCCTCCGCGAAGTATGCGAAACGTCGGCCATCTTGTGACACTGTCAGATGCTGCCTCCGCATTGCGCAGGTGTAACATTGCCCCCCCTCCAAGAGCCGAGTGACTTCGCCGCTCGTCACGTCGATCCGATAGAACCCGTCCCGCTTCTGGTTATTGTCATACACCACAACCACCGAAGACTTCCCATCCTTCGGTGTCCACAATTCGTTCCCGCCTTGGCTGGCCAGCTGGACCATTCGGTGTCCCGGCACTTTCGCCAGTTCGCTTGCGCTTCCCTGCTCTACTGACGCCTGCCACAGCGTTCCGTCTCTTATGAAATATAGTTGCTTGCCGCGCGAGTCCCACAGCGGCGGCGCCGTTTTGTACGGTGAGTTGTGCTGCGGCAGCCGGGTCACGTTGCGGGGTTCGTCCACGTGGACGTCGACTACGTAGCAATCATGATTCTTTTCGAGCGATCCGCCAGTCTGGAAACTCAGCTCTCGACCATTGGGGGACCAACTGAATTGAGCACCGTCGTAATCGAGCCGGACGTTCAAAGCCAAGACGCGGCGGTACTTTGCCACGACAGTAACCGTGACCAGATCAAAGAGAATCTGCTGTGAGCCTGGCTGCTCGAATTGAACGGGATCTGTGTAGGCGATCGCCGAGCCGTCCGGAGAGAATAGATACTTGGCGACCTTCTGGGCCTTGACAAGGCTGGTGGTCTTTCCGCCGGCGAGGTCTACCAGAACTAAATCGCACAGGTATGTTTCGAGGCTCCACGGGTCGGACAAAGGGACCGGGCCTTCCGCCGACTTGTAGACGGTCACAGTGGGGTCTGCCGTCTTGTGTAGCCCGTTCGGGCGTTTCGCGGTGGCTACACTGTCGTTGTGGTCGTTTCCCTGCGGCCGTTCTTGCGACACCATTGCAACTGCCAGACTTCGCCCATCGGGCGCCCATTCAAGCTGGTCTCCCTTCACCTCAATGTCCGTTACCATTTTTAGGACATCTTTCGCTGAGTCCCAAATCCAGAGCCGTGTGCCCTTGCCCCTCCTGGTAGAGAAGAAGGCCAATAAATGGTCGTCGGGAGACCAAACTGGCAGCCAGTTGATGCCCTTTCCGCCAGTCAGATTTCGTATTGCACCTGTTTCGACGTTGGAGATGTAGACATCGGTCGGTAACATCCGATCGGCGCCGCTTTCCATTTTTGACGTCGCCGAAGCGTCGTTATTTATAACCGTATATGCAAGGCCCTTCCCGTCATGAGAAAAGACAGGGGGGGTGAAGAAGAACGATCGGACGCGCAGTGCGTCCTCAACCGCAAGAGGACGCAAGTTCTGGGCAGCGACGATCGAGGGCAGTCCGCCGAGTACCGCACTCGCGGCAAGTACCATCGTGAGCAGATTCATTCGCGCAGTCCCCTAGACTTGAGTTCGAAATCTGTACCGGCCCAGCCGTAGATTCGTTTTGTGAGAATCCCTCAGCCCGCTCGTCCCGATGGGCGAGCCTAGAATTGGAATTTCAGCGCAAGCTGTATGGATCGTGGACCGCCAATGTTGTAGAGCGCGTTCAAACCGGCACCGCTGGAAAGCCCCTGATTTAGCATTTGGGCGGCCATTCCAAACTGCGGGCCTGGAAATGCTCCTTGTGGATTGGCGAAGTTGGGATGATTGAAAACGTTGAAGACATCGGCCCGAAACTGCAGGAACGTTCTATCCGAAATCGCAAAATTGCGGGCTAGTGAAGTGTCAAACTGTGTTGCGCCAAATCCGGAAATCCAGTTTCTCGGCAGCGTCCCTTGTCTCGCCGTCACCGGCGTGGCAAACGCATTCGGATTGAGCACCTTTCCCCCGGGAGTCCCTGCCTGCTTGGTCCATACCGGCTGCCCAGACACGAAGTCGGGCCTGGTTGTCCCACCGAGGCCGCCGCCAAAGTTGCTGCAGCAGTTAAAGACGTTAATGGGGAAACCGGAGCGCGCTGCGACAAACCCAGTGAGCGACCAACCGTCGGCGATCGTTCCGATCAGCGGCTTTTTGCTGAAACTTGGCACCGAATAGAAAACGGCGCCGGTGAAGGTATGGCGGACATCGAAATCAGATGAGCCCCGCTCGCCGGCCACGGGAACAAATGATTGGGCAACGATCAGGGCTGAATCGTTGGAACTCGTATCCAGAGAGTGGGACCAGGTGTAGCCGAGCAATGCTTGTATCCCATGCGACATAACTTTTTTGAACTGTACCTGCAAAGCGTTATAGCTCGATGTGTCTGCATTCTCTGTAAGGAAAAATCCGTTGTCGGCAGAGAAGTTGGCATTCGGAGAGGGCATGATTGCGGCGCGCAGCAAGCGGCGGCCGATCTGGCCAACATAGGTCACTGAGAGAGACTGGTCTTGCTGAAATGACTTCTCAATCGCGACATTCCACTGATGGGAATACGGAAGCTTGAGATTGGGCGAAAATCCAACCAGGTTCTCATTGGGAAAAGGTGGCTGCAGAGAGAAAGATGGCGTCACCGGTGACGGGTTGGTTATCGGCACGGGGTACGGGCCGGAGAGCCCTAGAAAATTGGCAGCATTCGGAAATGTTCTGGCCAAAGACGTGGCATTCCCAGTCCCCAAATCATAGAAGACTCCGGTGCCCGCGCGGAGCACGAGGTCGCCTTTCGGCGCGACCCTATATGTAAGGCCCAAGCGGGGGGCAAAATTGTAGTAGGTCGTCTTCCATGGAGGAGTGCCGAGCGGAGCTAGACCTAAATTCGGCGGGTCGTTCACGTTTTGCCAAGATGCCAGAATTGTATTCTGGCCCGTGGCTGCGGCGCTGAGATCCCACCGCAAACCGTAGGTCAAGGTAAGCCGTTGGCCGATGTGCCACCGGTCTTGCGCATATAACGACAACTCATTGAGCAATACGTTGGCAGAATGGACGACTGTATTGAAGATGAAGGGCACTGCGGCGGTAGACGCGAAATTCTGTCCATCGAGCGCAATATACTGCGAGCCGAACCCGACTTCTCCCTGGTTCAACAGCAGCCTGTTATAGTCCACTCCGAATTTGAGCTGGTGCGAGCCTGCGAGCAGAGAAAAATCGTCCGCCAGATTCCATTGTGTTTCTGTGTTGAGCCCACCACTTCCCAGCTGCACGCCCCCAATTCCGTCAAAGAAGGGTGTGAAAATAGCATTGCTGTTGGAAGAGGAGAACCCGGGGGGAAGCAGGGCGCTGGCGTCTGGCGGAACGGCGCCACTAAGGTTGTCCAGTTGATAGGACACCGAGGCTTTTTGCCGCGAGTAGTTGAACCTCAGCTCATTCGTTGCGTTCTTCCTGGGCTGCGCATTTGCTCCTAGAGTGAGTGTGGTTGTGTCGACCGGCTGTCTGAGGAGGGTAGAAAGGTTCCGAATGCGGGTCAGACTGTCAGATGGAGACTGATTGAACCTTCCAAATAAGCTCAGACTTGTGCTGACAACTTGGTCGATGCGCACACTGGCTGCATTCATCGATATCCGGTCCGAGTAGTTCCCGGTAAACTGTGCCGCATTGCCGTCCCCAGATTCCGGTGCATTTGGGTCTGGAAGTGGATAGGCGTTTAGGATCGCAGCAGCAGCCGGGACTGTTGCCGGGTTTTGGCGAAGCGAGTGTGACGGAACTTCTATTACGCTAGTTTTCGGTTGGCGGAGACGAAGGCCTTCATAGGAGAAGAAGAAAAATGTCTTGTTTTGAAAGATTGGGCCGCCGACAACTCCTCCGAAGTCGTTTTGATGTTCCGGGGCGCGCGGTAGGTGCGCATTATTCGCAAACCAATCGTTGGCATCGAGAGCGGTGTTTCTGAAGTATTCGAAAACATCGCCATGGAACTGGTTCGTTCCAGACCGGCTCGTGATATTGACCTGACCTCCGGGCGTGCGGCCGTACTCCGGAGCGAAAGTTGAAGTCTCAATACGAAATTCCTGCATGGCGTCGACCGAGAGCAAGCTTGCCGTGCCGCCATAAGCGTTAAAGGCTTGCATACCTCCGCCACCACCCTGGCCCACCAACGTGTTGGTGACTCCAAAATTGGCGCTGACACCATCCACCCGGAAAATGTTGGCATTGGTTCGCTGCCCGTTGATGCTGAACTGTCCGGGTGCATCAATACTTGCGTTGGGCGCGAGGACCACGCCAGGCGTCAGCAGCATCAGCGTGTTGAAACTCCTGCCGTTCAACGGAATGTTCTCCACAAATTCACGGTTGATCACGGTGCTGACGGCCGCATCCTGCGTGTTGACCAAGGGCGCACCCCCTTCTACTGTCACAGTTTCGGCAATTGCTCCCACGGGCAGGGTGAAGTTGATCGCCAAAGCATCTTGGACATTCAACACAACGTCCGGCTTGATCAAGGTTTTGAATCCCACTTTCGATACCTGGAGACGATAAGGCCCGGGAGGAAGGTTCGGAATCGCATAGATGCCTTCACCGTTTGTTGCGCCCTGGTATTTGACACCCGTGACGTCATTCAAGATCAGAACTTGAGCGTCGGGAATTGCACGTCCGGCGGGATCGAGCACAAGGCCACTCATCGTGCCGTTCGGGGATTGTCCAACTGCAGCCCTAACGAGAAATACGATCACGAGGATTAGGGGGAGGGGGAATCGTACTCTCATTAGGGCTACTCCTGGCTCGCGCGGATTCATGCAGACTCATCCGGTCTACGGAAGCCCCTCTGTATTTGTATCAATATTTTTTACGCAGCTGCCGCGGAACTCGCGCTGGTCGGTTTTCCGAACATCACGGATGATTTGGATCGATGTGGAGGTACGCAAATAAGAGGGACTTATTACTCGGCTTATGGCTTCCGCCGTTTGGTTCGACGGTGACAAAAACGGCGTCAATCTGCGCCAACGCTTTGGGATCGTCGAACCTCAGCACCCAGCGCTTCTTTGAAGCATTGTCCACATAGAAGATACCGAGGTTGAGCGCTTGTTGCCGATCCGCCCCACGCCGGCCCCAAGCCTGGAACGTGCTGGCGTTCTTCACTCCGGTCTGCTGGTCGAGATCGTACGCGTAAAAGATCAGGGACTTCCCTTTCGTGTAGAACACGCGCCCGTAGGGCTTCCTCGTCTCTCCGGTACGCTCGACGTCGTACACTTCGGCGACGTAGAGATCTCTGGCACCCATTAAGTCCCGGATGTCGCGGTCGTGAGCGAGAAGTTCCTGCTGTTGATCGATCGTGGCCTCACGATCGCGCAACAATCGATTCAGGTCAGTGACTTTGGCTTCGAGAGCCGGAGACCGCTGATTATCCTCGGACGCCTTGCGTTCGAGCGAATCCAGCTTGTCCTGGAGTCCTTGAGCTTTGGCCTCGGCGACTTCCAGCTTTTGGTTCAAGTCAGATCGCTGTTGAAGGAGATCCTGCCTGCCTGCCTGCCCGTTATGGAGATCGGTCTCCTTTTGACTCCCGGTGATCTTCATTCTGCCCATCTCGGCCGATTGCTGCTCCAGTTCGTACCGAAGCGACGCGATCGCTTTGTCACGCTGCTCCATTTGCGAGCGTAAGGTCTCACGCTCGTGGCCCGCGTCGCTCACCTGCTGCTGCAGCAGCGCAGTCTGAGTCGACCGGTTTGGTACTGGAGCGACCGAGGCAAATTCCGTGCCGCGACGGATTCCGACTCGATAGGCGGAAACAGCTAATGCGATGAAGAGCAGAATTCCGGCCGCATACAAAGTCCAGACATTGCGCCACGTTGCCTGACTGGCTGAGAGAGGGACCCTGCCGACAAGCTTCGAGGCAGAATCCCCATACCCCCCCCCTTGATCCGTGCCTAATTGTTCCTCAAGCGCGAGCCGTTGGAAGAAAGCCCTTTCCGCTTGCTCCTGCGACCACGACGGATCAGATTCGAGATTCTTGGGATCAGGCGCTAAGACAGGAATGGTTTCGCTAACCACTGCCTCGTACTGCTTCATCGCTTCCCTACACGAGGAACAGATTCCTAGATGATCCTGTAGCCGCTTCTGCTCGGTCTCGGTTAGCTGCCCCGAGGTTGAGACGGCACAGAGTTCGAGGAACTCGTCATGGGGTGGATTTCGCGACAATGTCGCAACTCCTAGTTTGAGAGTCACTTTTTACCATATCCGTTTGCGGCCCGGCAATTTGCCTGGGAACATCTGCTTCCGCAGCCTGTCCAAGCCTCGATAGTAATGATTTCGAATGTTTCCCAAGGATTGATCCAACTTGGCGGCAATCTCGGCGAATGCGTAACCCTCGAAAAAGTGGAGCATTAAAGTATCGCGCTGGTCCTGGGTCAGAGTGTCCAGTAGTCCTCCGATGGTCGCTTTACCGACCAGGCTGGCCCAGAGTTCTCCTTCTTCTCTCCCCTTGCGGGAGTTGGTCATATCCTCAGCTCCGTCCAGATCAAGGCGGGTGTAGAAGTGCCGCGACTGGAGATAGCGCCGGCGATCGATCGCGCGCTGATAGGTCATCTGGACAATCCAGGAACGGACGGAACACTTTTTGGGGTCAAAGATCGACGCTTTGCGGTGGACAAACAAAAAGATGTCCTGCAGGAGATCATCTGCCTCTGAGGCATCACGCAAGATGCGAACGGCAACTCCTCGTACAAGTCGCGAATAGCGGCGAAACAGGAGGGCCAGCGCTTCCCCGCCCTTCTCGCCGACACGAACCATCAAGCATTCGTCAGAAAGTTCGCCGGAAGGAGACGGGACTGTGGAATCGGTGGGCTGAGTTCCCGTTTCGAGGACGCCCAGCGAAGGAAATCGAATTGTGGTCGAAGCATCCATATGACGATGCCCAGGGAATCAGTCAAAAGTCGTCTCGGGAGGAGCACTTCCCTGCCGCCGAACGCTAACGCCCGAGCCCTATGTCCTTATTAATGTGCACACTTCGGCCTTCGACGATTTCGCACACATCGCTGCACACCTAAACGATTTCGTTTCAACTACTTACAAATTTGAGCCGCCGTGACGGACTCAGTCTTACCTGCGAGCGGTCCGGTGAGTCGTCCATAGGCAGATACGAGTCTCAGCTGCAACGTTGCGCTCACTCTCTCTCCGCTCCGACACCGAATGACGCCATTCTTAACGAGATTTTCTGATCTTGCGTCAATCTCCCAGTACATATAGCACTTGTCCTTTTCGTTGTCCAGCTAATCTGCTCGTGGTGTTTTTGCACGTGACGCCTCTTAATGGGTTTTACGTGCTAGACGCGAGCAAATTCTTCGAAGCTTTGGGCAGGCGGATTCGCGCTCTCCGGGAAAGGAGACTCTATACGCAGGAAGATATGATTTCTTTTGGGTTCTCGGCGCGACACTGGCAACAAATTGAAAAAGGACGACCCATTACGATCAAGACTCTTCTTCGAATTACTGTTGCTCTAGATGTACCCTTGTCGAAACTGGTTCGCGGACTCCCCCGTCCCGTGGTGGTAGATGAGTAGAAGAGTGACTTTCCTGGAACCATCCACACAATAGATTTCCGATTGATACAGCTATTCTGCTCGTGGTGATCGAGCCGTTAATCGCTTAAAAGACAGGCTTGGTCGATGAGAAACAATTCTTTCGCGCTTTGGGAGAGCGAGTAAAAAAGCTTCGCAAATCCAGAGGGTTCACACAAGAAGACATGATTGGATTTGGCTTCTCCGCTCGCCACTGGCAGCAAATAGAGGCCGGCAGACCCATCACCCTTACGACTCTCCTTCGCATATGTGACACCTTCGCCGTGCGGGCTGCGCAGTTGATTGAGGGGCTCGATCGCGGTGTTTATCGGAAATAGTCGACGGGCCCCGAATTAATCGCCTGATGTACTTCCCCATCAGTGCAGCCTCCACTTTCGCTGCCGCATCATCCTGCATGTGGGGCAGCACATGCGAATAAACATCTAGAGTGAAAGCGGCGCTCGTGTGCCCAAGTTGTTCCGATACAATCTTGGGCTTGAAATGCTTATAAGCAAGACTATTCACGAA
>WNFR01002890.1_pt1 | contig 17829 bp, 12 predicted proteins | sample 5400221 | NCBI WGS metagenome assembly WNFR01 (sample SAMN13153357, study PRJNA577476) | soil metagenome | isolation source: 40 cm soil under Madrone tree | place: USA:California | collected 2016-06-14
TGGATGAGGTACTCGCGGTAGGCGATGCGAGCTTTCAAAAGAAGTGTCACCGTAAGATGAAGGAGGTACGCCTCGATGGTCGAACTGTCTTTTTCGTCACTCATAACATGGCCGCTATTGGAGAACTATGCAATCGTGTCTTCATCATCAGTGAAGGCAGACTGACAGAAGCTCCGGATGCGGCTACTGGTATCGCGAAGTACCTTGCGGATAGTTCCAGCGCTGACAACCTTAGGGCTGGAAATGCCAGCTCTGCTTCGGTAGCAAATTAGTCTAAGCAACGCGTAACGATGTCGTGAGATGATGACCAATTCTCGAGTGTTCGTCCGGCCGGACAAGCCCAAGGTATGGATGGTAAGATAACGCCCATGCGAATTATTCTCTGCAAAGGTCAGATATATGGCCCAATCAGCGGCTCAGACGAGACGTTGGTTACATACGCCTCGCAATTGCAAAAAGCGGGACACGACGTCTCCGTCCTGCTGATGTATCTTCACGCAGAGGAGGACCAATACTACCAACGCCTGTTTGAGGCCGGAGTCCCTGTCTCGTGGATGGCATCTAACCTGGCGCACACTTCGATGGGCGCCGGTCGCAAGCTGGCCTACAAGATGTTTAATACCTTCCCGGGCTCGCAGCAGTTCATTCGCCGAAGAACGCTAAAGTTAGTTACGGGCATGGCTACACGCTATTACCAGCAATGCCGAGAGTTCATGGAAAAGCAAATTGCCGACTTGATTCACGTGATGACGCCGGACCCGAGTGCCATGGTAATGATCCAGGCAGGTCATGACGCCGGTATCCCGGTGATCTATCAGGAGCTCGGCATTCCTTACCATCCACCTGACTTCGAGTCTTATTACAAGCAATTCACCTCGGTGCTTCCACTCTGCTCAGAGATCGCCGCGCTTTCCCCAAAACTGATCGAGCACTGTCGCGAAAAGCTGCCGAGTCCGAGATCCCTTTCAATCCTTCCCATCATGTCTGACGAATTCGTCAATGGTCGCAAACCGCATCAACCTGCGCCCGACAAAATTACCTTTGGCTTTGCGGCGCGCATTGAAGAATTGAAAGGCCCGATGATTTTGATGGAAGCCTTTGGCGAGGCGTATCGGCAGTGTGGAAGTATCTGTCTGAACATTGCCGGCGATGGTTCCCAACGCCAGAAAATCGCGGCGCGTGCCAAGGCGTTGGATGTCGCTAGTCGTTATCGCTACCACGGTGTATACACCCACCCCGAAGAGTGTCGAGCGTTCATGGAAAGCCTCGATGTGTTCGTGATGCCCTCCTTCACCGAAGGCACTCCCAATAGCATTGTGGAAGCTATGGCCTGCGGGAAACCGATTATCGCGTCGGCGGTCGGAGGCATCCCCGACATGATCGACGAGGATTCGGGCATCCTGGTGCCGCCAGGCGACGTGGGCGTTTTGGCGGAGGCGATGCTCAAGTTGGCCCGCGATCCAGAGTTGCGCAAACGAATGGGCAAGGCGGCACGGCAGCGCTATCAAGAATTCTTCTCGCCTACAGTCGTAGTGCCATTGATGGTGGAAACTTATCAGAGAGTTACGCAAAACGGACATCGCGTTTTGGGGGCCGCGTCCGGCAACGGACACTTTCATCCGTGGGCTAATACCTCTAAATGATTAATGACTTCTAGTCGGCCAGCGGAAAAACTGTAGCCAAATAAATCCAACTAAGAACGCATCCAGCCGTCCGCATTTCGCAGCGCTGCTTGTTGACTCACTCAATCGTAGTTTCTAATTCTTCTCGGGTAACTGTTAGGTAGCGGTAACGAGAGTTGAAGGAGTGAGGTTGAAGCAGCAGGTTTGATTAAGCTTACGATTCTGATTTTCCCGACCCTGGCAAAGTTGGCTGAGGCCATCAGAATTTCCCCCTTATCAAAACGTAACGGACCCTATGCAGCCGGAAGACTACGCTTACCTGTACGAATTGGAAGACGGTTTTTGGTGGTTCGCAGGAATGCGGCAGATTACTGCGGCCTTGCTTAGTCCAGTGTGCCCGCCCTCGAGCGATAGAATCATTCTCGATGCTGGATGCGGTACCGGCGGCATGCTTTCCTGGCTTAGACGTTACGCTGGAAACGGCAAAGTTTACGGCATTGATCTAACGCCCAGAGCGCTGGCCTATTGCCGCTCACGCGGTCACGTCGTGGCTCAAGCGTCGATTACGCGACTGCCATTTCCGGACTCAACGTTCGATCTGCTGATAAGTTCCGACGTGTTGGTCCAACTACCCGGCGAAGGATCTGATGAATCCGCGATCCGGGAGATGCATCGGGTTCTGCGACCCGGAGGCGTTATCTTCGTGCGCGTTGCCGCCTACCAGTGGCTGAGAAGCGGCCATGATGAAGCCCAAGCCACCCAGCGACGCTATTACCTTTCAGAATTGATCGCAAAGATCAAACGCGGCGGGTTTGAAATCCTGCGAGCAACTTATGCGAACAGCGCACTTCTACCAATTGCCATGACGCGAAGGTTGGTCTTGCAGAGGATTGGTCTTGCTCAGCGTGGATTAGAAGTAAAACCGTGGCCACGAGGCTTGCAATGGCTCAACAGTCCGCTGAAGGGAGCTTTGCAACTTGAAGCGCGCTTGTTAAAGCATCCCAAAGTGAGACTGCCAGCGGGCCTGTCAGCGATTTGCGTGGCGCAGAAGCCGCGAATTTGATGATATTGAGGACGTTGACGCTTGTTTCCGGTGATGATCCGAAGATGCTAAGGGATCTCGCGGAAAGCGCTCTCTGGGATGGTGCTGCGACGATGAATCGTGTTGGAAACAGAGCCCCGAAAAACTACCAGCTTCCACCAAAGCACGAAGAGATCAAAGACAGTTCGCGCAACGCGGCTCGGCGTGAAAAACTGAGACTTTCCATGAAGACGTGGATAATGCCTCACCGGAGTCTCCCTAAAGACGCAGCCCGCGGAACCAAGTTTGCGGATCATCTCGACGCAAATTACACCACTGGATGCGCTGAGTGAAATTCGCTCGATCGCGGAGCGGCGCAGCAAACGGTAATCACAATCAATATCGCGAATCGGCAGCCGAAAAAAGAATCGGGCCAGGGTGTTATAGATAGTGCCCAAGGCTTTGCGGCGGCGACTGTCGTACCGTTTTTTTTTGTAGCCATTGACGACGTCAACATCATCGCTCATGAGGGAAAACAAACTTACCAACTCTCTGACGTCGTATTGCCCGTCTCCATCCGTGTAGAAGATGAAATCCTTGCTCGCTTGACGGAAGCCAGTGCGCAACGCCACGCCATACCCCTGATTCCTCGGATGATGAATGACTTTGACGTTAGACAGACTCCGCGCCAACTTGTCAGCGATCGCAGGCGTGCCGTCCGTGCTGCCATCGTCAACTACAATCACTTCGTAATCGGTGGTTAGTGTAGAAAGAACTTCCAGAGCACTCGTTACCAAGGGCCCTATGCTGGCTTCGTCATTGAAGGCGGGGAAGAAGACAGTAATGCTTTCTGCATTGCCTGAATTGGACATAAGCGGGCGACCGGGTTCTACAAAGTACTCCGAGTCTATTGGTTCTGACATTGAAAGGCTATTTCTATTTCCACGTCAATTGCCCAGAGCTGGAACATTATGGAGTCATACTCATTCTTTCACCAGTCATGACAGCAGTGCCGCCGACGCAGTCGCATTCGGAAATTGCGCGGCAGAAACTTATCGAGCCTTGATTGAGTTGAGACCATAGTACCTTGCCATGCACTGGTTCTTCCAGTCCAGCGCGTCGCGCTGTATTTGCAATTCAGTTTTACGCGCTCCCAGTCGTGATTCGATATCGTCTACGACGGGTATAGTCATGTCCATCACTCCCTGCGCTTTGGCCGCGCGTATCTCCCGATCCGTCTGATCCCAGGATAAGGCGCTGGCGCTGGCTTTTGGGACCAGCTTAAGAGTTCGCCGTATCGCAAGCAACGGCGGTAGGAACAGCAAGACAGCGATCACAACGTACCCGGCAGTCAGGCCTTTCGAGGGAATCTGGAGTCGAGTGGAAAATCGTTTGGACAAGGCTGTGCCGGCGAAATACGACCAACACGCAGTTGTCAAAATAAAAACAAATTGGGGAATAATGCGCGCGCGCCCCGGAATATAAGATGACTTTGCATAAACTCCGGGCACAAAACACATCAAGAGCAAAAGGAACCCGATCAACGGCAAGAGCACCAGGAAGTATCTAACCACCCGGGAGTCGAAATCTCGCCTGAGGTTCGAAGGCTTACTATGTACATATGCACCGAACAGTGCTGGTAACAGCACGATCAGCAGAGTAGTAAGCGGCGCAAGGTAGATGGTGTAACCGACAAAACCCACCGTGTAGTAAAGTGAGAGTTTGATCAAAGCGATCAGGTGTGAAGGCGGAGGATAAAAGCTCTCCCTGACATTGTTGCCCGGGGCGAGGACCACGACAAACAGAGCAATCAGCGATCCGGCCAGGTCCGCAACAAGAGGAGGGAGTGCGGCACGCTTGAACGATGGCGACGCGTACATCCAACACGCCATCATAGTCAGGAGTAAGGCTCCGGTTTGTAAGGCTACGTAGACTTCGGAAAAGCCGCCGGCGATAAAAGTCAGCACCGCGCTCAAAATAACTGCTAACAGAGCCGTCCGGTTTTGTAAGCGCCGTCTAATCACGTAGATCAGAAGGCCTATACTGATTGTCAAAAAGATCAGTGGGGGCGTGTATCCCAGCATCCCAGTCTGCCAATAGAAGGTTTGTACCAGATTATGCGCAGAGTTAACCGTCGCAAAGACAATGAATGAGGAAAGGACCAGGGAAGTCTTAAAAGGGCCGGGCCACCCGACCGTTAATGCTACCTGGTGTACTGACCAGATGGATACGGCCAGCCAACATATTAGCGCCAGTAGCGGCAAGTACGGCACAATCGCTGGCCCTGTCAGCTCGACTGCGCTCAGTACAAACATATAAGAGAACTTCCCAGTCCACGACGTGTACCAGATTTTTTGGGCCCTCATGAAACCTACATTGCGCAGGTCAACTGCGATGCAATAGTCATCTGCCATGTATCTGGTGAAGTGGCCCACATAGGCGAATGCCAGGAGCGCGCCCAGAAAAGCGATCGTCAACAACACACAGACAGACTTCACCCATGAACTGCGTTCAATCATAAGCCGTTGTTGCTAACGGGCCTGGGGCTCGAATTTCGCGTGCGGTAACCAAAGTGTTTTTTCGGGGTATGGCACGCAGCAGGAGTGCTCGATCACTTTCCAGATGCGTCACCTAGCAACCGCCTTGTCATGCCGCGAGTATACTGGCTCAGGCTTTTTTTTGTTAGTGCCTCTATAAGATCGCGTTGACGCAGGATATTTCGCAGCTGCGATAGAGCGATGGCGCGATGGCGCAATCGTTTCATGTTCATTCTCTGGTTCCGAAAAACTTGAGGTTGGCTCTAGAAGGATGGCCGGCAGTAGTCACGGCCCAGGTCAGGTCTTTTGCGTCCTGCTCTCTTGACTTGCCATTTGCGCCAAAGCCTCTCAGCTTACGCGCTAACGGTTAGCCCGACTTTGAGGACCCCCGCGACGCTCATGTTTTGGCACCTTCCGAAGTTTTAGTACAATCCCATCGCATTCCTGGACATCATGCCCCTGTAGCTCAACGGTTAGAGCAGCAGACTCATAATCTGTTGGTTCGGGGTTCGAATCCCTGCGGGGGCACTAAATACTTTTCACGAGCGGTGTAATCTGGAGGTGCAATCAGGCGGACGTTTGATGAGAACTCCACCATGGTCTGACTGGCCGCGCTGATTTGCGGGGCAGGCCAGGTCTGGCTCGTGGAAACGATCCGAACATATCACGCACGCGTCGGCTGGCCCGTTGTTAGTTGATTTCTGCGAGCGCATTTGGGATCGACAATCGGCTGGAGAGAACGGCGGATCAAATGACAAGCTACGCAGTCAGGTCACCCCTGGGTTCATACACTCCTGATCTATCGACTACTGGTCTTTTCCATCTGCACTCATCATAAAAGGCCTGATCCGCCTCAAACTCCGTCGCACGAATCCTCGCAATCCGAGGTGTTCGCCGGTGTAATCGTGGAGAGGCGTGAAATCGCTCGCGGGCCACATCGTACTTGGCGAACCCGGGCGATAAAACGTGACGGTCATGCTGCGCCTCGAGCTGCGGCACTTCTCACGCACGCGTGACACCGCATGCCAGGAATTATCTGATCGCACCATCACCACCGAGTTGCCCACGAGCGGTGGGATGACCTTCACGACTTGAGACATGTCACCGCCGCGCAGAATAGTCAGGCAGCCCCCATCATTCTCATCCCAAACCTGATTGAAATAGAAGGCATGGGTCATTACCTTGTCAGCAAGGTCCACATGAGGCCCCAGCCAGGCGCTCCCGCGGTAATGAAAGACGTTGGCCTCAATTGGCAAGCCTGCGAGATCGACCCCTGTAAGGTGCGACATCGCCTCACGATAAGCAGGCGATAACAAGTCCTGGGCCAGGTGTTGCCAGGCAGGATTCAAAAACTGCGAGCGTGTCGGAATGTCAGCGCCCATCCCAATGAGCGACCTGGCTTCATATTTATAGCCCTTCTCGCCATCGTAGCCTTCGATCGTTTTGAAATGATCGTGCGGAAAGGTCTTGACCAGAGCCGCGCAATCGGCAGGCAAAAACATACGATCGATAAAAGCCCAGCGATAGGGCTCAGCGGATAATGTCCGCGGCGTGAGTCGAGTAAGATCAATCATATTCGGTTTTGAAATTGTACGACACGCTCGATTGTGGCGCGGCGAAATATCAGCCTTCACTTGACCCTTCAGGAGGTTCCGAAGCAGTCGGCAATCGTCTGATAAACCCTGGACTTCGCCTTTATCGCACGTTCGGAAAAAAAGTCCCTGCCTAATTCTACAACCATATCTAACTTGTCATTGATTTCATTCCACGAGCGCAGCTTGAGCTCCCTCGGCAGATTCATGACGCTTAAGTAACCCTCGGCTTTGTCAACCGGCAAAGGACCAAACAGCTGCGGGATGCCAAATGATAACGAGGTAATGTTCCCGTGCAGACTGGTGCCGACAAAGAAATCACTGGCGGCAATGATGCCCATCATGTCAAAGATTGAATAGACGCTTGCGTATTTCAGCGCTCCGCCAGATTGCCGCGCCAGACTCTGCAGGAATTCGTGATCGCCGTGGCAGTAAGCGGTTGGAAGCAGGACAATGGCCGACGCTGTTCTTTCTTGATAACGCCTTAACTGCCTGACGATTTCCTCTTCATCAAAACCGGGATGAGGTTGGCACTGAAAACAGAGCAACGGACGGCCTTCGTCAATTCCGAGCCGCGAAAGAATTTCTAGTCCCCGGCTGGCCTGCTCTTTTTTGTCGAAGTGGTCGCTCAGTATTACAGTCAAATCGGGAGCTACGTACATCTCACGTCGCACTCCGACTCGCCTGAGTTTCTCGGCTGATTGTTCATCGCGCAAATAGATGAAGCGCGCTTGATCCAAAATACGTTGGACGCGGTTTCTTTCAAGGGGAGTGAACTCATGCGGCACGCCACACGAAACGTAAGAAACCGAACTCCCCGGAGGCAGGTCATCCCTGTCGAACAGAAAAGGCCCCGCAGCGGGATAATTCATCCGGCGGACGCGAAAACGATCCGCATAAAAACCATCGGGATCCGAACTTGCAATGTTCTTGCGCACCAAATAACCAAAGGCGCTGAGCGTTCCGATTGAGCGTCGAAGCTCGTCGTAAGAGACGCGCGAACTTCTGCTGTAGTGACGGGCTATTACATTCGAATCAGTACGCAGGATGTCGCCTCCCCCAATAACGAGCATACGAGGCTCTGCTCCCGGCTCGAACAAACTCTGGATGGAATGGGTTTCAAAGCCAGCCTCCTGCGGAGCCTCGCCCGGCAACGGAGAGTAATGGCGGACTTGTGAAAGCGAGTCATGTCTGTTTAGCAGATGGCGAAAGGCAATCGGGTAGAGCAAGTCACCATAGTTCTCCACGTCGAAGGTTCCAAGATGGGCGATCATCGTAGGATTCTCTGCCGCACAGAATCTCTTGCGTGCGTTTCGGAATATTACTTGGCGATTACCGGGATTCTAGAGAAACTTTTCCTCAAGCCGGCAAGAGAAAACAGTCTACGCCTAAGTAAGTGTAAGACCATAATAAGTTGAGCCTAACACTTCAAAGGTTCGCCATGGCATTCATTGACCATTTGCTCCGATGTCGCGACGGCGTGGTCAGCGTGGCAAGGTGTAACTAACTTGACGGCGCTTATCTGGTTTCGTCTGCTTGTCGATGCCCCTCAAACCGTCTCATAATCTGTTGGTTCGAGGTTCGAATCCCTGCGGGGGCACCAAAAACAGTAGGCAGGCAGTAAGCGGCGGGCAAACTGCGAAAATAATTCGAGACAGAATTCGAGATCAAAACAGTGGCTAACGGAAAGACAATCGGCATTGGAATTGTCGGCGCGGGTTTTGCGCGCACAACGCAGATTCCCGGTTTCAAAAACTGTAGAGATGCGCGCATCGTGTCGATTGCCAGCGGGCACCGCGAAAACGCGGAGAAAGTCGCCACAGAATTCGGTATCGAGCACGTCGCAAGTGATTGGCAGGAATTGGTCCGGCGTGATGATGTGAATCTCGTCTGCGTGGTTACGCCGCCGGCGACGCACATGGAGATCACGCTGGCCGCACTCGCGCAGGGCAAGGCTGTGCTTTGCGAAAAGCCAATGGCCATGACCGCCGCAGAAGCGAAACAGATGACCGAGCACGCGCAGCAGACAAGTGTCCTCGCCTTGATCGATCACGAGTTACGGTTCTTAAGTAACCGCCACGCAATGCGCGCCATGATCCATAAGGGCGCGATTGGGAAGGTGCGACACTGCAACTATGTTTTTCGTTCTGACTATCGTGCCGTTTTGGATCGTCCCTGGGATTGGTGGTCCGACGAACGAATGGGCGGCGGTACGCTGGGCGCCATAGGCTCGCATGCCGTGGATTCCTTTCGTTGGCTGCTGGACGTGGAAGTGACTGAAGTCTCCGCTCTGTTATCAACTCATGTTGCCGAGCGGCCAGATAAGAGTAGCGGTGGACTGCGACGCGTTACCTCTGATGATGATGCGAAGCTCATGCTGCGCTTTGTTGATGGGGAGTTGGGCGCCAATGTAACGGGAACAGCGTCGCTTTCAGTGGTGGAATCGGGAAAGTATGAAAATCGTTTTGAGGTTTACGGCAGCACGGGCGCACTGATGGTCGAGGAAAGCGGAGAGCTTTGGCATTCGCCGGCCGGCTCCGGAGCGTGGCGGCCGGTCAAAGTCGATCAGGATCCGATCGCTCCAGGCATGCGCGATGGAAGCTGGTCGCGTGGCTTTACTGCATTCTCATGCAAGATTGTCGAGGCATTGCGCAACGGCGCCACTAAAGTAGAAGGCGCGGCAACGTTTGCTGACGGCTATCGCGTGCAACTGGTGCTCGACGCGGCGCGCGCGTCCAATGAGACGAGATGCTGGATCAAACCAGAATAGACTTTCGGAACACGAAGGGGATTGATGTTGCTGATCTAAACGGTTCAAGTCTTTAGGGTTCAGCCTCGCCTCATGATTTCTTCTGAAATAATGCCTAGAGAGGAGTAGGTTCTTTTATCCTGCTCTTGAGTTAGTTCTTCTAGTTCTTTTTCATCTAAGGTAGCTAGTAGCCTAAATATTTTTGGCACAGAGGCATTGCGCGACTTTAAGTTTTTTGATTCTAAAGAATGCCTATTGAATAATCGCTTGATATCTCGGAGCTCTGGAAGAAATGATTTACTTTGAAACCTGGAGTACAGCAATTTGAGCAGGTGAGATTTTTGAGGAGCTTGGCTAATTATTTCATCAATTGTTTTTGAAGCGACCTGCTTACGCTTTTTGGTTAAAGGCTTCCTTTCTAATTGGCGAGTTCTTTTAAGCTTAGTTTTTAGCTCACTATCACCGAGGCCGTTCACCTTCGCTAGAGATCGAAGGACTTTCCTCTCACCATACTTAACAAAAAGCAAGGATAATTCTAGCTCTAAGATTTCATCGGTTGACATGATTAACTCTTGGATAAATCTATTCTTGTAAAGAACTCTTCTACAAATTTGTTGAATTCCGCAGTAACGTAATAGTGTACGTTGCTCGTATTCTCCAGCGGAGTCCCCTCTCGCGCCGCCTTTGCATAAGAAGCCGAATAACGCACAGGAGTCTGAAAGACATGCCATCCATGCTTTGATGCCTCAGCTTTTACTTCTTTTATTGATTGGCGCCCTTCTGGGCCTTCAGAGTATTTAGAGGAATGAACAAAAATTACTCCGCATATATCTAATTCATGATCGGAGTTTTCAAATTCGAATTCCTGAATTGAACGAGCAAGTAATGGCAAGCCGATGGTTGCCAAGAATTCTGGTTTTACGGGAATCAATATAACGGCTCGCAAAATATGCGGCATCCGTAAGTATTGATTCTGTGGGTGCGCAGTCGATTATTACGAGTTCATACTCATCCGCAACTCTTGACAGAGCTTTTGCTAAACGCCGTTCTTTACCAGTTGGGTTCTTAAGTGTTCGTGATAACTCAAGCCTGCTCGGAATCAGGTCGAGCTTGCTACCCGACCAATATCCAGCCTTCTTAATTGTAATTTCCTTAATATCAAGGGGGCCTTGGGCTTGTATATTCACCAGTAGAAGGAAAATACTGATCAAAAATTTGGACAATTGTTGGTTTCTTGTTTCTCAGATGTTTCGCATATTGCTCTGGAGTTAATAGCGACTGACTAAGGTTTGCTTGCGGATCAAGATCAACAGCCAAGGTCCGAAAACCTTTTTTATCGGCGACGTGTGCTAATTGAGCGGCTAGTGTTGTTTTTCCGACTCCGCCTTTCATGTTTATTAGACTAACAACTACTGCCATAATCCCACTCCGATCTCGGCTGATATGCCAAAGAATAAACTACTTGGAAAGGGAACGCTAGGTGCTCAGCGTAGCGAGCAATCCTCTGCCGCGACTTCTCGGATCAGAGTCGGGGTAGATACGGGAGGTACATTTACTGATTTCGTTTTTGAGACTGACGGTGAGGTCGTTATTTTCAAACTTCCGTCCACTCCCGCCGATCCTTCTCTGGCAATCAGTAAAGGCCTTCTACAAATATCAGCAAAGACCGGTGTTCCACTTAACAAAGTTGAGATCGTTCATGGAACGACGGTCGGAACGAACGCGCTGCTGCAAAGGCGCGGCGCGCGCACTGCACTGATAACGACCAAAGGTTTTGAAGATGTACTCGCCATCGGCCGGCAGGCGCGACCGGAACTTTACAACCTGAATGCGGTGCGACCACCGGCGTTGGTTGCAGACGCTTTGCGCTTTGGAGTGAGCGAGCGCGTCAGCGCGAATGGTGACGTGCTGGAGGCATTGGATGAAAAGGAACTTTCTAAGCTTGTCGAACTGTTGAAGAAACAAGAGATCGAATCAATTGCTATCTGCCTACTCTTCTCGTTCATTCATCCCGAACACGAACAACAAATCGCACGCGCCGTTTCTTCTCTTAACATTCCTGTTTCTGTTTCACACGTAATTCTGCCTGAGTATCGCGAGTTCGAACGCACCTCAACCGTTGCGATCAATGCGTATCTTCAGCCGCTGATGGGGAACTACTTGAAGCGTTTGGAAGTGAACACGCCGCGCTTGCGCGTTATGCAGTCGTCTGGCGGCAGTAGCTCGGCAGGTATCGCAGCCGCAGAGCCGGTCCGCACAATCTTGTCCGGGCCGGCCGGTGGAGTTGTAGGCGCGTTGCGAACCGCGCGCGTCGCAGGTTTTGAAAAAATAATTACGTTTGACATGGGCGGCACCTCGACTGACGTCGCACTCTGCGAACGCGATGGCGTTCGCCTGACCAACGAAGCCGTGGTTGCAGGTCTGCCGGTTGCTGTTCCGGTCATGGATATCCACACAGTCGGCGCCGGCGGCGGATCGATCGCCCGAGTTGACGATGGCGGATCGTTGCGCGTCGGACCAGAATCAGCGGGCGCCGATCCCGGTCCTGCATGTTACGGCCGCTCGTTATTGCCAACGGTGACTGATGCGCATCTCGTGTTGGGACACTTTGGCGGCGCGGGTTTGTTGGGCGGCGAGTTTGTGCTTAATGAAGAGAGCGCGCGCAAAGCCATTGCAGCGCTGGCCGATCAGTTGAGCAAGGCAGCGCGCCGCAAAATTACCATGGTTGAAGCGGCACAGGGCATTCTGTCGGTAGCAAATACAAACATGGAACGCGCGCTGCGCCGGATTTCGGTGGAGCGTGGTTACGATCCGCGCGATTTTGCTCTGCTGCCGTTTGGCGGCGCCGGCGGCCTTCATGCCGCCGAACTGGCGCGGGCGCTGCGCATTCCGCGCGTCATCTTGCCAAACTCAGCAGGAGCACTTTCCGCGATCGGAGTCCTGGCCGCGGACGTCGTTAAGAACCAGAGCCAAACAGTAATGCTTGACGCCGCTACTGGTGTTGATAAGAAACTCGAAAAAGCCTTTCGCGATCTGGAGCGAACGGCCGCTGATGTTCTTCGTCGCGAGGGATTTCCCGCGGCAAAGCAGCGGCACGAGCGCACGCTGGCCTTGCGTTACAAGGGTCAATCGTTTGAGCTGGAGGTTAAGCAGACAACTGGAAACATCGCCGCACACTTTCATCGCGCGCATCTCGAACGCTATGGCTATGCGCAAACAGCGAACATCGTGGAAGTGGTAAGCGCTCGTTTACGTTCGCTTGGCATCGTTGAAGAGTCTTCCCAACCACGCGCGAGTACGCTCCGAGGGCAGCATGTGAAGCCGGGCAAAAATGTGAGTGCTTATTTCGCGGGAAAGAAACTCAGCGTTGCAGTTTACGATCGCGAAGCATTGCCGGCGGGAGCGCGGCTGCGCGCGCCTTGCATTGTTACCGAGTATTCTGCAACCACACTGATTCCGCTAAGGGCCGCTGCCGCGATTGATGGCTACGGGAACTTGATCATTCAGGTGACATAAATTTGCAAAGTCACCTTTGATGGCCACAATGGTTTTGATCATTCAAGTGACATGAATTTGCAGGTTGGGAAGGTGGGCTTGCCCCCGCAGTGAGATTGATAAAAACTGACAAATGATTACCAAAGTAAGAGCGCGGGCAAGCCCACCTTCCCAACTGAGCATTATCTAGTTGAGCTGTCACTCTTATAGTCCTGGAGGTTTGCAGTCGGTAAGACCATGAAGCGATTCGATCCAACAACGCTGGAGATTTATCGCGCGCTCTACACTTCGGTGGCCGAAGAGATGGGCATCGCGCTGCGGCGCACTGCCTTTTCACCAAACATCAAAGAGCGGCGCGACTACTCATGCGCGGTCTTCGATGCGCGCGGCAAAGTGATTGCGCAGGGCGATCACATGCCGGTGCATCTTGGTTCAATGCCGATGGCGGTGGCTTCAGCATTAAAGGAAGTCGATCTCAAACCTGGAGATGTTGTCGCCTTGAACGATCCGTTTGCCGGCGGCACCCACTTGCCGGATGTAACGCTGGTGATGGGCGTCTTCCGTCAGGAGGCAGACGGCAGACGGCAGACGGCAGGAAAAGCAAAACGAGTGGCTCCTGCCTCCCGCCGTTTGTCGACTGCCGACTGTCTCTTCTACGTTGCCAACCGCGCGCACCACGCAGACATTGGCGGCGCAACGCCCGGATCGATGGGACTGGCTAGCGACATCTACGGCGAAGGCTTAAGCATTCCGCCGATTCGTCTGGTAAAAAACGGTGTGCTTGATGAAGACATCATGCGACTAATTCTGGCGAACGTGCGCAGTCATGATGAACGGCGCGGCGATTTTCAGGCACAGATTGGGTCATTAAAAACCGGAGCGATGAGATTGCTGGAAATCGTCGAGCATCGTGGTGAACGCGAAGCCGCTGACTACGCGAATCACTTGATCGAGTATTCAGCAAGGCTCATGCGTCATGCGATTGCCACGATACCCGACGGTAACTACGAAGCTGTTGACGCGCTCGACGACGACGGCGTGTCTGACGCACCAGTTCCAATTCGAGCGAGGATTACAATCGCTGGTTCGCGTGCACGCGTCGATTTCACCGGCAGTGCGCCACAGGTCCATGGTCCAGTGAACGCGGTCGAAGCCATCACCGTGTCTGCCGTGTCGTACGTCTTTCGTTGTTTGCTCGGAGACGACGTGCCCGCCAGTGCCGGGCTAATGCAACCGATCGAAGTGATTGCGCCAAAGGGCACGGTCGTCAACGCCGTTCATCCTGCTTCAGTTGCGGGTGGAAACGTGGAGACGTCGCAGCGCATTGTTGATGTCTTATTCAAAGCATTGGCCAGAGGTTTGCCCGACAAAATTCCCGCGGCAAGCCAGGGGACAATGAACAATCTGACGATTGGTGGAATCGATCCACGCTCCGCCGGGCACTCTCGCGAGTTCTCGTATTACGAAACCGTGGCCGGCGGCATGGGCGCGCGACGTGATTACGACGGCATGAGCGCGGTGCACACGCACATGACCAACAGCCTCAATACGCCCGCCGAAGCGCTCGAGTACGCCTATCCATTGCGCGTGCGTGAGTACAGAATTCGCAAAGGTTCAGGAGGTAAAGGGAAGCAGAATGGCGGCGAGGGCGTGATTCGCGAGATCGAAACGCTCGCGCCGGCGCATATGTCTTTGCTTGCTGATCGCAGAAAGAATGCGCCGTATGGATTGCACGGCGGTGAGAATGGAAAACCGGGTACTGCCGCAATCATCAGCGATGGTAAGACGCGCAAGATTGGATCAAAAGGTAGTTGGGAACTGAAAGCCGGCGATCGCGTGCGTATCGAAACGCCCGGCGGCGGCGGCTGGGGAAAGAAAGGCGGCAGTCGGCGGGGGCAGTAGGAAAGAAGTCGGCAGACGACAGGAGCAGTAGGCAGGTTCGCGCGCCTGCGCCTGCCGACTGCCCCTGCCGTGTCCCTGCCGTCTGCTCCTGTTTTATGTCGTCAGCCGTCGATAAATGCCCGGCATTCGTTCCGGCAGCGTCAGCACATCGTCAATGATTGTGTAACCGATGTCGCCGTAGAGATCTTTTAGCTCCGCTTCCGACTCGCGATCGATGGTAATGCAAAATGGTGTTATCCCCTGATTTTTGGCTTGCCGCAAAGCTTCGCGCGTGTCTTCGCGCGCATAACGAGCATCGCCGTAATCGTGATCGTATGGCCGCCCATCTGACAACACTATAAGCAGACGCGTGCGCGCAGTTTGTTTCGCAAGCTTTGCCGTCGCGTGACGAATTGCAGCGCCAAGCCGCGTGTTGTTTTGAAAATTGATGCCGCCGATTCTCTGTTTCACTTCGTCGGAATACTTCTCGGCAAAATCTTTTACTACATAAAACTTCACGTTGCGACGGCCCTCGGATGTGAAGCCGTTAATCGAGTAAGCGTCGCCGACAGCTTCGAGCGCTTCGCTCATCAAGACTAATCCTTCTTTTTCAATCTCGATGATGCGTCGGCCCGGTCGCGTGTACGGCTGCAGTGGATGCCGTCCAATCGTGCGCGCGGTGGATGAAGACTGATCCAGCAGGAAAGAAACTGCCACGTCGCGCTGTCGTCGCAGGCGCTTTGTATACAAACGTTCCGATTGCTGGCCATCCGCTTTGCGATCGATGACGTAGTCGATCACTGCATTCAAATCAAACTCTTCGCCATCCAATTCATTGGTTACGCGCAACAGTTCTTCCGGCTTCATCAATTGAAACTGGTGACGAATTGAAGAAATCACGCCCCGGTGTCGATCGCGCGTCTGCTCAACAAACTCGCGATCGCCGTGTTTCACTTTCTTCTCAATCACGCGGCACCAACCCAAACGGTGGTCCGTCAACTCGCGGTCCCACTCGTCGTAGTTGTAGGCCACTTCACCTTCCTCAATTGCCTGCTCAGGAAATTCTCCATCAGCCCAACTTTCCGCGCCGGCGAGTTCATCAGGTTCGCCCTGCGTGTTGGGATCATTCCAGGCGTTGAATAATTCGCGCGCGTCGCTCCGTTGCGGATTTTGCTGCGACTGCGTCCGCTTGAAACTCTCGGTGGCAACTTGCTCGTCCTTTTCCTCGGAAAACTCTTCCTCGGTTTCCAACTGCTGGACTGACTCATCAGATGGCGTCACTGATTGAAACAACGAATAGACGCGACTGGTGGCCAGCAAACTGTCGCCAATAGTGGTTTCACGCGACGACAAGTATTGTTCAGTTACGGTTTCCAGCTCAGAAACAATTTGCCCGTAATACTGCCGCCCATCGTCGCTGGCCCCGCCCAGCAGAGTGGTTTGAAAGAGCAATTCAAAGGGAAGCAGCCTCGTCGGAAGTTCAAGAACGGAAGGACGGCCGCGGCGCAAGTGTTCGCGAATCAAATCCAGATCGCGCGCCAGGCCGCGATACTTCAGTCTCAAACGTCGATCGATGCGGCAATTTTCCAGCGTGCCAAATATTCTGCTTGCGAGTTGCTTGTCAGGAAATAATTGCAGCACGCGGCGATAGTCGACATCGGGTCCGATAAACTTCAGTTTGTCGTTTGGTGGGGGGAGATCCTCAACTGAGGGACTCACTAACTCGTCGGCAACTGCAAAAGCATCGCGAGCAGCATCGTTGTGCGGATCAAACTCTTCCTGAATCGCTGTATAAGCAGCGCGCAACTCAACGCTGCCACGCTCATAAGTTCCAAATTCAATTTGTCCGGCAGCATGCGCCGCCAACACTTTGTATAGACAGAAATCGAGTTCATCATCGCCAAATTCCGCCACTGTGGCCGGCAGATGGATTGTGCGCCCATCGCCGATGCGCGTTTCCAGGGGCACCGCAGCCAGCGAGCTGACTTCCACTTCGTTACCGGTGAGACCCTCGACATACAAACGAAGAACGTGAGAAACCGTGTCCAGCGCGAGTCCCTGATTACCACTGCGCAGCGCGTCATAGCTCCCTCGTGTTTCCAGCGCAAAATAACTGCGTCGCGAGCGCGCATCCTTTCTTGTGGCAGTAAGTCCAAGCTGCGCCCACGCTTCAAACTGTTCGATGGTCACGCTGCGCAATGCGACTGCGCTGGAACGAAAACATGCGAGCGCCGCTTCGCCGTCAGTCTCGGCGATGCTGCGTGTGATCCGAATCACGCGTATTGCGAGGTTAACCGCGCGCTCGTGATCCGTCTGCGATATGAAACTGCGAACAAATCGCGGGCTGCTGCGCACAAAAGCAACCAGACTCGCGTTGCCGTGCTGTGCCACCTGCCAAAGCAACTCGAGCCATTCGTCAAACGCCTCCGGCAATAATTTTAAGATCTCGCCGCCAGCCAGGAGCAACTGCAGCGCCGCGCCGCCACCGCGCTCGAGAAACACCATTGTCTGGCCCAATAACCGGAGGGCATCAGAGTTGTTGAGGCTTTCGATTGCTTGCGGCAGCGAGACCCACGCATCAGCCGCGATGCCCCCCGCGCGTGAGGCGAAGCCGGCCGCCATCTCTATCCCTTTTTGCAAGATGTCAGGATTACCAAGGGCCTCGAGGCGCTTCACGACTTCCGGTGTCTTGTTTAGAAAGTCCGCACTGTGACGTGCAGAGCGCCGCGCAACGTCGGACGCCACCTCGAATACTGCTGTCAAAAGATTTGGATCGGAAATGCTATGCGACAGCGCGGGTGCAGTGCGGAAAGTCTCGAGAGCAATCGCGATGGAAAGGCCAAGCTGGCGCGAACAGAGTTGAAAAAGAGACGCGCGCGCTTCGCGAGAAAGAGTTCGCAACTCTGTTACGCCGGCGGTGAAAAAAGAAACC
>WNFR01002891.1_pt1 | contig 17826 bp, 16 predicted proteins | sample 5400221 | NCBI WGS metagenome assembly WNFR01 (sample SAMN13153357, study PRJNA577476) | soil metagenome | isolation source: 40 cm soil under Madrone tree | place: USA:California | collected 2016-06-14
CCAGGGAAGCTCCGCGGCCGCAACTTCCCGGCGGATCGCCGAAAACGGCGGCTGCAGGGTGTCCACGTGCCCGAGGCGCTCGGCCGCTTCGAGCTGCGCCACGTTGTGATTGGAGAGCCCGACCGCGCGGACCTTCCCTTCTTCTTTCAGCTGCAACAGGGTCCCCCAGTAGTCTTCGAGCGGGGTGCCGTCCTCGGCAGGCCAATGCATCTGGTACAAATCGATGCGCTCGACATCGAGCCGGCGGAGTGAGGCCTCGACCTCGCGGCGCAGGCTCAACGGATCCCCGATCCGGCGGGGCGTGGCGGCGCGGTTGCGCTCGTCCCACACGAGGCCGGCCTTGGTGAAGACGTATGGCCGGTCGTCGAGCGGGATGTCGCGCAGCGCGCGGGCGACGATCTCCTCCGAGTGGCCGAGGCCGTACACGGCCGCCGTGTCGATCCAATTGATGCCGCGCTCGACGGCTTGACGGATCGCCGCGATCGACGCCGTGTCATCCTGGTTGCCCCAGGCGAAGGTCCAACCGCCGCCGCCGATCGCCCACGCGCCGAAGCCGACGCGTGTGATCCGCATACCGGTCGTACCGAGCGGCGTGGTGGGAAGCGTGTCCGTGTCCTGAACCGTGCGTGTCATATACCTCCTCCTCAGCGACGCCTTCTGCAGGCGTGTGTCGATTAGGTCAGCGAGACCGCCCAAGTCCGACGGCTTGATGGACGTGAGCGCTTCCATCTCGAGTCGGCTCAGCTGGAGACCCTGCCGCAGCAGCCACACCAACACCCCGTGCGGGTTTTGCTCAAACGCCTCTCGCAACTCCTCGTCGGTGAGGAGCTTGCCGATCAGGATCTCCACGCTCTGCTGCGTCATGAGCCCGTGCGCCTCACTGTGCCAGCGCAACCTTGGGCGCCGCGGCGGGGAACTTGTCGACGATCGCCTCGACGGTCTTCTTAAGCTCCTGCTCGTACTGCGGTTCGTTGTCCGAAACCGCCGCGACCCCCTGGCCACGCCACAGCAAGTCTTTGGTCTTGGGATCGAACACATCGACGATCACCGTCCCCTCGGTGTATTGCGTCGCCACGGGGCCGCTCGCTATCCCCCAGTCCCCGCCCCAACCGCGTCCCCAGCGCCGTCCCCAGCCGCTCCACCAGTTCGGCCGCCAGCCGTACCCGTAATCCCAATAGGTGACGTCGAGCTTCTGGTTGGTGCTGGCGTAGTACGCGATGCAGAAATCGGGGTTACTGTCGGTCGCGACGTAGCCGAGGCCCGCGAACTCCTGCGCCAAGTCGCTACGGAGCGCGCGGTTCGAGATCGAGTTGACGAGCATCGGGTCGTTGGTCGATGAGACCGCGCCCGCGATTTTCGGTTGCGGGGTCGGCTGGACCCGGAAGGTGCGCAGCCCGTGAAGGGTCGCGTTGGGGCTGAGTGCGGTGCGCACGCTGATCCCCGGGGCGCAGGCCGTCAACGTGATCGCCGCGGCCGCGGCCGCGGTAACAATCTGTGTCAGTCGCATTGTGTCGCTCCTAGAAGGTGAAAACGCGTTGTCGCGTGACGACGGGTTTGCACGCCACGTGCCAACCGGTCGCGGGCCCCGGCCTGTGACGCAAACCGCTGCTCCGCCGAGCGTTGGACGGCTTACAGTGACACGCACCGGCGGAAGGCCGGCGTCGGGGGGTGCGGAAGGTCGAGCAGAAGTGCGCGGGGGCCGACAGACTGGTCGAACTTACCTTGCGAGGAAAGTGCCGAAGGAGCATGCTGATCGTCGCATGCTGGTCTCTGGTCCGAGAATTGGGGCGATCCCGATGGTCGTCACCGGAACACACGATCCGTATCTCGTCGCTCTGTCCATTCTGGTCGCCTCCTTCGCGTCTTACACCGCCCTCGATCTCGGCGGACACGTGCCAGCCGCCCGGGGACTGGCGCGTCGCGTCTGGCTGGGAGTGGCTGCGATCACCATGGGAGGCGGAATATGGTCGATGCACTTCATCGGCATGCTCGCCTTCATCACGCCGGTACCGATGTCCTACGACATCGGATTGACCACCCTTTCGCTTCTGGTGGCGATCTTCGTGACCGGCGGCGGCTTTTACGTCATCAGCCGCCAGAACGTGTCGCCGCCTCGCCTGGCTCTCAGTGGCATCTTCATGGGACTTGGCATCGCCGCCATGCATTACACCGGCATGGCAGCAATGCGGGGGCAGACCGAGATCAGCTACGACCGACTATTCGTGGCGCTCTCTCTGGTCATAGCGATCGGCGCGTCGACGGCGGCACTGTGGCTGGCATTCCGAACCACGGGGCTTCGGCAAAAGGTCGCTGGGGCGGTCGTCATGGGCCTAGCCATTTCCGGTATGCACTACACGGCGATGGGAGCCGCCAGTTTTGCCCCCTACGGCCCGGTTCACGACGCCCAGGTAAGCGCCAGTCTCGGTCAAACCACTCTGGCGCTGGCGGTTGCCGGGATTACGTTCGTCATTCTCGCCTTCGCGTCGACCGCCTCTCTGTCTGAGCAGAAGCGCGCCGAAGAAGCCCTGCGCCAAGCGCGGTCGGATCTTGCGCGCGTCAACCGGGTGACGACCGTGGCGGAGCTGACTGCCTCCCTGGCGCACGAAGTGAGTCAACCGATTTCCGCCGCCGTCATCAACGGCCACGCTTGCTTGCGCTGGCTCGCCGGCGACATCCCAAATCTCGAAGAGGCGCGCGCAGCTGCAATGAGAATGGTGAAGGACGGAACGCGGGCGGCGGAAATCATCAGCCGGATCCGCCTGCTCTTCAACAAGGGGACTCCCCAACGGGAGTGGTTAGATGTAAACGAAGTTATTCGCGAGATAATCGTGCTCCTGGACGGCGAGCTAGCGCGATACGCCATAGCAGTCCGGCCGGAGCTGGCGGCGGATCTTCCCCAGGTCATGGGCGATCGCGTGCAATTGCAGCAGGTCATGATGAACCTCATCAGTAACGGCATCGATGCGATGAAGGACCTGGATGGGTCGCGCGAACTCGCCATCACGTCGCAGCGAGCGGAAAACGAGCAACTTATGGTGTCCGTCAGCGATACCGGCGTAGGGCTGCCCCCGCAGCAGGCGGACCAGATCTTTAATGCGTTCTTTACCACGAAGGTGCATGGGACCGGCATGGGACTGTCCATCAGCCGCTCCATCGTTGAATCGCATAGCGGTCGCTTGTGGGCTGCCGACAACTCTCCGCGCGGCGCAAGTTTTCACGTCGTTCTACCCACCAAAGTCGCGGCACATGAATGACGTCCGCGGCATCATCACCAAGGCCAGCAATCATTCCGTCGCCCAGCGTTGCGATCGATCTGCCATTGAAGATCCTCGTGTGGGAGGATACGCAAGGAAGGGTCTGGCTCTCCTACAATAGTCCTACGTATCTGGAAGAGCGCCACGGTTTGCCGAAAGCGTTGTTGCCCAGCATCGCTGTGACAGAGGCGTTGGCGAGCGCGGCCGCCGAGTAGGGCGCAGGGCCTCGAGCGCCGCCTCCGCCGCAGGTCCGGCCCGCAGCGATCGCTCCTCGGGCAGACCAAGCACCCAGTGGGCACAGGCGCCGGCGATGAGCGCGTGCGCCAGGCCCTGCTCGGCCCACCGAGCGCAACGAGGCCGGAACGCTCCCGAGGCCACGCCGCGACCGATGATACCTGACAGGATGCGCTGGCCCCGCTGTACCAGTTCGACCCGGAACGACGCGCCGCCCGAACTGGCCGGCGCCTCCTCGAACGCGCCATCCCGGGCGGCCTGCCCGGCGATCGTCCACAAGGCCTCCACCGCCTCGCGCAACGCCGTCGTCGGGTCGTCGTGCGATTCGGTGTAGCGTTCCAGCTCTCCCAGCGCTGTCCCCGACGAGAGGGGTGGGACCGACGGTGTGGTCATCGCAAAAGTCGACATGGCTCAGCGGGTCACCTCGATTGTCGCCATCATCCCCTTGTCCTCGTGCGACAGGAGGTGGCAGTGATACACGAACCTGCCGACGATGACCGGATCCGTAAACGGAATGATCACCTTTACCTCGCCGTGCACGGGGATGTTGACGATGTCCTGATAACCGTCGAACGGCTGCGGCGCCCCGTTCACCTCCGTCACCTGGAAGTGCGTCTGGTGAATGTGGAAGTCGTGCAGCTCGCCCGACTCATTCCGGATCGTCCACTCCTCCACCGCGCCGAGCTTGACGCGCGTATCGGTCCGGCCTGGGTCGAACGTCCGGCCGTCGATGAAGAACGTGTCACCGTCGTCGGTCTCCGAGAAGACGATCGTGCGTCGTCCCGTGATGTGATGGCGCAGGTCGGCAACCGGGAGCAGCCTCTCGGGAAGCGCGAGCGGCGTGACGGCGGCGCCCTCCACACGCACGTTCGCGAGCACCGCGCCCGGGTACTGATTGCCCTCCGGCCCCGTGTCAAAGCCTGCCGTGCGCAACGGGTACGTACCCGGCCCTGCGGCCTGCACGAGCACCTCCTCCCGCGCTCCCGGCTCCAGCACGAGCTCCCGTTTCGGCACCAGATGCGTGCGTCGATGGCCGTCGCGGGCAACTTCGTAGAAGCGGTGCCCGTCGAGCGTGAGCCGGTAGTACAGGTCTGCTCCGATATTCCCGATGCGCCACAGCTGCGTCTCGCCGGGGCGGAGCGTAATCGTGGGATTGAGCATGCCGTTCACCGTGCGTAGGGCGTCGTCGCCGATTCCGCGATGCACGATGTGCCCGTCCCCGATCTGCGCGTCCTTGAGCAGCAATACGTGCTCGTTCATATGCCGCAGCTCGGGAAACGGGTCGAGCAACCCCTCCACGATGAGCGCGCCGGACATTCCGTTGCGGACCTGGTCGTCCGAATGTCCGTGCGGATGCGGGTGGTACCAATAGAGGCCCGGCGCTTGGGTCGACGAGATGCGGATCTCGTAATCCTGCGCCCCGCCGGGCGCTACGTGCAGGAACACGTTGTCCGAGTTGCCGAGCGGCGAGACGGCCAACCCGTGCATGTGGAGGTTCGTGGTCTCGTGGAGCGCGTTGACGAGCCGCAGCCGGAGCGTATCGCCGCGGTGCACGCGCAGGGTTGGCGGCAGGTAGCTCCCGTTGTAGACCGCGGCGAGGACGGGCCGGCCCGCGACGTCCACGGTCGCTCGCGCGGCGGTGAGCGTCGTCTGGAGCGCGCCCTCGTGGCTGGCCACGACGGCGGGGTCGCGGAACTCCTCCGGCCGGGCGGGGCCTGCATCACGCACGCCGCCCGCAGCGAGTGGCACCACCAGCAGAACGGCTGCTCGCCACGTCACGGCGCCCGCGCCGCGCTGCCGGTGGCTCCGAACACGGTGAACGGCGCGCTCGCAACGCTTCCGAATCCCGGTGCCGACGCGACGAGCGTGTAACCGCTGCCGGCCTGGTTGATCACGAGCGTGTCGAAGAACGCCACGCCCGACGTGGCAGCGACGCTGGTCGTGCCGCTCAGCCTCCCACCCGACGCGCTGGAGCCGAGCGCGACACGCACGGTGCCGCTGAAGCCGGTCAATACGTTGCCGAGCGTGTCGAGCGCTTCGACCTTCACTTCCGGGCTGATGGGGCTGCCGGCAGCGACACCGCGCGGCTGAACGAGAAACGCCAGCACGCCGGTTGCGGTACCGCCGCCCGCGCCGCCGCCCCCCCCTTCCACAGGGATACTTGGGCCGATCGGAGCCCCCGGACCCGCGCACGCGCTTGCCGCGCACAGTGCCGCGATCAGCACCACCGCCCCGGTACGCATAGGGCCGCTCATTCTCCCCGCGCCGCCAGGGTCCCGGTGTGCACGCGATTCCCGGGTTGGTGGTCCACGGTCCTCAGGGCCGGCCCATCCGTGAGCCGCAGTTGCCGTTGGGCGCGATCGCGGCCGATCCACACGATGCTGTCGCCGCACATGATCGCGTCCACTGGATACGGCTGTCGCGCGAACGATTCTGCATCCGAGCTGGCAACCTCGGTGCCGGGGAAGTAATAGAAGCAGCGCTCGCCTCCCGGGTGGCTATGGATCATCCCGACCGTCCCCACCCATCCTGCTTCCTCGCACGTTTGCCGGGGCGAGACGTGGGTGCGGGTTGAGTGCGCGGGATCCACGTCCGCAGGAGCGATGCGCTGCACGAAGACCACGCGACCACGGACCTGGCCGATCATGCAACCCATGAACTCGGTGGGCGAGCCGTCCGCCAACGTGAGGTAGCGGCGCGCCTGCTCGGAAACGACCAGGGCACGCGCCGTCATGGACGCCGCGCCCGCCGCGCCGGCGGCCCCGAGGTGCAGCGCGAGCAGTGCGATCACGCCCGCCGTCCCAACCGCCGCGCGGAAGTGCAAGGCCTTCATGGACGCGCCTCGTACCGCATCAGCACCTGCGGCTGCAGCATGCTCGAGCCCAAGCACCACCATGCCCCGAGGATGCGAAGGCACCGCAGGTACGCGGGTTCGGACAGGCTCAAACTGATCGTGGTTCTCATGGCGCCGTAGCATTTGCACGCCCCGTGCCAGCCGTCAGCCCTTGGCAGCGTTCCCAGCAAGTCGCGGCGGTGCCGTGTGTTCGAGCACCAGAGGGCCAGTGCTCTTCGGGGGACGTCCGCGGCGCCGGGTGCCGAAGGTCGAGCAGAACTGCGCAGAAGCCGACAGCGACTTAGCGCGGAGCGCGGTGGTCTGTTCGCGGGCAGGTGGCATGCGGCGTGCACCACCGCGGCCCATGAACTCTCGACGCTGGTACGCACTGGCCGTGATGCTGTGCGCGGTGTTCCTCGCGGCCTTCGACTTCAACGTCGTCACGGTGGCGATTCCATCGATTCAGCGCGGCCTCGCGACCACGTTCAGCGAGATCCAGCTGATCGTGGCCGGCTACGCGCTGTCGTTCGCCGTGCTCCTGATTACCGGTGCTCGTCTCGGCGATCTCTACGGTCGCCGGCGGATGTATACGATCGGCATGGCGGGCTTCACCATCGCGTCCGCGCTCTGCGGCTTCGCCCGATCGCCGACGGCGCTGATCGGATCGCGCGTGCTGCAGGGAGCCTTTGCGGCGGTCATGGTGCCACAGGCGCTGTCGTTCATCCAGGTGACGTTTGCGCCTCGCGAGCAGAGTCTGGCCTACGCGACCTACGGCATGACGATCGGGTTCGGCATGATCGCGGGCCAGGTGCTCGGCGGCCTGCTCGTGAGCGCGGACCTGCTTGGGCTCGCGTGGCGCCCCGTGTTTCTCGTCAACCTCCCCGTGGGTCTCGTGGCCATCGCTCTCACCTGGTGGCTGGTGCAGGAGTCGCGTGCACCGGGGGGCCTCAAGCTCGATCCGGGCGGCGTCGCCCTCATTTCCGCCGCCCTCACGCTGCTCCTGTACCCACTCATCCGGGGGGAAGCGACGGGCTGGCCCACCTGGACCTGGATCTCGCTCGCCGGCGCGGCGCTGCTGCTGGTGGTGTTCGTGCGCTACGAGCGCTGGAAGACAGCGCGGGACGGGTCGCCTCTGCTCGTCTTGTCGCTGTTCCATCATCGGTCCTTCGTGGTCGGACTGGGCGTGGGGCTGAGCTTCTTTTCGGCGCTGGCGCCGTTTCTCATTCTCGTGACCGAGTATCTCCAGAGCGGACTCGACCTGACCCCTCGCGCTGCCGGCCTCCGGTTCGCGCCGTTTGCGATCGCCTTCCTTTCGGCCTCCTTCGCTTCGGCGCGCCTCGCCCCACGGCTCGGTCGCGCGATTCTGCAGCTCGGCGCCGCGCTCATGGTCACCGGGCTCGTAGCGCTCATGGCGGTGGTGCGCAGTCGCGCGATGAGCGCCGATGGACTGGCGTACATCCTGCCGCTCGTCATCTACGGGCTCGGGCAAGGGAGCCTGCAGGCACCGCTCGTCAACTTCATCCTGACCGATGTGCCGCCCGCCGACGCGGGCTCCGCGTCGGGCGTGGTCACGATGTTGCAGCAACTGTCCTTTGCGCTGGGCGTGGCCGTGATTGGGAGCGTCTTCGCGGCAGCGCTCGGCCCCAATCCCGTGTCGGCCGGGTACGGGCGGGCGTTGGATCATGCCTTGGAATGGAATATCGGACTGCTGACGGTCACCTTCGTCGCGGCCTTCGCGCTACCGCGGTGGGAACGCGTGCGGACCAGGGACGCGGCGGCTTAGGCTACGCCGGCCGACCGTTCCATCGCTCGGACGACCACCGAGAAGTCCTCGTCACTGTGCGCGGCTAGCTGCCGGGCGTGCTCCGCGGCGGCCACCTGCACGGCCGCCGCCGTCGCCGGCATCGGGACCGACAACTCCATGGCCGTCTCCACGATCAACCCGAAGTCCTTGAACATCAGCCGCAGCGCGAACGCGGGTAGGTACTCGTTCGTGCGAACATTCTCGAGCTTCGCCTTCTGGCTGGGCGAGACCACCGCGGTTTCGCCCAGCACTTGCAGAAACCGCTCGCGCGGCAGCCCGGCTTTCACCCCCAGCGCGATCGCCTCGGCCAGCGCCTGGACCCCCAGTCCCAGCAGCGTGTTGACACACAGCTTCATCGTAGCGCCGGCGCCGCTGGACCCGAGATAGAACGTCTTGCTGCCCAACACGGCCAGGATCGGCTGGCACTTCTGGTACACGTCCTCCTCGCCCCCCACGAAGATCACGAGCTGTCCCTGCTCCGCTTGCACCGTGCTTCCGGAGACAGGAGCGTCGAGCACGGAGACACCTTTGCTCCGAGCGGATTCGTGCAGATGGCGCGAGGTGCGTGGGTTCACCGTGCTCATCTCGATCACAATGGACCCGGCACGAGTACCCTCCAGCGCACCGTCCGGTCCGAACATCACCTGCTGCAGCGCTGCGTCGTTCGCGACGCTCGAGAACACGATGTCGACGCCGGCGGCGAGCTGTTGCGCCGTCGCCGCCACCTTGGCGCCGCCTTGCTCCAAGGGCCGGGTACGCTCCCGGGTCCGGTTGTACACGACTACGTCGTGGCGTGCCGCGAGTAACCGGCCCGCCATGCGGCTGCCCATCGCTCCCAATCCAATGAAGCCCACGCGCATCGTCTCACCCCAGCCATTGTGGGTTCTGGTATGTCCCATCGAAATGATGGGTCGTCTTGTACAGCTCGTACTTCCCGTCGCGCGCGGCGTGCGCCGTCCGGCCGAGCAGCGCTTCCACTGCTTCCTCGCTCAGCGGGCGAAAGCTGCGTGCCGCGTGCAGTGCCTGCTCGAGCACCGGCAGCGAGTCGCAGCCCGTGATCACCACGCTGGTCGGCAGGTTCATGGCATAATGGAGGCATTCGACGGCTGTCGCGGTGCCGCTCACCAGGACGAACGGATCGCCCATCGGCTTCATCCCCAGCACGGCGATGTCCTGCTCGACCAGCACGGGCACGACCTGCTTAGCGAAGCTGTCGTAATGGGCATCCATCACGTTCAACGGCATCTGCACCGCGTCGAACCTGAACCCCTGCGCCCGCGCGGTTTCGAGCATGCGGAGATGGATGGCGGGACTCTTGTGGCCGGTGAATCCGACGTAGCGGATCTTCCCTGCGCGCTGTGCCGCCACTATCGCTTCCAGCGCGCCGTCTGTCCCGAACACGCGCTCCGGATCGGTCATCCGGATCACCTCGTGGAATTGCATGAGGTCGATGCGGTCGGTTTGGAGCCGCCGCAGCGACTCGTCGATCTGCCGCGCCGCGGTCTCCTTGTTGCGACCGTCGATCTTGGTCATGAGAAACGCCTGGTCGCGATACCCGTCGCGCAGCGCCTTTCCCATGCGGATCTCACTCGCCCCACCGTTGTAGTCCCAGCAGTTGTCGAGAAAGTTGATTCCGTTGTCGACGGCCGTGCGGACGATCCGAACGGCTTCTTGCTCGTCCGCTTGCCTGCCGAGGTGGTAGCCGCCCACCCCGATCAGCGACACTATCTCCCCGGTGCGCCCCAGCCGACGGTAGGGAATCCCGTTGCGGACGTCGGCTACCATGTCAGCATCGTGTCCGTCGCTTCGGACACCAGACCCGATCGATCGACATCTCTTGACTCCTCCAGTGTGGGGATCGTGTCCCGCCCTTCAGCGGCGCGGTCCTTTGCACGCCATGTGCCAATCTACGGGCCAGCTCGGCCGTTCAGGCAAGTTGGTGCACCGCCGATGCTTCGGTCGGGCGACGGCGACACGCCCCGGCGTGACGCCGGCAGGGTGGAGTGCTGACGTCTGAGCAGAAGTGCGCGGGAGCCGACAGGCTGGTAGAATGCCCTTCGAGACGGCTGTGGGATTCCTGCTTGTGAGTTCTGGGCGTGGGAGGCAGCGGTATGCACGGGCCTGGCCTTCTCTGGCGTAACTACGGCGTGGCGGTCCTGTCACCCGTTCTCGCCCTCGGCATCGCGCGGTGGCCGGATGCCCACCTGGAAAGCGCTCCCGTGTCCCTGTTTCTCTGCGCCGTGATGCTCAGCGCATGGCTGGGAGGCGTGGGGCCCGGCCTGCTCGCGACGGTGCTCTCAGCGGCGGCGTTCGCGTACTACTTCGTGAATCCGTTCCTTTCGCTGGCCGTGGCCGAAAAGGAAGTGCCGCGTTTTGTCGTGTTCGTGCTGGCAGCCGTCCTGGTCGGCTCCCTGAGCGCCGCCCAACGCCGCAGTATCCAATCGCTGCGGCGCGCGGAGGAGGTGCTGCGCGGGATGCAGGCAGAGCTCGCTCAGGTCACTCGGGTCATGACGATGGGAGAGCTGGCAGCCTCCATCGCCCATGAAGTCAACCAGCCGCTCGCCGGGATCGTCATCAACGGCAATGCTTGTCTCCGCTGGCTGGCGGGTGAATCCCCCAATCTCGAGGAGGCCCGCGAGGCCGCGCAGCGCATTATTCGCGACGGCACCCGCGCCAGCGAGATCATCTCGCGGGTTCGTGCTCTCGCGAAGAAGACGGGCTCACTAACCGAACGCGTGGACCTGAGCGAGGCCATTCGAGAGGTGCTGGCTCTTTGTGCGGGCGAAGCGCGGAGACACGCCGTGGGGCTACGCACGCAGTTCCCCGGCGATCTCTCGCCGGTGCGGGGCGACCGCGTGCTGATTCAGCAGGTGGTGTTGAATCTCGTCATGAACGGAATCGAGGCCATGAGCGACGTGCAGGACCGCCTGCGCGAGCTGGTGATCCAAGCGCGGACCGAGGCCGATCAGGTGCGTGTGACGGTGCAAGATTCCGGCAGCGGGCTCGACCCGCAAACGCTGGAGCGGGTGTTCGATCCGCTTTACACCACCAAACCCGGGGGCATGGGTATGGGGCTGTCGATCAGTCGCACGATCGTCGAGAATCACGGGGGGCGGTTGTCGGTCGTCGTGCAAGACGGTCCCGGTGCAACCTTTGAGTTCACGCTCCCGGCGTACCGCTAGGATCGTTCATGCCGACGCCTAAAGCCGCCGTCTTTGTCGTGGACGACGACGCGTCGGTCCGGGAGGCCTTACGGAGTTTGCTCCGCTCGGCGGGGTTCGGGGTCGAGACGTTTGCTTCGGCTCAGGCGTTCTTGGCCCACCCACCATCGGATCTGCCGGGCTGTTTGGTACTGGACGTAGCGCTGCCGGACCTGAGCGGGCTCGACCTACAGCAGCGGATGGCCGAGATGAAGAGGCAGATCCCGATCGTGTTCATTACGGGCCACGGCGACGTGCCGACGTCGGTGCGGGCGATGAAAGCGGGCGCGGTGGAGTTCCTCACGAAGCCGTTCGGTGAGCGGGATCTCCTCGACGCCATCCGCCAGGCCATCGACCGCGATCAGGTCGCCCGTCGGCTGCACGCCGAGCTGTCGGAGCTGCGCCAGCGGTACACCTCCCTGACACCGCGTGAGCGCGAGGTGATGGCGTGGGTGGTGTCCGGACTGCTGAACAAGCAGATCGCTGCCGAGCTGGGGACGAGGGAAATCACCGTCAAGGTTCATCGGGGCCAGGTGATGCGGAAAATGCGGGCCGCCTCGTTGGCGGACCTGGTGCGGATGGCTGAACGGCTGAGGTGACTATACAAAGGTCTAATATCTCGCTGGCCCGCCGCCGTAGATCTTGCGTCATGGCTGACCGTCCTCTGATCGCCGTCGTCGATGATGATGACTCCGTCCGCGAGTCCCTGCGCGGGCTCTTCCGGTCGGTCGGATTCGCCGCGCAAGGATTCGCCTCGGCCGCCGCCTTCCTGCAATGTGGCGACCTCCCCGGGACCGACTGTGTGATACTCGACGTGCGCATGCCCGGGATGAGCGGCCTGGAGCTGCAGCGCCAGCTGGTCGGCAGTCACCCGGACGTGCCGGTCATCTTCATGACGGCGCATGACGACGCCAGCACCCGCTCGCAAGCCATGAGCGGCGGCGCGGCGGCCTACCTCATCAAACCCTTCAGTGAGGAAGCGCTTCTGGACGCGGTCCGGGCGGCGCTTGGCACCACATGATCGCGAAGCAAAGGGACACGCGTGGTCCGGTTTGCGTCGTGGATGACGATGCGTCCGTGCGCGAGGCCGTAGGAGGGCTGCTTCGGTCCGCGGGGCTGACGGTGAAGACCTTTGGGTCGGCGCGGGAGTTCTTAGCCAGCCCGCGACTCGATGCGCCGAGCTGTTTGGTCCTCGACGTGGAGCTGCCCGGCCTCAGCGGACTCGATCTGCAGCAGGAGCTCGTCAGGGGAAACGTGCAGGTCCCGATCATCTTCCTTACCGGTCACGGCGACATTCCGATGTCGGTGCGGGCCATCAAGGCCGGGGCGCTGGACTTTCTGACCAAGCCCGTGGACGTCGACGAGCTGCTCGGTGCGATCCAGAAGGGAATCGGGCAGGATCGTGGTGGGCGAGGGCGGGAGCATGGCGGGGTCATCGGGACGTCGCAGTCCTGGCGTGACGTGCTGGCACAAGCGGCCAAGGTGGCGCCCGCAGAGACCACTGCGCTCCTCACGGGGGAATCGGGGACGGGCAAGGAGGTCGTGGCGCACCTGATCCATCGCGGGTCGCGCCGCGCGGACGGGCCGTTCGTCGCGTTGAACTGTGCCGCGCTTCCGGAAGCGTTGCTCGAGTCGGAGCTGTTCGGCTACGAGAAGGGTGCCTTCACCGGGGCCGTGTCGGCGCGGGCGGGACGGCTCGAGCAGGCGGCCGGAGGGACGCTGTTTCTGGACGAAGTGGGCGAGATGAGCCCCGCCGTGCAGGCGAAGTTCCTGCGGGTGCTCCAGGAGCGGGAATTTCAGCGCCTCGGCGGCACGCGGATGCTCAAGACCGACGTGCGCGTCATCGCCGCCACGAACCTCGACCTGAAGGTGGCGATGACCCGGGGCGCGTTTCGCGAGGATCTCTACTATCGGCTGCACGTGTTCGCGATTCACCTGGCGCCGCTGCGCGACCGCCCGGAGGATATCCTGCCGCTACTCGAGCACTTCGTGGAGGAGCTGGGGCCGGTGGTGTTGGGTCGGCCCGCGGCGGGCATTTCCCGGGAGGCGCGCGAGCATTTCCTGGCCTACAGCTGGCCGGGGAACGTGCGCGAGCTCCGCAACGCGGTGGAGCGGGCGCTGATTCTGTGCGAGGGGGGCCTGATCAATCCCGAGCACCTGCCGTGGCGCGCCGAAACCTCGCACAGCGCCCCGCTGGTCCCGCTGGCCGCCCCCGCTGCCCATGCCGCCCCCCCTGGCCTCGCGGGCGGGGACTTCCCGCCCCACGGCGTGGACCTCGAGGAGATGGAACGCACGCTGATCGAGAACGCCCTCAAACAGGCCGGCCACAACAGATCCAAAGCGGCTAGGCTGCTCGGCCTGAGCCGCAGCAAGCTCTACACCCGAATGGAGCGCTTCGGGCTCGCGTAGCTCCCGTAAGCCTCCAGCGGGACGGCCTGTTCCGCGTCACCGCGTTCTGCCCGCGCGCTCCACCGGAACCACACCACGGTTGCCGTGAACCACAGGTAGATGGTGCCCACAACCCACATCAATAGACCGCCGAGCTGCTGATCGGCCAGCGGCGTGAGGCCCCTGACTCGTGGCGCCGCCGCGTAGAACGGGTAGAGCACCCCCTCTGCGAGGGTGATCATCGCGCCAGCGAGCGACATCGGAAGCCCCAGCACGAAGAGATACAGCAGTTGGGTGAGGTAGCTCGCCCTCGGCACCTCCGGCACGGGCGACAAGACGGGCCACCACATGATCACCGCCGTGGCGATGAACACCAGGTGCTGCACGATGTGCAGCGGATGGTGCTCGAGCGCCGCCTGGTAGAATTGCGGGAAGTGCCACAGGGTGATCGGCACGGAAAAGAACAGACCCGCCATGAGGGGACGCGTCGCCCAGCGGGAGAACCCCGACACCCAGCGAGGTCGGAGCAGCGGCCGGACCACCCACGCGGGAGTCCCATACAACAAGAGTGGCGGAAACACGAGGGTGAGCACGAGGTGCTGCGCCATGTGGGCGCTGAAGAGATAGGCGTCCGAGAGGTTGTGTAGCGGACCGTTGAGCGCAATGCCCAGCACCGCTAGCGCGGCGGCGAACGAGGCCACGCGGCGGCGCGGTGCGGCCAGGCCCCCCCAATACACATAGAGCCCGCCCAGCAGGGCGAGCCCGATCAGCACGCTCGGATGCAGGTCCCACTGCTGCCAGGGCGGTGGGGTAGGCGCGGGGAGCGTCACCCGGCGCCCGCAGCACCCCTGAGCGTGAGCGCACCGAGAAAGAGGAAGAGCAGGGCCACCATCACGACGGCGGCGAGTAGCAGCGGCACGCCGAACAGGAACGTGAAGAACTTGCTGTCGGCCTTCAGGTGCATGTAGAACATCACCACCAACGTGAACTTCGCCGCCGACAACACGAGCAGGACCGGGACGAGCACCGGGTGGAACGCCGGCACGTAGAACACGCCCACCTCGAGCACGGTGAGGATCACGAGCACCGCGCCGACCCGCAGGTAGACGTCCGCCGTTGGGTGCACGGGCCGCTCCACGGACGCTCCATCCTGCATCGTCGCTCCTCCGCTCCGTTCAGTCATCTGTGCGTCTGTTCTCCCCTGTGCGTCTGTGCGTCTGTCGCCTGTGCGTCTATTGAATGAGGTAGACCACCGTGAAGATCACGATCCACACCACGTCCACGAAATGCCAGTACAGTCCCGTGATCTCGACCGTCATCGCGTTGGCCGGCCCGAGCTTGCCTTGCAAGGCGCGTACCCACAAGGTGAGGAGCCACAGCACCCCCACCGCGACGTGCGCGCCATGCGTCCCGGTCAGCACGAAGAAGGTGCAGCCGAACAGGTTGGTGCTCATCGTCAGGCCCTTGTGGACGAACTCGGTGAACTCGATCACCTGCCCGCCCAGGAACACGAGCCCCAGCAGTGCCGTGGAAAACAGCCAGATCTTCCCCCACTTCATGTCCCCGCGCTGCACCGCGGCGAGCGCCAGCACCATCATCAGGCTCGACATCAACAGGTCGAAGGTGCTCACCGATGTGAACGGGATGTTGAGGATCTCGTGCGGGTACGGGCCGACGACGCTCTTCCCTTTGTAAATCAGATAGGTCGAAATGAGCGACGTGAACAGCAGGCACTCGGAGCCGATGAAGGCCCAGAACGCCATCTTGCGGTTATCGAGCCCCATGCTGGTGTGGTGCGTTGCAGCGGCGTGCGTCATCGCTCAGACCTCGAAGGGCTCGAAGGCCCAGCGGTAGATGCCGAACAGCAGGATCGCAGCCCCCAGGAACACCAGCCACAGCGTGTGCGTCAACACCGAGAGCGCCATCACCGGCAGCCCACACGCCGCCACCAGCGGCCACCACGATCCGCCGGGGACGTGGATCGGCGCGGGGGGCGTGGCCGGGGGATCTCGCATCGGCTCGTGGTGCTCCGTCTTCCACCGCGGCAGCCGGCTCGTGACCGTTGGAATGACCGAAAAGTTGTAGACCGGCGGCGGCGACGGGATGCTCCATTCGAGCGTCGCGCCACCCCACGGATCGTTCGGGGCAGGCTGTCCGTGCCGCCGGGTGCGCCATACGTTGACCAGGAACACCAGAATCGATACGGCGATAAGGAACGCCCCGATCGTGGACACAAGATTGAGATCGGCCAAGCCGAGCTCCGGCGCATACGTGTAGACGCGGCGCGGCATGCCCAGCAATCCGATGAAATGCATCGGGAAGAAGGTGAGGTTCATCCCGATGAACTGCAGCCAGAAGTGCCACTTGCCCAGAGGCTCGTTCAACAGGCGGCCCGTCATCTTCGGCCACCAGTAGTAGATGCCGGCGAACAGGCCAAGGACGGTGCCACCGAACAGCACGTAGTGGAAGTGCGCCACCACGTAGTAGGTGTCGGTTTGTTGGAGATCGGCCGGCGGCGACGCGTGCGAGACGCCCGAGAGCCCGCCGATGATGAACATCGCGACGAACCCGACCGCGAAGTGCAGCGCGGTCGTGCCGCGGATGTCGCCGCCCCACAGGGTCGCGATCCAGTTGAAGATCTTGACCCCGGTGGGGATTGCGATGAGCATCGAGGTCGCGGCGAAGGCCGAGTCGGCGATGGGTCCGAGGCCGACGGCGAACATGTGATGGCTCCACACGCCCCAGCCCATGAGCCCGATCAGCACTCCCGAATAGACGACGACGGTGTAGCCGAACAGGGGCTTGCGCGCGAACGTGGGCAACACCTCGGACACCACCCCCATCGCCGGCAGGATCAGGATGTAGACCTCGGGGTGGCCGAACAGCCAGAACAGGTGCTGCCACAGGATAGGCGTCGCGCCCGCACTGGCCAGATAGAAATGCGCGCCGAACAGACGGTCGAACATCAGGAAGACGAGTGCGACGGTGATGACGGGGAACGCTGTAATGATGATGAACTGGGTGACGAGCGTCATCCACGTGAACACGGGCAGCCGCATCATCGTCATCCCGGGGGCCCGCAGGTTCAGGATGGTGACGATGAAGTTGAACCCCGCGGCGAGCGACGAGACGCCGAGGATCTGCAGGCCGAGCTGCCAGAAGTCGATATTCGGCCCGGGGGAAAACTGACGCTCCGTGAGGTTCGCGTACCCGAACCACCCGCCGTCGGGCGCGACGTTCAGCATCCCGGCGTGAAACAGGGGTCCCGCGAACCAGCTCGCGTTGAGCAGCAGCCCGCCGAACAGGAACACCCAGTAGCTGAAGGCATTGAGTCGCGGAAACGCCACGTCCCGCGCGCCGATCTGCAGCGGGATGATGTAATTGAAAAACGCCGACGATAGCGGCATTAGCGCGAGGAATATCATCGTGGTGCCGTGCATCGTGAACAACTGGTTGAACGTCTCGGCGCTCACGACGTGACCGTTGGGCTGGGCCAGCTGCGCCCGGATCACCAGCGCTTCGAGCCCGCCGATCAGGAAGAACCCGAAGGCGGTCCAAAAGTAGAGCAGCCCGATCCGCTTATGATCGGTCGTGGTGAGCCAGCTCGTGAGGCCCTTGGCGTCGCTCATTTCAGACTCTGGAGATATGCGACTAACGCCGCGATGTCGGCGTCCGTGAGCGGCGGCTGCATCCGGGGCATGAGCGACCCGGGCTTCAAGTCCGCCGCGTCGGCGATCCACCGCGCGAGGTGGGCAGAGTCGTTCGGGAACATGCCCGCGGCGATCGTGGTACGGCTGCCGACGTGCGTGAGATTGGGCCCGATCACGCCGGGCGATACACCTTGGATCGTGTGGCAGGCGAGGCAGGCGCTACGTGAGTAGACGGCCTTGCCGCGCTCGGCGGGACTCGCCGGCGCCGGCGTCGCCGGCCCGCTCTGCTCGGTCTTTACCCAGGTCTCGAAGGCGGAATCCGCATCGACAACGACACGAAGCCCCATGTTGGCGTGCGAATGACCGCAGAACTCGGCGCATTGTCCGGAGTACTCGCCCACCGAATCCGCGCGAAACGCGATGCGGGTCACGTGCCCTGGGGTCGCGTCCCGCTTACCGCCCA
>WNFR01005638.1_pt1 | contig 17826 bp, 12 predicted proteins | sample 5400221 | NCBI WGS metagenome assembly WNFR01 (sample SAMN13153357, study PRJNA577476) | soil metagenome | isolation source: 40 cm soil under Madrone tree | place: USA:California | collected 2016-06-14
AGCCCCTGACGCGCGAGAATGTCCGCGAAGTTCAAGCCGGCGGCTTTGACACGAATCAAAACCTCGTCCTGGCCTGGCACCGGGTCGGGACGTGTTTCCACCTGCAACACATCGACATAGCCGTTGCGATTAGTGACAATTGCACGCATGATTCTGGAACAAATTTAAGGCGCAGATGCTTACGTACCTGCGCCTTCCTAATACCGCCGAACTCGCACTCAGAATTATGGCTTTCGCGCAGCCACAAACAAAGAGTGTCTGCTGCTTTGCTTAGCCTTGCTCGGCCGTCTTCGTCTGCGGTTTGTTTGGTTGGGGCACGACGCGCAGATATGGTTTCAGCGTTTTCCAACCGCCGGGAAACTTTTCTTTGGCCGCCTCATCGCTAAGGGAAGGCACGATGATCACATCGTCGCCGTCTTTCCAGTTCACGGGCGTGGCCACGCTGTACCCGGCAGTCAACTGTAAAGAATCGATCACGCGCAGGATCTCGTCAAAGTTGCGGCCGGTGCTGGCCGGATACGTGATCATCAGCTTGACCTTTTTGTCCGGCCCAATGACGAATACGGACCGCACCGTAAACACATCGCTAATCTCCGGATGGATCATGTCGTAAAGCTCAGCTACTTTATGATCCGGATCCGCTATTACCGGGAAGTTCAAGGCCGTTCCCTGTGTCTCACGAATGTCCTCGGCCCAGCGCTTATGCGAATCGGTCTGGTCCACGCTCAGACCAATTATTTTGACGTTGCGCTTATCAAATTCCGGTTTTAGCCGGGAGGCTTCGCCCAACTCAGTCGTGCAGACCGGAGTGAAATCTTTTGGATGAGAAAACAACACCGCCCAGCTATTGCCGATCCATTCGTGAAAGCTGATCGGCCCTTCAGTGGTTTCAGCGTTAAAGTCTGGCGCCACATCGCCTAAACGTAATGCCATGATTGATACCCCTTCTTTCTTTGGAAGTCAGTTAGACCCCGGGAGGTCGCTGCCAGTTAGATTGTTTGGTTGACTGAGCGACTATTATATCTAAACTGCGGGCAAGTCAAGAACCCAGACTAGACGGCCATGACGGCTATTTTGTTTTTATTTGCCAGAGCCAGCATTTCTTCACGGTCGAAGATCAGAGTCTTGCCCGCGGTCAGGCAGATGCAAGTCGCCCCGACTGCGCTCATGGTTTCAATAGTAGGCACGCCGACTACAGGCACATCAAAACGCATGTCCTGGTCGAGCTTGGCGATCTTGACGACAGTGAGCCGGCCAGAAACGAGCTGGCCCGCCCGGCGAATCACTGCATCGGTTCCTTCCATGGCTTCGATGGCAACGCAGGCGCGATCGCGGACGACGATAGTCTGACCGAGATCGAGCCGGGCGATTTCGTTCGCTATCTCGAGGCCATAGTCTATGTCGCCGCGTTCGCGTTCGTCTGGTTTGCGCTTACTGAGATTGCCCGGCTGAGGCAACTGATCCTTGAGGAAGTAAGTTGAATCGATCAATTCGATTCCTTCCTTGGCCAACTCGTGTGCTACCGCCCCGATCAGCGCGACGGTATTGCGACGCGGGAGTCGCAACAGCATTTTCAACATGCGCACGTCGGGAATCGCGCGGCTGAAAATCTGTACGTGCTTCACCTGGCCGGCCATGATTACCTTGTCTACGCCTGCGGCTTTGAAGAAACGAAGCATCTTGCCAAGCTGGCCGATGCCGACCCAGGTCAAATGCTCAGCCAGGTGTTCAATATCGGGATCGGTTTCTTCACGAATGGCGGCCACAGCTACGGACACACCCGCGCGTTTCGCCCCTTCCAGCACCAGAAAAGGAAATTTGCCGTTGCCTGCTATTAGGCCAAGCTTCATAGCTTCCGATTCACTCTTGGGTGGATCGAGGATGTTATACCGCAGAGTACGCAGAGGATTTCGCAAAGGCCGCAGAGTAAAAGCGCCTTGCCTTTTTTGCGGTCCTTTGAGGTTAGAAGTTTACTTGACGACGCCACGCTTCGAACTCTCAACAAACTCAACTAACTCTTTCACCTGCTCCGAGTCTTTGATCTCGTCGCGAATCCGATCAAGCGCCTGAGTAGTATTGAGCTTGGCTGACAGCAACAGATGAAAGGCATGGTGGAGGGCGGCAATCGTCTCGCGCGAATAGCCGCGCCGGCGCACTCCGACTTTGTTTAGTCCGTAACACTTCGCGTGATTTCCGACAGTGAGCGCAAATGGCAGGGCGTCTTTCACCACGACCGAATAGCCGCCGATGTAGGCCTCGCGGCCCACCCGACAAAACTGATGCACGCCCGAGTAGGCTCCGATGTTCGCGCCGTCGGCGACGGTCACATGGCCGGCGAGAGTCGCCGCGTTGGCCATGATCACCTGGTTACCAAGCAGGCAATCGTGCGCGACGTGCGCCTGCGCCATGATGAAGCATTCATCGCCGGTCTTCGTGATCCCGCCGCCGCCCGAAGTGCCGCGATGTATTGTCACGAACTCGCGGATCCGATTACGCCGGCCAATTTCAGTCTCCGAAGGCTCGCCGGCAAACTTCAGATCCTGCGGCGGCAAACCAATCGAGACAAAAGGGAAAATTTCGGTTTCGTCGCCAATCCTGGTGCGTCCGTCAATAACCGAATGGCCGTGGATGTGCACGCTCTCGCCCAGCACGACTTCATCGCCAATTACAGCATACGGACCGATGCGGCAGTTCGCTCCTATGCGGGCAGTTGCACTAACGACTGCGGTTGAATGGATTTGCATTGAGGATTCCTGGCGCAGGTGGTTGTGAAAGGACGGAGCACTCATAACTAAGAATTAGGACGGTCCGCGATCACACTCATGAGTTCGGCGTCGGCACAGAGTCGGCCGTCAACTTTTGCTTCGCCACGCATACGTTGAATGCGGGGGCCGAATCGCAGGGCCGTAACCTCGAGCACCAGAGAGTCGCCGGGAGTGACGGGCCGGCGAAAACGCGCTTCTCTGATCCCGGTGAAAAAGACCAGCTTCTGATCGCGATCGGCAATTTCGCGCAGCGCCAGAATAGCGCCGCATTGCGCCAGCGCCTCGATCACCAACACTCCGGGCATCACCGGCGCTCCGGGGAAATGGCCCTGAAAGAAGGACTCGTTAATACTGACTTGTTTAATACCGACGATGCGCTGGAGCGGAACCAATTCGATGATTCGATCAACCAGCAGGAATGGATAACGATGCGGCAGAAGTTTCTTGATGGCTTCGGAATCGAGGACCGTTTCCATGAGCTTTTCGGGATTGGATTGACGTGGATTGAACACGTCCGGTTAAGAGCAGACGCGCGTGCCGGTCATTTTGGCGGCGTCGCCTGGGCTGTAGCCGGATTCTTCAAATTGTAATAGCTGATGAACGCGCTGGTAACATTCATGGTCTCGGCAACATAGAGCACGGGCACCTGGCTACCATCAATGATCAGCGTGATACCGTGATCTTTGGCGTAGGCATCCAGGGCCTTACTGAGATCGTCCTGCAGTGGGGTGAATAGATCCTGATAGCGCTTTTGATACTGCGCTTTGGCATCTTCACCTTTGCGCTGGTACTCCCTTTTTTGTTGATCTAACGTGTCGATCTTGGTTTGGATTTGGGCCGGTGTCGCGCCGCCCGCCTGCTGTAACTGGGTGACTTCGTTCTGCAGCGCCGTCAGCCGCTGTGTCGTCTGGTTGAGATCATCCTGGACCTTCTGAAACTCACCGTTCAACTTATTCAAAGTAACAATGAAGCGCGCGATGCCGGTCTTTGGATCCTGAAACTGTTCAGAGTAGATCACCGCCATCTTACTTACCGGCACGTTGACAGTTGCCGCCGCCGTCCCCTGCGCAAAACCCCGGGTAACGGAGATGCAGGCGACGAACGCAAAGGCAATTGTTAGAGTCGTTCGATTCATTCTCAATACTCCACTGGCTCTCAAGCCGAAAGATGCGAAGACGCGCGCTGCTCGCGTCTCCGCATCATAGTAGCCTCGTCAAGAACCAGCGATTATTCCTTCGGCGCTAAAGAAGCCGTCGCAGGATTCCTGCTATTGAACTCGGTGATGAACGGCCGGGTAATGTCCAGCGACTCGGAGGCGCTCAGAATTCCCTGGATCTTGGTCACATCCAAAATCAAAGTAATTCCGTGGGCCTTGGCATAAGCGTCAAGGGCTTTGCCAATATCATCATAGACAGGTCCCAGGACCTCCTGCAGCTTTTTCTGATAAGCCGCCTGCGCGTCTTCGCCTTTTCTTTTGAACTCAGTCTTCAATCCCTCGATCTTATCCGACTGCTGCTGGGTAACCTTCGCGTCCTGAAGCGGCGCAGCCTTCGTGAGATCCGCCGTCGCCTTCTCAATCTGCTGTTGTAGCGTCTGCAACTCAGTCCGGCGCGGCTGAAACTCGCCGTCGACGCGTTTCATCGCGGTGACCAAGCGTGTTATGCCGGCCTTTTCGTCCGCGAACTCGTCAGTGTTGACCAGAGCGATCTTGGTTTCGGGTATGCTGCCGGTCTGGGTAGGAGCGGAGGAAGCAGGCGTGCTGGTACGTGGCTGAGCCAAAACTGACCCGGCGCTGATCACCGCTAAAAAAGCGACTGCGGCTATCGCACGAAATATCTTCATAACTTTATTCGTAGTACTCCTTAAATTTGAAAGGCGCTGACTCAACCTCTTAGTTGTTCATGCCGCCCGTTTGGTTTGCTTGGTTAGCGACCCAGTCTCAGGGGTCAGTCAATTGTCTAAAAAGTGCGGCCAACGCTGAAGCGGAACACGCTCTTTTTCTCGCTCTGGCTAAAGAAGAAGGGAAAACCATCGATAACCTGGTCTTTCCGAGCGTTGGGATTATAAGCATAAATAAGACGAAAAGGCACGTTGAGAATAGGTATCTGGAAACGAACCTCGGCGCCCATACTGCTGCGGATGTCGGTGAACTTGGCGAACAGGCTTTGATTAAGGCGCACCACGGTATTTGTTTGCGCGTCCCCGCGCATAAACACCGGGAAGAATCCGAACGGCAAACCGATACTATTGATCGGCCCGGCACGCAGCGCCTCATCAAGCTCCGCTTCGGTGACAATGCGGTTATCGCGCGCAACCAGGGCATTAAGGCCGCCGCCGATGAAACCCAGGCTCGAAAAGCTACCACATGCCGCCAGCGAATTCAGGGTCACCCCTGCCACGCCGAGACCCGTCCCGCCGAAACTAGCATCAAGCCGAGGACAGCGACAGACCCGGAACTGGAGTTGGCGTTCCGGTAGGATTCGTCGCCACCACGACGTTTCGAGAAGTGATGTAGGTGTCGAGCGGCGTCACCGGACTGATTGATCGGACGTTGTACCCGCGGATGGTGAACTCGTCACCGAGGAAAAAGCGCTCGTAAATCGGCACTCCGTCGACGAAGGCCAGCGAGTTTGCGTTTCTGACCTTGGCCGAAGTGGCAAAACTACCGGTGGTTCCCGCCAGGATGCGGAAGCCGAACACCTGCGGGTGATCGGACTTCTTGTTTCTGACTTTGTAGAACTGGGTAAACTCGACCGTTGGTTCATACGTGCGCACATCGCCGCCGAGTCCAGCCAGATTTGCCGCCACTGACAATGAACGGCCCTGGGTGGGATCTATATTCGCGTTGCGAGTGTCGTAAGTGAAGGTACCGGTCACACGGCTGGTAAGAATGTTAGGTTGACGATAGATCACCGGGATGAATTGGTCGGTAGTACCAGTCGTGTTGACTGCTGGATCCTTTACGCTCGACTGCGCGATTTGATACGACAGACCGACGCGCGAAAACTGCGTGAAGGGCCGCTTGCGATAGAACTCAGACAGCGGCGCGCTGGCAAAGATCGACGCCCCGATGGAATTTCGAGTGAAAAGATTTGCTTCGTTGGCGGTTGTGACTCCAAGCGTCGAGTCTAAAAACCCCTGCTGCGCCGCAGTGTTCTGTGAAAGGAAGGTCCCTTCACCGAAAAACTTCTGCGAGTAAGCAAACACGGTAAAACCTCCCGTGATCGGCCGATTCTTAATGTACGGTTCGGTGAAGGAAAACTGGAACGATCGCTGTCGGTTACCCGCTGCCAAGTTGAGCGAAAGGACCTCCCCGCGTCCGAATAGGTTGTTGGTTGAATATTCAAGACCGAAGAAAGATCCGCCAATACCGGAAATGCCACCGTTAAAGGAAATCTGCTGACGCCCCTTTTCTGAGACCTTTACCGTAACATCCACCAATCCTTCTTCTTCGTTGGTGCGGTAATCGGCGTCCTTGTCCTTATCGATCGGGTTGAAATAGCCGAGTTGGTTTAATCTCGTCACGGAAAACTCAAACAGGCCCTGGTTATAGATGTCGCCCTCATTAATGAGCACTTCGCGGCGTAGCACGTTATCGCGTGTGAAGGTATTGCCGGTGAACTCCAGCCTGCGCAGCGCAAACTGCTTGCCTTCGTCAATCGTCACCAGAAAATCGGCGACACCTTCATTGGGATTCTGCGGATTGTCTTTGAATGTCGGAGTGACCTCTGCCGTGTACTGGATAAACCCCTGCTGGCCGTAGTACTTCTTGAGGTTTTCATACAGCGCCTTGCTGAGTGCCTCGCCGTTTGCCACCTCGCCTTTTTGCAAACCGATGATTGCCTTAATTGCCTGCTCCGAGAAGATCGAATTGCCTTCCACTTTCAGATCCCCAAGGCGGTAAAGCTTTCCATCTATGATCGGGACGGTGATTTTCAGCGTGTCGTCGATAGACGAAATAAAAGGCAGTGGCAAGATCGGAAAACCGGTGCGGCGCGGACCCAATCCTTCAATGCGGGGCTCGCCGTGACGGGCTTGCAGATAGCCCTTTGAGCGCATGTAGTTATCAACTTTGTGCAGATCGTAATCAAGCTTTTGCCGATCGAGGATGTCCAGATCCTTGAAGCGCGAGATTAGCCCGGCCTCTTTGACATACTTCATCTGATCGCGCAGCTTGCCGCTCTTAAAGACCTTGCTGCCTTCAAACTGAATTTCAGCCACCCGTACGCGAGGGCCTTCGGTTATCTGGAAAGTGATCGCCACAGAAGTGGCCGACACGTTCTCTCTGCCTTCCGCGATGGTGGCGTTGGGATGACCTTTGGCCGACAGCAATTCCTTCAGCACTCTCACCGCGTTACGAACCTTAACCGGATCGTAGATGGCTTCTTTGGAAACTCCGACGCGCCGCTCGCGGAAAGTTTTCAAGACGTCTGATTCCGAGACGCTTTTCAATCCTTCAAATTGAATATCGCGGATGATCGGGAGTTCCTTCACATAGAAGGTTACCCTGATGCCACCACGAGGCGCGTCGTCGATCGTCACCTTCGTTTCGGTTTTTTCAAAAAAGCCGAGCGCATTGAGTGCTTGTAAGTCGCGGGCGACCTGATCAGGATTGTAGGCGTCACCCTGGCGCGTCTGGATCCAGTAAAGAATGTCGTCTTTTCGCAGACGACGGTTGCCCTGGATATCTACTTCCTCAACCAGTCGCGGCTGCGGTTGCTGGGCCCGGGCACGAATAGCGACAAAAAGAGAGGCAGTGCCAATGGCGATGCTCAGAATGACGAGCCAAACGACGCGATAAGAGTGCATAAGTGACGGTTCCCTTAGAGGTTTCTCCGGGGAATATATTCAGCGTATGAAAAGTTAAGCGCTTATTTCAGGAAAACCGTAACACAAACTCGCCGCGGTTGCGCTGTCTGGGAGGCACTTTGATTCACCTCAGCCTCCACTCGTTGCCAGTTCCCTATTTAGCAAAGTGGCGCATTATACCGGGAAAATAAAGCGAAAGTCCAAAACGCAGTGTGACCCGGTCGAATTATTCAGATTTGGTTGGAGAGATGGGAAGCCGAGCATTAGGGAGTAAGGAGTAAATCACTCGACTGCTCGAGCCCTGTTTCGTCGATGGTGATCGAGCGGAAGTTCAACTCCTCACCATCAACGAACATTTCGACCAGGGAGGCTTCGCCCAAATAACCCTGGATCAATGCTTCTGAAAGAGGATCTTCCACGTACTTTTGCAGGGCCCGGCGCAAAGGGCGCGCGCCATAGGAACGATCGGCGCAGGTCTTGTGAAGGATCCAGCGTTTAGCGTCGTCAGCCAAGCGCACAATAAAGCCGTGATTGGACATCGTGCCGTTGATTTGATCCACCTGCAACTGGAGCACGTCCAGCAATTCTTCGTCGCCTAGTTCATCAAAGATGATGATCTCGTCCAGCCGGTTAATGAATTCGGGATTGAAGGTCTGGCGCACGGCGGTCATTACCATTTCTTCCAACTTTGTACGCGAAATATCCGCGGAGCCCTGGAATCCCATGGCGCCTTTTTTCATAATGAAGCGGGCCCCGATATTCGAAGTCATGATGATGATTGCGTTCTTGAAGTCGATCGTGTTTCCGAGCGCGTCGGTAAGATTTCCATCTTCGAAAACCTGAAGCAGAACATTGAAGATGTCGGGATGCGCTTTTTCGATTTCATCAAACAGCAGTACCGCATAAGGAGAGCGCTTAACCCGTTCAGTCAACTGCCCGCCCTCTTCGTGCCCCACGTACCCGGGCGGTGATCCAATCAACTTCGAAACCGAATGTTTTTCCATGAACTCAGACATATCAAAACGAATCATCGATCGCTCAGTCCCGAACAGGAATTGCGCCAAACACCTCGCAACCTCGGTCTTTCCGACGCCGGTTGGTCCAAGGAACAGAAATGAACCAACCGGCCGGTGCGGATTTTTTAAACCAGCGCGCGCGCGCCGAATGGCGCGGGCCATAGCTGAGATAGCCGGCCGCTGAGAGATTACGCGCTTGTGTAATTCAGCTTCGATCCGCAGAAGCTTTTGCGATTCGCCTTCCTTTAGGGAAGTGATCGGAATTCCGGTCCAGCGGGCAATGACTTCTTCAACGTCGGCGCGTGTGACTTCAGCCATCACGATCGCGTCTTCTTCATCTTCGATTGGCGCCTGGGCCCGGCCGTAGGTGGCGCGTTCCCATTCCGTCAGCGACGCGGTGAGTGCATCGAGGTTTCCCTGCTCAGCTCTGACGCGAAGCTTGACGCGCGCGCCAGCCTCATCAATCACATCGATTGCCTTGTCAGGCAGAAACCGATCCGGAATGTAGCGGGTGGATTGGATCACGGCGGCTTCCAGGGCCTCCTGGGTGTAACGGACCTGATGAAAACTCTCGTAGCGCTCGCGCACGCCCTCGAGGATTTTGACCGCTTCCGCTTCTGAGGGAGGCGGAACTTTTACGGACTGGAAGCGGCGCTCCAGCGAACGGTCCTTTTCGATTGACTTACGGAATTCGGCGGGCGTGGTGGCCCCAATACATTGAATTTCGCCGCGCGACAGCGCGGGCTTCAGGATGTTGGCTGCATCCAGCGACCCTTCCGCCGAGCCGGCTCCGACCAGTGTATGCAGCTCGTCGATAAACACGATGTACTGTGGATTCTCGATCAGCTCGCGCATGATTTGCTTCAAGCGCTCTTCGAACTGACCGCGATACTTCGTGCCGGCGACGATCAAGCTGATATCCAGCGACAAGATCCGCTTGTTCGCCAAAAATGACGGCACTTCATCGCGCACGATGCGCTGGGCCAGACCTTCGACGATGGCGGTCTTGCCAACGCCCGGCTCGCCGATTAGCACCGGATTGTTTTTAGTGCGGCGGCAAAGAATCTGCACCAGGCGCTCGATCTCACCGTCGCGTCCGATCAAAGGATCGAGACGATCATTTGACGCATCTTCGGTCAGGTCGCGGGAAAACTCGAGCAGGTGGGGAATATCCTTGCGATGACGCGCGTCGGCTCCGGTCTGGCGAGCGATCTCGTCCCGCACCGCCGCCAGACGCAGTCCGCGCTCGAACAAGATTTGTGCGGCCATCGAGCGCTCTTCGCGCAAAAGACCCAGCAACAAATGTTCAGTCCCAATGTGCCGGTGTTGCAGGCGGTCGGATTCTTCATGAGAGTAATGAAGAACCCGCTTGGTTTCTGGAGCCAATGGCAGCTCGACGGAAGTTGGAATCCGTTCGCGCAGCAAGGTACGGCCTTCGATCTCTCTTCTGATGGATTCAATTGTGATTTGCGCTCGCGGGAAGAAGCGGCCGGTCAGGGTCTTGTCTTCTCGCATTAGTCCCAGCAGAAGATGTTCAGGTTCAATTGCGGGCGCGCCGAATTGCGACGCCTCGTAACGCGCAAAGAAAATCACCCGTCGCGCTTTTTCAGTATAGCGTTCGAACATTCGATTCCCAGGCTGTCTATAATTGCCGAGGCTTTCTAACTAATCTCATCAACGCCCGGGCATTATAGCGCAATGCACAAAAGGGACGAAGCTTAAGTTTGATGAGCGGCCCGCTATTGGGTAACTTAGCCGCGAAAGTCAGTGGGAAAATCCTTGAATGAGCCAAACCACTTTGTGGCGATAGATTCGCTGAAACGTTTGGTTTCATCCGATAAATCGCTAATCGTGAATCGAGCGTCACTGACCCGTCACAACGATTGCCACCCGTTAATCTGACTGAGGACAGTCTGTCAACCTGATTACCTCCGCAGCCAGAGCAAAACTCGCGCTAATCGCAGTAATCCCCTTTATGTCAGACAGTTCTCTGACAGCCGTTTGGGCTGGCACGGGTCTCGCTTAAGGGGAGCGCCCGTGGAATTGTCTCGACGCGCACGATCTTTTCAAAAGGCTCTTCGCAGCATGAAAGCTAAGCGGTTGCTTGCGGACGATTCGTTTAGCAAGGACCTACCACATTTCGTTCTAACCCGGCCGAGCGAGTGCTGTAAGTAGCTGCCCCCAAAAACAAACCGGCTTAATGAGCACCCGGTCAAACTTACAGGAACGATTGAAAATGAAGAAAACGAAAAGAACCCCCCTTGTTACTTGGATCACAATTGCCGTCGTGCTGGTATCGATGTTTGCCAGCCTGAATCTCAGCCAGTTGGCCACCGCCCAGTCTGGCAAAGAGAGAACTGCCCGCGAGAGTCAAGAGCTGGTCGCTGCTGATAGCAAATACCCAATCTTGTCCAAATACGCGACCGACCTTTCGCTTCTAGCGCTTTCTGACAAACCGGAATCCATCCGCGGTTATCAGATGAGCATAGACCGCGTTATCGCCGGTCTCTCCACCTCAACCAAAGCGCCGCTTGTGCTGTGCGAATCAGATCTTGAGCGTGATGCCATCGCGCGCGGCGTCGCTTCCCGAATAGCCCTTGGCAACGTGCCGGAGATCCTACGGAACAAGCGGGTCTTCAGACTAAGTTTGGAAGCGCTGGCCAGAGGCGCTCAGACAAGCGCCGATTTCGAGAATCGTGTCGAGGCTGTATTCGCTGAAGCCGAACAGGCGGCGGGGCAGGTGATTCTTTTCGTCGATCAGATGCATCAGTATGCCGGCGCCCGCGCGACTAACGTCGCCTCAGCGACAGTGAAGACTGCCCTTGGAAGGAACCACCTCAAGATCTTTGGCGGCGCTACTCCCGAAGCTTACGCCAATTATATTGTGCCGGATGACAGCATAGCTAAACTCTTCGATTCGATCTCGATCGAAGGCTCCAGTAATACGGGTGCTGACTCGACGGTGGCCACGGACAAGCGCAAGAGTCCGATTAATGAAGAGTTTGAAGGCGACAAGATCTCTTCAGACATGCGCGAACTTATGGAGAGCACCGGTCCGAACGGTCGCGTGTCTGCAATTCTGCAGGTAGATAACGTTCATAGCGCTGAGGTCAGCTCGTTGCTAAAACGCTACGGCGTCAACGTGGATTCACGCATGGCCCAGTTGGGCGCGATGAAAGTCGAACTGCCCGCTAAAGCGGTCGAAGCGCTAGCGAAGAGCCGCGCTGCCAACTACATTTCGCCTGACGTCAAGCTGGAATCTTTCGGTCACGTTACCGCGACTACGGGCACGGATCAGATCCGCACCCAGTCATGCGGCTTGCTGTGCACCAACACTTACGACGGCTCGAGCGTTGGCATCGCCGTGCTTGATTCTGGGGTCGATACCGCGCATGCCGCGTTTGGCGGCACGGGTCTGCTGGCCGGCGCTCGGGTAACGTTTAGCAAGGACTTCACGACCGAAGGCAACAACACTACTGACCCATACGGTCACGGCACGCACGTGGCTGCGTCGGCCGGCGGTGTAAGTACCGCGAGCGGCAATTCCTATCAAGGTATTGCGTACAACGCCAGCATCATTAGCCTGCGCGTATTGAACGGCCAGGGAACCGGCACGACTGCGGCACTGTTGAGCGCGATGAACTGGATGCTCAGTCCCGTTGATCCAACCAAAGCTGTCAGTTCAACTAATCCGCTGAACAAGGACAAATACAACATTCGCGTTGCCAATATGAGTTTGGGAGCGGCCGCGATTAGTTCTTACAAGAACGATCCGATTTGTCGCGCCGCGCGCGCCCTGGTTGATGCGGGAATAGTTGTCGTGGTCGCGGCCGGTAACAATGGCAAGGATAGCAATGGAAATAAGATCTACGGCCAGATTCATGCGCCCGGCAACGAACCTTCCGTGATCACCGTCGGTGCGGCGAACACCTTCGGCACCGATGCCCGCAATGACGACGGGGTAGCCACTTACAGTTCGCGTGGACCAACGCGTAGCTATTCAACGGACACGAAAGGCATCAAGCACTATGACAACTTACTTAAGCCTGATCTGGTAGCGCCGGGTAACAAACTGATCTTTGCAGAATCGGACTCAGGTGGCAGCAATGGTTTGCTTGGTATCGGCGCGGTGAGCGCCGCCAGCAACCTGCTGATCTCACAGTATCCGCAACTCGATTCGGGCGTTACTGCCGACAACAACAAGCGCTTGATGTATCTGAGTGGCACATCGATGGCCACACCGGTCGTGTCCGGCTCGGCGGCTCTCTTGCTCCAGGCCAATCCAAAGCTCACGCCAAACATGGTCAAGATGATCCTGATGTACACGGCCGGACCAATCAAAGGCTTCAACATGCTGGAACAGGGCACGGGCGAAGTTAACGTAGAAGGCGCAATGCGACTTGCCAAACTCGTCCGTACTGATCTGTCCTCCAGCACAGCACAGGATAGTGCGATGCTGACCAAAACGGCGCCTGATCCGCACACCACGATTGCCGGACAAACATTTACCTGGTCTCAGGGGATTTTCTTTCGGCACCAGTACGCTAAGGGAATAAGCCTGATCACCAAATATCAAACCTACTATGCACAGGGAGTCGTCCTCGGTGATGGAGTCGTCTTGCGCAACGGGGTCGTCCTCGGAGACGGTGTGGTGGTAGGCGACGGGATCGTTCTCGCCGATGGTGTAGTGGTGGGCGATAGTGTTTTTACCAGCGCTGGAGTTGTGTTGGGTGACGGCTCGGTTTTTTGTAGCGGCGTAGTGCTGGGTGATGGCGTCGTGGTTGGCGACGGGACGGTACTGGGTGACGGTGTCGTGGTCGGCGACAGCACCATTTTCGGTGACGGCGTCGTTGTCGGTGACGTACAGGCGATGGCTCTGCTGGCAATGATTTACGGCGACCCCGGAGCGACGATGCCGGCGACTCGCTAAGCTGGTGCGAACTGGAACGCCAAACCTGCTGAGAGGAGCAATCGATGGAAGTACAACTCATGAGGCATGAATCCGAAGCGAGATCGCGTGAAGCATTCGCCCGTGACGAACCTTGCACCATCGGTGAACTGAGCGCAGCGGACGAACCCGAGGTTTTCGATTTTCTCTCGGCGCGCCCGATTCACACTGTGTTCATGACCAGCCTGATCCGCGATAACGGATTGGTGAGCCCGCATAACCGCGGGTCGTTTTACTCTTGTCGCGATCGGTACGGCCGTCTGGAGGGCGTGGCCCTCCTGGGCCACGCGACGGTGGTTGAAGCCCACTCTGAAAACTCATTGGCCTCGTTTGCGCGCCTGGCTCGCAATTGCTTGAACGCCCAATTAATCAGGGGCGAGCGGGAAACCATCGACAGCTTTTGGAGGTATTACGCGAACAGCGGACAAAAACCCCGTCTGACCTGTCGCGAATTGCTGTTCGAGCAGAAAACGGCGGTTACATCTGAAGGCCAAAGCGACCTGCGGCCGGCAACACTCAACGATCTCGACAAGGTCATGGCAGTTAACGCCTCAATGGCTTTGCACGAAGCCGGAACCAACCCACTCCAAAACGATCCGGGAGGTTTTCGTTCGCGCACCGCAAGGCGTATCGAGCAGGGTCGGGTCTGGGTTTGGAACCACGACGACAGACTGATTTTCAAGGCCGATATAGTGGCCGAAACACCCCAGGTTACTTATCTGGAAGGCCTGCACATCCATACGGAAGAGCGTCGCAAGGGTTACGGTCTGCGTTGCCTGGCCGAACTGTCGGCAATGCTGCTCGAACGCACTGGATCAATCTGTTTGACGGTCAACGAGAAAAACGGGACCGCCATCAAGTTTTATGAGAGCGCCGGTTATCAATTTCATAGTCATTACGAAACTATCTATACGCGCTAGGAAACCGTGTCAGGAACATCGTGGAAACCATACTTCAATTAAGGGGACGACAGAGATTTAAGGATCCGTACAAATGGCTGATAGTTGCCCTGGGCACTGTTGCGATCAGTTATGCCGCGTACTCACTGCCGATGCCGCGATTCGATCTTCGATTCATGCTGCTGACCGCAGTGATGATGCTGGTTAGTTCCCGCTTTTCAATTCAAATTCCGCGAGTCAACACCAGCGTCACCGTTTCGGACGCTTTCATCTTCTTAGTTCTGCTGCTATATGGCGGCCTGGCCGGAATTATGCTGGCAGGAGTTGAAGGGCTCTTCTCAGGTCTGCATCTCACAAAGGGTTTGCGGACCGGCAAGAAGATCCTGATAGTCTCTTTCAACTCGGCCATGATGCTTTGCTCGGTGACGCTTACCGTGCTAATGGTGCATCTCTTCTTCGGACCCATAGCTGATCTCAGATTTCAGGATCTTTCGCATTTCATTGCGTCGGTCGGCGCGATGGCCCTGGTCCAGTACGTTTCGAACACCGGCATCAGCGCGATCGCGCTGGCCTGCAAAACCGGCGAACCAATCTGGCGCACGTGGCAGACACATTATCTGGGAACGTCGATCACCTATTTGGCGGGTGCCGCAGTCGCAGCATTTAGTGCCAACTCATTTGAAAAAGCCGGCCTGACAATTCTGATGATTGGGACGCCCGTTATCTTTATCGTCTATTTCACTTATCACAAGTATCTGAATGAGATTAAGGCAACGTCAGCGCTGGCCGAGCAAGCCGAACACGATCGCGCGGAAGCCGAAAGCGCCCGCGCAGAGGCCGAGCGCGAACGCGCCGAGCAAGCTGAACGCCACGTGGAAGAACTGAGCCGGCACATTGCTGAGCAGGAAAGAATCAGCATCCAGTTGCAGGAGAGCAAGGACCACTTTCGTCACGCCGCTTTTCACGACACGCTGACCAACCTGCCCAATCGCGCATTGCTGGCTGAAAACTTGAAATTCGTGATTGAGCGCGCCCGGCAGCATGAAGACTATCAGTTCGCGGTGCTGTTTCTGGATCTCGATCGGTTTAAGAACGTGAACGATAGTCTGGGCCATTCAATCGGCGACCAACTCCTAATCACGATGGCCCGTCGACTGGAAAGCTGCATCCGCGAAGTGGACATGGTGGCGCGTTTGGGTGGCGACGAATTTGCGATCCTGCTGGACGGGATTCCTAACCAGGCTGAAGCGACCAACATGGCCCGTCGCATTCAGGAAAAGCTGCAATCGCCTTTCAACATTAGCGGTCACGAGGTCTTTACGACGACCAGCATCGGCATCGCGCTGAGTTCAACCGGTTACGATCATCCTGAGAATATGCTGCGTGACGCGGACACAGCCATGTATCGCGCCAAAGCTCAGGGCAAGGCCTGTTACGAGGTATTTGATAAGGGAATGCATACGCACGCCGTCTATGTGCTGCAAATGGAGAACGACCTGCGCCGCGCAATCGAACGCGAAGAGCTACGCGTTTACTACCAGCCTATAGTTGCGCTCGACAATGGCCAGTTAGCGGGATTTGAAGCGCTGATCCGTTGGCAGCATCCTGAGCGCGGGTTTATTAATCCGGCCGACTTTATTCCCCTGGCTGAAGATACCGGCCTGATCGTACCGCTGGGCCTGTGGATTCTAAAACGGGCGTGCCAGCAACTGGGCCAATGGCAGTGGCAATCCCCGGCGAATCGCTCGTTGTTTATGAGCGTCAATCTCTCAGGCAAGCAAGTGGCACAGCCCGAACTCGTCGGCCAGATCAGGGAGATTCTGGAAGAAACGAATATCGATCCGAAGCATTTGAAGCTCGAGATTACTGAGAGCGCCGTGATGGAGAATGCCGAGATGGCCGCGCGCCTGTTGAAGCGCTTGAAAGGGCTGGGCGTGCAACTCAGCATCGATGATTTCGGCACCGGCTATTCTTCGCTGAGCTATCTGCACCGGTTCCCGGTCAATACACTGAAGATCGATCGCTCGTTCGTGGGACGTATCGGCGAAGCGGCTGAGAACATCGAGATCGTGCGCACGGTGATTTCGCTGGCCGAAAACATGGGCATGGAAGTCGTGGCGGAAGGCGTAGAGACCCTGAGTCAGTTGACGCAACTGCGCAAGCTGAAATGCCAGTACGGACAGGGCTACCTTTTCTCGCGGCCGGTGGACGCCGATTCAGTATCAGCTTGGATTTCAAAGAAGCCGGACTGGCAAGAGAGCTTGTTTCACGGTGGCATCGACTACTTTGTTCCGGCGCAGCCAGTGGCAGTTCCGGCGGTCGTGCAGTTGCAAACAGCCTAAGATACGCTTACCCCGAATTAAAACATCGCTTCACATCCTCGGATCGGTTTTCAGGCAATAGATTTTCCAGATGAGGCGCGTCTGTCGCCGACGGATCATCCTGGATTTCAAAGACCGTAGTCGCGACCTGGCGAAAATGAAAGCGCGATTCGATCTTAACCAGTTCGTTGATTTCGCTGACGTGCCAGCCGCAGGGCTGCCACCAACGCGGATCCGCGTCGAGGAAAACTCGGCGGCCTGAGTGCAAATAATCCGCGATCGTCTTTTCTAATTTTCCCTGTGGCCAGCCGGCTCCGGGCCCGATGACGTCCCACTCGCCCGCGCCAATGCCACGCCAATAAATAACCGCCACGGTTTGGGTGCCCGAGATCATTACCGCATCACGCGGAACTTTCATCAGTTCCCGGTTATATTCTTTTGACGATGCCCTCACGTTAACAGTCGCGCGTCGCAACGGCCACAAGTACACGCCGAAAGAAAAGCCAATCAACGCGATTGCCGCGGCCGCAACGATGAACGCGCGTCGTTCTGTTCCTAGCCGTCTCGACCACGAGCGAAGGACGTAGTGCGAACACAGCGGAACCAGCGCCGGCAATCCGGTCGAAAGGTAGCGCCAACCGATGGTCGTGCTGTAATTCAGCAACAACAGCAGGTTGGCAAACAATCCGACGGCGGCGAGTAGCAGAATCGGAGAGAGCTTGCGCCGGCGCCACTCCGAAACAAAGGCCATCGGCAAAGTCAGTAAAACCAGCGGCGAGCTCGCCAGAAAGAAAAGTAACCAGGGCCAAACGTTGCGAATTCCGACCGGGTGAAGCGCGGATTCGACGCGCATTGATTCTCGCCAACCATGCCAGGCTGAGCGATAACTCGGATCTAAGAGAAACCAGTAGGCAAAGCCAGAGCCTGCGAAGATCACAAAAACCATGCAGGACAAAATAACGAGTAGTACACCGCGGCGGTTTGGCTGCCATCCGCAAACAAACGGAGCACAGACCAGCCAGGGACCATAAAAGCCAACTGTCTCGCGCAGATTTACTCCCGCCCCCA
>WNFR01004369.1_pt1 | contig 17822 bp, 12 predicted proteins | sample 5400221 | NCBI WGS metagenome assembly WNFR01 (sample SAMN13153357, study PRJNA577476) | soil metagenome | isolation source: 40 cm soil under Madrone tree | place: USA:California | collected 2016-06-14
TCTCCATCGGCTGTGAGGCCTGGCGCGACGGTGAAGTCGATCCTTCGCTCCGGCTCAACCTTCTGGAGTTCGGCCCCGAGGGCGCGCACGAGAGCGCTAAGGTCGACCTGTTCTCGAGTTATCTTTGCCCGAGTCACACGAGAGAGATCCAGCATGTCGTCGATGAGCTGGCCCATGCGTTGGGTCGCCGCGCGCACGCGGCGAAGATCCGCCTGTCCTTCCGCGTCGAGCTTGTCAGAGTAGTCTTCCAGTATGGCTTGGCTGAAGCCGTCGATGCTTCTCAGCGGCGCGCGCAGATCATGGGAAACGCTGTACGAGAAGGATTCAAGCTCCTTGTTGGCGTTTTCGAGTTGGGCGGTGCGCTCGATCACGCGCTGCTCCAGTTCGTCGCGAGACTGTTGGAGCTCTTGGTTCTGCTCCTGAATTCGCGCAAGCATCTCGTTGAAAGTTTCGACGAGCTGGCCGATTTCGTCGCGGCTCTCCGCCCGCGCGCGCACCGAGAAGTCCTTATCGTCCGTTACGCTTTTCGCGGTCGCGGCCAGATCTAAAATAGGGCGAGAGATTCTGCGCTGAAACCACAAAGATACCGCGATGGAGCCAAGAGTGGAGATAAGCAAGACCAACAGGGCGATCGCAATATATTGCAGCAGCCGAACCCGCATGGCATCCAGACTAGTTTGGATTACGACCGTGCCGATCACCTTGCGCTCGAATATGATCTGCCGCCAAAGCTCCAGATAGCGTTTTTCGAAACGATGGCCGTCCGCCCGGAGGGTCAAAGCTTTCGGCAATGACGTCGCAGCGGTCGAGGATGAGCGGGTAGCGGCGTAACTGGCGAATAGCTTGCCATCGCGTGTATAGATTCCCGCCGCAATAATGTCCGGCTCCGTGCTCAGCGCCGCAAGGGTCTCGCTCGCGCTGCGCGGATCGATAAACAGTATGGTGGCCGCGCTGTTGTAGCCGATAATCTTTGCCTGGGTAGCCGCACTGCGCACCATATCGTCGTAAAAGTTTTTGACATCGTAGGCGACGAACGCCGCGCAAGCCAAAATGAGCGCGCTGGCACTGGTCAAGACGCCCAGCCAGGTCAGTTTGTGCTTAATCGATAGGTTGTGAAATGACAGCATTGGGGAACATCGCTTTTCAGGATATACCTTTTACGATTTTTGCGAGCTTAAGGAGTTGCGCGTTCATGGTGAGTCCGGCCCGCTTTGCGGCTTCAATATTAATTTCGAACACAATTTTGTTATTTTCTTTTTTGAGATTGATCACGCCCCCTCGTTGAGCAAAGCTTTCGATTTCGCTGACTGTCAGGACGCCTTGCCGGTCAACGAGCCTTAGGATTGTCGGCAGCTGGCTTTCTTCCGAAGAGCTGATGAAGAGAACGTGGCTGTTAGCCGCCGCCTCGTCCATCCTTGGAAATCTCCGCGCGACGATCGATTTACTATGTATGGTCTCGCCTTCGATTAACTTGTCCAAAGCAGCTCCAAACGGATCCCTGCCCAGCACACCTATAACAAATGGCTCCTCTTGCTTTCCCAACGCCTGCGCCGGCCATTCGGTAAATTTGATAAAATTGTAGAGAAACGCAGCCTTGATTTCATACTCGGCAGGGCGGGACAATTCCGCTGCGACCGACATTGCACCCTGCCAGTCGATCCCGGCGGCGACGATTGCCAGGGTTGCGCAGAGAATTCTGATCGCCCGCTTCCATGTCACCTCAAACGCGGCGAAGGTAGCGCAGCACCTAAGTATGAACCGGTTCACCATCGCCAGGTTGCTTTCGTGTAAATGCCCCGTTGTATTTGCGTGCCGCCGCTCCATTCGGGGTGGTGGCCGTAAAGCAGATTTTGCCCCACAAGCGATAGCTCTACGTTCTTAGTTGCGTGCCAGCCCAGTCGCAGATCCAGGTTAAAATATCGGCCGACGTTTTGGGCGGGAAGACTATCGACGTAACGAAAAATTCCGTCCAGCTGAAAGTTTCCCGGCAGATTGACGAAGGACGTTAAAGCAACCTGATTCTGCGGGCTCGATCCTTCTATCGATTGCTCCAGCGTAATATCGGTGTTTCCCGGTTTTTTCTTGAGATTTATGTGTAAATGCGAGTAGGAGAAGCGCCACCGCCACCAGTCGAGCCAGCGCCAGTCCGCCGCCAACTCCATGCCGTAGACTTGCGCCCTGAACTTGTTGTCGAACTGGAAAGGAAAAATGAGACGACCCGGCGCCTCGATAAATGGTGTACCGAGATCTGCACTCAGTAGATTGTCATACCGGTTATAAAAAGCAGCCAGATCGACAAAAAAGCGCTCCGTCGGCTGCATTCGATAGCCAAACTCGTATGCCAGAGTCGTTTCTGACTTGAAATCCTTGTTGCCGAGAATGCGCGTAAAAATCGGAAGCGCCGGGAATGGCGCGGACGAGACCGCTATGTCACGGTCGACTCGCGTCGGTGTCCTGACAGCTCGAGAAATCGCTGCCCAGAGCGAGTGGTGCTCGGCAGGGTTCCACAAAATCCGCCCGCTCGGTTGGAACTCGAAGCCGCTGTAGTCGTTATGTTCGAACTTCGATCCGACTGTAAGGCGCAGGCGATCGTCTAAAAACAAGACCTCATCCTGAACAAACGCACTGAAGAGGTTGTCGGTCTTGTCGCGTGGCGAGATGATAACTGTGGGAAGGGACTCCGTGTCTCCCTTGGTGTAGCGGTATCCTAATCCCCAAATCAACTCTTGATGCGACGCTGGTTTGAAACGATGCTGGAAATCTAAGTCGACGGTGTTGCGCCGCTCTTGAAAGGTCGCTTCCCGACGGAACGTTCGATCGTAATAGACCTGAAGCGCCAAATTCGATGTTTCGCTCAAGCTCCGGCGCCAGCGGCCAAGGAGATTCATGCCCGACACTCCCGCAGCGTCTTCTACCACAGTGGAAAATGGCGCCGTAAAACTGGAAACCAGCGCGCGCTGTCCGATCGTCCCCTGGTAAGCATCGCCTTGAATTGTTAAATTATCCTGTCGACTCAAATCCCAGTCTGTGCGAAAGCCTCCCTGGCCTTTTTGCCAATCATCAAAATCGCTCACGTGCGGGGTAAATTGCCCGTCGCGACGAAACCCTTGGCCGTAGACGCGGTAACTAAAATTCTCACCGACTTTCCCGCCGTAGCGCAGTCCGCCAAAGCCTTTCTCTTCCGAACCGCCGCCTACAGTTGCCAGTAATCCCTGCGTCTCCGTCGCGCTTTTTGTGATGATGTTGATGACGCCGTTGACCGCGTTGGCTCCCCAGATCGTGCCGCCTGGTCCGCGGATACACGCCGGCAAAGAGCGGCGTGTAGACGCTTCGGCCATCGATCAAGACGAGCACCGAACGGGACAAGCCCGTGCCAAAACCGCGCACGCCGATCGCCCATGAATTCGAGTTAATTCGACTGACCGTAACCCCAGGCGCTAGCCGCAAAGCTTCCGGAATGTTCGTCACGCCGGAGCGGTGAATTTCTTCCTGGGTTATCACATAAATCGCCGCGGCCGTGTCGCCGATTCTTTGCTCCTTTTTCGAGACCGACGTGACTTCGACATCCATGAGCTGTTCGAGGCTGAGTTGCTTTAAAGCAGGCAGAGAACTTTGCTGTTGCGCCGTCGCGCAAGGAGACCCGATAAATAGAAAGAAGAGTGTAAGCGCTTTTCCAATGCTGACATCGGAAATGACCGCGTCTACGAAATTGGCTCTTGAAGTAGTCAGGTTAGATCTCAAATTCATCAGTCTTCCTTCGCGGAAAGCATAGTCCGTGCCTAGCCTAACAGCCTAAAATTTAAAGAGATTTAAGCTTGAACGTGCGGCCTGGGAGATCCAATCGGGACAAATTTGGACTTATTGGGCAAATCGGTACAAATCGCAACACCTGCTGCAGATAACGCTAAATTGCGCACCCGTGGACTGAAGCAGACTCGGAGAGGAACGAACGAGCCCCGAGGAGCTGTCATTTTTGGAGGTCGTGAATCGATCATTTCCATTGCCCGACGAGCGCAAAAACTGACAAAGCCCATGATTGCTAGATCGATCTTTTGCCGCTGAAGTTTAGGCTCTTCTAAGAATTGAAGCTCACGGCACGAGGTAGCGCGCCGGAATCAGGACTTTGTAGAGAAGGGTCGCCGAGCTAGGCGACGCCGTTTCGATACTTGCCGCACCGCAAGCGATGCGCAGGTTCACGCTTGAAGCGACCGATCCGGCGTGAGTCACTCTAGAGTATTATCAAAGAATTAGTTTTAGAATTTTTTGGCGATGCGCCCGAGATACAACATCTCAATTCGTCATCCGTTCAGAAGCCGCGGTGATGGAACGACATAGTGATTCCGGGCGTGATGCTTCGATGGATAGAATAACATTCTCGACGTAGAAAAATTCTTTCCTGGTTCTAAACAACTATGTTTCGAGCAATTTCAACGCGACGATTCCGGTCAAAATTATCATTATGCTATAAGTCGCGCGTGGATGCGCTTTCATGAAAGAACGTGACGATGACGGCGATTCGCACGGCAAATTCGCTCTGGATCAGAAAAGACAACCCAACCGGGCTCCACGCGAAGGTTAAATTTTCTTAAAAATTCCGTCGCCGGCACCGAGCGCCGCTCCGCTTCAATCGAGAAAAGCTATTTCTCCAAAAGCTTCTTCATCCGTTCGATAACCTCCGGCGGCTGAACCATGCTTTCCTTGGCGGTGCTCTCCAGATCTTCACCTCTCAACGGATCTAAATCCCATTTCCGCTTCTGCGCGTCGGCGACCAGCGCCGGGTCGCTCATCGCCTTCGTGAAGGCGTCGCGCAGAACCTTGACCCGGTCCGCGGACATTCCCGGCGGCGCGATAAAGGGCCGGCCGAGCTCGCCGGAGGAAAGCAGGACTCGCGCCAGCCGCTTCGTAGCATCGGGCGTTTTGTAAGCTTCCATCTGCTCATAGACAGTCGGAACATCCGGCAATTTCGGATAACGCTTCGCGCCGCTTTGAACCAGGCCTCGAACAAATCCATTTTTGATCCATGCCCGGGTCGGCTCACGGCCGACGTAAGCCGAAACAGTTCCAGCACGGCAGTGCACTTCTCCTTTCTCGATGGCCAAATTCATTTCGCCGCCGCCGCCATAACCGAGCACCATGTTAAGTTTTATGCCGAGACCCTCCTCAAGCAGTCTCGGTAACAGATAGCCCAATCCGGCGCGCGCCAAAGCCGCGCACCTTGGCGGCTCTTTGGCGTTGCGCAGATCGTCCAGCGTTTTATACGGGAAGTCAGAGCGAATAAATAAAACTTGATCGACGGTTTCGGGCGAACCGATCCAGGAAAACTTCGGCCAGTCGAACTTCACGTCTTTCGATCCGAGAAGTTGATCGATGTAATTGGCCGGATTAACCACGCCGACGGTCAAACCGTCGGGCTTGGCGATATTATAGATATAGTTGGCGGCGATGATCGCTCCGGCGCCCGGCATGTTCTGCACGATGACATCGGGATTTCCGGGAATGTGTTTGCCCAGATACTGCGCTAGAAAGCGCCCCCAGTCGTCCATCGCTCCGCCTGCCGAGTTCCCCACCACGAGTCTGATCGTTTTGCCTTTAAAAAATTCTTGCGCGCTCTCCTGCGCGGCGCTGGCAACGAGCGTGAAACTGAACAGGAACGACAACGAAATGACAATTTTTTTCATGATACGACCCCCTGCATCAAGCCGATGAGCGTGACAATCCGTAACTTTAAGCTGATTGAGTGGGACTAAAATCCACTTAGTCCGCTCGACAAAATCCGAACCGGGTCCGATGTGTGAATCCCTAAACTAACCAGATCGATGATCCAACCGTGATTCCAGCCAGCCAGCAGCGAGAAGTAATCCAGCCCGTATCGCCGTGTCAAGACGACAATCAAAAGATATAAAACCCTCGACCGCGTCCGCTGTGACCTTCATGTTTTAAGAGTTGCACAAACGTGATACGTCTCAACTTTCTGCGTACGATCGTCAAAATGGCAGAGGTAAAAGGGCTTATAAAGATTTTCAGCAGCATAGCTTTGAGCTGCGTATTTCTCCTTTACGCAGGTCCAGTCTCCGTACGTGCCGGCGAGTCCAAGCCGGCATGGGAGACCGAGTGGAACGAAACCGTCGAGGCAGCCAAGAAGGAGGGACAGATCGCCGTCTATCACACCCGCGGCCCCTTCGATAAGCTGTTTGCCGATTTCAGTAAGCGCTACCCCGGGATCAAATTTATATCGGCCACGGGGCGAGGAGGCGAGCTGATCTCGAGGGTGATGAGCGAGCGGCGAGCGGGGAAATACTTGGTCGATATCTACCTCGGCGCGACCGGCACACCCCTCGACGTTCTCTATCCGGGAAAATTACTCGAGCCGATCCAGCCTATTTTGGTTCTGCCCGAAGTTAAGGATCAGTCGAACTGGTTCGGCAAACGCCATCATTACGGCGATCCTGAAGGCAAATACATCTTTGTCTTTGAAGGCGTCGTCCGCTCGGACATGGCCTACAACACCACGCTTGTCGAAACGAAGGAGTTTACTTCCTATTGGGATCTGCTCAAGTCCAAGTGGAAGGGCAAGATCGCCGCCATCGATCCCAAGCTGGCCGGCTTCCCCGAGGGATTTCTTCAGTTCGCCTACTACCACGCCGATCTCGGCGCTAAATTTCTACGACAGCTTTTTGGCGAAATGGATATCACCATATCGCGCGACGGCAGGCAGATCGTCGATTGGCTCGCCGTGGGGAAATTCGCCATCACCATCGGGCCGTCGGCTAGCGATATTCAAGCCGGCATGAAGTCGAATCTGCCGTTGTCCCGCTTCGAGCCGCGCGCTTTCAAGGAAGGCATCTACATGCGCGCGACCCAGGGCTCCCTCAGTATCTTGAACCGTCTCCCTCATCCCAACGCGACTAAAGTATTCGTCAACTGGCTGCTGTCCCGCGAAGGCCAGACTAAGTTTCAAAATCATTTTATGCGCATCGATCCCGTTTTCAGTTTGCGCGACGATGTTGTCGTGGATCCTAGCGTCGAGCCCTATCGGCCCAAGCCCGGTGACAAGTTCATGCCGGTGTATCGGCCGGAATACCGAGATCTGCAAGGCGCCTATAAGGTGATCGATGAGGCAGCCACGCGATAGTCGTCTAAAAAAACCTCGCGGCGGAAAAAACCAGTCTAAATCTGCGATCCGAGCTATTAAACCTCTCGAGGCAATCCGTTAATGCCCGTTTCGTCGTCCTCGCTGTTTTTCTCTGCGTCTTTTGGCGGCGGTTGCGCTCCCACCCAGCCGTGAGCGGTGATGTCGATCATCACCGCGTCGGGTCCTTTGTACTTCTCTTCGAAGAAGCTCGTCGTCGCCGTCTCAGGACGGCCGAAGCGGTATTCCGCGCCGGACTCGTCCAGGCGACGCCGGGTGTCCTCAATGTCGTCAACCCAAAAGCCGAAGTGGTGCAACCCAAACACGGGTCCAAGTCCATCCTGGCGGTCCGCAGCCTCGACAGTTTTGAAGCGCAGCACCGCCATGTTGATTGTGCCATCGCTCAGATACACGCCCTTGGCGATGGGTGAATCGGTGCGTCCCACTTCGACCATGTCGAACACACGTTTATAAAACTCTGCGGTCTTCTCTGGATCAGGTGTGTGCACCGCTATGTGTCTCAGCTTGGCCATACAGCCTCCTTCTTTTGAGCCGATATGCGCTACGACGTTCTGAATTCAGAAACTTTCAGCCCGCGATATAGATTAGGCAGGTTCAGGGTGAGCGTCAAGGGATAGAAGCGAGACAAGAATGGCGTCGTCGCGTTAAGTTTTTGCAATTACGAAAAAGTTCAAGTCAGGGCTGCTCTGTTCTGGTAAAAAACAATTACGACGTGATACAAGCAGGCCGGCGACAAGGATCAATGGCCGCGCCGGCTTATGGCGCTTGATCATACCCGCGTAGAGAGACGAGAATGCAGAATGATTTCTGCGCCGTTGCCATGAAAAAAAAGGGAATCGGTAGCGCAACAAGCGACCTTGGGCGGCCAACTCAGATTCTTTTAATGAATTAATAGTGCACCAACAAAAAGTCAGGAGGATAAAGCCATGAGCAATCTCACTGCTATCGATGCCGACGGACATGTCATCGAAAAAGAATCTGAAATCCGCAAATATTTGAAGGAGCCGTGGAACCGCCGTTCCACCGCGCTTCGTCCCGGCGACCAGCCATGGGACAATTACATGTTCGATCACTTTGTCACCGAGCGAACCTGGAGCAAGCTCTCAGCAAGTGATCAGGTTGCGCGCTGGCAGGATATCCTCGACGAGCATCAAATCGAGACCGCCGTCTGCTTCCCCACGGGCTCAGGCAGTGTGGTCCGACTCCAAGAGCTCAAGTTTCAAATCGCCGTCGCTCAAGCATGCAACGATCATTTCGCCGCGGAATACAATGCACTTTCCGATCGTGTGAAGTGTGTCGGCGTGTTACCGATGCGCTCGCCGCAAGCGGCCGCCGAGGAATTGGAACGCGCGGTCAAAGAACGCGGGCTCATCGGTTTCGAAATCCTGCCGGTCGGCTTGCCGTTGGCGCTCGGCGATTCTTTCTACGATCCAGTCTACGCCGCCGCGGAAAAGTGCGGCGCCGTGCTCGGCATCCACGGCACCCGCAGTTGGTCGCGCGAGCTTGGCGCCGAGGGGTTGAACACTTTCGCCGAAGTTCACGCCTACGCCTTTACCGCCGGCATCCTGCTGCAATTTACCAGCATGATCTGCCAAGGCGTGCCGGTGCGGTTTCCCAAACTCCGCATCGCCTTCTTAGAAATCGGCGCGACCTGGCTGCCGTATTATTTGGACCGGCTCGACGAGCACTGGGAAAAACGCGCAGAGATTGAAATGCCGCTGCTCAAAGAAAAGCCCAGCGAGCTCGTAAGAAAATCCGAGATATATTTCAGCATCGAGCCCGGCGAGTCGCAGCTAGCGCAAACCATCGACTACGTCGGCGCCGATCATTTCTTATTCGCTTCAGACATTCCTCATTGGGATTGCGAGTTTCCGGGCAACCTGCAGCACATTCGCAACCACCCGGTGTTGTCAGGCGATGTTAAAGAAAAAATACTTTACCAAAATGCCAAGCGGCTCTTTAATTTGTAAATTCAAACAGCTGCGGAAAACGCGACCATGATAATTGAGAAACCAGCGCCGAGGCGACATTCTTCGTCCATTTTTCAATCGTCTTGATCGCGACCTGCCTAGTCCTAACTGCGGAACCTGAGCGAGGGCACGGGAGCGGGGTATGATTCGCCAGATCTCGAAACGAGCGGGTGCTTTTTTAGAATTTTAGGTTGTCTCAAGTATTTTTCGAGCTTCGCCGCAAAGTACCCATCGCCGGCACCCGACGGAGCTTGGTGCAAAACGCGGGCGCACAAAGTCCGCGAAGACACTGCTTGACAAAAAAAGGTCACGGCGATACGCGAAACTACAAGGAGGCGTCTAACGCATGAAACGCGCCAAGGTTTATTTCCTCGTGATATTTCTGTGCGCGATTTTTTCCCATCCGGTCCACGCCGACGATGTTATTCGCATCGGCATCATCAGCACGACCTTCGGCTACGCGCCAATCTTCGTCGGCAAAGAAAAAGGCTTTTTCAAGCGCGAAGGTCTCTACCCGGAGATCATCGTTATCAGCCGAAACGAGCAAATCGTTCAGGCGTTGATCTCCGACTCGCTTCAGTTCGGCAACGTGCCGCCGAATTTATTGTTCGTTCTTCGTCAGCAGGGTAACAGCGACATCAAGCTGATCGCCGGTTCTTTCAACGGCACCACCTACTCGTTGATAGCGTTGCCAAAATACAAAAAAATGGAAGACCTCAAGGGCGGGAGTCGTTTGGCCATGTCCGGGATCACCTCGGCCGCCGCGTTGATGATGAAACAGATGCTCAAGGAGCGCGGGGTTCTCTATCCGCGAGACTACAGCTTGCTATCGATCGGCGGCTCGACCACTCAGTTTACGGCGTTGCAGAGCGGCCAGGTCGACGGCGCGCTCCTGGCGCAGCCGTTGAGCATCATGGCCGTCGAGCAAGGATTCAGTAATCTAGGCGACGCCTACAAGCTCATGCCCGACTATCAGCTCTCGGCGATCGGCGTGCGGGAGGAATGGGCGCAGAAAAATCGCAGCGTCGTCGTGCGCTACTTGAAAGCGCTGGTGTCCACCTATCGATGGCTGCACGACAATCGCGAAGAGGCGATCAAAATTCTTCCCGGCATAACCAAGCTCGATCCGAAATATATCGCCAAGTCCTGGGAGACCTACACGCAAACACAGATCTGGCCGCGAAACGGCGAGGTCAATCTGAAAGGCGTGCAAACGGTCCTCAATATGATCGCCGAGGAAGGCATGATCAAGAAACCGTTGCCCAAGCCTGAAGAAATCGTCGATTCAAGCTTCCTGGATGAAGCCAGGAAGGCGCTGCCCCGGTAGAATCTACAGTCAAACTAGCGGCGATAAAGTAAGCGGGAGCCGCTCGGCTCAAATGCTTCGATATCCTGGGGAGGATAACCCATATGGACGTAAGCAGGTCTAACCGCATCGCGCGTGGAACGTGGATAGCACTGGCGGCCTTATTGCTCTCGGGCCAAGCACCGGTTCAAGAAAAGCGTTTTCTCTACGTTGCCGTTCCCGGAATCCGCAACGAAATCGAACATGGCGGCATGGGAGTGCTCGTGTTCGACGCCGACAACGGATATAAATTCGTGCGGCGCATTCCGACATGGACGGTAGCCGAAGGTGAGAAGCCCGAGGATGTCAAAGGAATCGCGGCCAACGCCAGCACGGCAAGGCTCTACGTCAGCACCACTAAGCGGTTGGCGGCGTTCGATCTACTGACCGACAAGAAAGTTTGGGAGAAGACGTATGACGGTGACTGTTGCGATCGGATGGCGGTGTCCCCTGACGGGAGAATCTTGTACGTGCCTTCGTTCGACAAGCCGAAATGGTACGTTGTGAGTGGCGCCACGGGGGAAGTCATAAAGACCATCGATGTGCCGGGCCGCGCGCACAATACGATCTACTCCGAGGACGGCACCCGCGCCTATCTCGCGGCATTGAGCTCGCCGACGCTTTCGATAGCCGATACCAAAACCCATGCGGTCGTGAATACGGTCGGACCGTTTAGTAATGCCATCCGTCCGTTCACGGTCAACGGCAAGCAGACAATTTGTTTTGTCAACGTCAACGCGCTGCTCGGATTTGAAGTGGGCGATCTACAGACCGGCAAGGTGCTGCACCAAGTCGCCGTGGAGGGATTCAAGACTGGAAAGGTGAAGCGCCACGGCTGTCCGAGTCATGGCATCGCTTTGACACCGGATGAAACCGAGCTGTGGATCAGTGATGGATTCAATAGTCGCCTGCACATTTTCGATGCAACGGTCATGCCGCCAAAGCAAATCACCAACATCCCGGTCAGGGATCAGCCGGGCTGGATCACCTTCAGCATCGACGGCCGGCGAGCCTATCCGTCCACCGGTGAGGTCATCGATATCAAGAGCAAAAAGATCTTGACCACGCTGGAAGACGAAGTTGGGCGGCACGTCCAGAGTGAGAAGCTGCTGGAGATCACCTTCGCCGACGGTAAGCCTATCCGGGCCGGCGATCAATTCGCGATGGGAACGAAACGCTGAGCGCACACGAAAAGAATTTTAATTTTGCGATGAACCGGCGCGTCCCTCCTCGATCATCACTCCAATATTCCAATACTTCATCACTCCAACTCTGTCCGTCAAAGGCCTCTAATTGCCGATGGCGAAGATTTCATTGTAGAGCTTAGTAAATTCTTTAAAGTTGGGGCCGACGATCTCGGGTTTCACCACAAGATAACGGTCTACCCGCAGCTTGGGAAAGCGCTCCTTCAATCCGGTGCGGGTCGGAGTGCGACCGAACTTTTCAGCGAAAAATTTCATCCCGCCGTCCGCCGCCAGCGCCCAGTCGATCAACAAGCCGGCAGCGTGAGGGTGCGGAGAACTTTTGGTTAGAAGGAGGTAAGCCGGATTCGACAACACGGGATCGAAGAGAACTGTTTCAACCGGAGCACCTTCGTCTTTCAACTGCAGCGGTCTGTAGCCATAGAGCCACGGCGCCATTTGGATTTCTCCCGCGCCGACGAGGTTTGCCTGTTGGGTGTGACCGGAAACCATTCTGGGCTCGAGCTTTGCCAAGTTGCGAAAATAGCTCACGGCCTTTTCTTTGCCCCAGTGCAGCAGCAGCGCCCCGAACAAATCCTGATCCGCCGGATCGAGTGAGAAACGGCCCTTCCATTTTGGATTGAGAAGCTCTTCATAACTCTTCGGCGCCTCGGCCGGCTTGATATGCTGCGCGTTGAAACCCAGCGCGATCACGAAGTGATAGTGCGCCGCCCATAAACCCTTCTCGTCCATAAACTCCTTAGGAATTCCCTCCCTGCTGGGCGAAACATAGGGATCGATCAATCCCATCTGCCCCAAGGTGTGCGTCTCTCCGGCCGAGATGTCGATGACGTCGGCAAAGGTTTGTCCGGCGCGCGCCTCAGTTACAAACTTGTTGAAGACCCCGGTCGCGTTCGCCCGGTAGTGCTCCGCCGCGATGAAGGGATATTTCTTTTGAAACTCGTCCAGCAGCGGCTTCAGCTGATCGACGGCCGTGAAACTGTAAATGACAACCTTACCTTCCTTTTTGGCGCCTTCTATGAGTTGTTGCTCCCGCTCTTTTCCCCGCAGCCCATCGTATTTCTTCAGCACATTGGAGCTTTGGGCAAGCGCAGGCGAGTCAAAGAAAAGGATAATCGCTACTGCGCATAGATAGAGGAGACTCACTAAACGGTTAGGCTCTCTCATGGATCCTCCGGGTGACCGCCGCTTGACAATGGCAGGTCATCGTATGAAAAGGCTAGCATCGTTTCGGTGGCGCCGATCGAATGCAACGATAGACTCCGTGAAAAGCGTTCTCCGTTTTGGACGTGGCGACGATGGGCGTTACCGGCCTAATTTTTACAGCAATCCCATGAATCTGTTCACCAGCCGCTAATCAAAGTCACAGAAGGTCATTTGTCAAGGAGTATTTATGGCGAAACCGCAATTGAGAGAATCCGCTGTTGAAATCTCTCCGACTCGAACCTTAGCGGAATTCATCGCCGCATTCTCCTATAAAGACATTCCGCCGGAGGTGCTGTCACATATCAAGTTTTGTTTTATCGATTCGCTCGGATGTGCCCTCTTCGGTTCCACCCTGCCCTGGGGAAAAATTATCACTTCCTTCACGAAGGAATTGGGCAAAGGCAAAGGAGCTCTCATCTGGGGCGACGGCGCTGAAGTTCCAAGCACCAGCGCACCTTTGGCCAACGGCACTTTCATTCACAGTTTTGAGATGGATGACCTGCACCGTGTCGGGGTCATCCACCCCGGTTCAGAAGCCATACCAGCTGCGGACGCGCTGGTGCGTTATCTCAGCAACGTTGACGGAAAGCGGTTGCTCACCGCGGTCGTTGCCGGCTACGAAGTCGGGTGCCGTGTCGGCATGACAGGCGGTGCCGCACAGCTCCGCCGAGGATTTCACCCGAGCGCGACATCGGGAACGTTCGCAGCAGGAGCGGCCGCGGCGAAAATGCTGCGATTGAATCCGCTGAAGACCGTGCATGCGCTGGGAATTGCGGGTACTCAGGCAGCCGGATTGATGGCTGCGCAACATGCCTCGATGGTGAAGCGCATGCACCCTGGCCGCTCGGCTCAGGCAGGAGTCTACGGCGCATTGCTTGCGGCGAAGGGCTTTACCGGGATCGAAGATGTTCTCGAGGCACCGTACGGCGGCTTTTGCTCGACCTTCATCGATAAACCGAATCTATCACATCTCACGGACCGACTCGGCGAACGGTTCGAAACTCTCAACGTCGGTTTTAAGCCCTATCCCTGCTGCGGCAGCAATCACACCTCGATCGACGCGCTCAAAAAAATCCTTCACGAGCACCCGGAGGTCAACGCGGATAACGTCGACAAAATCCGGATCCGCACCACGCGCGCCACCAAACTCCACGTCGGCTGGCCCTACGAACCCAAGAGCATGACGACAGCGCAAATGAATCTGCTTTTTTGCGTCGCCGTGCTGCTTCATGATCGCGAATTCTTCGTCGACCAGGTCACAAACAAATCAATTCGCCGCGCCGATATCCTGGCGACGACTAAAAAGATCGAGGTTATCGAAGACCCTGAGTTCGAGGCGCTGGGCGACGAAGGCCGCCACGGAGTAGATCTTGAGGTCCAACTCCGGGATGGGAAAAGCTATCGCGAGAAGGTCCTACATGCGAAGGGCAGCGACAAACACCCGATGACGCGGGAAGAGGTTTTAAAGAAATTTCGCCTGCTGGCTTCGCGTGTCCTTTCTCGGCCCCGAGTTGAAAAGCTGGAAAGCACTCTTCTCAATCTCGAAAAGCTCGACGACGCGAGGCAAATTGGCAAGCTGCTTACGGCTTAGCTGGTTTCGTTGGCGACAGATAAAAACCCGCCGCGGAGCGGGGGCGGCATGTAAACGCTCATTTATGTCCGCAAAACCTTGCCCTCACTTCGCTTTGCCGGCGCTCGCCAAAGCCTTTTTGATGATATCGCGGATCGTATCCAGCTCGTCGATCCAAGCGGGATTCAACCAGAGAAACTTAGCTCCTTTGATCCGCCGCGCCCGCTCGCTCACTTTTTCTTTGGAAATATCCTCTCGCAGTGAATCGTAGAGGCCGCCGGTTTTTTGATTCGACTCTAGCCATGCGGTTTGTCCTTCGCGAGATAATAGCCAATTGACGGCAACTTTCGCGGCGTTGGGATGGGGCGCGCGGTTGAAAAAGCTTAATGTACCGTTGTACGCCGTAACGGAAGATCCTTCTTTAAGCGAACCCGGTAAGAATTGCATGAGCGGCAGCCCTTGCATCATCGCGGTGTCGACATCCCGCGCGCCGATCCCGAAGGCGTATTTTCCCGCGCTCAACCAATCGAGCATCTGCTCGTTGGAGCGCACGATGGCAATATCCGTTTCGGCGTGAAGCCGGCGCAAAAACTCCGCACCGAGATCCGGCTGCTTATAGAAAAAGATATGCGCCGCGCTGATCGGACCCGAAACGAGCGGGTCGACCGAAACGATCTTTCCCTTCCATTTCGGACTGAGCAAATCCCAATAGGATTTGATCTCCGAAGGATTCACCACTTTGGTGTTGTAAGTAATCTCGCCGCTCCGCGGCGTGCCCTCGAAGACAAAGATGTATCGGTTCTCAGGATCGTCGTAATGATGTTTGCTTTCGTACCAGGCGGCCGTATCCAGAACTTCCGGCAACAGCAACAACGGTTTGACCGGTTCTAAAATCTTCGCCCGATGAAACACGGTCAGTGGCGATATGTTTCCGGAAATATAAAGATCCACGGCGAACTTCTCCGCCCGTCGCTCGCTCATGACCCGCTGGCTCAACTCAGGCCCTCTACCCGTCGCCATAGTCACTTTGATTTTGGGAAATTTTTTCTGAAAAGTGTCGCGAAAAACCGGCTCGAACGCCTGGGTCATATAAATGACCAGCGCGCCTTCTTCCTCTGCCGCTTTGACTGTTTTCTCCCACTCTGCTTGCCAAGCCGGTCTCGAGTCGGCGGCGATGGAAAAATTTTGCAATAAAAACCCGAGGCAAAAGACCAAAGTGTAGATGGTTACAATGACGAAGCGAATTGGTTTCACCATGGGAAGTCCTACGTTCGCCTCGGTGGACGGGTCGCGCCGCTGATTCCTAAACGACCTTAAATCCTGCCGATTTGCGATTTGTTTGGACCATAACGCTTCCCTGGGCGGCGGGCAAATCGATTCAACCGAGCCGAACCTCTACCCATGACGGACGCCGGCGATGTGACTCCGCATGAAGTCTAGTGTGGGGCTTCGCTATCGTGACCTCTTTATTCTGCTCTATCCCTCGGCAGTTTTGCTCCGTTATTTACACCGCGCTTCGCACCCGCAGGGCCTGCACCGATATTCGGATAGCACCAACTGCTTTGCGTGGGCTTACAGGCGGGTCATCAAGTTGACAATTTTCATGGCCGGATGCTATCTGCAAAGTTCTTAAGTGCCGACGATTCTGATAACACGAATCGCAGCTTTTGAGCGCGCGGCTTAAACCGCAACCGCGGGTACGCGCGAAGCTAGACGAAAGTTCCGAAACCGCGGGGTGAATACCCTTGTTAGCAGAGGAGGATCCGATGACACAGCAAATCAAAATCATTGATGGCGACGGCCATATTTTCGAGGACGGGGAAGGCATAGCGCGTCATTTTCCCTATAGCGCCGCTGGGGGCCGGCTTAGAAGCGGTGTGTTTCCTCTTAACAGCCACATTCAATATTCATTGACTCGAACTCCTCCCGGAGCCTTCGCAACTACTCCCGACGGTCGGTTTCAAAATCCCGGACCCGAAGGGTGGCTCGAGTTCATGGATCAAGTCGGATTCGACTACGCCGTCCTCTTCCCCACCGCCGGTCAGCGCATCGGCCGCATAGTCGACCGCGACTACGCCGTCGGCGCAGCCCGAGCGTACAACGACTGGCTAGCAGAGACTTATCTTAGGCGCGATTCCCGTTTCAAAGGCATCGCTCTCGTGCCGATGCATGATGCGGACGCGGCGTTGGCAGAACTGCGCCACGCTTATACCGAGTTGGGCATGTGCGGTGTCCTGTTCCCCGCTACGGGAGTGCACTTGAACCTCGGCGCCAAGCCCTACTGGCCGGTGTACGCCGAAGCGGCTCGGTTGGGCTGTCCTGTTGTCGTTCATGGCGGCGGCCATTGGGACTTAGGTATGGAGACGATGAATGTTTCCACCGGCGCCAATGCCATCGGTCATCCTATGTCTCTGGCGATTGCTTTGGCGGAGATGGTGTTAAACAACCTTTTCGCGCGCTTCCCCGGCCTGCGCGTGGCTTACCTCGAGGGCGGCCCACTCTGGTTTCTCATGGCGCTCGAACGGCTTTCTCGATCTTATGAGGCGGGAACTCCAATCAATCCTCGCGGCGAACTGCTGCACTTGCCGGAAGGACAAACCGTCGCCGATTATATTCGCGCGCTCATTCAAGCCGGTCGCCTAGTGGTGGGCATCGAAGGAGGGGAATCAGACCTCGCGTACGCCATCAAGGTAGCAGGAGAGCAAGCGTTCATGTTCTCGTCTGACTTTCCGCACGAGGTAAACACTCAGACCGTCCGAAAAGAAATTAGCGAACTTCGCGAGCGCGAGGAAATCAGTGACGACGCCAAGCAGGCAATCCTGCGCGGCAACGCCGCCCGCTTCTACAAGTTAGCTCCGGCGCCAAACTAGACGCTTGCAAACAAGCTACGCGTTGTTGTGGCGAGCGTCGCTCCCGAAAAAAATAGGGTGCCATTCTTGTCTCATAATTTGGCGTGAGTACGCCCTCTCGCCATTTTTGATTTTTCACTCAAGGAAAGGCAAACGCGACGACCATGCGCAAGCATCTCTCAACGCTCGCACTATCGATCTCTTTTTTACTCAGCGCCCACGGCACTCAATCCATGGCGCAAAGCAACCCCACCTTTATGCAGCTCGGCCGCGCCAAGAGTGCGCTCTACAAACCGGACTCCGGGCCGGAGCCCCACGTCGGCATTATCGTTATGCACCGCGAGTCGAACTACCTGAACAATGTCGCCTGCAGCGAATTTGCCAAGCGCGGCTTCATGGTCTTATGCATGAACTCGCGCTTTGAAAACAGCGAGTCGTCGGTCAAGTGGGAGTTGATTCCGCTCGACGTCGCCGAAGGCGTTAACTACTTCAAGAAACAGTTCGGAACAAACGGCAAAATCATTCTCTAC